>JQIA01000182.1_pt1 | contig 29103 bp, 24 predicted proteins | sample 811431 | NCBI WGS metagenome assembly JQIA01 (sample SAMN02998118, study PRJNA258478) | marine sediment metagenome | biome: marine; feature: seafloor; material: sediment; isolation source: oil-polluted sediment collected from 3 locations (0.5 km, 0.7 km and 0.9 km)... | place: USA: Gulf of Mexico ...
ATTGAAATAAAGTAAAGGTTTGTTTATCTATACTTACTCTTTTTTTAGCCACATTTCATCAATTATTTCATCAAAAAAACTTAACTTTATAAGTATAATAAAAACTATAATTTAAAAAGTCATGAAAAAATTTATCCCCCTTAGTCTTTTGGTATTATCTCTTTTTGCAATTAGCTGTAGCTCGCATGAATCAGATGAGGTTTTGGAACTACAAGAGAAAAAAGTAATTTTAAATAATTCTAATTTATCTAAACGTCTTAAAGAAGATAACCTTGGAGTTATAGGTATTAAAGAAGCGCCAGAAGTAGATCCAGCAAGTATAAAAGGAGCATCAATAAATGCTGCTTCAGATGTTGCAAGTAATATTCCATTGGTTTTAATTGCAGAGATTTCAGCACCTGTTTATAATGGTACTACACTTAAAGCAACTCATGTTGCTATAAATGGAGATTATGCTTATGTTTCTTATAATGTAGAAGGTAGTACATATCTTGGAGCTGTAGATGTTATTAATATTTCGGATCCCCAAAAACCTGTTATAGAACTAGAAGCGATATTACCAAATACTGATGTAAGTTCTGTAAGTTATTATAATAATACTTTATATATAGCAGGTGCATCTAACTCTTATGATAGTGATGAAAGCAACCCAGCAGTACTTATTAAAATGGAATTAGAAAATGGTTTGCCTACAGATAACGTAAGTTTAATTAATATGCCTAGTTATGTTGCAACAGATGTAATAGCGAATGCTAGTGGTGTGTATGGCGTTTCTGGAGATAATGGAGATTTAGCTAAATATGACCTGAATTCTAATGAACTGATTAAAAGTGTATCATTAAGTGATTTAAGAGCTTTAGGTGAGTACGATAATAAGATTATTGTATTGAGTGGTACGGAAGGTGTTCATGTTTATGATGCTAATAATTTAAATGAAACAAATAAATTTTCAACAAGTCAAGATATTGCAGAATCCAAAAGGACTCTTGATTTTTACGATAACAATGTGTTAATTGCTGAAGGTAAAAAAGGATTAGGGATTTATAATATAAATACTGGTAACAGTACTGCTGTTATAGATTTACCTATTATAACAGATGTAGATATAGATCAGAATGAAGTAGTCACAAATGCTGTTACTGTAGAAAAAGACCATATTTTTATGGCAAATGGAGCAGGTGGCTTGGCTGTGCATGATTTAATAAATGGAGTTTCAAACATTTCTAAAACGGGGACCTTAGAAATAGATGGTTCTACTAATTATGTTAAAAGTGCTGATGGATATATTTTTGTAGCAAGCGGAAATGGAGGTTTTAAGATTATAAAAACAGTTGAAGAAGAAGCTAGTAATACAGGTAAAGACATTATTTGTACAGGTTTACCAGCTTATACTGGTGGTTCTTGGTTAAATGTTAATTCTAACGATCCTCAATCATATAGCGGTTCTGCAAGTTTAAGTGGAGTAAATATTAATGATGATCTTACTTTTTGTGGTTCATTAGCTGTGAAAAATAGTTTAAATATAAATAGTAACGGTAATTTTTACATGAGTGGTTCTTTGGTTCAGGGAAGTGTGTATAATAAATGGAATTCATTTAATATCAATAAGAATGCAACTTTATATATTGAAGGAAGTTTGGTTATTTATGGAAATATGGTTCTTAATGATGGCGCAACAATTGAATTTTTAGGAGCTGGAGCGAGCATTACAATATTTGGGGATGTTATTAAAAATGGGACAGTAACTATAAATGGTAATTATACAGATTCTTTTAATAAATTATAATACTATTCTGAACTCAGATATAACTTTACTATAAAAGACAACAAGATTAAACTATGATAAGTTTAATCTTGTTGTCTTTTATAGTAAAGGATGAAATTTTGTGAAGATGTCTTCATCTTATTAATCTAAAAGAATTCTCCGAGGCTTGCCTCGTGGGTGAAAGAGGAAAGTTTGAAAACCTTAGGTTTTCATCAAACTAAAAATAAGTTTTTCTCCGTTGAATACCTCGTGGGCTTGCCCCGAGGGTTATTTATTTGATATATTCGGAATCAGTTTTAAACCGATTTAATTACTTATTTATTAAAAATATTTATAAATATAAAGTGAGTAAAAGTTTTGATATGAGCTTTTATTTTATATATTTGTTTATATACATTGTCTATTAACAATAGGTAATTAGTTGTTTAATTAATCCTAACCCCCCTATATATGGATACGATAAAAACTAATAATAAAATAAATTTCTTTGTCTCAGTTAAAATTATTTTTTTAAATCTGATTCAATTTCGAGGAATAAAAAAAGTGTTTTCCCTTAAATTTAATAATATACGTACTTCTATACGTTCCAAATTCAGTTATATTTTAGAAAATATAAAAATTGCCGTAAAATTAAATGTTTTTGTTTCTTTAATTGGTGAATTATATTTCAATAATGTTTTTTTATTTAATCATATAAATAGAACAGCATGAATAAGTTAACTGTAAAATCTAAGCAACTTTTATTTGCTGTTTCTAATTTAGAAAAAAAGCATAAAATTATAACCTATTTTTCATTGCTTTTCTTAACGGTTTCAACTTATTTCTTAAGAAGTGAAAATCAAGATGTAAAGATTGAATTTGCCACTATTAAAGAGAGAAACTCGAATTTAATACAGAATATGGTTATTTATAATCGAAGTTATGAGAATTTTCCATTGCCTGTTTGGCAAAAAGTGAAAAGAGGAGATCATTTTGTTTTTCAATATGCAAACGAACATTTTGTTGAACATTTTGGGCACAATTTTACTTATGATAAGTACCAAATAATTGGGAAAAATAATTTTCAAATTTTCCCTAAAAATAATGCTCAAGGTTATTATGAAAGTGACATTGCAGTTTCTTTGACTGGTGATGAAATAGAAGGTATTTATACATCATTAGATAAAAAAGGTGATATAGTAACAACAAGAGTACTTAAATGGAGAGAAATTAAAGATCAAAAAGATACACTTGTTTACGGTATTATCAAAGAAATTATCTCTGTAGAAAAAGTAAAAGTTAAAAAAGAACTAGTTAACTAACTATATATACACTTTATAAAATAAAAAAAACCTTGAACATGTTCAAGGTTTTTTCGTCTAACCAAACTTAGTATAAAAACTAACTACTACTATCTTCCTCTTTCAAAATATTTTAATATACTTTTATATTTGAAATAATTTTTTTCACATTTTCTATGACACTCTACTCTTATGACACAAAAGAATTTAATAAGTCACAATTTGTTTTATAAAAATAAAAAACTCGAGAAATTTCTCGAGTTTAATTTAAATATTGTTTAATTGCTATTCTATGTTCTGGGATATCCTTATCATAGTTTTCTACCAATAACTCTAGTATTTCCGGAGGTTTAATTCCTATTTCATTTTTACTAGCATACCTTGAAACATACAAATTATAAATTTTATCTTTTTTTTCAAAAATCAAAAAATGTGTAGCATTTAATTCTGTGAAAGCAATTTCATTCTCAGAAAATGTATCCGATTCATCTTTTCTAAAAAGAGAAAATTCGTAATATTTAAAAACGTTTTCCATAAGTTATATTAGTTCTGCGGATAAACCTAGTTGTAATAATTTTGAACACCTAGGTTCTAAATCTTTAAACTCACCAGATTTAACCGTACATTTTCCTTTATAATGCACCAAAGTAGCACATTGCTCAGCTTGTTCTAAAGTATGATCACAAACATCAACTAAAGAATCAATAACATGATCAAATGTGTTTACATCATCATTATGTAACACAATCTCATGCTGAAAGGTTTCTTGTTCTTGAACATCAACTGCTTCTTGTATTTTTTCTTTTGTACTCATGCTATAAAAATATAAAATATTTTTTACTCTTTGTTATATTTTAACGCAACCCAGTTATTTCTTTTGATAAAATTTTCTAATTTTAGATTGTATTTAGAAACTTCAGCATCAATTACAGGAATATCATCTTCATAAAATCCACTTAATAACAAAACGCCATTTTCAGTTAAACAGTTTGTATATACTTTCATATCCATCAATAAAATGTTTCTGTTGATGTTTGCAATAATCACATCATATTTTTTATTGATTAAAAGTGACGAGTCTCCTTCAAAAACGGATATGTTTTCACAGCTGTTTCTAGTAACATTTTCTAAAGAGTTCTCATAACACCAGTTGTCAATATCTATGGCATCTATAGGATTAGCACCTTTCATTTCAGCGAAAATTGCTAAAATACCAGTTCCACATCCCATGTCTAGAGTTTTCTTATTTTCTAAATCTAATTGTAATAAATGCTGAACCATCATGTGTGTTGTTTCATGATGACCAGTTCCAAAACTCATTTTTGGTTCTATTACAATATCATATTTTAAATTAGGGTTTTCATGAAAAGGAGCTCTTATACTCACCAAGTTATCAACTTGTATAGGAGAGAAGTTCTTTTCCCATTCTGCATTCCAATTGGTTTGTGCAACTTCATTTTGGTTATATTCAATCCTAAACTCATCAGAATTTAAAACAAAAATATCATCAAGAATATTAGAATTCCAATCTTCTTTTTGGATGTAACCTGTAACTCCGTTTTCGTTTTCAACAAAACTCTCAAAACCTACATTTCCTAATTCTGCAATTAAAATTTCTACTGCTGGGTCTTTTGGTGTTACTGTAAAATTGTACTCTATATAAATGTTATCCATAAAATTATTGTAAAAAAAAATGCATCAAGATTTAACATCTTGATGCAAATTTATTGTAAATAAATGTAATTACGCTGCTTAAATAGCTTTAATAATTCCTGTAAAGTCTGCTACATTTAAAGCTGCTCCACCAATTAAACCACCATCTACATCTGGTTTAGAGAAAATTTCTTCTGCATTTGCAGGTTTTACACTTCCTCCGTATAAAATTGATACTTTATTTGATACTTTTTTACTATATTTTTTCTCTACAATACTTCTAATAAAAGCATGCATTTCTTGTGCTTGTTCTGCACTTGCAGTTTCACCTGTACCTATTGCCCAAACTGGCTCATAAGCTAAAACGATACTTTTCCAAGCATCTCCTTCTAAATGAAATAATGCGTTTGAAATTTGGCTTTCTACTACTGCAAAGTGGTTTTCAGATTTTCTGTCTTCTAATAATTCTCCAAAACAAAAGATAGTCTCTAAATCATTCTCTAAAACTGCATCAACTTTTGCTGCTAAAGAAGCGTCAGTTTCGTTAAAATAAGTTCTTCTTTCAGAGTGACCTAAAATAACAGTCTTAATTCCGACTGCTTTTAACATACTTGCAGAAATTTCACCAGTATAAGCACCGTTTTTAGCTTCATGCATATTCTGAGCTACTACTTCAATTTTAGATTTTCTAGCTGCTTTCATTGATGTTGAAAGATTCACAAAACTAGGAGCAACAATTACACGAGTATTTTTTAATTCCTCTTTTTTAAGTGCTTTTTTTAAATCTTTGATAAGTTCTCTACTTTCATCCCTATCATTGTTCATCTTCCAGTTTCCTGCTACTATTTTTGCTCTCATAATTATAATTTTATCACCAAAAAGGCTATTATTAATATTTATTATATTTTGATGTAAATTTAAGAAATGGAAAGCCAAAAATCAATGAGAAAAACAAATAGTTACTATATCGTTTTATATAGCTTTTTTTAATGCTGAAACGATATCTTTATCAGCTGCATTTGTAGCCTTAAAAAGTTCTATTTTTCCTGATTCATCAATAACCATATACCTAGGAATCCAATTTAAATTGATGAAATCTACAAAGTTTCCATCATTCATTCCTTGTGGTAAATTATAGTGTTCACCAACCAAATTATATTTTTTAATGGCTCTTTTCCATGAAGGATTGCTTCTATCAACCGATAAGAACAGATAAACAACATCTGGAAATCCTTTTTGTAATTTTTTTACTTTTGGAATACCTCTTATGCAATCTGCACACCAAGAAGCCCAAACATCGATTAAGATTTTTTTTCCTTTATGTTGTTGTAAAACTTCTCTTAAAGTTATTTTAGAATCGTCTAGGCCAATCAACATTTCTAAATTTGCTTCTTCAGAAAACTGTGTTGGTTTCTCTAAATTACAACTCATGAAAATAATTATTATTAGTAGAGATATTTTTTTCATATGAAATTTGTCAATTAAAAAAGAGATAACTTACAAATGATAAAAGTTAAAAATAGTACTTTTGTCATCCTAAGCAAAAGTAATGACAACACAACAGTTAGTATCACAAATAAATCAAAAAAAATCTTTTTTATGTATTGGTTTAGATGTCGATTTAAATAAAATCCCGTCTCATTTATTAAAATTTGAAGATCCTATTTTCGAGTTTAACAAAGCAATTATTGATGCAACGCATCATTTATGTGTTGCCTACAAACCGAACACTGCTTTTTATGAAGCTTACGGACTTAAAGGTTGGCAATCTTTAGAGAAAACTATTAAGTATTTAAATGAGAGCTATCCAGAGGTTTTTACAATTGCAGATGCAAAACGTGGAGATATAGGTAACACATCTACAATGTATGCCAAAGCTTTTTTTGAAGATTTAGCTTTTGATTCTGTTACAGTTGCACCTTATATGGGTAAAGATTCTGTAGAACCTTTTTTAGCTTTTGAAGATAAGCATACTATTATGCTAGCATTAACGTCAAATGAAGGTGCTTTTGATTTTCAAACCAAAAAAGTAGAAGGTAAAGAATTATATAAACAAGTTTTAGAAACTTCTAAAAATTGGAAAAATTCTGAAAACTTAATGTATGTTGTTGGGGCAACCAAAGCCGAGTACTTTAAAGAAATTAGAAAAATAGTTCCTGATTCTTTTTTGTTAGTACCAGGAGTTGGGGCTCAAGGAGGAAACTTGCAAGATGTTTGTAAATACGGTTTAGCAGAAAATGTTGGTTTATTAATCAATTCTTCTCGTGGAATTATTTATGCTTCTAAAAATGAGGATTTTGCTGATTCTGCGGCTATAAAAGCAGAAGAGTTACAAAAACAAATGGAAGAAATTTTAACAAAATAGTTTGATAAAACTTCAAGATCAAATAGGGAATGTTTTAGAGTTGCAAAAAACTCCGATCCGTATTATTTCATTGGTTCCTAGTCAAACTGAATTATTGGTTGATTTAGGTTTAAAAGAAAGTATTGTTGGTATTACAAAGTTTTGCATTCATCCTCTTTCTATTAAAAATGAAAAAGTAATTGTTGGAGGAACAAAAAATATCAACATTCAAAAAATAAAGGATTTACAGCCTGATATAATTCTTTGTAATAAAGAAGAAAATACAAAAGAGATTGTTGAGTTGTGTTTGCAAATTGCACCTACACATGTTTCTGATATCTTTTCTATAAATGATTCTTTAGAGCTTATTTATCAATATGGAATTATTTTTTCCTGCAAAACTTTAGCTCAATCAATAAGTGAGAAAATAAGTTTTTTATTAAATGATTTCAAGGCTTTTGTAAAAGATAAAGATTCCAAAAAAGTGGCCTATTTTATTTGGAAAAAACCATGGATGGTTGCAGGAAACAATACATTTATCAATTTTCTATTAGAGATAAATAAGTTTGATAATGTTTATAAATCAGAGCAAAGATATCCTGAAGTTGATTTAGATTCTTTAAAAGGTAAAGATGATTTAGATTACCTTTTTTTATCATCTGAACCTTACCCTTTTAAAGCGGAAGATAAAGATGAATTACAAAAATTGTTTTTAAATCAAGATGTTCTGTTAGTAGATGGAGAGATGTTTTCTTGGTACGGGTCGAGGTTGATAAAAGCTTTTGAGTATTTTAAGACGCTACACAAATAGGCTTGAATAGTTTATTCATTCTTAAGTGTAAATACCCAAAAAGCGAGTTGGATTCAATAAAGATAAATAATGATTCTTCTGTAGATTATAAAGAATTTAAACAGTAAGTTTTCTTTCTAAATAACTAATCTGATTCAGTTTTTCTAAAAGTTTCATCGCTTTAAACGCTGCAAGGTCACTTATTGTTTCATCTTCAAATCGATAGTTATTAGATTTTTCAATGAGGGCTATATACTTTTTCTTGAGTTGTTTTTTAAAGCTGTTATATTGTTCTTCGTGGTACATTTTAATATTTTTTTTGGGGGATAACTGAAGTAAATATAATGAAAAATACCTGAAAAGAAGTTTCTGTTTGATAAATTTATTTTTTAATAAATTTATGTGTTATTGAACCTTTTTCGGTTTCAAGTCTTACAAAATATAGACCTTTTGTTAAATTTGAAATATTTAAAGTTTTATTTAATTCAATTTGTGTAAACGTTTTTATTTTTTGCCCTGTGATGTTGAAAATGGTTCCTTTGACCTTTCCTAAATCTGCTGAAAATTGAATGTTTAAATGATTTTTTACAGGATTAGGGAATAGTTTTATATCAATTAAATTAGTCACTTTTGTAACTGATGCAACAGATTCTTGGTATACTCTTATGTAATCTATTTCCATAGCACTTTCTGTAAAGTTAGAAGCTATTTGTGGTAAAATTGCAACATTAAATAATAAATATTGAGGAGCGTCATAAGGCCAGTTTGCAATGTCTTTTTCTTCTGGATTGTATGTGTAATGTTCAATGCCGTCAACACTAAATGTCATTTTATTTGCATTCCAATCTAAAGTATAAATATGAAATTCTGTAGAAGCGTTATTTATAGCTCTTCCACCTTTATTAACAGTTCCTCCAAAACTAGATCTATTATGCATTGCACTTTGTACAAAATTTTGATTCGTTCCCCAATGTTCAATAATATCAACTTCTCCACAATCTGGCCAACCTGTTGTTCCATGTGTTGAAGCCCAATATCCACCGGTTTCTGTTATGTTTTGACCCAACATCCAAAGAGCAGGAAAGGTTCCAGCTCCAAAAGGCATTTTAGCTTTAATTTCTATCTTACCATACGTAAATGCAAACTTAGAGTTTAATCTTGCTGAGGTATAATTTTTAGAAACACCTTGGTTTGAATAGGTTTCTTTTTTAGCTAAAATTTTTAAAGTTCCATTGCTAGTATATGAATTGTCTATTCTGTCGGTATAATGTTGAATTTCACCATTTGCCCAATCTTGACCATTTATGATGGGTCTTGTTTGATGAAACCATTTAGATGCATCAATTGCACCTGAACCATTAAATTCATCAGACCAAACTAAGTTATCGAAAACTGGATCTGGTCCAGAATTATTATTAACTAGAGTTCCATCATATAAAAAGTCATCGAAATACGCTGTAACATTATTGTTATTATCTTCTCCATTAACCTGAAATAAAACTCTACTAAAGTCTTTTCTATTAATAGGAATTGTAGAGTTTGGATCTAAATTTATATAAGTGTCATTTGCAAAATTAAAGGTTATTGTTTGCCATTGATTTAATACAACTGATTTAATAATTTCTGATTGAGTAGACCAAGGAGCTCCAATGGTACCATCTTGTAATTTTAATGAAACTTGATTTGTTTCATTGCCGGTAATACCCGATGAAGGAACATAAATTTTTAGAGAAAAGGTATGGTTTGTAGATAAATCTAAATTAGCAGGTAGATCAAAACGTACGTTTGCATATTGCCCTCCTGTATCTGAATATTTTAAAACTTTTGAAGATGTATTTACACCAGTATTAAAGGGATTAGAAAAATCATTTTCCATGCCACAATCATCACCAAACCAAGAAGTAATTGTTCCGTTTCCTTCAAAATCATCTTGAACATTTTGTTGTGAAAAAATAGAGGTTGAAAAAATAATAGCAAGAAGAGTAAATAAATTTCGCATGTTTTATACTTTGATTTGCTTTCAAAGTTAGTTAGGTTTATGAAGTAAAGCATTAAAATCTACCTATACAAAAACAATACATTCATAAAAAAAGACTCACTATTTTACAATAGTGAGTCTTAAATATAATATGTGATAAAAAAATTATTTATTGTCTTGCAAAGCAAAAACTTGTTTTAATAAAGCTGAACTACGTAAACCTACTTTTTCTCTAATCCCTTTTTCTTCTTCTGTAATCATTGTAAAAACACCTTTTAATGCTTGGTCTGTTACATACCCAGTTAAATCTGGATTTACTTTGCTTACAAATGGAATAGAATTGTACTTGCTGATAAGATTAGACCAAATTTTATCTGCGCCTACTTTAGAAAATGATTGTTTTATAACAGGACTAAAACTGCTATATAAATTATCTTTAGTTTTAGATTGTAAATAAGTAGTTGCTGCATTTTGTTCTCCTAATAAAATATTTTTAGCATCTGCAAATGAAATTTCTTTTACAGCGTTTACAAAAATAGGAGTTGCCGTTTTTACTGCGTCTTCTGCAGCTCTGTTTAATACTTTAATACCTTCATCAGCTAAATTGCTTAAGCCAATTTTACGTAAACCTTTGTCTACAGCTTGTAGTTCTTCGGGTAACATAATTTTCACTAATTCGTTTCTGTAAAATCCGTCTTTAGATGTTAATTTAGAAACTTGGTTTTTAATTCCATTATCTAAAGCTTCTCTTAAGCCATTACCAATTTGTTCTTGAGATAAAACACCTCCACTTGGCAATTGACTTACAACGTTTTGCAATACATCACAACTTGCAAATTGAACTGCAATCACTAAAACTAAAATCTTTTTTATCATTTTTTTAAATTTATCTTCTATTACTTTGAACCTTTTTTGATTAAAAAGTCACTTTTATTTAAAACTATCTGTTTTTTTATCATATCCATAAGGGCAATGTTTACAACCACTTTTGCAGCAATGTCCTCTTTTTAAGTGATATTTTTCTGTAAAGACTTTATAACCTTGCTCATTAAGATAGTAATCATCTTTTTCAAGTTCTATTCTTTGTTTAAACATGTCGCGAAAATAAAATATTTAAACGGATTTTCTTTAAAAACATTTTTATTTAAGATTGTTTCTCTGTAAAAACTTTAAAATTGTTTAACCATTTTTGTACTTGTTTTTTAAATAAACTTGGGAAAAGAAAAACGATGACATTTATAATGAAACCTCTAAATGCAGTGTAATGTATTTCAGTATCATATCTCGTTGTCAGTTCATCTATAGAAATAAATGAACTCTTCATTATATTGTCTGTATGTTTATGATGATATTGAGCTAAAAAGAAGTGGCTATATCTTTAGCAAATGGTTTAGTGATTGATTGGAATCTTGATAATGTTCCGCTTATAGTAGTTGATTAGTACTACCAGAAAAGGCTACCTAATTGGTAGCCTTTTCTGGTAGTGAAAAGTTTGATATTAACCTTTTAACCAAGCATTTCTTAATTTAGTTTTAACACTGTCTGTTGGCAGTTCTTCAATAGCTAGACCTTTTTGTTCCATTTGAGGTACAATTAAGATTCCTTCTAATTTTAATTCTTTACCGTCACGTACAACATCCAAAGTAATTGTATCACCTGCGACCCATTCAAAAGATTTAAGAAGGATTTGGTTTGCGTTTTGTAAGGTGATTGCTTCTCCGTTTACTTTCTTAAAAAGATCTCCAGTTTTAACACCTAATGCTGTTAGAGCAGTATTGGTTCTTTTGGTAAAGAAAAGTTCACGGTTTTTATTTGCGCTTATAAATGGTTGTCCTCCGTTGTCAATAAAATATTTTGTATCAACAGTTTTTATCTTGCTTACGATTCCTGTTTTAGCAAAGAAAATATTATAATCAATTGGTGTGTTTCCTACTACATGGTTTTTGAAAAACTCGCCAACTGCTGGGTAGGTCATCTTTACAATTTCGTCAATAATTTCTGAATCTTTAAAAGCTTTATTTTTTCCATACTTTTTAGAAAGATCTAACATCATTTTTCTTACACCGTAAGTTCCATTACTCTCTTCTCTTAAAATGATATCTAAACACATACCAATTAAAGCACCTTTCTGATATACATTATTGTAATTTTTAGCATACTTAGGTTCTAAAATGTTTTTACTCATTTCTGTAAAAGACATGGCATCATCATATCTCAATGAAGATGAAATTTTTGATTTCATTTCATTAATAAATTCTTCTTCAGTAATTAATCCTTGATTTACTTGAAAAAGATTTGAAAAATATTCAGTCATTCCTTCATACATCCATAAATGTTCAGACATCTTTGCTTTATTAAAGTCAAACGAATGAATTTCTTCTGAATGTACAGATAAAGGAGAAACAATATGAAAAAACTCATGAGAAACAGTTCCATTCACTAAATTTTTTGCAAATCTTTCTTTACTAATCGTTTCAGGGTACACAACGGTTGTAGAAGATCTATGTTCTAAAGCTCCGTATCCTTGAAATTTATATATTTCAGGATCAAATAAATAGACTAAAACATTGTATTCGTTCGTAGTTTCAAAACCTTCTAAGAAGTTTGTTTGTGCTGTCATCATTGTTAATAAAGCTTCTTTTAAATCTTCAGCTTTATGCTTACCATTTGGCGAGTAGATCGCTAAATTAACATCAATTCCATTCACTTTAAAGTTTACATTATTTAAAGGAGCGTACATAATTGGGTTGTCAGAAATCTCATCATATCTAGGCGCTAAAAATACATCTTTAGTATTATCAGTCTTTGTCGTGTTTTTATTGATTAGAGATGAAGTTTCAAATAGATTAACTGGGTGATTTATAGAGATTTCATATGGTAATTCTTTCTTTCCATTAAAATAACCAATAAAGCCAGGTAAGTTTAATAAGAAGTTTTTACCTTCTTCAATATTTGTGCCAGCCATTACATAAATTTTATGCTTTTCTGTGGTATCAAAAGTATCATCAACCCAATAAGTAACTTTATCTAATTGTTTAGCGTTGTTTATTTTCCATGAATTATCGTCAATTTTCTCAACTGCAATTTCATTTCCTTTATAATCATATGCTTTAAAAGTTTTTACAAATTTTCCGTAATTACTCATAACGTATGTTCCGGGTACAATTGCGGGAATATGATAGGTTATAGATTCTTCCTTAATTTTTTGTGGATTGATTTCAACTTTAATTTGATCATCAACAACAGTATTTAAATCAATGGCAACTTCAATTAAGTCATTTTTGTTTTTAGAAACATTTAAAGTAGCACAACTGGCAAAAAATGCAATTGATATAACAGTAATACATATTTTTTTCATGATATTTTAATTAAAAAAATTTGTTAAAGATAATTAGAAGATGGGCAGTCTTGCAATTAGATTAGGAGTTTAACATATAATTCACATAATCTTCTGGTAGATAGAAATAATTATAAAAGTATTGGAATCCATTTAAAATAGGTATTTTTGCAAAATATGGAAGGCACAAAAAAACATCAATTAACAGACTGGTTACCAACTACAAACAAGGAAGTTAAAATTCGTGGTTGGGAGGAGTTAGATGTTGTTTTATTTAGTGGGGATGCGTATGTAGATCACCCATCATTTGGACCAGCAGTTATTGGTCGAATTCTAGAGAGTTATGGTTTGCGCGTTGCAATTGTGCCGCAACCAAGTGTAAATGACAATCTTCAGGATTTTGAAAAGTTAGGAAAACCTCGTTTATTTTTTGCTGTTACGGGTGGTTGTATGGATCCGATGGTTTCTAATTACACGGCAAGTAAGCGTAGTAGAGATAAAGATGCGTATTCGCCAAATGGAGATAAAGGTTTTAGACCCGATTATGCTACTTCTGTATATTCTAAGATTTTAAAAGATAAATTTCCAGATATTCCTGTTTTAATAGGTGGAATTGAAGCTTCTTTAAGACGTGTAACTCATTATGATTATTGGTCTGATAAACTATTACCATCTATTTTAGAAACTTCTAAAGCTGATATGTTGGTGTATGGAATGGGAGAGCAACCTTTGCGTGAAATTGTAGAATTATTACAAAAAGGCGTTCCGTTTTCTAGTTTGAAAAACATTAAACAAACAGCCATTTTTGTCAATGAGAAGAAAGAAAGTTTACCTGTTGTAAATGGTTGGGAAGATGTGACTATTAACTCTCATGAAGCTTGTTTAAAGGATAAAAAAACGTTTGCGTCTAATTTTAAAGTAATTGAGCAAGAGTCTAATAAGTTAAAAGCTCGTAGAGTTTTACAAGGAATAGGTGAAAACACTTTGGTGATTAATCCTCCTTACCCAACAATGACGGAAAAGGAAATTGATGGTTCTTTTGATTTACCTTTTACTCGTTTACCGCATCCAAAATATAATAAACGTGGCCCCATACCTGCGTTTGAAATGATAAAATTTTCAATCAACATTCATAGAGGATGTTTTGGTGGATGTAGTTTTTGTACAATTTCTGCACACCAAGGGAAATTTATTGCCAGTAGAAGTCAAGAATCTGTTTTAAAGGAAATAGATAAAGTGGCAAACATGCCAGATTTTAAAGGATATTTATCTGATATTGGAGGGCCTTCTGCAAATATGTATCAGATGAAAGGAAAAGTACAATCTATCTGTGATAAATGTGTTGCACCAAGTTGTATTTCGCCAGTAATTTGTTCTAATTTAGATACTTCTCACAAACCTTTAACGGACTTGTATCAAGCCGTTGATAACCATCCGAAGATTAAAAAATCTTTTATTGGAAGTGGAATTAGACATGATTTGTTGGTACCTGAATTCAATAAAAATGCGGACCCTAAAGAATTAGATGCCTATACAGAAGAGGTAATGACAAAGCATGTTTCCGGGCGATTAAAAGTGGCACCAGAACATACTTCTGACCCTGTTTTAAAGTTGATGCGTAAACCTTCTTTTAAATATTTTCATTTATTTAAAAAACGTTTTGATAAGATAAACATTAAGAAGAAGTTGAATTTACAATTGATTCCTTATTTTATTTCTAGTCACCCAGCAAGTGAAGTGGAGGACATGGCTAATTTAGCTGCGGAAACAAAAGATATGGGCTTTCAGTTGGAACAAGTACAAGGTTTTACACCAACTCCAATGACAGTAGCTACGGTAATTTATTATTCAGGATTTCATCCTTATACTTTAAAGCCAACTAAAACTCCGAAGACTAAAAAGGAGCGAGAAGATCAGCATAAATTTTTCTTTTGGTATAAGAAGGAAAACAAAGATTGGATTCGTAACACGTTGAACAAAGTTGGTAGACAAGATTTATTACAGAAATTATTACCTGAAAATAATTCCTGGAAAAAGAACAAACAAGCAAAAGAAACGAAGAATACTTTTGACGATGCAATTCCTTTTAACAAACGTAAAAAGAAAGTGAGTAGAGCTCCTAAAAGAAGGAAGTAAAGGGGGCGCTAACGGTTTTGGCTGTTAAACTGTCTCGTCCTGAATAGTGTTGCAGAATTAACAAATTAAAGGTAGTGATTTTATATCACTGCTTTTTTTTGATAAATCACAATTTATTTTGAAACTGTAACTACTTTTTCTGTTAATATCTCTCTTTCAGACCTGATAACATGCATCAATTTTTAAAGTAAAGTTCTACTTTTTTTTGTAAGATGAAAAATCGATATTTTAAAATTTTTATTAAAAAGTATTGATTTTTAGTTTTTTTTTAACATATTTGATCCTTATAAACTAAATTTTGGTTTATAATTTAACTATAATTTAAAAAAAAGCCCCAATGATTAAAAATAATACTTCAATTTGTTGTAGCAAACTATTAGTAATTCTACAATATTCTACTAGCTGATCGCTTTTACTTAATACATAAAAAGAATCCCTAATTATTCAAAAATAACTTTCGTTTTTGATAGTAAGTTGCTTGTATTTATATAAGTTTCTACTCTATTATATGCGTTTTATCTAAACGTTTAAAAGTCTCCCTATTAAGGGAATAAATACCTTTTGTTTTATGATTAAATTATTTAATAAGTACATTTTAAACGTCCTTTTTGTACTACTACTTTCCTTAAATTCATTTGCTCAAGGATTCACAAATCCTGTTACTTATTTCGAAGATTTTAATGGAATCGGTATTCCTACAAATATACCAGCTAATAGCTATTGGTCTTATCATAATGAGATTGATCCTACACAAAATTCTTGGGATGATTTTATTCCTGGTGATGGAAATGCTTATATAACTGTAGATACAGATACTAGTAATGATTTAGATGATGTACATCCATTTCAATCAATCACATTTTTTGGAGCAGGTGAAAATCATCGTCTTGAGGTAAGAATGAAAGGAGCTGTTGTTGACGGTGGTTTGGTTTCGTTTTTATTTACCTATGAACAAGAAGGGTCTATATTTAATGAGGTAGATCTTGAGCTAGTAGCAAATGATACTAGAGTTGATACACATGCAACATTACCTGCTAATGGGGGGTGGACAGATGCAAGATATAACACATGGGGAAATGCTAATGAGATTACAAATGTTCCTTTTACTGGAACTAAAAAAGCGATTATAAACGGTCTAAATGATAAAATATCTTTGATTGATGACCAATTTCATACCTATACAATAGATTGGAGGTCGAATCAAATAGATTTTTTTATAGATGGCGTTTTACAGGAAACACTTACTACTAGTATTGCTACAGGTAAAGCAAAAGTAATTTTTGGTTTTAGAGATTTGCCATGGGCGGGCGATTTTAATTGGAGTGGTACACATACAATGGTGGTGGACTATTTAAAAATTGAGCCTTTAGATAATGTATTATTTGCAACAGATGATAATTATGCTATGATTGAAGGAGAAACTTTAGAAATTCGTCCTTTAACAAAAGGAAGTGATGATAGAGATCCAAATGACTTAGACTTAAGCATCTTTTCAATAGCAGGAGTAGAAGTAGATTACAATGCACTTCCACAAACAATTACAGTTGAAGAATCTGGGAATGTAGTTGGTTCTGTAGTAGTATCAGACAATGATCTTATTTTTACACCATCAGCTTTAACGTTAGGAGCCGTTACTTTTCCATATGTAATCAAGAATACGAATGCAGAATCAGCAACTGGGAATCAGATTATTGTTGTAAATGCAATATCACTATTAGGAGGCCCAACAGCAACTGATGATTTTTATACAATGGAACAAGGTGAAACATTATTAGTTCGTCCTATAACCAAAGCAATTGATGATAGTGATCCTGGTAACTTAGATTTGAGTGTTTTTTCAATTGCCGGAGAAGAAATAGAATATAATGCACTTCCTCAAACAATCGCTATTGAACAGGCTGGAAATGTGGTAGGAACAATAACAGTATCATCATCAGGGCAAGTTATTTTTACACCATCAGCTTTAACATTAGGAACAGTTACTTTTCCATACGTAATTAAAAATACGATTGCAGAATCAGCAACTGCGAATGAGATTATCGAAGTAAATGCAGTGGTTTCAGGCCCAACAGCTACGGATGATATCTATACAATGGATCAAGGGGAAAGTTTATTAATTCGCCCTTTAACCAAAGCTGTTGATGATAGTGATTCAGGTAACTTAGATTTAAGTGTCTTTTCAATTTCAGGAGAAGAAATAGATTACAATGCACTTCCGCAAACGATTACAGTTGAACAAGTAGGAAATGTAGTTGGTACAGTAATAGTATCATCAGATGAAATTCTTTTTACCCCATTAGCCTTAACAACAGGGACGGTTACTTTTCCATATGTAATTAAAAATACGATTGATGAATCGGCAACAGGGAATCAGATTATCGAAATAAATGCATTACCATCATTAGGAGGTCCAGTAGCCACGGATGATGTTTACACAATGGATCAAGGTGAAACCTTATTAATTCGTCCTTTAACTAAAGCAGTAAATGATAGTGATCCTAACCACTTAGATTTAAGTGTTTTTTCAATTGCCGGTGAAGAAGTAGATTATAATTCACTTCCTCAAACGATTGTTATTGAACAAGGAGGGAATGTGGTTGGAACCGTAGTTGTATCAGCATATGAGATTCTTTTTATACCCTCAGTCTTAACAAGCGGAACAGTTACTTTTCCGTATGTAATCAAGAATACAATTGATGAATCAGCAACGGCAAATCAGATTATTGAGGTAAACGGAATATCATCATCAGGAGGGCCAACAGCTACAGATGATAGCTATACAATGAATCAAGGAGAAACGTTATTAATTCGCCCTTTAACATTAGGAGTTAATGACAGTGATCCAGGTAATTTAGATTTAAGTATTTTCTCAATAGCGGGAGAAGAAGTGGATGACAATGCACTTCCGCAAACGATAACTGTTGAACAGGCAGGAAATGTAATTGGTACAGTTACTGTATCATCAACTGATATTCTTTTTACGCCTTCAGCATTAATAACAGGAACTGTTACTTTTCCTTATGTTATCAAGAATACAATTGGAGAATCAGCAACTGCAAATGAGATTATCGAAGTAAATGGAATGTCATCATCAGGCCCAACAGCTACAGATGATAGTTATACAATGGATCAAGGAGGAACTTTATTAATTCGTCCTTTAACAAAGAGCACTGATGATAGTGATCCAAATAATTTAGATTTAAGTATTTTTTCAATAGCCGGAGAAGAAGTAGATTATAATGCGCTTCCTCAAACAATAATTGTTGAACAAGCAGGAGTTGCAATAGGCACAGTAATAGTTTCAATAGATGAAATTCTTTTTACACCATCAGCTTTAATAAGCGGAACGGTTACTTTTCCGTATGTAATTAAGAATACAGCTGGAGAATCTGCAACAGCGAATGAGATTATCGAGGTAAATGGAATATCTTCATCAGGAGGCCCAATCGCTACAGATGATAGTTATACTATGGATCAAGGAGGAGTCTTATTAATTCGTCCTTTAACAAAAGGCGTAAATGATAGTGATCCAGGTAATTTAGATTTAAGTATATTCTCAATAGCGGGAGAAGAAGTAGATTACAATGCGCTTCCTCAAATAATAACTGTTGAACAAGCAGGAAATGTAGTTGGGACAGTAAGAATATCAGCATCCGTTAATGTTACTTTTACGCCATCAGCCATAACAAGTGGAACGGTTACTTTCCCATATATAATTAAAAATACGATTGCAGAATCATCAACGGCAAATCAGATTATTGAGGTAAACGGAATATCATCATCAGGAGGCCCAACAGCTACGGATGATAGCTATACAATGAATCAAGGAGAAACTTTATTAATTCGTCCTTTAACAAAAGGAGTTAATGACAGTGATCCAAGTAACTTAGACCTAAGTATTTTTTCAATAGCTGGAGAAGAAGTAGATTATAATGCGCTTCCTCAAATAATAACTGTTGAACAAGCAGGAAATATTGTTGGAACAGTAAGAATATCAGCATCCGTTAATGTTACTTTTACCCCATCAGCATTAACAAGCGGAACGGTTACTTTTCCTTATGTAATTAAGAATACGATTGATGAATCAGCAACAGCGAATGAGATTATCGAAGTAAATGGAATATCATCAGCAGGAGGCCCAATCGCTACAGATGATAGTTATACAATGGATCAAGGAGAAACCTTATTAATTCGCCCTTTAACAAAAGGAGTTAATGACAGTGATCCTGGGAATTTAGATTTAACTGTTTTCTCAATAGCTGGAGAAGAAGTAGATTATAATGCACTACCACAAACAATCGTTGTAGAACAAGCAGGAAATGTAGTTGGTACGGTAACAATAGTATCATCCGTTAATGTTACTTTTACTTCATCAGCTTTAACAACAGGAACAGTTACTTTTGCATATATTATTAAGAATACGATTGGAGAATCTGCAACAGCGAATCAGATTATAGAAATAGATGGATTATCATCATCAGTAGGCCCAACGGCAACAGATGATAATTACACAATGGATCAAGGAGATACATTGATTATTCGTCCATTAACAAAAAGCACTGATGATAGTGATCCAAATAATTTAGATTTAATTATATTTTCAATTGCCGGTGAAGAAGTAGATTACAATGCACTTCCTCAAACTATAGTTGTTGAACAAGCTGGAGATGTGTTGGGAACGGTAATAGTTTCATTAGATGAGATTACTTTTACTCCTTTAAACACAATAACAGGGACCCTTACTTTTGCTTATGTAATCAAGAACACTATTGATGAATCAGCAACAGCAAATCAAGTTGTAGAAATTCTTTATTCAATTACAGGTTTAGGTAATCCTATAGCTGTAGATGATACTTACTTTTTAGAGCAAGGAAGTAGTGCAGTTATAAAACCTTTAACAAGATTTTATGATGATTATGACCCTAATGGCTTAGCTATATCTATGACTCATATAGGTGGAGAAGAGGTTACAGGGGGAGCGCAAGATATTTTAATAACTAATGCTACGATTTCAATTAATGAAAATAATGATATTACATTTATTCCAGACCCTAGTTTTTCTGGAACACTTGTTTTTCCATATATCATAGAGAATACGAATGGACAAACAGCTACAGGATTAGTACATATGATTGTTGATGCTATGAGTATGTCTTCTGCAGCTCCGCAAGCTGTTGATGATGTATATACCATTGTTCAAAACACTAGAAAGAGAATAGCGCCTTTAACTTATGGAAATAACGATGTAGATCCTAATGGAGAAAGTTTAAGATTAGCTTATATAAATGGAGAAGAAGTGTACGGAGGAAATCAAATTATTGAAGTACCAAATGGTCGTCTTCAAGTCTATAGTGAAGATGATATTACTTTTATACCAGATACAGATTATTTAGGAGTTGCGATGTTTTCTTATGAAATAAGTAATACAACCGGAATAAGTGATACAGGATTACAAACTATAGAGATTGTACCATCAACAACATTAAGTACAGATGCTTTTGTGTTATCAGAAGCTAACTTTATAACGTATCCTAACCCATCTAAAGGTGATGTTCATGTAAGATTAAATAGTAATTTAAATACAAATGCAACAATTACATTATCTGATGTTACTGGGAAAACAATTTATAGCATTCAAGCAGCATTAAATCAAGGAGAAAATTCATTAGATTTTAATTTTAAAGTTAGCCCCGGAATTATGTTTTTAAGAATTACTAGCAATAACCAAAGTGTTACTAAGAAATTAATTTTTAAAGAATAATTTAAGTACAACCCAAATTTATATTTTAAAAGAGCTGATTTATTCAGCTCTTTTTATTTTTGTGCCCATATCAGTTTTATCTTTACTAAGATAAATATCAAAGGAAAGATGAGTTTACAATTGATTCCTTATTTTATTTTTAGTCATCCTGCAAGTGAAGTGGAGGACATGGCTAATTTAGCTGCGGAGACAAAAGATATGGCTTTCAATTAGAGCAAGTGCAAGGTTTTACACCAACGCCTATGACAGTTGCGACTTTTCGCTGACGGTTGGTAAAAGGAATGTAAGACTGTAAAAAAGCACTTCGTTTCGGTTTATTACTTAGCTAAATATAAATATTTTGCTTTTATCTTTTCTACTATTAACGCCAAATTTTATATTTAGCGGACTTTGTAGAAACTTACAGAACTTTCGGTTTAGCACAAACGCCCTATGTTTTTTATACATTGTTACCCACTGACTTTTCTTTCCGCAAACCTGCTAGCGTTGGCGTGAAAGCTCTTTTAAATTTGTGAGGCACGAGCAAACTTTAAATGTGCTTGAACTTGCGCTGGGCTTATTACAGTTTATTCATTGAAAATATTTATTTCCTGTTCTGTTGAATCTGATTTATCATCTTCTTTCTGCTAGAATTGTCAAACCATTTTCTTCACAGCAAGCTATAACAACAGCAGATAGTTCTTGATTCCTGTCAGTTAACTTTCTTATTTCACTCTTTAAGTATTTAGTCCGATTTTTTCCTTTAATAGAAATATCTTCTGGATTAATTACAATAGCTCTAATTTCATCTATCATTCTTTGACACATACCCCACAAACGTTCTCTAGCTTCTTCTAGAGGTTTATGATCTAAATGATATAATTTTATAGAAGTATATACTCTTATTTCATCTTTAGGATCAAGAATAGCAATAGCATTTGGAATTGCTTTTCCATCTGAACCAAAAGTTAATAATGTTGGATCATCTTCATCACAAGGATCTAAAAGTATTATGTCCTCATCTTCACATTGATTTTTTGTCTTAGCAACTACACTAGACTCAAATAATGGAAAGTAAACACTTTTCCCTCTTGTTTCCTTCTCTGGATTAAACTTATCTTTTCTTAACTGATTTGAATATTGACTACTAAATCTATAATTTTCATAATCGTAACATAAGTACCAATAGCCATCTTCATCAACTCTAGGAATACTGTCTACATTTTTCGCTTGTTTTTTCGGTCTAAAATGATCTATATCTCTATCAGACATGACATCATTAGCTTCAGAATACCAGCACTTACCATTTGATAAATTTTGTAAAGGAATAAATAGATCTTTCCAAATTTCATTTTTGGATAAATCAATAATTACTTTTCTGGCTTCTGCATCTATTGCACCTTTTAATTCTTGAGTTAGTTTTTCTGCTTTTTCTAACCAACCATTTGGAAGCTCAATATCATTTAAGTTTATATATCTCATAAGCTATCTGATTCTTCATCCATTAATTCCTTTATAAGCTTAGCCATTTTTTCTTCTTGAACTTTGCGCTCTCTAAGGTTAATCGCAGGTTTTTTTAAGTCCTCATTTTGGTAAACAGCCTTTACAAATTTATCATACAATGGGTCTCTTTGTACTTTATCGAAACCAATTTTAGATAATTGTATTATTAAATTTTGAAGCTCCTCTTCTTGTTCTAAACTAAGTTTATTTTCTCTTTGTAATACTTCTAATTCCCGTTTTTTATTTAGAGCATTAAAAGAGTCTTCATCCATTACACTTGGTAAATTAAAAAGAGGACTGGTCAAAATTCCAGCTACGCCTAATCCTTTTGGGTCAAAATCAGGTTCAAAAGTTTCTACTTTTTGAAATTCATTTCCATCTTCATCTTTTTTCTTTACAGCTTGAAATATCCTTATTTCTTCTTTTGTTAATCCGCCAATGACTAATGGGTCGTGTGTTGTCATTAAAATTTGACTAGAATCATCTTTTCCTGAATATTCTTCCAATAAATTCATGTACTTCCATTTCCATAAAGGATTTAAGTGCGTGTCTGGCTCATCTAAAAGGATTAATGATTCTTCTTCTTTTGTAAAACGGAGCAAACCTAAAACGGTCAACAGTTGCTGTTCACCTTCTGATAACTCTTTGAAAGTTATATCACCTTTAATATTTACTTTTTTTACTTTTACTTGTACTTCTTCAATTAAATCAGAAATATAGGTGCTCTCTAAACTTTTGAAGAACTCGGTATTCGTTATATATTTTTTAGCAATTTTCTCAAGTTTTTCTTGATTTGAAATGTAAAGATAAAGTTGCTCTTGTTTATGATTTCTTCTAAAATCTTCTCTAACGGTTTCTTCATGAACAATAGGCGCCATAGAAGCTTCAAAAAGTTCATCTAAAAACTCTCGCACAACACCTTTGGCTTGCCAAAAATCTAGTGCTTCAGTTTTACTTTTTGCCCAAACTGGTTTTTTTAACACAAATAACACTGATTCTAAACCAACAATACCTAAAAAGTCTTTTAAGAATTTAGTTGCTTTTTCATCTGAGAATGCATAAAATGCCATTAGCACAAAATAACTATGGATTTGACGTGCATAAAACAAAGGTCTTTGAGGAGCGTTTACACCTTTAATTAATTCATCATAAAAACGTTTTTGATGTTTATCAAAATGTTCTAGTAAACGGTTACTTATTCCTGAATAATATGAAAAAACATATTTTGGTAAATATTCAGCCTTATCACGCTTTATTACAGTCTTTGAAATTAATGTAGAATAGTTGATTTTTCCATCTTCATTTTCTCCCTTATAAAAAACGTAATTTCCTTTTGCTTGTGGACCTCCATCTACCTTTAATAAGTTTTCTTTACACTGGTACTCTATACTATAATTGAAATCTGTTTTATCATCTAAATCTAAATCTCTAAAAATAATTACCAATGCTTCTAATAAATTAGATTTTCCAGCAGCATTTTGACCTAACAAAACGGTACTCATACTATTTTCGTTAAGGTCTATAGAGAAATCTCTTAAGTTTTTAAACTCTTCAATGTAAATTTTATCTATTCTCATACTAGTTCTAAATATCCTTTTTTTGTACTTTCTTTTATAGTTGCTTTTACCTCAATTTGTTTTTTGAGTTCTTCATAAAACTTATCTATATCTGTAGGGAATTCTGACATTTTCCAAAGGTCTTCAGCATGTAATTTACCGTTTTCTTTTAATAGTGTTACTAAACCCATATTTATAGTTTTACTGTTGTATTTTATAATTCTTTTTGGTGCTTGTTGTACTTTTTTTGCAAGCTTTTTATCTACTAAAATATTATTTTCTTCTCCCAATAATTTACTTAAAACCGATTGCATTAGTCTTTCTGTATTGATTTTACTGACTTTTATTTCCTCTTCCAAAATATCACAATTAGTGAGTATTTGATTTACTTTTTCTACTATTACATTTTGCTCAAACAATGAAGGTAGTGGAATTTTAAAAGACCTGATTCGACCTAAGTTAAAGTTACCTGCAGAACTACCTTTACTTGAAATGTTTCCTTTTGCATATCTAACACCATATGGAGAATTGAATACAATAGCTAAATAATTAGGATTAGTTAATTCCTTAAATGTTTTAATGAGCCCTAAACTAACATAGATTGCGAAATCTATATTTTGATCAATTACAGCCGTTTCACCAATTCCTGCACCAACTCGACCCAAAAGTAAATCCCCTTTTTCTGGTTTTTTATTACTTATATAGCCTTGATATGCTTGTTCTGTGACGAATTTATGTTTTTTTGGCATAAATTTAAAGGGTTTTACATTTTGCGCAGATAAAAACACCCTACCTTCTTGAACATATGTAGGTGTTTGATGAGTTCCATCTGTTATATATTGACTAATATCATCCAAATCGACATACTCCCATTTATTTGGGATTCCACTGCTTATTTCTAAGTTTTCGATAGACTTTTGTTTTTTTCCTTTTTTAATTTTATTCTCTTTAATGAGAAGGTTTTTTTTTACTTTTATTCTTTTAAGTAATTCACTTGCAGGTTCTAAGGTTGGATTTTGCTCTCTCCATTCTTGAGTTAATTTTCCTTGTACTGCATCTTGCAAAATGGATTGACGGAGTTTTGTTAAATTCTCATCTTGAAAAACTATTTCTTTTACTAATTCTTGATTATCGGCTTCTACTTTTGCTATTTCATTTAATATTTTTATTTGTTCAGTCTTAGGTGGTAAATAAATATCTAAATCAAAAATTAGTTTTGGCTGTATTCGTTTTGAACCAACACCTTTGGCTAAACTTTCTAGTTTTAAATAAAAGGCTCCTTTCTTAAAGAAATAAAAAATCCATGCAGGGTAGCATGAATCATCTATGTCAAATGCAGGAATATCTGAGCTAGATTCAAAACCATCTAGTTCTTTAGGAATTATACCAAAAGCACCCTTGTGTAGATTTTGTTTTCCATAAATAAACTGATTCTCTTTTCGTAGATAGTATCTTGTTGCTCCTTTTTTGTCATTTGTAACTGGACGTTTCTCTATTCCAAGTACATTTAATCTCACCCTAATTCGTTTATTACTATTGGGTTTTTCTGAAACAATTTTAGATTCAGTTAATAGGGTTCCTAATTTCACTTTTTTCCAATTTTTCATAAAAGTGCTTTTTGTATTTCTGCTAATAATGTAACACTCTTTTGAAATGAGGTGTCAATTTTTATTAAAAGTTCTTCTGTAGAATATTGATTTTCTATTTCTGAAATATGAGGATTTTTAATATCCAAATTGAAATTTTTTTCTTTTATTTCACTTATTGATACTTTCCAAGCAAAATCATTTTCTTCTCGATTTTCCCACCATTTTTTTAAAACATCAAAGTGTTTTATATCAATTGGTCTCCCTTTATTATAACTCTTTACGCCTTCAGGATATGGCATTTCATAATACCAAGTTTCTTTGGTTCGTTTTCCTTTTTCAAAAAATAAAATATTGGTTTTAATACTGGTGTATGGATTAAAAACCCCATTCGGTAAACGTATTATGGTGTGTAGGTTACATTTAGTTAATAATTCTTCTTTAATTCTGGTTTTTACACCTTCACCAAAAAGAGTCCCGTCTGGTAAAACAACACCAGCACGTCCATTTTTCTTTAAAATTTTAATAATAAGTGCTAAAAATAAATCAGCAGTTTCTTTTGTTTGAAACTCTTCTGGAAAGTTTTTTTCTGTTCCGTCTTCTTCTGTCCCTCCAAATGGAGGATTAGACAATACTACATTTACTAAATCTGTTGAGTTATAATCATTATAAGGTTTAGTTAGCATATTACCTCTAGTAATAGCAGGTTGGTTAAAACCATGTAACATTAAATTAGTGGTACATAATAAATGGGGCAAAGGCTTTTTTTCAACTCCTCTTATAGATTTTTGTAAGGTTTGTGTCGCTTTTGGTGTGTCTTTTTGTTTACGTACATGGTCTATTGAACAAGTTAAGAATCCTCCTGTTCCACAAGCAGGATCTAGTACTGTTTCGCCTAACTGTGGATTTACTATATCTACAATAAATTGAGTTACAGCTCTGGGGGTATAATATTCTCCAGATGAACCCGCACTTTGTAATTCTTTTAATATCGTTTCATAGATATCGTTAAAAGTATGTCTGTCTTCATTTCCACTGAAATTAATTTTATTAATTTCATTAATTACTTGACGAAAAAGCATTCCGTTTTTCATGTAATTATAAGTGTCTTCAAAAACAGTTTGTATAATTTTTGCTTGCTCGTTTTGGGTGTCTATTTCTTTTAAAGCAGGAAATAATTCCGAGTTGATAAACTCCATTAATTCATTACCTGTAATTCCTTCATCATCAGAAGCCCAATTCTCCCATTTAAATTTATCAGCAATTGGACTAGTGTAATTTTTTATTGTTTGTTTCCATTCTTCTTCTTTGTCTGCAAATATTTTCATAAATAGCATCCAAACCATCTGTGAAATTCTTTGCGCATCTCCATCTACACCAGCGTCTTTACGCATAATGTCTCTAATAGATTTTATTATTGATGTTATATTACTCATTTAAGATTTTTTTATTCTAGTATTTAATTCTGTAATTCTTTCTATCAACTTACCAAAACTAATAGTAGAACCATAAAACATACTTTCTTGCATGGTTTTATAATCCTTTTCCCAATGTTTAATTGTTTCTTCTGGAGGAACAATGTTAATTGATTTAGATGTATGGTTAGCATAGTCAATTCCCCTAATTGCATTGAAATTCCTTCTGTGTTCTACAATTATATTGTATAAATCAGCATCTTTTAATGCATCTATACCATGAGGAGTGTCCATTAATTTTTCTAAATCATATAAATGTCTACTCATTCTTTCTACACGAATAAATTTGGTTTCTTTTTGAAACTCTTCATGCAATAGAAATACTTTTTCTAAGAATGTTCGTTTTGGGGATACTACAGGAATCGTAATTTCTTTTTCAGCAAATGGAAGTTGACTAAACTCACTAGATATCATTGAAATAATAGCCTTTTCATCTACAGGCTCCATTAAAGACCTTGCTCCAACTTCTATTAAAACTCTTGGTTTTAAATAATCAGATTCTTCTGTTAAAGATTTGTAGCGTAATTCAATGATTAATGGGTCAGTATCTGTGTTTTTTGTTTCTTGAACGACTAATTCATAATCTGATACACCTAACTTTATTAGTTCATTATTAATGTCATTATAAAATTCTGTTCCAATAAAAGAGTAAGAAGCCTTTCTTAGTTTCTTAACTTGTGTTTTACTCAATTCTCCTTCAAAACCAAGATGTTTTCTATCTATTACTAAATCAATATCTTCAGAAAAACGTTCTATTAAATTCCAAGCTTTACTAAGAGAAGTTCCGCCTTTAAAAACTATTTGATTTGCATATGGTAATGAGAAGATAATATTTAAAGATAAAGTTACCCACCAATCTTTTTCTACAGCAGAGGAAGGCAAACCAGATCGTTCACTCGTTTGGTTAAAGATGTTCAGTTTATCTTTTTTGTTTAGTTTTATAAAGTTTCTCATTATTTTATATTCTTTATAATTTTAGAAATCCATGCTGGAGATAATTTGGCATCATGTTCTATCGTTTCTCCTTTTTCTAGTTTAAGATGCTCTAATATTATTTCTATTTGTTCTTCTGTAACGTTTTCTTTACCTATCTCTTTTAGAGCTTGTATAACTAAACTTGTTATTTTCCCTTTTACCGCTAAATTCTTAGGTGTGGTTCTTTTAAATTTAATTGTTCTTTTCCCAACAACAATACTACGAGCAGCTCCATCAGTCAAGAAAACAATGTTCATAGGTATTTGATTAGATAAACCGAGTTGATTTAAAGCTTTGATTCCCGTTGGAATAATTCGTGCTTTATCTCTGTTTGCAATTGCGTTTGCGATTTCTTCTATAGATGGGTACAAGACACCAAGAAGTTTATCTTCTTTCGGGTATAAGTATATCCCATGTGCTAATCTTATTAGAAATTTTTTTGTCTCAAGTCTTAATAATGATTTTTTTACAACTTCAACATTTCCAATACCATCAAAATTAGAAGGAAATAAAATACTTCCTCTATTCATTGATTTTATTGCGTTTTCAATTCTAGTTTGAACTGATTTAGTCATTGCTTGTTTCTTTATGTCCCAAATTTAGTAAATATTTGGGACAATTATAAGTTTCGGATTAGATATTATTCGGGAAGTGAGGAGGGAGTGAAAGTTCTATTTGTTTTGAGGTATGAACAAAGTAAAAAGCGCTTTTATATGTGGCGGTTTTAGCGTATGTACAACTAGATGCTATTTAATTTTTAGAGTTAAGTTTTGTTGAAATTATTTCATCAATAGTATTTAAATGATGCGCTAAGAATACACCTGTACTTGCACAAGCTTGCAATAAATATCCACCAGTAGGAGCATCCCAATCTAACATTTCGCCAATGCAAAATTGATTGGGCATGTTTATCAGTTCAAAGTTTTTAGAAATTGCTTTTAAATCAATTCCTCCAACCGTAGAAATTGCTTCGTTAAGGGATGCC
>JQIA01000183.1_pt1 | contig 29027 bp, 12 predicted proteins | sample 811431 | NCBI WGS metagenome assembly JQIA01 (sample SAMN02998118, study PRJNA258478) | marine sediment metagenome | biome: marine; feature: seafloor; material: sediment; isolation source: oil-polluted sediment collected from 3 locations (0.5 km, 0.7 km and 0.9 km)... | place: USA: Gulf of Mexico ...
AAATAAGCCTATTTTCCCCGAAACCCACTGATTTTGCACATAAATTGTGGATAACTTTTGCAGATCCCATCATCCGCTGGTGTCAAAAGGTGTGAAAAATAGCTCAATTATGTGAATCACTGCCATGAATTTGATCGATTCAGCCGAGTCGCTTAACAAGGACGCAATTTATCATCAGTAGTGTAATTTGAGCCAACGCCCCGTCAGCACTAACGATAAAATCATACCGATCGCATAGGTCGAATTTATGATTTCAGAGACCCTATACAATAATCGTAGCTGCTTAGATGACCCAAAGGCGGTAAAAGTCATCTCTTAAAGTCTGCAGGGTAAGTTAAAGCCACATATGCGAATGTGAATTATCATTACACATGAATGTTTCCCACACAGCTATTATGGCGACAGACCAGTTTGAGGATGATGTGTGGTGTCAGCTATATGATCTTAACTTCCGTCAACTGAACATAGATCGCAATTTTATATTGCCATTCGGAAAACGGCCAACCTTTGGCCCCTTTTGATGAAATTTATCGAACCGCTTTTGATTTTCTCGCAAACCTCAGTAAAATATGGGCTTCCGAGCGGTATGAAGACAAGTGTGCAGTGCTAAAACTGGTGTTTGCGCAGAGACTGCCCTACATACGAAATCAGGGTTATCGAACCTCCAAAACCTCCTTACCTTTCAAGGCTTTAGGAGACTTTCAACTGGGAAGGTTTGAAATGGTGCAGCTAACCAGACAAACCTAGAACCCGCATCGCTTCATGACATCCTAGACGAATTAGAGGAATGGGATGCCTTTCTTAAGGCGGAACCTGAGCTTATCCACAAGTTGCGGAGCTTTGATGAAGCTGCAAAACCCAGCCAGAAATCGCCTTCCCCTGCTCGCCCACGGGAGCCTTCCTTATGAAGGCTGTTCGGGAAGAATTCAGGTTGGCGGCAAAGCCAGTAAAGCGGAAAGCTCCGAGTCATAAAATCACCCGCGATTGCCCGCGTGTGACTTTGCGCCTGTCGCCAGATGATCATGAGCGTCTGAAAGAGTTGGCGGGAAGCATGGCGCTTAGCACATATATTCGGGCTAAGGCTTTGGGCTTGAATTTGCCTCGGCGCAAACCTCGTTCCTCTGCCTCGGTGATGGACAAGCAGGCTATCTCGCAAATTCTAGGGTTGCTGGGGCAATCGCGTATTGCCAATAATCTGAACCAGCTTGCTTATCATGCCAATGTTGGCTCGCTGGCTATGGAAGAAGAGACCGTTACCCAGATTACTGAAGCGCATGAGCATATCGTGTTTCTGCGCAAAACCCTGATCAAAGCTCTTGGTCTTAAGGCATGATCCTGAAAGGCAACCAACGGGCCTCTGGACGCGAACTTGCCTTGCATCTGCTCAATGTCGAGGACAATGAGCATGCTGTTGTACATGAGCTACGCGGATTCATGTCAGATGATTTGATCGAGGCTTTCAAGGAAACCGAGGCAATATCACTGGGCACAAAATGCCAACAGTATCTGTTTTCACTTAGCTTGAATCCACCTAAGTCAGCTAAAGTTTCGATTGCGGAGTTTGAAAAGGTGATTGGCGAGATCGAGAGGCGCATGGGGCTGTCTGGTCAGCCGCGTGCTGTTGTCTTCCATGAGAAGAAAGGACGTCGCCACGCCCATTGTGTTTGGTCACGCATTGATGTTGATAAAATGCGGGCGATTAATCTGTCCCATTACAAATTGCGCCTTCGGGATATTTCGCGGGAATTATATCTTGAGCATAGTTGGGACATGCCTGCGGGGCTGATTGATGTGCTGGATCGTGATCCGTTGAATTATACTGGTGCTGAGGCTTCTCAAGCCAAGCGTGTTAAACGTGATCCCGTTGAACTTAAAGCCCTTCTTAAATCATGTTGGTCTGCCTCGGATTCCCGCACGGCGTTTGCCAGTGCGCTGTGGGAACAGGGATTTTGTCTTGCCCGTGGTAACAGGCGTGGCTTTGTGACGGTTGACGCACAGGGCGAGGTCTATTCGTTGTCGCGCTGGCTCGACGTTAAGACCAAAGAACTGCGTACACGTCTGGGCGAATTCTCTGATTTACCAAGTGTTGAAGAGGCTATCACGCTCTTAAACGGTAACTATTCCAAGCCAGAAAATGATAAACCCCATGCTCGTCAATTAACGGATCATAAATCCAAGGTTGCTGATCTGGTTTCAAAGCAACGCGAGGAACGTCAGGCCCTTTTACAATCAAAAGAAACGCGCCGTATTGAGAAAATCAAAGCGCGCCTACTTCGCTTGCCAACGGGCGTACGCGCAGTTTGGGCACGCCTGTCAGGTCAGTATCAACGGATTTGCGATACATTGGCGTCTGAGGCGAAAGCCAGTGAGATCAAGGACAACCTTGCAATCCAAGCCCTGATCGAACGCCACTTGGCTGAACGCCGTACGTTGGATCGTGAATTATCGTTTCTGGAAGCCCAACTGGCACTGGAGCGGGAATTTCTCGATAAGACAAGCCCGACACTCCGCGACACCTATCAACCTGATCCATTGCAGCCTTTGGTGCTTCCGCGTGATGATATTCCATTCACGCCTGCGCAGTTGAAAAAACAACCAGAACTGATCCTTGCCCATATTTCCGATAAGAAGGCGCGCTTCACCAGAACGGATATAACGCGTGGGCTGTCGGATTTCATCCGCGAACCACTGGAATTACGGGTGGCTTCGGATCGTGTTCTGGCCTCGCCTGATCTGGTTCAAATTACAAGCACTATCAATGAAGAATTCACAACGCGTGACTTCTTGGCAGCTGAGCAAAAATTGGAAAAATATGCCCGAGAGATGGCAACAAGCGGTGGATTCAGAGCCCGTCAAAGTCACATTGATCGTGCAATCAAACAGCAAAACGCTGAACTGCAAACCCGCTTTGACGCAAACCTGAGTGAAGAACAGATCACGGCCATTCGCCATATACTTGCTCCGAACCAGCTTACCTCCGTGGTTGGTCTGGCTGGGGTAGGTAAAAGTACTCTACTGGCAACAGCGCGTGTCGCTTGGGAAAAACAAGGCTATCGCGTCCATGGCGCAGCTCTTGCTGATAAAGCTGCTGACAGCCTGCAAGGCGCATCGGGCATTCCATCACGCACATTGGCATCCTTAGAAGCAAGTTGGAAAAGTGGGTATGAACCCGTTTCTGCAGGTGATATTCTGGTGATTGACGAGGCTGGAATGGTTGGTACAAGACAACTGGAACGCGTGATAGATCAACTGCAGCAACGCGGATGCAAAGCCGTTCTGGTCGGCGATCCCGATCAGCTACAACCGATACAGGCAGGTAAACCGTTCCGAGACATTACCCAGAACAATGATACAGCACGCCTTACTGAAATCCGACGCCAACAATCCGCATGGCAACGTATAGCCTCACGCGATCTGGCCAATGGTCAAACTGAAATGGCTTTGCAAACCTATGCGGATCAAGGAGCAGTTCATAAATCCTTGGATCGAGATCAAGCCATCACGGCATTGGTGGATAATTATATGTCCGATCTAAATACAAACGGCTCAGAAATAACCCACCTTGCAATGGCGCATCGCCGGATTGATGTGCATGCAATCAACCAAGCTATTCGAAGCGCACGCAACGCTTCTGGATCAGCCAAACAGGAAACCCTGTTCAAAACAGATAACGGCCCCCGCGCATTCGCAAATGGAGATCGCATTCTGTTCACACGCAACAACAAGGTTCTCAATGTGCGTAACGGCATGCTGGGCACGGTCACAGATGTTGGTGACAGACTACTATCCGTGCAATTAGATGCGGATGAAGGCGGCCAAGGTCGCGCCCTGACGTTTTCACCGCAACAATTCCCATCCATAGATCACGGCTTTGCCGTCAGCATCCACCGTTCGCAAGAATGCACGGTGGATAAAAGCTATGTCCTGTCCAGTCGAACAATGGACAAAAACCTGACCTACGTTGCACTTACCCGCCACAGAGAAGAAACCAAATTCTACACCGCGCCGGATATTGCGCCAAAACACATACGGTCTGAGCCAGAATTGCTCGCTCCGAGAGGTTTCAGGGCACGGGTTCCTGTTAGGAGTCGATAGTAACACGGACATGAATTCTGGGCTCTTTGCCGCCTTCCGCAATGCGGCATTCTGAACGATGGCGCGCCATCAAAAACCGACGTTAACGGCCCATAGCCGACATTAGTCATGGTTCATAAATGCTACAGTATAGGACGTCGAAGCGGCCATTAATACTCGCCGCAGTGTTTTTGTAATTAACTGCGATAAAGCGGAAAAAACTGGCCATCGGTAAATACCGAATTTTACGATTATCGGGCGCATAATCCCGCCGGACAGTCTTAGGATCGAAACCGACAAGCTTGCACGTACGACGCTGCGAAGATGTCATGATCTCGCATGCGCAACCAGTCGCATATTCTGTGTCGTCAACGCGTTCCCAGCAGGTGTTTCAAGACAACATTATCCAAGACGTTGTCTGCCAGTAGGCGCTTCAGATTAGCGTTCTCATCTTCCAGAGATTTTAGGTAATGGTTATTAGAAACATTCGTACCGCCATATTTGACTTTGAACTTGCATAACGATGCAGGGCTCGAACCAAGTGCTCTGGCACACCTTCTCAGTTGGCATCCCTGCATCTTGTTCCTAAATAAACCCGATTATTTGCACTTCAGTAAAACGGCTCTGTCGCATTTGTTTGCTCCTTCGAAGGTTGAGCAAACTCAACATCAAAGTGAGGGCGGCAGGCCGCCAGGATTTTTCATCCATGCAATTACGCATATGATTATGCAAATGCTCGCGTTTTGCCCGCACTCTGTGGTGTGGTTTCTGGGGTATCCAAAGATTTCTCTGTTCTAGACGGCACGCTGGTCACACCAAAATTAGCGTCGGCCCTCAGCTTTCCAAACAAAGAAGTCGCTGTCGCATGGGTCAATAATCCAGAACCGGCGGGCGTGCATGCCCTGTCCGTGACGCCAGTGCATCGAATATTTTGTTGATGAGCTAAAATCCTCTGTCATAGAAATCCTGCGGCCTCCGAAATTTCAAGGTGACCTACCGATCAATGATTTCCCTCATTTATGACCTCAAACCTCGAGGCCTCGGTTATCTCGGCCGCGCGCCGTTTCAAATAGGCAGTCCGGTCGCGCAATTTTTTTGCATCCTCGGCTAAGCCAACATAGATGCGCCGCGCCGCAGAAAGGTCCTTTGATGAATATTCGCCCACCACATAGGCCGGTACGATAATATGTCCGGTTGCGATAATCTCATAAAAGGCATCGGCGCTATTGGCCTCTTTTGCTTCTTCTAACATCAAATTTGTAAGCTCGACTTCGCGTTTTTCACGGATTCTTGCAAAGACCTGGACTAAAAATCGATCAATTGCAAACCCCAAACTAACGACAGAGCTGCCAGGAAATACGCCAATCAAACCCGCCTCAATGAAACTTTTGACGGCGCTTTTGATTCTGCCTATGCTCTCATCGGCATAATGCGACCGCAACCGTCCAAACAGGGCGCGGCCCTCTTTGGTGTTGTCCCTAATTTCAGGATATTTATCTATCCGATCGAGGGTATCGCCCAACCGATAGACCCGAACGCCACATCGCGCAGCAAAGCCCAAATTGTAGACCCCAGAAACCCCCGCAACTACCGGAGAAAAGCCAGATATTGCGCGCAGAGCCTCGTGAAGAATTGCCGAAGAGTATTTAAGTTCCGCAATTGCCTCTACCACAACTTCGGTGGTATCACGCAGTTTGCGTTCCGGAATTTTCGTGCCATTCACGACATCTGAATTGGGAAGTCTCAGTTCGACCATCTCCTTCACAAAGGCAACGAGATTTTTCCCAATATCCAGTTTTGCTTTAATTTTCTTATCACCAGCTCTGAGTTTGACTCTACGATCCACCATCGACAAGGAAATCTTATCGCCATAGTCCGCACCATCTAGCGATGCTTTTACACGCATGCTCTGTGTCGCTGTTGATTTGTTGCCGTTGTATTTGCAAAAAATCAATGCATCGCCAAGTGTGGCAAAGCTCTTGATCAGTATTCCATCGGTATTGATGTTTCGCGATCCAACAGCCATGATCTTCGTGGTCGGCATGCGGCTGATGGGTGACACGGTAATGATATGTAATTCGACATTACGCACCTTGCCGCCGGTGATCCAGATTTTTACCGTTCTATTGAAATTATGTTGGCGTTCTGAATCGCCCGACAGAATGTACAGCCCGACATGCGCCCGCGTAGGGCGTTCAACACCGGGGGCCGCAGTGGGAGTTGGTGTAGGTTCTACGACAGGAATTTGGCTGAAACGTGGCGGAACACCGCGCAGGGCACGGGCAACCCCGGATTGGTGCCCAGCAGAAACCAACGGAAGGCTATAAGGATTGCTCGAAATGGCAGAACCAGACGACACGTGTCGATGATTTCCCGTCGCGGCAGCCCAATCCCGACCCACACGCATTGGCATCGGCGCGACCCGTGTCCGTGACCCCTGCAAACCAGCGTTCAAGTTTCGGGTGCCATAGTCAGCTTGCGCAAAGGCCGGATGCTGTCGGTACCCTTTTTGGTTCACGATAAAATTACTGCCATGGGGTGGGGGCATTTCAGGCTCCTATAGCTTCATAATGTAAAAGAGCGCGAAATACGCTGGCCGCATTTCAATGGTTTTGGCGCTACCCTGATAATCCATCACTTTGTCCCAATCGATCCCGGTTTTCCCAAAGTCGGACCGAGGCGGTTTTTTTTCTTTAGCGTTCGGGGTCAAAACAGGCCAAGAATTCCCGTCGCTATCGTGGCTGGTACGGTTCAAGATCGTCAGCCCGTGATCGTGCCCATCCCCCTCGTCCACGCTGAAATTGTGGTTATGGCTGGGCATGTGATCAATATCAAGGTTCAGGGCTTCCGGAAATTCTTTCTGTTCGGTCACGCCATACGGGCTGAGGTTAGGATAAAGTTTGTTTTTGTATGATGCGGCCACGATGAAATGTGATTGCAAATTCGGCGTGCCGCGTGTGCCGTCGCACATGGCCCAATCGTCAGGAATCGTATCGTAGGCGCCATGCCACATCAAAATCGCACCGCGCGGCACTAAATAATTTCCAACCGCGGGGTGTTTCTTGTCTGGTTTTGGTTGCACGTTACCCGAAATTATAGCGTCACCGGCAATGGACAATGATCCACCCGTAATATCGGCGTGTTTGGCATCAATGCCATCGATGGCGGTTAGGCGGCCATCCAACTGTGCGGTTGTCGATTGGTGTTTTGGTTTGGCTTTGCCCTTGGTATCAACCTGGGAAACTGTGCCGTCCACATCGGGCGTGTTGACCGATTCATCCAGGATTTCACGCCCCTTGCTCAATATGAATCCACGCGTGTCGGCCACATTTTTCAGCGACGCAGGGGCAACGCCCGGATGCAGCGCGATGTTGTTGGAACTGGCTACCTTCAGGCCATCTTTACTGGAACTTTCCCAGACCGCGCTGTCAGGCGCATCTGCGGCAATGGTACCGATTGCACCGGATTGATGAAAGCCCAACTCGGCCCCACTGACCATACTGATGGTTCCCGCGGCGGTAACACCGGCATCGGTGGGCAACAATTTGGCCCGCGTAACTTCGACTGACAACCAACCGGGTGCTGGCTTTGCATTGTCCGCCCGTCGGATGTTTGTGTAGACAATCCCGATATGGCGGCGACCTGACAAAACAGGATTGCTATCCACCTTCGCGTTGCCGCGACCACAGCTGAAGGTCAACTGTACATCAACATAGTGGAACACGTCGCTGTCGGTGGCATCTTTGTTTTGCAACCTGATTTCTTCGGATGTTGAATTCTCGTGATCAACAGTCCAAATATGATCAACGTTCAGAACCTTTGCCTTAACGGGGCTGTCCAAGTCGTCCTGATCCAAAACGCCCCAACTTGGTTCACCTTTGTCATAGGTGAACAGGGTGATGGTCGGCCACTTTTCGCCCGGAACCGCGTCGCAAACGGCAGTAAATGGCAACGGTTGTTGCGGGCGAATGCGCACCACAACTTTGTTGACAAACGCGCCATCATTCACAACCACGTCTGATCCGATGATCGTCGCGGCCAGCGGTCCACCGTGTTCGAAATACAGATGGTTTTCCATGTCTGCTTCGGCTTCGTCCCATTTGCGTTCTAATTTCAACGATGCTTTGATCGCATCAATTTGGGATCCGAATTCGGTTTTTGTGTCGGACAGGCTGTCGATCATCTGATCGGCGCGCACGCCCAATCCTTTGATGTTTGTGACCATGTCCGCATCGCTCATGTTCAGAACGCGCATGTAATGCAGGCGGCTGCCCATGACGGCGCTGCCATCCAGATGTCGCAAACGATAGGCCATTTGAACCCGTGTTGAATGGGTTCCCAGATCACAATTCGCACGTATATTCGACAACCTGATATACTGTGTTTCGCCGGATAATAATGTACGGCTGGCCACGTCTTTGCCCGTATGAACCAGACGCAACACATCGTTGTTGTCCAGATCATCGCCACGCGACAACGCCCAGTTTCCCGTGTTATCCCGGTGCCCGGTGGTCATTTCTTCGGAATCCGTCATCGGGATCAAAGAAATAATATCCGTGACTTCGTTCTTACCTTTGCCGGTTTTCTTGAGCGTATTGGGACGGAACTTTAATTCAATGACATGACGTTCTGCATCCGTCAGACTTGAATTAACCAGCTCATCATGGTTTGGAATAACAACCGACACATCGCCGATATTTGTGATTTCCAAAAACAGTTCTTGGCAGTTTTCCGTCAGGAACAATGCCTGTTGCTGGCTGCTGTTGTGCAGGCTGAAATCCAACGGGAAAACGGACCCCACCTGAACGGATGGCAAATCGGCCAAAGCCACTTGCTCGACTTCTAATTGCGACAGGGTTTCATCATAGATCCGCAGACCCGCAAAATCGCACACACACATTGGCCATTGAACGACCATTGCCTCTACATCCCAAAGACGAACAGATCCATCCTCACCGGCAATCGCCAGTAGGTCGCCCTGAGGGCTAAGTGCTATGGCTGTAGGCGTTCCACCGATGTTATCAAATTGGATACCACCGTCATATATGCCACGTCTATATTCGTCGTTATAAACGTCAAAAACTTGCGAGACATTCTCGAAACCCACCGCCAATGCGTACCCATGTTTGTCAAAACAAATACAATGCCCCGTATATTCATGGAAATCAGTAGAGATCGCGCTATCCGCGATGTATGGTAATCCAACAGTCTCACCATTTTCATCCATATCCCAAGCGACGAGATAAATTTTGCCATCTTGTGTTAGCACGGCTAAGCTTTTGACTGCTTGGTTGCTCTGGGCCGTTTCTGTTGCGGCCGTGGGCGTTGCTAAAGCAATGATATTGGCATCAAAAGTAATATGAAACGGCAGCCCGTCGTCGCCGGAAATCGGCTCCACCCGTTGATGGTTATAAGAAAACATCGTCAAATTATGGCCAACCGCCGCAAAGAAACATTTCCCATACGGGTCATATTCAATCAGGCTTGGCTCATCTCCGTCTTTACCATCAATTTGAAAATTAAACGTTTTGGCAACTTCCGCTCTTTGGTCCAGAACTTTGATAGAACCTGATATAACGACTGCCAAGACACCATCACCGGTTGTGGCGACATCAAAACATTGGGCGCCCAGATCGAGACCCTCATGAAGTTGATTATTTTCAAAGGCATCATGATCTTCAAACCAAAAAACTTGTTTGGTCTGGCCAGTTATGTCCGATGGAACGATTTTATCGCTTGTTGCAAGACCACGGGTCCCCGCCTCGATGTAATTGCCGAATTCATCAATTGTAAATTTATGGCAATTTTGGAATGGAATTGAATCAGTAACAATTCTACTGCCGGTAAGTGCGTCGCCACACAATAACATCGACCCCGAACTGTTGTCATTACTGACGCCGTTTAAACGCATATTCAAAACCAATTCATCCTCGGTTCCGTAAAACGCCATACTATTGATCGGGCCGCCAGCCTCTAGGGTTTGGCGTAGCGCAATCAGTTCTGAACTAATTTGATGCGATGCACCGAAACCAATTGTGCCGTCAGTATTGGTGTTCAAAATCGGCCCTGTGTCTTTAATTTCTTGGGCGAGGCTGCCGTTGATATACATGCGAACCGCTTCGGGTGAAGCCGAAATCGCCACATGCACCCAATGTTCTGGATCAGGTGTTAACGGGCTGACCAGCCGGTTCCATTCGTTCATTTCGTCATCATGGGACACGGATTCATCAATCCAGATAAATTCCAAGCGATCTCTGACCCGCAGCGCCCAAGAGGTTTGACTATCATTTGAAGATATCAAAATTGGGCCACTGGGGTTTGGTCCGCAACGGACCCAAATGGCCAACGTAAATTGCCCCTCCGGCGCGGCATTTAACCCAGGTACCCAAAAACTCCCGAGTGAATTGACGTCGCCTGGTTCCGGTATCGAAAAACAGCGTCCAAATATTTCGTCCAGAACAATATGCTCTGGCCCAGAACGCACGTAGCTACTTACACCAGCCGTTTTATTGGCCTCATCATAAAAAGAATAACCACTATCATCATCCCCTTTAATCTGATCAAACTTGATGTGCATCAATGGTTCGGGCAACGGAATCTTTTTAATTTTGGCCATTGTCTGTCCCTCGTTCAAAAATTGATGTGGATAAAAAGGTCATATGTCGTCCTCTGATTTGATCGCGCTCGCGAAATTTGCGCGATCCGTAGGGCTGAGCAATATCCAGCCCTCTATGATTTCTTGTTTGGCAAAACGCGCATCCATGGTCACCTGACCGATAGCTTTGGCGTTTGTCTCGATCACCCGTAAAATCTGGTCTGATTTCTTTTCATACGGATGTAGATCGGCCTTTGGCCGCCCATTGCGCAACCGATCGGTCGGTGGCGTTTTACTGGCCGGGCTTGGCACGACGCGTCCCCGATCCATGGTCTTTCCAATCGGTTCCAGCCATCCCTTGTTTAGTATAATGGCCCAGATAGCAGCCCCGGTTTCATTACCAAAGGTTTTGACAAAGGCAGCACGTTCGACTTCTGGGACGGCGGACAATTTCGACCACTTCGCTCCCTTCTTTGAAATCCAGAACCAATTCCATCCGTTTTCTTTTGCAGTTGGCACGTTGATCTTGTCTTTGGCGGTAATGATCGGCGCGGTCAGCAATGAAATGTTGATCCGGTTCATCGCGCGGGCAAAATCTTTGGGTGGGATTTTCAAACTCTTGGTTGGCAACACGCTGCACGTCGCGTGCAAACTGCCACGCGGGTCCATCAAAACGGTGATGAATTCGGGCGCCGGTGGTCCCGATATTGGCAACCACAAGTTCAGTTCCTGACGTCCGGCACGGGTGGTCAGCAAGTCTTGGTTCTGAATCCAATCTGATTGCGGCGCGCGGCATTTTTTGTGGCTGCAGGATGCGATAAAGGGCTGCATATTGCTCTCTGTCGTTTCATCAAAATCGGTCAATTCAAAGACGCTGATCAACGCATTCACAAATTCCCGATAAGTGCCAAATTCCTTGCCCCTAATGGGCAACATTTTTTCGATATCATCTTTACCCATACCTACATCTTCTAGTTCTTTATCAGACGGTACAGTATAACTGGTGGTGGTGAACTCATCCCCTGCTTCTTGCCAGAATCCGATGACCCCGTCGTTCAATTGCAAATGCTCACCGATGCGCACAGGAAAGTGCACAGATTCAAAATCATGAGTGTTGCGCGGTGCCCCTTGGATCTCTTTGCCAAATGACGACAGGCTTTGATCAACCGCAAACGGATCACTACATTCCAACGAAACGGCGGCACGAATGACGGCCATGGGCCGCCCCATCAACAACGATGCCGCCTCGCGGTTTTTGAAGGTTTCGGGATCAATGTTTTCCAAGGCCGTTTCACACAGGTTTAAAAATGCCCCAACAAACGGTTGGTCATTTTTCTTGGGATATTTAGCTTGTTGCACCGCCGAGATTTGAAGCCATTTAATCAACCGGCGCAGCCCCTGATTGGCAATGCTGTCGGGCGTCGAAACACCGTCGTCTGGTCCCGGGGGTGGATGCCAAGCCCCCATTTGATCCAACGACCCAAGTGGCGCACCGCTGGTCGCATGGACCATCAATCGGCCCTCAAAGTTGTTCAACACGACCCACCCACAAATGGGCGAGGTTTCAGGATGCTGGTTCCATTCTTGCACACCGCTGATGGAATCCAACCAACGGAAATTCAACCGCGCGGGTTGTACGATACGCGGTGGTAAAACGGCCTGATGATTGCGCGACCCTTCCATGCCATTGCTGGTGGAAACATGGGGCGCGCGGATGTCCGTTATTTGACCGAAGTTGTCAATCAAACGCAGCTTGTTCAGTGACAAACCACCTGAACGGATTGGTGTAAATGGGCCGGATGTAATAACATCGGTTTGCGCAGCACCCACGGCCTGACGTACCGTTTTTTCGGTGAATTTGCGGTAATCTAAAAAGCCGATCGGGTCGGAAACACCCAATTGCCAACGTCGCCTTTTCATCAAAAGCGCGTCATTAAAACCGGACAAATTCTGTGTTACCGTGGCAAAGCCCGATTTCAAAATAATCCACGCATCCAGTGCCGTCAGGATCGGATCGCTCCATGCGTGACCAGCACTCCCGGTTTTCGCGAATTGTGCGCCGGCCTCTTCACCATGCAAATCAACAGCCTCTGACAGGCCTTTATTGATCGAAATGTAATTGTCATCCCGATCCGCGGCATGGAACAGTTTGGCAAATATTTCGACGGTCACAACGTTCAGAGCGCTCAAATCTACAAGGCTATAAAAGTGACGTTTCAGACGCAATTCAGCAACGACAAAATCTGGGATCTGTGCATGGTCGGTCAAATAAGTGCTGTCGTCGTCCAAATGTTCGTTTACAAAGCGTAGCAAGCCAAATTCAATCGGTCCGCCCGTTGGCACGCCCAAGACAGGTGGAATTTCCTGCGTCATAGCGATGCTCTTTTCCAAGGCCCCTAAGAAGCCGTTGGAATGGATAAACCGTAATAATTTTGAAATAATTGCTGCCCCATGCACATTTTCATTTTGACCAAAGATCGCCAACTCCGTCAAGTTTTTGAGCGACTGAAATATATGGGAAATTGGGGCTGTCGACAGACGTCCATCTAGTTTCAGGTTTTCGGGCACCGACTTCAGAAGATAGGTGATCAATTTGTCATAGCCTATCTGCGCATCGGGGAACCGTTTGATCCAAACCGCTGAAAAATCAAGGGAGCTTTGAATTGTTTGTGCAGTAGATTCGCCCATCAAGAACGACAGGAAATCTTCAAAGTGGTCTGCAAATACCCCGCGCAGATCGATGTCCAACGCACATTCAGTCATCAAGGCTTCTTGGGCTTTTGTGTTGTTCGCAAAATACTGTGCATGCACAAAATCGGCGCCGGATCGACGCAGAACAATCGTCAGCGCCTCTTTGATATTCAACCCCGCAAGCTTTACCAACTTGTCATAGGGCACGCTGTTCACAGCGTATCGAATGGCGATGCCGGTGCGACCGTCAACATCTAAACCCATCACGGCATTCTTGGGCGCCGCCTTTTGCATGCGCAACAAATCGCGGGCGCTGTCGTTGGCCAATTGATCGGCACCTTGAGACACCATCCATGCGCGAACTGCGGGATAATGGGATTGCAAGAAATCAGCGCTGCGATCCACTTTGAGCGTGTCATGAGCCTCAAAATATTCGTCCATCCGACGCAGAACATAGGCCTCGATCCGGCCATATAATAACTGATCAGAATGCGGCGTCAGATAGCCGCGTCCGCTTACGGTGGACGACACTTCTGGCAGCGCCGTGTCGGGATGTTTTTCTTTCAAAATTCGGTTGGTGTCGTCCAGTTTCCAATTGTCACGAATGAAATCAGGGTCATAGCGGCGCTGACCGCTTTTAGGTGTTTCGCCAGTTGAAATCGGTGCAATCGCGGCTTCCCATTCCATCATAAATGGATGGCCCAATTCTCGGTTTTTCTTACGAACACCAATGTTCGCATCCGGATCGCGTTCGATTTTTGCGAACAGCCCGTTTGCCTTGTCTGCCAATCCACGACAGGACGCGTCATCGCATTTGGCGTCGGGTAGATCAACGGGCAAACAGAAACAATTCAGATGCGATTTACCGTCCGCTCCATGATCATTGCCGTGGCGATCCGAAGGCTTGATCGATTTATGCGATAACAGAACCACAGGGTCTTTGGGTTGATAAAACCGCGGTGCAGGTTCGGTTTCCAAAACCCATTGAACGGCATTTTTTCCAGTACCGGCGGCGTCATTCACAACTTGCAAAACGTCGGTCACCTGTTTGAATATTTCCATCAAGTTCGCGGCCAAAGAACCCCGTTTTGAACCGGCCCCAAGCGTCAATTTAGGCTGGCGTGGCCCCGCATGGGCCGAACTCGCAAAATTTAAGAGCCCGGTTTCGGTTACAAGTTCATTCAGAACTTGGACCGAGCCATGACGGACAAACCCAATCGCTTCGTCGACATCGTGTAAATCCCGCGCGGCCTTTTGGTCCAAGGCTTGATCATCGGGTGGATAGGCAAATCGCATGTATCGTTGCCAATCAGCATGCAACTGTTGGCGCATGGCCTCAATGGCGCGCACGCTACGTTCATAATTGCGCTGCGCTTGGTTCAATTTCGACAATCCGGCAACTAAATTTTGCGGCAAGGTCGCGGTCGTATGTGACGGACGGTTTTTTGAATCAGCAGTGTCTTGGTCATCGCCGATGATTTGGATGGTCCAGATACGGCCACCCGGCAGGTTTGAAAACGCATTGTCGCGGCGACGTTCCTGAAATTTTGCGCCAACATCCAACATCCGGTGTTCCAGATCATCGCTGGCGTGCAGGCCTTCGAGGTAATCTTCGATCTTGCGTTTTTCAGCTTCGCGTTCCTCGACCCTTGCGCCATGGCGTGACAGGGCAAGATCGCTGGCAATACATGCCGACAAGGCCTCGGTGCCGGTGTTAGCCAATGTAACCGTCAGACCGTCGGAATAATCACCCAAAGATTTTGGTGCTGGTTTGCCATGCAGATCGCCCGACGATTGAGGCACGAAGTTTTTCCCCGCAACACGTCCGAAACAAACGATCTGTTTTGGGGCTTCACCACTGGGGACTGGCACCGACCATTTCAACTCGTTATTCAACCAGACGCCGAATTTTTTCGGATCATCTGGTGCATCGGCCAGTGGGTCGCTTTTGGGGTCCGCGTACCACCCATAAACGTCATAACAATAGGATTGGACACCGGCATGGATATCATCGTGGAAACCAAAAATACTGCGGCAATTCGGGTAAAACGCAGCAAACGACGGCTCACCCCATCCCACAGCCGTCAAAGGTCCCGTTGTTTTGGGGCCCATATATTCGGCCGTTCCGGTGACCTCCCATTTCTGGCCAAATCGGCGCACGCGACCAACACGGCGAAAAGGTGGATTATCGGGTCTGCTAAACCCATCCGCCGTCTCGTTATTATACGGATAGCTGGACAAACGATGTTGTTGGCCTCGGGCTTCCAAAGACAGTTTTTCAATAGTCTTCAGAACCTTGGCACGATCTGATTGTTCAGGGCCGATGTAATTGGATTTCCGGTTCTCGACAGTGGAAACAAAGGCCTTTTCTCCGTTGCCTTTGGTCCAGCCAGATTTCAGCAGGGCGTTCCAGATTTCGTTGCTCTTGTCGCCCAGTTCTTTGTCAAATTCCGATTTGTGGATTTCACCCCAACGGTGATCATAAGGCCAGATGTAGTCGCTCTCGATGATCCATCCTCCCTGTACGGCACCTGATGCGCGACGTTGCACCAACCATCGATTTGGCAATGCAGGAAATTCCAATTCGCCGCGATTTTTCTGGTTCGTTGCTTTGTCGACCGGATGGCGGGCGCGGGTTAACATATCAGGCATGGCCCAATGCAGATGAACTCCCGCTTCTAACGTGGCTGTCTCGTTTGAAAACGGTTCGTCGGAAATTGTCTCGGTTAACCACGGATGCGATGCGTTGGAATCGTACACATTTCCGTCAGCGTCTGCTGCGATATGAGGCAGGCGGGAAAAATCGGCGCTGGCCCCAATGGAATCGATTGATTTTTCAACGAATAACCCATCAACATGGATCGGTACAAACAGTGTATTTTTTGTCATTGCGACGCCTCACTGTCTTCTTGTTCAGGGCGGACAAAGCGCACCAGTGGCGGCAGATCCAACATTTGCAGGGCGAAATCCGCACCGGAAAAACGGTGATCTCTTTCGTAAACACCAGAGGTACGGCTGGCTATTTCATCCATTAATCGGGTCACATCCAAAACAGTATCAACACCCGCATCGCGGAATTTGATATCCTCAATCACCTGTTCTTTGGCGGTTTTAGGACAAAAGAAAGGAGTAAGATATGACGCGATATTCGGTGATGACAGGTTCAATTCTTTGATGGCTTTGGCCAAATCTTCTATTGTGTCGAAACACTGGTTTCGCAAGGTCATCAACGCAATGCAATCTGGGTCGGAAATCCCCATCAGTCTGAACATGCGCTTTGAAGATGCTTCAATTTGATAGACGCTGGCCATCCCGTCAGGAACACCCGCGCTGCCCATTGAAACATAGGCGTGCAACGGCAAACCGTTCTGGGGGTTATGCAAACGCTTGGTTCGTGGCGGCGGGCTCTTTTTATCATTTGCGCTGGCTTCTAATCCGCTGTGCAACACTTCGGCTGGCAAGTGAATGTCAACCATTTCAATCGATCGATGCAGGCGTTTAGGATCGGAAAACAGGCACAACATGACGTCCTCGCCCAGCGGAACAAACCGTTCCAACGTCAGGGTATCGGGTTCATAATTAGGGTGCTTTGACATGTTGACCAAATCACGATCAATGCTGGTATAACCGTTGATCCGCAAATTTGGCCAATCGCGCACCACGGATGACCGCATCAACATGCCCGAAAGCATCGCAGGCGGCGTCAGCCGTTCTTTCATCGCAATGTCATCCAAATGGTCTTTGGCCAATACTCGGCCCACGGAAAACGCGCCGTCCCGCAGGGCCTCTAGCCACAATGGATCGACATCAAAAAACCGGATGGAATCCACCGGCAACATATCTTCGTCCGGCACAAGATAGTTGAACGGAACCGGTTCCAAACGGGTCAATCGATCAAACCCATCCATCAATTTCTTTGGGGGCGCGGATGGCCCGGTTTGCTGAATCAACGGCAAATAGTCGTGATCAAATTTCTGGCGCAAATGTGCCAATGTGCGTGCGTGATCCCGTTTCCATTGGAACAGGGTCATGGCAAAATCATTGTCTTTTAACGTCGATAATCGACCAATTTCCCACGCAGCCGCATAGGATACATCAAACATCCCCAATTCCGCATCATATACCAACATTTCATCCGGCCCGCGCGCAGGCAACGGCAAGGTGGGTGGTTTAAATGCGGTCGGTACAAAGGGACCGCGATACCATGACAAAGTCTTTTCGCCGTTTCGCGTTGCATGGGGCAAGCCCACAGAGCCGGCTTGTAAATACGCTTGTCCCGCCGCCATCAACGCGGCATCCGCGGCATTAGTATCATCAGGAATTATGGGAATTTTGACATGAAAATTACCACCAGTTTCATAGTAAATCGTTGCTTCGTTACGATCCAAAAGCTGTTTCTCTTTGGCATTCAGATCCAACAATTCACGGGTGAAACCGCGCTCTTCGCCTTTGTTGTAAAAGGTCCAGGAATTCAACGACACCAAACGCACGGGTTCGTCATCGCCAACCCCATCGGCCAGAAATACCGGTTCGTTGCGCAGGGCGCGAACTGATGCGGCCTTGCGCGGAACGCGTTTGGAAAGGGTGGCGGTGATATCGCCCTCATTCGCCAGAGTCATACGGGCCTCGACCAATATTCCGCTCAATTCCAATCTAAGCGAGATCACCTTATCCTTGAGCCGCTCAGCATGTTTTTCCAACAATACGATACGTACATCAAGCGCCGGCGTCGGCTTATCTGCGAGTTTCTTCTTTGCGCGGGCTTTGGTCAATTGAGTGTTAATTTCACCGCTCAGAAAATCGCGAAACTGCATCATTTCCCGCAAATCGTCGGTCAATTCGTCCTGCGGAAATTCCGGGAAATCCGTCTGAAGCTGTAATATCACCGCATGCAGAATTTCAAGCCCGGCATCGCCAATCCAGGCATTCACGAGATGAGAGAATTTGGTTTCCTCGGTACTTTGGCCCGCGATGGAAACGACCATTTCATACCGAGCTTCGATATATGGGGTATGCTTTTCAATGAACTCAATATCAGGGTCGTCAAAATTAACCCGTTTCCATTTATCATCATAAACTGTCACCTCAAACAGACCCAGCGCCTTGCCCTGAAACGACAGTTGCTCTAGTATTTGAACCCGCCCGTTTTTCTTCAGTTCGGCTTTCCAAACTGGATCGGTCCCTAGTAATTCGTCACAATAATCGTCGGTTTCATCACGGTTTAACAGGTCGCCATTTTCGACAATTACCGCATCGTTTTTACGCGGATGATCGCGATCATCAACGACCCACAATCGCGCCATAGGCCCCGACACCAAGGATAAATCAACGCCCAATGATTGCACTTTCTCACGCTTTTCGTGGGCTTGGCCCAACCAATCCGCCAACTTTTGGGATTTAATTTCAATGGGTGTGCGGTGTGCGGTATCTTCACTGCTCAAATCTGCGTGGCGATACCTCTCTTCCAACGACACCAAATGCACAACACATTGCGAATTTTTGGGCGGCAGACGGTTGGCGACAACGACGGCGACCTCATCTCCGATGGCTGGTGCCGGACCAGTCCCCGGTTCGGTGGCATCATCACGTCCCTCGGCTGGACGGATTGACAAACCATCGCCGGCGTTGCCCTCGCTGATCCGGCGCACATGGGCCAGACAGGGTAAATCATCGTAACGTGGCAGGATCGATTTCAACAATCCCAACGGCAGATCAATAACCTGTACCTGATCACTGTCATGCTGGCCCGGCTCAGGACGCATGCCCGCGCCAAAATCGGCTTTTCCATCGGCTAGATGCGGTATTTTTTCATCACCGTCTACGCAAACTGTATGGCAATGCACCTTTGCGGCTTCTTCTTCAGAGAAAACCAACAGCGCCAACCAGCTGGGCGATATAAGATCGTCTTCGCCCATGTGCAACGGCATGCGTTCCCAAGGCAGGCTGGACCGGTTTAACAAAACCTGTGGCAAGACATTATCAAATGTGCCGCGAATGCCGTTTGGGGGGAAAACGGATTTGACTGAGCTTTCTGGCAGGCTGAATCGATCACCAAAAACATAGAGCTTTAGCGGCTTGGCCTTAAAATTCTCACCGCCCTGCCCCGTGTTCAAATCATGGAACGCTGATGCAACGTAGTTTCCCGCTTCCAAATAGGGTCGGTGGCTTTCAACCAATTGAAAGTTGTCGGATTTTTTCTGATTGCTCGGCGGACGAGAGAATATTTTCACTGCACAGTCTCCGGTTTTGCAATCAATTTGGCGCAGCGCGGCGCAAAGGTCATGTCACGGGCCAACGCAGAGGTGACGCTGGGTGTGCCCACAGGCAACTGCACCCCAAGGAAACCAGCCATAGTTTGACGATTTTTCCGCGATTTTCTGGTCGCCAAATGGGCGGCAATAGCGCCTTTGGATTGGGTCTTTGACAAATCCTGTGACGGCGGTGTTTGTGGGGGCTCTTTTTGGTGATCAATCAGTACCAAAAAGGGATCGAACTTCACGTTTTTGCGCGGAATGGCGGTCGTTTGACCCGCCGTGACCGGTTTCAACGGTGATATCTGTGCGGCCCCAAGAACATTCGCCACAGCGTCGGCACCCATATCGGGGGTCTGGCCATTGACGCCCCACATAGCCGCAGCAAATGGTTTGGTTTGACCCGCCATCCGGAACCGATGTTCGACCGGATTACCGTTCAGGGTAATTGAAATGTGATGTTTCGCGCTGGTGATGGCTTTTAAATTCATCGGCGCCACGCCGAAATCAGCATTCACGCCATCTACATTGATATGTTTGTCGCCACTTTCTGGCGGGTTAGTCCATGCCAGTTCACTGGCAGGTACCAAAGACGATGTTGCAATCTGTAATTCTTTGGGGTTCACAACATAGGTCGGGCCATCATCAATTGGCGCGGATGCCATTGCTGCCATCGCCATGAGGTGTGATTCGGCATCCGGTGGCATCGCGGCGGCAGACATCGCTGCAATTGGTGCGACCCGTGATGCAGCCTGCGGTTCAGCGTCTGGCGCTTTGGCGGCTGGTATCGTGCGCATGACCCCGTGGGTTGGGCTGACGGTGACGATTTTGTCTTTATCTGCTGGCAAAAAGCTGGTTTTAAATTCACCCCAAGGAATAGCTTTAACCGTTGGCTTATCTGCACCAAAATCAACATCGAACGACACCATCAAGAATTTAAAATGCGCCGTACCCGAGAATTCAGGGCCAAAGAGTTCAACCGACGCCCCGATACTGCCTGACAACGATCCATAGCCTGCGGAAATCTCGACCGAAACCTGTCCTTCGTAATGGAATGGCTTCCATTGCATCAAGAAGTCGGCACCAACCGAGAATGACGCCCAAAGGTTTCCAACAGACCACGTCGCATCGTAATGCCCGCCAGCCATCATCGCATTTGGCGTTAATGCGAAATAGGCATTCCCCTTAATCTCAACGAAGTCGCTGACATGCCATGTCAATTCTAGCCGGCGTGGTCGGGGGTAATGATCCGGTATTTTAAAATTTGGATAATAGCCGCCCAACGAGGTGACGAAATCACCGGAATGAGGGCCACTGAACCACGAACAAAACGCAAAGCCACCCTTTAGGGTACAGGCTTTGGACAGGAACCATGATGTATCCCCAAGGGTCGCATCGACACCCAACAAACCTTCGTCGGGATGGAATTTCGCATCCATCGACATGTCGATAACGGCCAACTTGGGTTCGTTGGCTTTTTCTTCTGCTGTGGCCTCGGGTGGGGCGGGCGGCAGAACAATCGTTGACGTTCCCAATATGTCGACGCGGAATCGGTCACCGAATGTGACAATCGCCAAGGCAAAACTGTCGACAATCCGGAACGAGTTAAACTTGATCCCCGCCGCCAAGAAATATTCACCCTCGACCGGCGTGACCCAACTGTCCAACCCGCGCATTTCTTCCAACAATGCCTCTTGGGCTTCGGCTGGGGTTTTTGGCGGTTGCGGGGGTGTACTGCTGGGGGCAATGGCTTCTTTTACAAAGGGGAATTCGCGGATCTCATCAACGCCAATATCACGCACCCGCCGATTATACCCAAACCCGATTGCGGCGCCTTCAACAAATGCAAATGGTGGGCCACCAATGGGATAATCAAGGAACGCATAAACGAACAGCGATTTAAAATTGTCTGTGTCGGAATAGGCCCCAAGTGCGCTCAACCCAAACGTTGCCGTATGAATCATCGCCTCGCCGACATATTCGCCCTTTTTTAACTGCAACAACGCGCCACTGATTGATGTTGGACCATTGGCATAGGCCAACCCCAAACCATCCAACGCAAAGCCGAGCTTCTTGGTCGAGATATTGTATGTAGCGCCCAGACCCATCGCGGTGAGTGTCAATCCACCGCCGCCGATCGACGCATCAACGACCGCTTTGGCGGTCATTTGTGGCAGATCAAATCCCAACCCGATCCGCGCAATGCTCAGCGGCCCGAATGATTTCTGAATCTTTTTCCAGTGAATAGGGTCTTCGGGGGGTGGGGGCTTTCTAGCTTTATCGGTTGGCGGAACTTTTACATGTTCAATATCAAATGACGCCTCATCGCCATCAGCATGCTTTTTCCCCTCGATCATTGTCAATGGTTGATCAAGATCGATCTCAAATGACCCAAGCGTCAAATGCGTCGACATTTGAAACCTATCTTTAATCGGATCAGCGTTTTTACCACCAAACGGTACCACCCCATCTGGTAACAGCGCATTCAACGCGGCCAACTCTTCTGTTGGAATATCGCGGTTGGTCGCCAAGGGTTTAAATCCAAGCATTATGGCTTCGTCCGCAGGCAAAGCCTGACCCACAATCGGCAATTTGGACAGATCCGCACCCGCATCAATTGACAGAGCCAAGATATGACCAAAATCGTCGCTCTTTTTCAATCGAGAAGCGGTCAAAATCGCATCGCGCACGACAAATCGCACATCCGGCGCGCCATGAGGTCCCATCACGGACGCAAGGATCGGTTTCAACGACGTCATTTTACCGGCCGGATTGCGATAAACGGCGATAAAGTTTTCGCTCTCGGCTTTTGCGTCGAAGATTAAATCGAACGTCATGCCTGTATCTGGTTTTGGCTTACCGTCGTCGTCGAATTCGACACCCAAGGTGACTTCGCCGCCGAAATGCTTTTCAAACCCGCCATCAGGATCATCTTCGGCCACAGGGGTCATGGTGATGTCAAAATCAAACGCCATCGCCATGTTTAGGGTCAAATCACCGGAAAACTTGATCTCGATTACTTTGGTTTTTGTGTTGAACGACATCTCGAATGCCGTCAGTTTGAATTTCGACGCATCGATCGGGAAAATATCTGCGACCGATGATAATCCTGCGGGGAATTTGAATTTATCCAAAGTCGGTTGAATGCCATCGGCCAGCTTGGCGCTGAACGTCAAACCCTCGTCACGACCGCCGTAATCGACCTCTACGTCCAGCGGCGGGATCCCGTCGCCAATGCTCAACGTCCCCCCCGCCTGAAGCGTGGTGGTGCCGTCGGTATCGCCGCCATGTTCAACGTCAAAATGCATGTCGCTGATGATGATTCCGTCGCACCACGGCACATGCCAATCGCCATCCGACGTCAGGGAAAACCGCATCTGATGGGTGCTCAATTGGATTGACGCCCCAACATGACTGACGTTGAAATGTCCAAAATCGCCCAGCAAATCGCCCAGATGCCCCAGCCCAAAACACGTGCCGAGATCATCAACAACATCCGACAGATCAGTATCCACCAAATCGGCGCTCAGCCCAAAGGACCAGTCCGATCCAATCTCGTCGGCGGTCAATTCAATTTCGACCCCGAACAATTCGGCCGTGGCTTTGATCTTTGCTTCGGTACTGCCGTCCTCGATGCCAATAACGACATACGTATTTTTCAATTCAAACGCGCCGTTACCCCAGCCGGGGCTCCAGCCAATTGGGATCGTAAATTCGATGTTCGCCACGTGGTCTGACGGCGTTGCAATGACGTCCAAATGCGAAATCGTTAATTTCGACAGACCCGGTAATTCAGCCATCCCAAACGCATCCAGTAACGAAGATGCATGAATGACCGATCCTTCGCTAAGAGCGGCGGAAAATTGGGCGGGTTCGGCATCTTCACCCCATGTTCGGGTGACGACACAATCCAGCTCGATTGCGCCCAATAACGTCGCGTGCCCTTGGATCGAAGCGCCTATCGTTAAGTCGCCGCCATCTGTTGTTGTGTACGATATCGCCGCTGCAGGTGCCGAAAGAGTCAATATTTTTGGCAGAACTGTCCAGTTCGCGCCATACCACGCTAATCCAAGGCTGGTTTCATGCCCGTCGTCCAATTCAGCGAAGGCAAAATCGGTCAGATACAATCCCGACAACGTCGTCGTTGGATCATCCGTTTTCGGCGCGGGCTTAAAGCCCATTAAATCAAAATCAAGCAGTTTTGTGGTCTGGTCCGATCCAGAACCAATGATTTTGGTGATCAATTCAGGCAGGCTTTCAACCGCAATACCATTGGTCGGCAAAACGGCGACGGTCACTTTCGCGTCTTCGTATTGGTTGAATGTTATATCGTCGCGTCCCAGCGCCGACGTTAACGTTGATAAAAGTTTTTCCGCGTCTGCCAAGATGGCCCCTAACGTATAATGTGATTACGTTAGGCGAGGATCAACCATTTAACAACGGATTTAATCCCGCCTGTTCGACATTCCTTTGTGTACAGGTTTTTTTTTGAAAATAAAATGGTAATTGTTTAAACTAGTGCCAATTTTGATTGGTGATATGGCGTCAAAAAAAATCGATTGAAAAGAATCGATTCTGAAACGCGACGCAACCAGAACAGTCACGGACCAGTTCCGCGATACATCCCAAAGGTCAATGAAATTCATTCCATCATCATGAAATCAATACTTTAATTTTCTGAAAACAAAAGTGCATGGCCTTTATGTTCCACAGAAATCTGAAATGTCACGCAAACCGTCCCACAAAGACCTCAACCTCAAATTGTTTGAAGTATTTCAGATTTGTGCGCAAAAAGGATCGCTGAAGGCGGCAACCAACGAAACGGGTCTGTCTGTCAGTACCGTGTCCCATCATCTGCGCAACCTTGAACTGCACTTGTAATCTAACGCTAAGTTTTACCAGTCGATCTAATGTTGCGTCGCAGCTTCCTTGCGCTCTTCCAAAAAGAGCTGTCGATAGCCGTTTCTATTCCGGTCTTCGCCTCTAGCCTTACCCAAATTCCACTTGCTTTTCAGATGACCGGAGCCAATACGTCAGTTGGCGTATTGGCAGCAGAGTCAAGCGCTATAACTGACGCTCATATGGCCGGAATTGGTGTAGAAAATGTACCCGTGGTTGTAATGGGGTTGGAAAACACCAGGAGTTTACAACTGCCATCCTTCGCAACGAGCGGAATGGTATGGACATTCCTAATTGTTGAGGATGAGGTTGTTGAAGCAGCATTGGTATTGAAAGCCAATGCGCCAAATATTCGGTCTCTGATGCTGGAATGTACCGATAGGCCTTCCTTTGCCGCAAGAATTCAGCAAGAACTCAAATTATCTGTGTTTGATATTATCACACTCGCAGAAATGGCCCATCGTGTTACGTCGCGCAGTCCTTTCACGGGAACCATGCCTTGGTAGCGATTTAGGTAACTATAGGCTCTAAGCAGCCATTGCTGGTAAGTTTTCCTCAATTGCTGGTCGATTGACTGCTTTTCGAAAATTGGGCCTAAACGTTTGCGCCCGTGTGAATGACCGCATCCCGCCCTTCGTGTTGAAATGTGAGCGATTGCCAACCGCAAACTTGTCCCACGCATAGTTGCTTTTGACCTACATATTCACGAACGGCCACAATTGATAAACTAACGTGAGTTATAGAAACGGTACGGGTGTTGGAACTACTACATCAGCACTTTTCGTTTGTGCGGTTGACAACACAGTAGCTGGTTGCGCCTCAACTCGACAGCTACGATCAGGCGACCGTTGTGGCCCTCATGGAAAATCAAGAACTATTGGATGCAGTGAATGCCCGAATAGAGGACATGCTGTCCCGTGCCTATGTCATGGAAGATGGCCGCCGCATGTTTAAAACCGACGATGGCACACAGGTCTTTGACGAATTCGGTACAGAGGTATCTCGGGATGAGTTGGACTTCGATTTAATTGGTGATGAAAGACCAACAAGCGAAGCCTATGAAACCCTTGTTGAAAACAGAGGACAGCTTGAGGCCGAACGCACAGAAATTCTTGAATTCCAAGAGAAGGCGGATGCAGCGCGTGAGCAGATTGCGGATGGGGAGATTTCCGAAGACGATCTTGCAGAGCTGGATGCTGATCTACTGGATGCCATGCCAGATGTTGTTCGTGGTAATGTATCAGGGCTCGAGCCGAGGGAACCAGCCCCAAATCTAAGGGCAGACCCGCACGGACAATGAACGTGTCATTCTCACCGGAGCCGTTGAAGGCATCGTTACCAGATGTTCCCAACGTTGCTGCAAGAAAGCCTTCACGATTAAGCGTTGTACCATCCGCAAAAACAAACTGATTAATCTGATATAGATACGATATCGCGCTGGACGACCCATCATTAAGAATAGTAATTGTGCCTTGGTCATTCCTGAAACCAATAACCAGATCATCACCCACATAGGTCGCATAAATATCTGCAGCCGTTACACCATCTTCAAACCGCAGCGTGTCGACTTCCTGATAATGAGCGGAGTTCAGAACAATCGTGTCATCGCCTTGGCCTGCACGAACGATGAACGTATCGTTTTCGCCTGAGCCGTTGAATGTGTCATTGCCTTGGCTGCCCAGTGTCGCGGCTATGAAGTCTGCGCGATCAAGTGTTGTGCCATCTGAAAAGGTAAAACGGTCAACTTGGTGGCGATCTGAACTTGAACTATCGCTGGCATAATTAACGATAGTAATACTCCCTTCACCATTTCGGAAGCTAATAACAAGGTTATCACCGTCGTATATCGTGACGACGTCATCTATTGTTGTATCATCTTCAAACGACACTGTATCTACTTCTAAATAAACGGAAGAGTCTTCGATAATTCTGTCATCACCTTGGTTTCTAAAGAAAATATAAGTATCTCTATCACGTCCACCATTCAGGATGTCATCACCAGCACCCCCCAATAATGTATCACTGGCAGCCGCACCCTCTAGGATGTCATCACCTTGCCCGCCAACAATAAAATCTTCTTCTGCACTACCTGTTAAAGTGTCAGCTTCGCTGGTGCCTGAGATGATTTCTAAACCTTGGTTGTTTACTAAGTTATCAATTACTTCACTTAAGATATTAGTAAAATCAGAAGATGCATCAATGCCAGATTCGACAATCGCTTCCGTAATTAAGTCTCTAAAGGCTTCAGGGCTAGAGCTTAAGTCGGTCTGTAGGAGAGTGATCGCAAGAGCTGCATCTAAGCTTGTAATTGATCCATTATCGATAGAGTTTTGAAGAGCACCAATGACAGGTGCTAGGTCACCACCTAATGACCGGTTAGCCGGTGAATAATCTTCAGCAAGTGATGTAAGAGCGAATAAGGGGTGCTCAGAAAATACATTAAAAAAATCATTTGCAGAGAACTCTTCCGCAGATAAGAATGCGCTCGAAACCGCAGACTGTGCAGCAAATCTTCCGGCCAAGCGTGTCACCAAAGTATCAAATTGCTCTTCTAACAATATAGCCGATTGTCGAGTAGGTATGTTAGCGTCGTCGACGAGAAAACCTGTTTGTGCGAATTCTCTACCATAGGCTCTTTATAAAAATATTAAGTGTTGAGCATTAATATAATTACCTCGACTAGAAATATCGACATCCGAGACACCGGCCCAATTCAGGACAAAACTTTCGAAAGATTCTATAAAACCAGAGATATTACCCTGTTCTAATTGTACAAGAAGTTCATGCGATTCTGCATTTAAGTCACTGTCAACTGACAGTTGAACCCAAGTTGATGCAATGTTTCCGTATCCCCATAACGTTGGCAAAATCCTTGCATCTTGCGCATATTCAAAACCTTCACTCAAAATCGCCTGAGAACTGGAGAGATCGCTTTGAAAGAGAACATCCTCAATATTAGAGGTTCTACCATCATCAAAAGTTACGGTACTACGGTGTGTGACAGTATTACCCGCATTCGTTTCGGAAATTTCGGATGCGTTTAAGTCAATGGAACTAATTCCAACATCGCTTAAAGATTGCAATTCTCCTGCATCTGAGAAACCGTCTTGATCCAAATCACGCCAAACTACCAGTGAGCTAAAATCATCATCAGCAGCAGAAATTATACCATCTTGGTTTGTGTCAAATTGCGCTAACTGTGCGAAGCCATTTTCGAAACCTGCCGCATCACCGAAAAGTTCAGTATTGTCATCAATAATACCATTCCCATTCGCATCGTACGCCAGCAGCCCATCATCGGGTGCCACAAATGCTGTGCGTTCAGCAAAGCCATCTACATTTAAGTCAAAAAAGGTTTGAGAGCCTTCCAAGGCTGTAAGCTCGATGCCATCTCCATCAAGATCGATAACTAAAGGGTCTCTGCGTGGCGGCTCTTCAAATGGCGCATCATCAGGTAAGTCATCATCACAATCTGGATGATGGGGTTCTTCATCATCTGGGTGACCTGGATCGTTTGGATCATCCCCATCTCCACCAGGATCACGATTTTGCATATCTGCATCTCCAGGACTACTTGTCTGTTCTTCTTCTGCTCTTCTACGTTCTATTAGATCCTCAAATGATTCATATTGTATCCCATCCATTGTTTGTGTTGGGTTAGTATCAGTGCTTGTTTCTCCATCATAATTACTTGCAAGCTCATCCAAATCATTATGAGTGTTTGGGAAATTGGTAACTCTATCAGTAAGTGTATCCCGAGCACGGTCTTGAATATCAGTTAAATTCTGGTCAATAGCTTGACTATTGATACCTCGTTGGTAAGCATCATATGCAGCCTTAAAGGTCGACCTTAAGCCAGAAAATGCTCCACCATTATAAGTAGAACCCGCAATATTTGCTAAAGAACCACCAAAAGAGATCCATGAATTCAATGCCGCCATGCCATTATTATTATAGGCTTGCTACGATCTCGCCGACTCCCCAATAGCGGCAACCTCTGTATCAGTTAAATTGTTAAAATCTATGTCATTAGGGTCTACACCCGAATAATCCGTATCTAATAGATCGTTCCATGTATCGGGATCAATAGGGCGAGGCACAAAACATGTCATAATTTATTTCCTTTTTAATAAAGTTAGAAAGTAGCCTATTCGCTACTGCAATATTCTTGGTATCTATCGATTTTATTTTTGATAACTTTGGGTTGTGGTGTTCGCACGGGTACTCTCATGTCGTATGGAAAAATCACATACGATCCGATCGTGGAACAATGCCCAATCATTTCATATGAATTTACACCTTTACTAAAAAGATATTCCGCGGCTTTGAAAGAATCATGATTTAAATGCAATTTGACACCATCATTGGTCACAAGCACCTTTGGTTCGCCTTGTTGTTTGCGGCGCTGTATTTCTCGGGCATCTTTATTATGCTGCACGACCGTGCTCTTGTAATCAAAAAAGTAAGAACTGCGTGATGGGTCATTTGGTTTTTGAAAATACCTTATACTTTGTATA
>JQIA01000184.1_pt1 | contig 28983 bp, 25 predicted proteins | sample 811431 | NCBI WGS metagenome assembly JQIA01 (sample SAMN02998118, study PRJNA258478) | marine sediment metagenome | biome: marine; feature: seafloor; material: sediment; isolation source: oil-polluted sediment collected from 3 locations (0.5 km, 0.7 km and 0.9 km)... | place: USA: Gulf of Mexico ...
ATCACTATCATGTCATCGGAAATTTCCAGATTTTCCATATGAACTTCGGTTTCGGGAATGCCGCGTAAACCCATGGCAGGTTCGCGTTTACCAATTCTTAAACCGATATCACCCCGCAAAGCAATAAAGCCGCCAATGCCCATATCTTGACCATTTTCTAGCACACGGGCAAAAATCAGGTGAAGCTTTGAAACCCCGCCACCGGTAATCCAGTGTTTGATGCCATTCAACACGTAATACCCGTCTTTTTTAACAGCCGTGGTGGCCATTTCAGTTGCCGCACTGCCTGCGTCAGGCTCAGTAATGCAGATTGCAGGCTTATCTCCCTTTAGAACCAGCTGTGCTGCAAGCTTTTTTTGTGCCTCTGAACCATATTTCATAATAGCCCCTACAGCGCCCATATTGGCCTCAACCACAATGCGCGCGGACACCCCACAAACTTTGGCTATTTCTTCGACCGCCAAAACCGTATGCATATATGTCAGCCCCCTACCGCCGTATTTTTTTGGAACTGTCATGCCCATTAAACCTGCATCCGTTAATTTCTTAATGTTATCCCACGGGTATTGTTCAGTCCTATCTATTTCTGAGGCCCGTTTTTCAAGGTGGGCTTTAGAAATGTGGCGTGCATTCATCTGAATTTCACGGTGTGTATTATCAAGATAAAACATATTGGTAATTGTCCTGCTTCGTAACTTACAAGCATAATAACTTGTTATACGAATTAAACATAAGTAAATGTTTTTACTTATAACATAAGAGTTGTTAACAATAGATATGCTGCTTACACACTTAAAAACTCTGATTGCAATCCAAAAAGGTGGTAGTTTCTCTGCTGCAGCAGATATCGTGCATCTTAGCCATTCAGCAATCAGTATTCAGATGCGCCAACTGGAAGAGCAAACCGGATTAATGATCTTTGAAAAGGGCCGCCGTCCTGCAACATTAACCCCGATTGGGCGGCAGTTTTTATTAAAAGCGATAGAGGTTACAAAGGCCGTTGAACAGTTAAGCTTAATTGGCCAAGAAGATACCACTTCTGGATCTATTTCCATCGGTTTCGTACCGACAACCTTACAAACGGTTCTGCCCATTGCGCTTGGCGAATTGCGTCAGCGATATCCTGATTTGGGAGTTTCCGTTGTATCAGGCTTATCCGACGAGTTGGCACTGGCCGTTGCGGCCCAAACACTGGATTTCGCCTTTCTAACTGCCCCCACGGCACCTCAGACTGACTTGAAAATTACCATGATTGCCGAAGAACCTTTTGCAATTATCTCTTGTTTGGATTGCCCGATCACGCGAAACCCTTATGACTTATTTCTAAGCGAGCCTTTTATTGCCTTTAGTCGCCAATCATGGCTTGGTCAGCAAATTGAATCGCATTTGGCTGAGGCAGGTGTTTCATTTGACCCAATGATAGAACTGGACAGTATTGATGCGGTGGAAAATCTTGTGGCTTTAGGACATGGGGTATCTATCGTACCAATACGAACCTTAGCTCCGGCACATCCGAAACTGTGTTATACAAATGCGCCTGGCACCCCTGCTCCTGCACGCCGCCTGACACTTGCATCACACAAGCAAAGCAGCCGTAAAACCTTACACGATACGATCGTAAGTATTGTGGTTAAGATTGCAGAGGCTTGACTTATAAAAATATATTTTAAACAGGCACAGGTAAAATCAATATCTGTTTAACCATTATACTTTCTGAAACTTATAGCTTAAAATTTATTCAACGGCACTTTTAATTGTGGATTACCGTCTTTGTCCGTTGGCACTTCACCGGCACGCATATTAACCTGCAAAGATGGTATTATAAGTTTCGGCATTTTTAATTGGGCATCTCGTTCAGTGCGGAATCTTACAAAATCTGCCTTGGTATTGTCGCCACCCACATGGATATTATGCTTTTTCTCTTCACTCACAGTGGTTTCCCATTTGATATCGCGGCCATTGGGACCATAATCATGGCACATAAAAAGACGCATCGTTTCAGGCAAACTGAGAACTTTTTGAATACTGTCATAAAGCTCTTCAGCTGATCCGCCGGGAAAATCACAACGGGCAGAGCCACTGTCAGGCATGAATAACGTATCCCCGACAAAAGCCGCGTCACCAATCACATGCACCATACAGGCAGGCGTATGTCCGGGCGTGTGTATGGTAAAGACATCCATGTTACCAATTTTATATGTTGACTGATCTAAGAATAATGCGTCGAACTGACTACCATCACGTTGAAACTCAGTACCTTCATTGAAAAACTTTCCAAACACATCTTGGATGACAGTGATATTCTTGCCGACACCCATTTTACCACCAAGTTTTGCCTGAATATAAGGCGCTGCTGATAAATGATCTGCGTGGATATGCGTTTCGATGATCCATTGTAAATCAAGATTTTCTTGCTGAATATATGCAATCAAGCCATCAGCATGTTTATAAGTGATCGCTCCGGCAGACATGTCAATATCCATAACACTATCAATGACAGCACATGCGTTTGAACTTGGGTCTTTGACCACATAAGAGATAGTGTTTGTTGCGGCGTCAAAAAAAGCCTTTATCTTTGGTTTTTGGGTCATATTAACGGGGTAATCAGACATCGCTATCTCCTCTTTATGCGGTCAAAGTTAAGGGTACAAAATTAGATCTTACAAGTACGGATACCTATGATCCGGTAAAGCGGGCAAAAACTGAAAATCGCTGTACCAATAAGCACAAGCCCAATCACAACTGAACCATACATTATTACTGGTATGCTCCAAATCGAAAAACTGTTTACAAAAGGCACTATAACCAAGATCAAGCCAACAATAATACGAATAATACGATCAGACTTACCTACGTTCAAGTTCATTTCATTTCTCCAATATGTTTAAGTCTGCCAATCTTATGTCCTTTGTGATGTGGGTGTCGGTGACAAAATCACCAAATGTTTAGACACAATTAACCATAATACCATTTTGGACATCAACTTGATCTTGATAGCTTTTCTAGTTGACCTTCCTTTAAAATAGTAATTTCACCACGGCGCGCTTTTACCCAACCTTTTCGTTGGAATTCTTGTAGTTGCCGCGAGATCACCTCACGAGCCGAACCCAGTTCTACTGCTAGGTTTTGGTGTGTGGTTAAAATAATGTTGGCATTATTCTGTAGCTCCAGCAACCTTTGTGCCAAACGGATATCAATACGCTTAAACGCAATCTCTTCGATCACAACAAACAAATCTGTTATCCGTTTGGAATATGCAGCAAACACAAAACGGCGGAAACCTTTTGATTGCGAGATTAACCGATCAAACACATGACGAGGAACTGCGGCTGCCTGTACGTCGGTTTCAGCAATGCCCTCTGCCGAGTATTCTTCGTATGCCAGCAAACACGCGGTGGTCAAAACACAGCTTTCGCCCGCGCTAACACGGTATAGAACAATCTCTCGTCCTGCTTCAGATATCTGGCTGACACGCACAGAGCCATCTAATAACAACAGCAAGTTGTCAGGTGCTTTCCCCGGGCCAAAAATAACGGTATTTTTAGGTACAGTCAAAACCTGCGTTTCAGCAATCAACTGATTTTTTTGCGATTGTGGTAAAGATGACAAGCCCTTAAATCGTGAAATCCAATCCATATTTACTGCCCTACATTGATTATATAATATTCCATTTGCATTACACAGTATAAATAACAGGTATGCTTAAGGGTCTGTTTTTCTTTGCCATAAATTACAATTATATATTATATTTATTGAATAAGTAAGGAAAGCAACACCCTATATAACTTTAAGAAGGTAGATTTATAAAAATTCTAAAAGCTTTAGTTTGGCTTTAGCTTTACCACCGACTTCAGCATAGAAGTCATTTACACTTTGCCAAGAAAACTGGGACAAATAAAGGTAACAATAACAGACGCCCTATATGACAAGCGGCAACAAAACCCGGGTTTGCGCCCAAGACTGCACCCATGGCAATCATCGTTTCAAGCCCACCGGGTGCGAAGGCAACAACCACATGTGCCGGTGTAATCGCCAAATAATATGCAACCGGAATAGCCGTCGCTACGGTCAGAAAAATTGAAACGCCGGTTATAGTGAGCCCTGCCAGAAATGCGTTTTTCAGTTGTAAAAACGTTATGCCTGAAAACCGTGTGCCGATCATTGTACCGATGACCATAAAACATGGCAAAGCAATAGTTGTAGGTAATACTCCGGGGGTCAAATTAAGCGCATGGAAAGCTGCTGATGTAAGCATTGCACCTATCAGCACCGACGCAGGCACATTAAGCCTTTTCAAAATCTGCCCGACAACAACTGAAAGCGCAATCAAACCTAGTAAATCTATGTTTTGCATTGAAATACCCGCAGGTAATATATTTGTACCTAATTCCACTCCGAATAGAACTGCCAGTAGAGGCACCAATAATGTTAAAGCTAACAGTCTGACGGATTGTACAACAGCAACACGGGCAACATCCAACCCAAGTGCGCTACCAAGGCCGATGACGAAGCTCAGATGGCCAGGTGTGGCGGCAAGTATAGCACTACGCTTATCGAACTTAAAAAAACGAACAAGCAAAAACTGGCAAAGTGAAATAATAATCAACAGCATGATGGCTAATGCACCAATTGCAAATGGCCAACGTAAAATTGCATCCGTTGCTTCAGAGTTTAAACCAGCCCCTATACCAATACCAATCAGAACAAATGCAATATCCCTAACTATGGGCACAATGATAAATCTAATTCCTGTTAGGCTGATCACACTTACTAAAATTGCCGGCCCTGTCAGGACAAAGACTGGAAAAGACAGGTAATATGCCCCCCCTGCACCAAGCGCACCTATAGCTATGGTGTAAAATGTTGTGATTAGATCTGCGCGGGTCGTTTGTGTTAGCATCGTTACCGGTTATCAGTTTGTTAGGCAGCAGACCAGATAGAGTTTAACGCACACTATATATAGTACGGCATAACTCGTAATAATTGTCATAATCGCATCGTCACATCATTTACTGATGTACTTAAGATGGGCTTCAAAGATGGCGTAACATTTTCTAGCCATGATACGCCGTGAAGGTCAAGTTGAAGGTATCTGTGCGCTGGCAGCGCATAGATGTGCAATACGGTTCATTCAATAATTAAAAGTCTAAATGGCAGTATTGCCAACTGCACAGGCAACTTCTAATCATATTCCTCAGCAATTACATTGGCGGATTCGATGATCACTCGTAGAAAACTTCTAAAATGGTTTAGCCTAAGTAGTATCACAACCCTTACAGGAACTGCTTGGTGGTTTAAGAAAAAGCAAGGCCATAACCCTTATTATTCTGGCCCTATAAGCGATCATTTTGATGGTCGGGTTTTCTATAATCCAAACGGAGTAGCCCCTGGAAAAATTCTTGACTTATTAAAATGGCAATTTACTGAAAAAAAATCAAAATGGCCGGAAAGTTTTGATAGTGAATATCATGGCACAGTACCCACGGCTTCAGTAGACGGGGACGCATTGTCAGTCACACTGATCGGGCATGCTACATTTTTAATTCAACTAAATGGCCTGAACCTGATCACTGACCCGGTTTTTTCCATGCGCGCCAGCCCGTTTAGCTTCGCAGGCCCTAAACGGGTCAATCCCCCCGGTGTGAACTTTGACAACCTGCCAAAAATTGACGCGATTTTATTAACCCACAATCATTATGATCACCTTGACATAGCGACACTGCACAAATTTTCCAAACGTGATAACCCAGTGATTATTACGCCTCTAGGTAATGACGTTATTTTAAAAACTGCACTGTCTGACCTGAAGGTTCAAACCGGTGATTGGGGTGATATTGTCGAGTTAGCAAATGATACTAAAATTCACTTTGAACCCTGCCATCACTGGTCAGCCAGAACCACGACGGATCGGCGTATGGCATTGTGGTCTGCGTTTGTGATCGAGACTGCACATAAGCGCATTTATCATATCGGTGACACAGGGTTTCACGCTGGTATAAACTATAAACAGGCCGCCGTTAAGCACGGGAAATTTGACTTGGTAATATTGCCGATCGGCGCTTATGCTCCACGCTGGTTTATGAAAGGTCAGCACCAAAATCCTTCTGAAGCCGTTGAAGGGTTTAAATTGTGCAAAGCCAAATATGCTCTTGGACATCATTGGGGCACATTTCAATTAACTAATGAACCCATTGAAGAGCCAAAACAGGGTTTGGCAAAAGCATTAAAGAAAAAAGATGTGCAAAAGGATCATTTCTTGGCGATGTCCCCAGGACAAAAATGGGACGCATAACGCTGTTTTTATATGGTGTTTATAACGGACTTGCTACATAGTCGGTGATATGAAAACCATCGAAATTCTAGACCGCTTGATCGCCTTTGATACTGTCAGCCACCGCTCTAATCTGGGCCTGCTGGACTTTATCCAAACCTTGTTGACATCTGCGGGTGCGGAACTGACCCTGATCAAGAACGAGGCCGGCACAAAAGCCAACCTATATGCTACCATTGGCCCAAAAAACCGCGCAGGAATATTGCTATCCGGTCATACCGATGTTGTACCTGTTGAAGGTCAAAATTGGACCATGCCGCCATTTACAATGACCCAAAAAGACGGGCGCATCTATGGGCGTGGCACTTGTGACATGAAAGGTTTCATTGCATCCGCTATATCTGTCGCATTAAAAGCAGCTGATAAACCACTAAAAACCCCTTTACACCTTGCTTTTTCATATGATGAGGAAATTGGCTGCATCGGTGTACGTAGCCTAATTGATATGCTTAAATCAGCCCCTTTTCGCCCATTACTTTGTATTGTTGGGGAACCAACAAATATGGCTGTTGCAACAGGTCATAAAGGCAAAATGGCATTACACGCACAATGCATTGGCAAAGAGGCTCATTCTGCGCTTGCGCCCACGGGATTAAATGCGATTCATATGGCCGCGGATTTGGTCACAGAACTACGCCACATTCAGGCAGCTATCGTTGAAACAGGCGCACAGGATGCAGATTATGATATACCCTACACAACCGTGCATGTGGGTAAGATCAACGGTGGGCTTGTGGTTAACATTGTACCAAACCTTTGTACGTTGGATTTTGAGATCCGCAATATAGCACAAGACAACCCTGATTTGATTTTAGAGAAAATTAATAAAGCTGCAAATGCCATCAGCACAATAGCTCGCACGCATGCCCCTGAAGCTGATATTAAAATCACAACTGCCTTTACATATCCCGGCCTGAACACGCCGACAAACGCCGATGCCGTCAGCTTTGTAAAATCACTGACAGGTGCTAACGGCACCATTAAAGTCGCTTTTGGGACCGAAGGCGGGCTGTTTGACCGCGATCTCGACATTCCAACGGTTATCTGTGGCCCGGGGTCTATGGCACAAGGTCATAAGCCTGATGAATTTGTCAGTATTGCACAGTTGGAAAAGTGCGATAAGACCCTTAATACATTGCTGGAGCGTCTGGTAGCTGGGATATAATCATACCGCGGCTCTTAAAGGTACCACTTGAATATGACCACGGCTTGTCATATGAATTTCTGCATCAATCGCATACATTTCACATAAGTGCTTTGCGGTTATCACTTCAGGTGGCTTGCCGCTTGCTAAAACCCGCCCATCTTTCAACCCGATAACCCGGTCAGAAAATTGTGCCGCAAGTGACAGGTCATGCATCGCCATACCCACAACCCCCCCGGTTTCATCTGCAAACTTACGCAAGGTTTCCAACACTAACAGTTGATGCCGCAAGTCTAGCGCAGCTGTTGGTTCATCCAACAATAAAACCCGCGGACACCGAAACATTGCTTGCGCCAGGTAAACCATCTGGCGTTGCCCGCCACTGATTGCATCCAATGTACGTGCTTGTATTGATGTAAGCCCGAATGTATCCAACGCCTGATAAGCTTCATCAATTAAGCTTGTAGATACAAACATCCCTAATGAACCAATGCGGCCCAGCAAAATCACCTCTAAAACAGTTAATGAAGAACCAGCGCTGGTTTCTTGTGGCATATAAGCAATGGATTTTAATTTTTGCGCGCCCGTCAAAACATGCGTATCCAAAATCATTTGACCCGACATTGGCAATAAGCCTGCCATAGCTTTTAGCATGGTAGACTTGCCTGCCCCATTACATCCAATCAGCGCCGTTACCTGACCTGCCGGTAATTTTGCCGATACATCGTGTAACACGGATGTTTCATTGTAAGTAACACATAGCTTATGAATATCTAAACTCACCAATGCCTCCTATAGCCACGTAAAATAAGTAAATATAAAAACGGCACACCGATCACAGCCGTTACAATTCCGATAGGTATCACACCACCCGGTGTAATGATTTTCGAAAGAATAGAGGCAAATACCATAGTCAATGCACCAATAATTGCGGCCATAGGCAATAAAATACGTTGATCTTCCCCGACTAGAATACGCGCAATATGCGGGGCCACCAGACCAATAAAGCCTATGGTACCGACAAATGCTACCGCACCTGCAGTCAACAAAGCGACAATAATAAAGACCTTAGCCCGTAAATTACGCACATTAACCCCAATTGCGGCTGCTCGATCATCTCCTAGTCGTAAAGCTGTCAATTGCCAAGTATTTGGCAACAAGGCAATAATACAAAGCACAAAGATTACAGCAACAATCGGCACATTAGCCCAACTTGCTTTCAATAAAGAGCCAAACAGCCAAAATACAATTGCCTGTAATACTTCTGGTGAAGCCAGATATTGCACCAATGACTGCATAGATTGAAATAGAAATAAAGTGGCAATACCAGCCAGAACCATCACCTCTGGGCTCATCGAGCGCATGCGTGCGAAGCCGTAAACCAGTGCTGCAGCGAACCCTGACATAATAAAGGCCGCTAAGGGGATGGTCATGATAGGCACAAAAGGAAGGCTAAACCCTGTTAGAATAACCAATGCTGCGCCAAAGCCTGCCGCAGCAGAAAACCCCAACGTATAAGGACTGGCCAGAGGATTGTTTAGAATAGTCTGCATATGCACCCCGGCCACCCCAAGCGACATACCAACCAGCACTGCCATCAATGTCATCGGCAGACGGATATCATGAACAATCACCTGCACCACAGCCGTGGCTTTTGCTGGGGCAATAATTGCCGTGACAACATCCCAGACATTTAAAAATGCAGGCCCGATTAAAATGTCAGTTATGATTGCCACGATCAGTACTATCGCACCACTGATAAGCCAAGCCAGCCGCCTTGCAATCATATCTTTATATTTAGGCGCGCCAGGTTGGCGCGCCACAGTTTCTACGGTCATTTCAAACGCGTCATATAAGTACCGAAAAACGGAATAGGCAGATATGCCTTAAAGAACGCATCCAAATTTGCTTGCGGATCAACATCCTTAAAAGCATCGGGATGCAATGCTTTGGCAATAAATTGCTGGAATGTGAAATCGTATAAAGTACGTGCACCACCGTGATAAACAGCAAAGACCTTGCCATTTTTCACCGCATCTAAACTTTCCCATCCAGCGCGCTCCAAATATGGTTTCATGCGGTCATGGGTCGTTTTCACGTCAATACTTGGCCCCATCAAAACTGCTGCATCACGCCCAATCCAACCTGAGCCAGCCAAAAAAACCGCTTGTGGGTTTTGTGCCAGAACATATTCCGGGTTTAAAGGGGCCCATTTACTGATTTGCCCGTCTGCAATATTTTGCCCACCAACCTGATTAATTACGGCACCCCACATGGTACCAGCATATGAATTATCAACTTCTGCAGCACCTTTACGAGCAAGCTCGACATAAACCTTTGGTCGGTCCTCTTGCGCAATGTCTGAAATGCGCGCTTCAATATCGGCTATTGCTGCCGCATAATTGTCTGCAAGCTTTTGTGCACGGTCTTCAACTCCTAAGATTTTGCCCAGAACCAACGTAGAAATCACATGTTTCTCTACTGTTTGTGCATTGTAATCCAGAACAACGATAGGAATGCCGGCGGCTTCTAACCGATCTGCATCTGCACCTAATGCATTATATTGCCAAGCGGCTAATATTGCGACATCAGGTTTAGCCGCGATTGCAGCTTCCAGCGAAAATGTGCCGGCATCAATTTCACCAACATCAATCAACTTCTCTAAGCGCGGAGTAACCGCAGCATATGCTTTCCATTGCAGATTGCGCCAACCGTACCATGCATCTTTTGAAATTGCGACCACGCGATCATAAGCACCAGCCCCGCCCACTGCAAAAAAATCTTCGAAATAAAAGCCCAACAGTATCCGTTCTGGCGCATGTGGTATCTGTACTACCCTGCCCAAGGTATCTGTAACAGGTACATTATGTGCGCTAACAGGCATTGCGAATATGGCTGCTGCAAACAATGCAGACAGGTCACGTAATAGTGATTTTAACATTATGTTAATCCTTAATTATACATTTTGGCCAACCTATTCTGGCGTGCCGTTTATTTTGGAAATCGATGTATAATTAAACTGGCGGTGCGCGACTTTTAAATCCTGCGACCTGCCATAAAAAGGCACGGCTTGTGGTTTCAAATATTGGGCATATTTGCGATACCCAGGTAATATATTGGGGCAATGCGTCAGTGGCGGATGGTACATTCACAGCAAGGTTAAAAGATTGACACCATTCGCAATTGTTCATGGATATCTGTTGAACAGGTTCACCCGTTTCCAGATCAATTACAATTTGCTGCGCACCGCCAGGTGTACACAATGTAACCTGCATAGTATTCGTAGCACTAGAAGCCATAGCGCCCGACATGGCGAACTGGGTTAACATCCAGATCAAAGCTGGTAGCATCATCCAATTTTTATATCGGTGTGAAAACTTCAAAACGCCAATTTACCTGTTTTACTTTGTAAAACTACATGCTGGTTATCATTTAATTATACAATATAAGAAATCACATATGCGACAGTTTGTGTCTGACCCCATATTCTAATTTTCAAACTTGATAAGTGTCAACTTTCGGCGCAGATGACATGCCGATCACATAATCGGTTGAGATTTTAGTACGAGCATGTGCTTCAAACGCTTGTAATATGCGCGATTTATGATCTGTTTGCATTGTAGCTAATCCGATTTTAATCGGTTTATGATCCCCTAGAAGACGCAAATAGGCCAATTTTTTCCCATCGGGGGCCATATCTGTACGGGTGCGCGCATTAACTAAACTATAACCAGATCCATTTGCAACCAATGAACGTACAACAGATGTATCAGACGAACGATCCGAAACCTTAGGTCGTAGTCCCAGCTTGTAAAACATCGCAAGAAAGTAGTCTCGGCTCATCGGTAGATCCAACAAGATAAAAACATCATCGCGTAAAGCCTCCAAATGCACCGCATCTTGCCCAGCCAAAGGATGATCAGCACTGATCATCACATATGGTGGCAGTTCAGCTAAAGGTTCAAATGCCACATCTTTTGGGATTTCTAGATCATAACTGATCGCAACATCAATTTCTGCGCGGCGCAGCATGTTCAGTAAATTTGAATGATGCCCTTCGCATAAACTTACAGCTGCATCTGGGTACTCAGTTAAAAAACTGCGTCGTAAAGCAGGGCTAATCAAGGGTGCGAGGGTAACAAAACATCCAACATTAATTGGGCCACGCGCCTTATTTGATATTTCGCCAGCCAAATCATGCAGTGATGCGGCACTGTCCAATATATGCTTGGCTTTATTATAAATCCGCTGCCCACCAGGCGTCAACGAAAGACCTTTAGCGTGTTTGCGCACAAAGAGTTGCACACCAAACTCGGCCTCTAATTGACTGATTGCAGTTGAGATCGAGGGAGAAGATACATTAATGCGCAAAGCCGCTTCGACAATGCTGCCCGCATCGCCGACAGCAACCAGATATTCAAGCTGTCTTATGGTAAATCGTAATGGCATATATAATGCTTTGCGGCATTTAAGGCTTAGGTCAAGAGATCAATTCCATTTGTTTTGCCAACCATGTTTGTAAATCACGTACCGTGCCTTCATAATCGTCGCCTGCCAATGGGCCACTTGTGGCGTATTTTGATCCTAAAGCCGCTTGCATCAATTCCAGTTTCTCACGGTCCTCACGATTAACTTCGTTCCAAAGTGCTTTGCGATCATTCAACGTTGCATCATCCAGATCATCACCATAGGTGGACATTGTCCAGCGCACGCTTATCTGATCCGCTGCCAACGGCAATATTGATAAAGATACCATTAGGCTGGCAGCAATACTGACAACTTGTGTCGGAAAAACTGAAAATAATGTGGACCGTCTGCGCTCATCATCATTTAAGCTCACGGCCCCATGCCCTCTTTCTGCTGCTTGATCAGGGTAATTTGCAAAATAACTGGTAAAATTTTCCCCTGAAGGTCCTTTTTTCGAAAGCCCTGTTGGCGTGTAGCCATGTAATGTTTGGGGGTGTACCACTGACAAGTGATACCCTTCCATGAAATTTTCCACCAAAGATTTCCAATTTGTGTGCCAAATTTCTGATGCAGAATGTACCAGACGGTATTTTTCTGGTTCATAAGGACTGATAAGGGCATTTAAATCTTTAAGTACTTCGGGCAGTGATACAGGATCATCCGCAAGTGAAGCATAGATGAACCCGTTCCAGACTTCGCATCTCATTTGTGGCAACCCGCATTTACCCGCATCAAAGCCTGCATTTTTCATTCGTGCAGCGCGTAACAATTCCCCGTCTAAACCATATGTCCATGCATGATAAGTGCACACAAACCGCTTTGCATTCCCCTCACCTAATGCCACAGGCATTCCGCGGTGGCGACACACATTAGATAATACCTGAATAGTATCAGATGTTGCGCGGGTAATAATAAGTGGCTCATCCAGCAAGGTTAGCGTGTAATAATCCCCGACATCAGGGATTTCATCCGCACGCCCCAAGCAGTGCCAACCCTGTCGCAATGCAGTTTTCTTTTCCCACTCAAAATAACCTGATGAGGTATAAAATGTGCCAGGCAATCCAAATGGTGCATCATCAGGCAAACCTGCTAACGTTTGCAACTGATCTTGCATATACTCAAGTGAGGTATTCATTATTCATCTCCCGGAACGCCATAAGATGGTGCTGCAGCGGGATTTATTGCCCGCGCATTATAATCATTCATCTGTGGTTCATAATCACACCAAAGCGTGCGTAGTTTTTCAATCGGGTCTTCATCATCCCAATCTACCCGCAAATCAACCAGTGGCCATTCTTGCTGATCGACAACCAACAGGGATGCCGAATGTGTTGGACCTTCTTCCCCACCTGCTTCATGAAGCCCCGCCTCAAGAGATTTCAGCAAACGTTCGGCCAGATGCATCTTAGGCAGCGCATCAAATTTTTCAGTCATAACTTCGGGAAGTAATATGCTTTTCAAAAGGTTACCCGCGGCAATACAATTCTCACCCGCACTTACAGCATTGTTTCCCAAAGTATTGTCACCGCTGAAAATTGCAGGCGGACCGCTTTTCCCAATGACAGCAACCTGACGGTATTCTGTATGATCCAAAGCAGTCATAACCCCATTCAAAGCAGTCTGTGGGTTTGCACCGGCCTGCATCGCATCAAGCACCATCCGCCCAATAGAAGGCAGCGTTACATTTTGTGTCGCAACAGCCCCCACACCGGCACGTGCCCAAGGACAACGACTACCAACTGCAATAGAGGATGTGGTAATTGCCACTCCGAACATACCCGTATCAGGGCAACGGCCTGTGATCGAGAACGTCAAGATCGGCCTGCGTTATCAGGAATTACCGCTGTGACCTCAATCTCAACCAGCCATTCAGGACGCGCAAGCGCTTCAACAACCAGTCCTGTAGAGCAAGGGAACACCCCTTTTAACCACTTCCCTGTCTCAGTATAAACTTCTTCACGATAACGAATGTCCGTTAAATAAACAACAACACGGCAAATGTGTGAAAGATCACTACCAGACTCTTCCAATAACATCTTGATGTTTTGCATGGCTTTACGTGCCTGTAAGCCTGCATCCCCAACATGCATACTTTTGCGGGTGTCTAAATCCTGCGAAACTTGACCACGCAGAAAAACAGTTGCCCCTTTTGCGATCACAGACTGGCAAAGATCATTGTCCAGGCTTTGTTCAGGATAAGTTTCTTTGGTATTGAATGTGCGAATTCTTGTATGTTCCATGATCTTCCCCTTATGTATCCAGTGCAAAATAATCTTTACACTGCCAGATAAATTCCTCTGCTGCCTTAGACAGCTTAACGCCTTTGCGGGTGGCCAGAACCAACTTTGAAGGTTGCGTATTAGTGGCCAAAGGACGTGTGACCACTGTATTACCATCGTAACACATGTCAGATGCAGGTTTTGCGGCCACTAAACTAAACCCAAGCCCCTGCCCGACCATGCCGCGCACGGTTTCCAGCGAACACGATGTAAAAGCAACTTGCGCATCAATCCCTGCATCGCTGAAAATACTCAGGAAATAATCCCGGCTGGGAGGAGTATTTAAAAGCACCATCGGATGATCTGCCAAATCATCTGGCGTTAAGCTGTTTTTATGCGTTAACGGATGATCTTTTGGTAATAAAACATAAGGTTCTTGTGATGTAAGGGGCAGTATATCCAAGGCATCTGATAAGCCCAGATCATAAAGGAGTGCCACTTCAGTCTGGCCAGAAAGCAGGCTTTCTTGTACCCGCCGCTGATCACCTTCATATAGGTTAAACTTCAGTTGGCTGCCTGTACGCACCATGCGCCCAATCAGTTCAGGCATAAAAAATGGCCCAAAAACATCAAAGCAACCTACATTCAGGTTTTGTGCGGCAGCTTCTTTACCATCTTCAATCGAATTAAACCCATCTATACGCCATGCAGCCCCATATGCGCGTTTTGCATAAATCAGCGGCGAGCCACGATCAGCTTCAAAAACACCCTGCACTTCCCCCATGAAAATATAATGTGTGCCTACTTTTTCACTTGATTGTACCTTGCAATCAAACGCCACCAACGGGTCAATAACCCGCGGTGCGCCAGTTTCCATCGCAAACCAGTCAGCACATTCAAATTTATCGTGAACTGTTTCTTTAAAGCGCCCCGCGAATGTATCCGAGATATAAGATTGATCATCGCGCAAAATATTGACACAAAAAGCACCGTTATCAATAATAGCCTGAGCTGCAATACTTTGATGATGCACACAAACCAACAAGGTCGGTTTTGGTGTATCAGCAGATACTGACGACATTGCTGAAACCGTTATCCCCATACGTCCTGCAGCCCCATCCGTGGTCACTACATTCACTGTACAGGCAGTATGGCTCATTCCGCTTATAAACGCGGCCCGTAGATCACTCGGTTTTATTTTACTCATTAAGGCACCTTTGCTGCTTCTATCCGTGCATTGATATAGCGCGCAAAATCATAGTTTGGCCGTTCCAAATGCGACAGATGACCGGGACTGGCCATCTCAGAGCATAGACCACGATATACTTTTTCTGTACAGCCTTTGTCTTCTACGTTGACCTCATCTAATAGCTCTTTTAGTTTTCTAAAGTTATCTTGGGCATCAACATCATCTGCATAATCATCAGACATCCCACCGCCAAAACCTATACGCACCTTACCAACACCTTCGGGGTGTAGGGTAAGGTACCAAAAATACCCTGGTGTCAGCGTAATGAGTAAACTGGGGTATATCGCCAGCAGAAAAGTTGTGCGGCGCATCTCGCCTGAAAGCCGAGTATTGCTTTCATGTGCCATTGCAATCTTGAGCTGATCATCTTTCAAAATAGTATGATAGTTAAACGCAGGTAAGCCTGGAGGGCAAATCATTTCATCCAATTTTGACAAGCCGCCAATGGTGCCCGCGTGGCATACTGGAAGATGATAACTTTCCATAAAATTTTCCGCCAGTACCTTCCAATTGGTATCCCATAGGTGCGTTTCAAAGAAGCTTTCAGTGTAATTGGTCATATCGTACCCTTTGACCAATTCTTCAACCTGTGCCAATTCCAGTGCTACAGCTGGAGCATCCATATTCAGGGAAACAAAAACCCAGCCCAGCCATTCTTCACAACGTACTTGTGGTAGTTTGTAACTATCTTTGCAGAAACCTTGGTTCAGGGTCATCGCTGGTGCACCGCGCAAAGACCCATCCAGATTATATGTCCAGGCATGATATGGACAAACAATTGCGCGTTTATTCCCACGCCCCTCCATCAGGGTCGACATGCGGTGCAAGCATACGTTTGACATAGCACGTAAAGTACCATCTTTATCGCGGATCACTAGAATTGGTTGCCCTGCCAGTTCTTGCGTAACATAATCACCTGGATTTTTCAGCGCACTGGCACGCCCGACACAGAACCAATCTTTGCTAAATATATCAGAAAGCTCGTGCTGTAAAAAATCCTCTGAGGTATAGACTTCAGGCGGCATTGCCCGAGCCTGTTCAAAGGGTGTGTTGGCATTCTCACGTAACTTTTCGACCGCATTCATATTTTAATTCCCTTTTTTCATTGGATCATTGTACCAACTCTGTACAGTATTATCGCCGTCACTTTTATATATTCACCGACGCATGATACGGATCGCCTTTTGGTATTTTACCAATATAGTTTTTGATGCTTTTGGAAAACTGCGGATCAGTTTCATTCAGCATACCTTGCTCATCTTATACATCCACAGTTTCCTGACAGTTAGATCACCCGCTTTGGTCATAACGCCGTCAACATCATTCATCATATGATTCTCCTACATCTAAAAGCCACTATTGCGATAAACATTGCGCCATAAAGCATCTGTTACCGCAGCCATGATTAGGATTTGCCTAAATAGCTTATAATGATGGTGCACACGGATGTGAGGATTGCCCAGACGCAGGTTTTAAATTCGTAACCTCAGTATTATTCTGAACACAAAGTAAATTTATACAACTTATATCTCCAAAGATATTTTTCCTATGGCCTTTCCAGTTTTTAGCTTCAAATAATGGGGATATATGCCAATAAAACTGATAATTGTAAGGTGTCAGGAAGCCAAAGAGCGCGTCAGTAGATTGCGGTTAAGTAGATCAAGCACATCATCAAAGCACATTTGCGCAATACCCAATGTGCAAAGCCCCTTTGCTTGATCGGCACGCGTATTAGCAAATGAAATTCCGCCAATATTACTCCCCGCATCGACAATAACATCGCCTTTATGTAAGATTTGTTGAAACAAAATCACTTCGCTTTCACAATATTAACCGTATAGGGCTAATGAACACCTGATATAAATATCGTTTTAAGGAAAAATAAAATTATAATAACAACACTTCAAAAAAACCGAATTTTATTTATTTGTGGCTGGTTTCAGTTAACTTTATATGTCTCTAATGAAGATGAAGCCAGGGCCAACCCATCAACGATTGCCGTAAACGCATCAGCATATCGCATCACGGCTGACGGGAATAATTCAACCATTGCGGTCTCAACAACAGACATAAAACTAGAGCCACCTACAAATATGATCATATCAACAGATGTAGCGGGCACATTTGCTAATTTCAGTGTTTCTGAAGCGCAACTCTGAATTTTTTGTGCATGTGCCATCAACGAACCAGTCATCTCAGCCTTGGATATAGTCACCCCAAGATCACGTTCAATAAATTCTAAATCCACTGTAGAGTTGTCGTATAAACCATTGTTAATAAATATTTTCCCACGCTCAACAGCGAATGCCATTTCATGGGCAAGCTCGTATTCTAAAATACTTTCCAGACGTGCAAACAATGGTTTATCAACAGCTAGTCGGTGCATATTCTTTACTATTCGACGGTTCTCAGCCGAATATAGAAATGGGATTTTTTCCCATGTTGCCAGGTCTTGAAATAATGCATTAGGCGTTGTTAGCACCCCTGTACCCATCTCATTTCGAATATCCGATCCTTTGCCTAAAAGTGGCATTACATGATCTACACTAATCGATTTATCAAAGTTAGTCCCCCCCACGCGCACACCGTGACTGGCCAATATATCAATACCTATCTCTTTACTTTTAAACAGACAGAAATCAGATGTACCGCCGCCAATATCCACGATCAGCCCCGTTTTACCTGCATCATTTGAAGTATGGTTAGCAATTGCCGCGGCTTCTGGTTCATACATAAAGTGCACGTCATTAAAGCCCGCTTTCAGATAGCATTGCGTCAAATCCGCCAATGCTTGTGCATCTTTAGCGGTATTATCTGAATGAAAATACACAGGGCGCCCTGATAACGCAGTATCAAATTCTTGATTACAAGCGCTTTCAGCCCGGTGTTTAATCTCTTTTAGAAACCGACTGATAATATCCGAAAAACTAAGCGTTTCACCCATCATTCGGCGCTTTTCATGCATCAATGACGTGCCAAGAATACTTTTTAGCGCACGCATAAAACGACCTTCATAACCTTCAATCAATGCATTATTCGCTGATCTGCCATACAGGATTTTCTGTGCATCAAAATCAAAGAACAACGACGTTGGTATTGTGGTTTTTCTTGCTTCAACCTCAATCAGGTGCGGTTTGTCACCCACTGTGACACCTGCTGCCGAATTGGACGTGCCGAAATCTATTCCCAGTATGTTTGGTTTAATCATTTGCACGGCAGTCCTGAAATTGAATGCAGGTCTTTAAGTGACAAATTCGGGCGGCTCAACCCATAAGGTTCAATCGTGACCAAATAATACACTAAATATACTTAAATTTTGGAAGTCACGTAAAATCAGAGCAACTGGCAATCTAAATATGGCCTAGGCTTTGCAATTTGCTTACTCGCCTTACTTCAGCTTATTTCTAAGTTTTCTATATTCAACGCAAAAGGCCCCGCATATTGCAAGGCCTTTTCTAACATATTAAAGATCAGTTGGTTTTAGCCAGCCATGCTTGCGACTTCTGCAGCAAAATCTTCTTCTTTTTTCTCGATGCCATCGCCAACTTCCAAACGTACAAAGCCCAGAACTTCTGCGCCTGCATCTTTTGCAGCCTGACCGACAGTGATGTCAGGGTTCATAACGAACGCTTGGTTCACCAAAGTCACTTCAGAGAAGAATTTTTTCATCCGCCCAACGATCATTTTTTCAATCACCGCGTCAGGTTTACCACTTTCGCGCGCTTGTTCGGTCAGAACAGATTTTTCGCGCTCAACAAGAGATGCATCCAGATCATTTTCGGACAAAGAAGCAGGGTTTGTTGCGGCAACATGCATCGCAATTTGCTTGGCAATTGCTTCATCGCCGCCTTTCAATGCCACTAAAACACCGATGCGGCCCAAACCGTCAGCAGCAGCTGTATGGATGTAAGACCCAACAACGTCACCTTCGATTTTAGCCATCCGGCGTACAGACATATTCTCACCGATTGTAGCTATTTTTGCTGTCACAACATCTGCTACAGATTTACCGTCCACGTCAGCCGTCAAAAGGGCTTCTGTATCAGCAACAGTTATCGCTGTTGCGGTAATGCCCGATACCATTTCCTGGAACTCAGAGTTTTTTGCAACGAAGTCAGTTTCGGAATTCACTTCAACCGCAACACCAACACCGCCTTCAACTTTCACCCCAACCAAACCTTCAGCTGCAGTACGCCCGGCTTTCTTAGCTGCTTTAGCCAAACCTTTGGTACGCAACCAGTCAACAGCTGCTTCCATATCGCCATTTGTTTCTGTTAACGCTTTTTTAGCGTCCATCATGCCGGCACCTGTAGCGTCGCGCAATTCTTTTACCAATGCAGCTGTAATAGCCATGATATCTCTCCAATTCGGAAATTCAATGTGGGACAGTACCATCACTGCCCCACTAAATAGAAAGGTTTAACCCTTCATCAATTCTGTTGCTTGCCCAGTCCAGTCATCACGGTCAATACGGCCTTTGAAAGACAAGCTATCATCAACCCACTGGATTTCATCAGCAGACCAACTTGCGACTTGTGCAAACGTATAAACACCCATCGCGTTCAAAGTTTCTTCCAGTTTCGGGCCAACACCAGTGATTTTTTTCAAATCATCTTTTGTTTCTGGCGCTTTGTCCATCAACTCAGGTTTTGTACCAGCACTTTCAGCAGGTGCTTCTTCTTTCTTTGCAACTTTTTTAGCAGCTTTCTTTTCAACTTTCACAGCCGGGGCCGCTACTGCTTCTTTTGCCACTGGCAGCTCTTCTACAGGGGCGTCAACAGCCGCACCAATATCTATACCCGCAGAGCCCATAGCAGCCGCCATACCGTCCAGTGCAGAACGTGCAATCAGGTCACAATATAGCTCAATCGCGCGTGCTGCATCATCATTGCCCGGGATCGGGTAATCAATACCATCAGGCGCAGAGTTACTGTCTACAACAGCCACAACAGGAATGCCCAATTTCTTGGCTTCGGCCACTGCCAGGCTTTCTTTGTTCGTATCGATAATGAAGACAAGATCAGGTGTGCCGCCCATTTCACGGATGCCGCCTAAAGACGCTTGCAGTTTGCCCTGCTCACGTTCCATGCCCAAACGTTCTTTCTTGGTCAGGCCTTCAGCGCCATTTTCAAACTTCTCATCCAACTGTTTTAGACGTTGGATAGATTTTGAAACGGTTTGCCAATTGGTCAATGTGCCACCCAACCAACGGTGATTCATGTAATATTGTGCAGAACGCTCTGCTGCTTCAGCAACCGCTTTTGATGCTTGACGTTTTGTACCTACAAACAAGATACGGCCGTTTTTAGCAACAACTTCACGCACTGCGTTCAATGCAGCGTCTAGCAAAGGTACGGTCTGTGTCAGATCCATAATATGGATGCCATTACGCTTACCATAAATGAATTGACCCATACGAGGGTTCCAGCGGTGTGTTTGGTGTCCAAAATGTACGCCTGCTTCTAGCAATTGGCGCATGGTAAACTCTGGTAGAGCCATGATAATCTTCCTTTTCCGGTTTTGCCTCAGCAGGGTGAAGGACATGTGTCCAACCGGTGGAGTTATAGGGATTTCTCCCCCATAACCCGCAAAGCCCTGCCTGTGGATTTATGGATCGGGCTATAAGATGGTTTTAAATAGATAGCAATAGAGATTTTCTGTAAATGCTATGCAAACCATTGTAGATCACTAATTTCTAGCTTAACACGCATACTGAACAGGGAAATCCTACAAAATGGCACGTAAATTAAAGAAAAAACCTGCAAGTAAAAAACAAAGCCACTTTTTTGCAGGCTTTCGCAATAACTTCCTAACCGGCCTTGCTGTTGTTTTGCCTGTGGCTGTTACGATTTGGGCGGTTTGGAGTTTTGTCGGTTTCGTGGATGCCCGAGTTTTGCCATTCGTACCAGCCAAATATAACCCGCTTAGTTACTTTGACATCAATGTGCGTGGTTTAGGCGTTATTGTATTCTTGATATTCACCACGATTATCGGTGCCTTGACGAAAGGCTTGTTTGGCCGCTCTTTGATGCGCACCGCCGAAGGCATAGTAGATCGTATGCCAGTTATCCGTTCACTTTATAATGGTATCAAGCAAATTATTGAAACAGTGGTCAACCAAAGTAACAGTTCCTTTGAAAAAGCGTGCCTGGTTGAGTACCCGCGCAAAGGTATCTGGGCAGTAGCTTTCATCTCAACGAAATCAGGCGGTGAATTGTTGACTAAGACAGGGCAAGAAGCCATGACTTCAGTGTTTTTACCTACCACGCCTAATCCAACCTCTGGTTTTTTGCTGTTTGTTCCCACAAAAGACGTCGTTGAATTAGATATGTCAGTGGAAGAAGCCGCTAAGCTTGTTATTTCTGCAGGTTTAGTCATGCCACCAGAAAGCTCTGCGCAACTTAAAGTTAAGGCAAAAACGATTAAATGATTTCTGCTGCCGTTACCGGTTTTTTCACCAGCATATCCTTGATCCTTGCGATAGGGGCCCAAAACGCTTTTGTATTGCGCCAAGGGATACTGCGTGCCCATATCTTTCCTTTATGCTTTTTTTGCGGCCTATCTGACGCATTATTGATTGCCGCAGGCGTTGCGGGTTTTGGTTATATGGTAAATCTTGCCCCCTGGCTGCCAACAATAATGGCCCTAGGCGGTGCAGTTTTTCTGATCATATATGGCGCCACACGCTTTTATGCAGCTTGGAGTGGTGATTACACATTTCAAACTGAAGGTAAAAGCGCCGGACTATGGCCAACTCTTGGGGTTGCAGCCGCACTCACATGGTTTAATCCCCATGTTTATCTAGATACACTGGGCTTAATCGGTGCAGTATCAACACAATACACTGAGACACCGCAAAAATTGGCCTTTGGCATGACTGCCATATCTGCCTCATTTATATTCTTTTTTGCACTTGGGTACGGCGCGCGCCTACTGGCCCCTTATATGAAATCCCCCCGCACATGGCGCCTTTTGGATCTGATCATCGGTGTGGTCATGTTTGCGATTGCGGCAGGTTTGCTGCAACCGCTTATTTAGGGCCAAGCCACCATACATCTGGCGCAAAGCCAACCGTGTCACCATATAACGGCGTATAATCGGGGAAATGCAGTTCCGCCTTGTGCGCCAACCGCGATCCATTTGCAGACCACAAAGGAATGATGTAGCGGCCAGATGTCAAAATACGATCTAATGCTTTTACAGCTGCCACAAAATCCTCTTGTTCGGTCGATTGCAGCATCGCTGTTATCATTGCTTCTGCCGCGGGGCTATCCAAACCCATATAATTTCGCCTACCCGGCTGCACAACGCCCTCACGGCCCCAGTACAACCATTGTTCATTGCCCGGAGATAAAGACGTTCTTAATGTGTATGATGTCATATCAAAATCATAATTCTTTTTACGCACGTTGAACTGAACACTATCCACTTGTTTAATTTGTAATGTTATACCCAACAGTTTTAGAGCATCGCGGTAAATATTAATGATACTCTCATGGCTTGTCGCACTTACATTCAACAGAACTTCCAATTCAAATACCTTACCATCGGCATCTTTTAAAACTCCGTCTTTAATAACCCAACCGGCATCTGCTAAAAGTTTTTTTGCGCGTCGTAAGTTACGTCGATTGCGTTTCTTTCCATCTGACGTAGGATACGCATACCCTTCCACTACGCTTGCTGGTAGATCTTTTTCAAATGGCTTCAACAAAGCAAGTACCCGGCCCTTTGCAGGCCCGCCATCCATTGCCAGCATCGAGTTTGAAAAATACGATGTAAGTTTGGGTTGCGCCACCCCGTTAATTGTCTGGTTAATAAACTCGTAGTTAAAGGCATGTATCAGGGCATCGCGAACCTTGATATCTGAAAGCTGAGAGCGTCTTGTATTCATCACAAACCCTTTCACATCAGAGGGCCGCCTGTCGGGAATAACTGACTTGATAATCTCACCGTTCCGAATTGCCGGGAAATTATACAATTCATCCCACTTACCGGCATTTCCCTCTCGATACATACTCAGCTCACCAGCTTTGAATGCTTCAAACAAAACATCACCATCACTAAAATACTCATAGCGCAGCTCGTCAAAGTTATGCCGCCCTTTGTTAAAGGCAATATCTTTGCCCCAATAATCCGGGTTGCGCTGAAAGCTGATATAACGGTTCGGTTCAAGGTCACTGATCTTATAAGGGCCAGAACCGGTGATGGGGTCCAACGAGCTTTCTGTGAAATCGCGCCCTGCCCAGTCCGCCTTCTTTAATATTGGGCGCAAGCCCAAAATCAGTGGCAGTTCACGGTCAACAGTATTGAACGTAAACCTTACACTGCGCGGGCCAGTCTGTTCGGCTTTTTCGATCTTTTTCCACGCTGTGATATAGCGCGCATGCCCTTTGGTACCCAAAACCTCAAACGACCATAAAACATCTTCCACAGTCACGGGCGTTCCGTCTGAAAACTTTGCTTCTTTGCGCAAATTAAAAGTAATCCATTCACGCTTTGGCCCAATTTCGATTGTTTCAGCCAGTAAACCGTACATTGTAAAGGGCTCATCCCAATTACGTCCTAACAAACTTTCCACAACATGGGCACGTACCCCCCATGGGGCGCGACCTTTTAAGATGTATGGGTTCAAGCTGTCGAACCCTCCGGTTTCTCCAAAAATCATCTTCCCGCCCTTAGGTGCATCAGGATTGGCATAAGGCAGATGGGTAAAACTACCTGACAAGGCAGGTTGGCCGTACATTGCAATGCCATGCACAGGTTCAGCCCTGGCCATTGTTGCCAAAATAGAGCCAATTGTAACGAGTATGGAAACAATGCTGAAAGTGGAAGTAAAGAGTCGTGTCATGTGGGCAACATTCATTGAAATGAATCAATTTTCAATAGGTTAACAGAGTTATTTTGCTGAATTTTCAAAGTTTTACTTGGAGAACCGCCATGCAAATTGTATAACTATCCCACTGCTCGATAGGTTTCTTGCCTGTATGAAACCTGCCTCAATACTTGACGCCCTCTTCGTGAGGGCGTTTTTTTTGACCTAAACACATATTTCATATTTTTATTTTCCATTAATATCAATTATTTACAATAAGTTTCTCATCTAAGTTAAAACGTAACTGTCTGCAAAAATACAATAACGTTCTTACTGGCATCCTTTACTAACCGATTCTATTAGAATCAATATTATTAAACTCTGATGACGTTTTACTTATCAGTGTGTAATTAGATTGCCCCAAAGGCATATCTGCCATAAATCCCTAAAAAGATTAAACCCGCAAGGTACTCTGATGACAAAAATTGATATTATATCTGATCCTATTTGCCCATGGTGCTATATCGGTAAAACCCGCCTAGACCGCGCGTTAGAGGCTAATCCCAAGCATGACTTCATCATTGAGTGGCATCCTTACCAGTTAAACCCGTCAATGCCCACAAATGGTATGGATAGGCGCGAATATCTAGAAACCAAGTTCGGGGGGCAAGAAGGGGCGCTCAAAGTATATGGCCAAATTGACCAGACTGCCCGTGAAATGGGTTTGGTGTTGAATTTTGCCGGGATAAAACGCACTCCTAATACCATAGATGCGCATCGCTTAATTCTATGGGCTGATGTTGAAGGTTGTCAAAACGCTGTGGTTGATCGTTTATTCAAGGCTTACTTTAAAGAAGGCCGCGATATTTCCGACCATTCCGTATTGATACGTATCGCTAATGCCGCGGGCATGGATGGCGATGCAATTAAACGCCTGTTAGACCAAGATACCAATATCGAAGACATCCGCAAACGTGATGCTAAATCACGTGAAGCAGGTGTGCAGGGCGTACCCGCATTTGTCATTGATAACCATTACGTTGTGAGTGGTGCCCAGCCAACAGAGATGTGGGATCAGGTGATTAAGGAAATCACCGAAAAACCTTCTTAAAATTTAACTAAAGATCACAAACTACATCTAATACCTCGGCTGAGGTTCCATAATATTTTCGTGTTGTAGTAGGTTTTTTCACTTTGCAACTTTTGCTAATACTGCAAGATCACGGGCAATAACATACGCCCCTTTGATCTTTTTATCATCATTCATCCAATCGCGGCGCACAACTATTTTATTGTCTTTGACCTTGGCTGTGCCACGTTGATCTTGCAAAAACTGTACCAGTTTTTCTGGGTTAGAAAATTTATCATTGCGGAACTGCAACACAACCCCTTTGGGGCCACCATCCATTTTAGCAATGCCCGCGGCGCGACACATTGCTTTAATGCGAACAATACGCAACAGCATATTAACTTCATCTGGCAATTTGCCAAAACGATCGATCAATTCAGCGGCAAAACCCTCCAACTCTACCTTTTTAGATAAACCGGACAAGCGGCGATATAACCCTAAGCGCACATCTAGATCAGTAACATATTCAGCCGGGATCAAAACGGGCACCCCAAGATTAATCTGTGGAGACCACTGCGCATCTACATCGCTCAACCCTTCCATACCACCGGCTTTCATTGTGGCAATAGCCTCTTCCAGCATCTCTTGGTATAGTTCAAAACCAACTTCACGCACATGACCTGATTGTTCATCGCCCAACAAATTACCTGCGCCTCGGATATCCATATCCTGCGAGGCCAACATAAATCCTGCGCCTAAGCTGTCCAAAGAACCTAGAACGCGCAAACGTTTCTCAGCCGTCTTTGTCAAACGCTGGCGTGGTCTTGTCGTCAAATAGGCATAAGCGCGGGTTTTAGATCGCCCTACCCGACCCCTAATCTGGTAAAGCTGCGATAGCCCAAACATGTCTGCGCGATGAATGATCATCGTATTGGCAGTTGGAATATCCAGGCCGCTTTCTACAATAGTTGTGGCCAGCAGTACATCGTATTTGCCATCATAGAACGCGTTCATACGGTCATCCAGATCACCTGCAGGCATCTGACCGTTCGCCACCACATAAGTCAGTTCGGGCAATTGATCTTTCAAGAAGTGCTCTACATCTGCAAGATCTTTGATGCGCGGCACAACATAAAAGCTTTGCCCCCCGCGATAATGCTCACGCAGCAATGCTTCACGGATGGTAACGCTATCAAATTCACTGACATAAGTGCGAATGGCCAAACGATCTACAGGCGGAGTACCGATGACACTTAATTCACGCACACCAGATAATGACATCTGCAATGTCCGTGGGATAGGTGTGGCTGTCAGAGTTAAAACATGCACGTCCGAGCGCAATTGTTTTAAACGTTCCTTATGATTGACCCCAAAATGCTGTTCTTCATCAATTACCAATAAGCCTAAATTACTAAACTTAATGTTCTTGGCCAATAAAGCGTGTGTCCCCACAATAATCTCAACCGCACCATCCGCCATCGCCTGTTTGGTCAAGGCTGCATCTTTAGCGGTAACAAATCTTGAAAGTTGTTTAATCCGAATGCCAGTATTGCGAAACCGTTCCGTAAAGGATTTCACGTGCTGGCGTGCTAACAAAGTTGTGGGTGCAACAATTGCAACTTGCGCCCCAGCACTAGCAGCCACGTAAGCCGCGCGCAGTGCAACTTCGGTTTTACCAAAACCCACATCACCGCAGATCAAACGATCCATTGGTCTACCTGATGCCATATCTTCCAACACGTCTTCAATCGCATTGAGCTGGTCATCCGTTTCAGTATAAGGGAAGCGCGCACAAAAACTATCCCAGTGATCTTGGGGCGGTTGCATCACCTCACCTTTACGCAACATGCGTTCGGCAGCAATACGGATCAATTTATCCGCCATTTCACGGATGCGTTCTTTCAGTTTGGCTTTTTTAGCCTGCCATGCACCGCCACCCAAGCGGTCCAGAAGGCCTTCCTCATGGCCATAACGGCTTAACAATTCAATGTTTTCAACAGGAATGAACAGACGATCATTATTGGCGTATTCTAACAAAATACAATCATGTGGTGCACCAGCAGCCGTGACTGTTTCTAGGCCCTTATATCGGCCAACACCATGATCCAAATGCACAACTAAATCGCCTGGTGTCAGGCTGGTGGCTTCGGTCAAAAAGTTCTCGGCCTTGCGTTTACGCTTACCAGAGCGGATCAGCCTATCACCCAACACATCTTGCTCAGAAACTACAGTCAGACCTTTGGCTTCAAACCCATGTTCCAAGGGCCATACCGCTAATGAAAGGCCACCTTTTTTCGTTGATATATCCGACCAATTTTTGATGTCGGTCATACCTGTTGTATCGTGGTCTTCCAATAACCCGGTCAATCGTTCGCGTGCACCTTTTGAAAAAGACGCAATCAACACATGCCCGGTTTCACGTTTAATGCGAATATGGTCGGCTAATGCACCAAACAAATTAAGCTCTTCTTGTTGCCGTTCAGGCGCAAAATTACGCCCGATACGCCCGCCTGCGTCAATTACATTTGGCCCAACACCTTGTGGTAACGGCACCAGTTGGCGCAGGTTACGCCCCTTAATTGCAGTCTCAAAAGCCAGGTCATCCAAGTATAATAATTCTGGCGGACACGGCTTATAGACACTGTCCATTCTGGATTTATTGGTCAAAGCTTGACGGCGTGCTTGATACTGATCCGCAATAGCATCCCATCGCGCCAACCGGGCTTGCGTTGTACGGTCATCCATAAAGATTGCCGCATCGGGAATATAGTCAAACAGGGTTTCCAGAGTTTCGTGGAAATAAGGCGTCCAATGTTCAACGCCTTGATATTTACGCCCAACACTGACGCTTTCATAAAGCGGGTCATCGGTACCGGCTGCCCCAAATTCACGCCGATAACGGCTGCGAAACCGTTCAATAGAAGCGGCATCCAATATCACCTCAGAAACTGGTGCTAATTCAACACGAGACAGCTTTTCAACCGTGCGCTGGGTTTCAACATCAAAACGTCGCGCACCGTCCAAGACATCACCAAACAAATCAAGACGCACAGGGCCACTATCGCCCGGTGGGAAAACATCTATCAGGCCGCCGCGAATAGCATAATCACCTGGTTCCATCACTGTAGGAGCTTGGGTAAAACCCATTCGAGTGAAAAACTCACGTAACTCTTTTTCATTGATCTGTTTGTCGACAGTCGCAGTAAAGCTGGATTTCTTTAAGACATGCCGCGCAGGTAGTCGTTGCGTGATCGCAGCAACAGTCGTGAGCAAAATAAAAGGCCGTGTAAACCCGTCAGCCAACGCTGCCAAAGTTGCCATGCGTGTTGCCGAAATATCTGCATTCGGTGATACACGATCATAAGGTAAACAATCCCATGCAGGGAAAACAAACACTGGCACATCTGGCGCAAAAAACTGTAAAGCCGTTCGGGTTTCAGACAGCCGTGTATCATCGCGTGCGATGTGGATTACAGGCGCATTTGTTTTTTTCAAATACTCGACCATAAGCCGCGCATCAAGCCCTTCTGGTGCACCGCTAATAGTTGTAAGATTTGGATTATGTATACTTGTGTTCATTTTATTGCAGCTATATCAGCACGCCTTCACCTTCAACCAGTTAAACTACTCAAGGTAAGGTCGACCTTGCATCTCAGTGCGCTCATTTTTTAGAGGGTGAGCTTCTCGAATAT
>JQIA01000185.1_pt1 | contig 28959 bp, 39 predicted proteins | sample 811431 | NCBI WGS metagenome assembly JQIA01 (sample SAMN02998118, study PRJNA258478) | marine sediment metagenome | biome: marine; feature: seafloor; material: sediment; isolation source: oil-polluted sediment collected from 3 locations (0.5 km, 0.7 km and 0.9 km)... | place: USA: Gulf of Mexico ...
TCGTCAAAACCTTCTTGACCAGTCCACAAAGCAGTAGTAGGGTCAGCACCAGAGTACTGTCGTAAACCACAAATTTCAATTTCAGAAGCACTAAGCTCCCACCCAGATGTTGTTCCTTCAGTCTCTCCAAAGAAGTGACCTGCTTCAACAATCATCAAACGACCGATGTTACCAAAGATACCTTGGATATTACGATTGTTCTGACCACGTACGTCAGCATCTTTCATGATGGTTTGATAGCCTGCAACATCTTTACGTAACAAACCAGCCATTGCAGAATCAATTAAGAAAATCCACACTGGTAAATTACCATGAATACCATTTTGACCACGAGAGGCTTTGTAAGGGTCCAAAGGACGTCTCATTCCGCCAGTACTAAAACCTTGAGAAGTTCTTAAGATTTTCTCGATATCAACAAGAGTGTTAAAGTTGAAGGTAGTACCCAAGTCAATAACGTGTGAAGGTGCTTGAATACCATCATCGTTAGTTAACAAGTTACCTTGAGCTGCATCAAAAAGAGCTTGGTCTTTAAATCGTGTAAACAAGTCACCAAGTTTAGCACGAGAATCAGAATGCTCGTTAATGCTTAAGTCGCCGATGTCTACACCGTCGAATTTGTCTCCATTATCTACTACTAAGCGATAACGCTCAACAGTGATTTTGTCAGAGAATTTTTTCTTCTGCTCGCCTTTACCAAACGCCGTGTCCTTACCTTTAACACCTTTTCCAGAAAGATTACCATCGTAATCAAAAACAACAGTATGCCCAGCACTTGAGTTCTCGTTGTTTTCTTGATACACGACTGCATCTTTGGTATTGCCAGTTATTGGCGTCCAGAAGGACTCAGAAGAAGCTTGAATTAAACCTTCACGCATCCAACTCTTACGTTTTAGGTCCGAACCGATTGAAACTACACCAGTAGCCATAATCATCACCTCAAATAGTTAGTTAAAATAAACGAGTGCTCGCTGCACTCTAAAATTGTCGAGTGCAGCGAATCCATTAGTAACAATGGTGACTGCGTTTGAATTCTAGCTACTATGCATACGAGATGGAATTAGTACTGAATTAAAATCATCATATCATAATACGTATATATAGTACACTAAAATACAGTCTTTTTATACGTTTCACTATCACTAGCAACTATCGCTCTATCCTCAGGTTTACTCGAACCACCATTGTCAGAAAGGTTAGGTTCTTTCTCCTTAGTAGTACCAGGGTCTAACACTTTACCAGCTTTCAAGAACTTACTTGTTTTCTCGATGAACTCTTCAAACGTGATGTCCCCTTTCTCAAGTTGCTTAGTGAAACGTGGTGGTACGTCTTCAGCAATGACTTCATCATTTATAACAAACTCAGGATTATCGGCATTGTACTGTTCTATTTGAGCAGTACGTAACTCTAAAGCAGTCATTTTACTAGCACCCGCTATGACTTCCTCTTTCTTCTTAGTAAATGCAGTAGCATTTGTTCCACGATGTTCGTCTATCTTAGCTAACCAGGCATCTGGGTCACTTGCTTTTAGTTCAGCCAATTCTGCATTCTGAGTAGCAGTTAACATTGAACCTGCATCTTTCTCCCACTGAGTAGCTAAAGCTGAATTCTGTGCTTCTAAGGCTTTATTTTCTGTTTTAACTTGACTGAAAGAAGCAAAAGTGTCTCTTCTTCGCATTTCAATTTTTGCTGCGTATATAGCGTTGCTTGACGCTTCTACACCATCTGGTAATTCTAATTTGCCTTCAGCATTCGGTTTAAGTTGACTTACTACCGATTCTACTTCAGCTGCAAACGTGTCTTCGTTCGGAGTGCTCATGTGTGTTATCCTATTAAATTATGCAAAAGTGCGAAAATATAATATCACTTTTTGTATCATTTGTACACGTTTTATTATATAATAATTTTAATAAGAAAACAGGAGACGCTTATGGCAGTTCACTCATTCTCTACAAAGACCAAGAAGCCTCAAGACGAGTTGCTTGTGGAACGAGTCAAAAAGTATTGCACGCAACGACATATCAACTTTAGTGGTATAGTGCTAGAACAATTAAAAAAATTTGAAGAGGAAGTAATCAATGGCAAAGTATGATGAAGACACTAGGTACTCTGCACTGTCGCTGCTAAATTCTGGTGACAGTATAAAGGAAGTAGCAGAACGACTCGACGTACCCCTAACAACTATAATACGATGGAATAAAGAGTTAAAAGCATCAATAGAAGACGGTGGCATGAATAAGCTAGTTAACATGGACCGTGTAGTGTTAGGTAAGGTGCTAGAAGAAGTAGTTACTACCGATGTGCAACTAGCAGATAAGACTGCTGAACTAACTGTGGGCCTTAATTACGCTGCGAGACTTAACGGAGACTTACACTTAGCAGCACTATCACTAGTAGCTAAAGCGAAGCAATTTGCTGTATCAGCAGATACATCAACTGAATTAGTAATACTTGCAGAGGTGTTATGCTCTATGCAAACGGCCTTCTTCAATTCAAATTCTACTAACGTTAACGTCCAGAACAACTTCGGAGGCTCTGAAGGCTACGATGAGTTCCTTTCAGACGAGCCAGCCGCATGATTAACTTATCTAAAGAGCATTTCACTGAGTTTTACCCTGACCTGGCTCATTTATACGAGAGATACTCTAAGCCGCCGGTATTTAAGAGCAAAAAAGAGTTCGAAGCTAAGTATCTAACATCTAAACTGTGGCGTATTAACAACATCTACACTATTATCAATAAAGATGGCAATGCCGTTACCTTTGAGATGAACTTCGCTCAGCACCAGGTATACTCAGCTAGTAGAATACATCCTCGTCTAATCATCTTGAAGTCAAGACAGCAAGGTATCAGCACATTGTGGTTAGTATCTTACTTCGATGACGCTGCCTTCAAGAAAAACATGAATCTTGGTCTGATGGCACAAGGGTCAGACGAAGCTGCTACGCTACTTGAAAGAACGAAATTCCTATGGGATAAACTAAGTGACAATGTGAAAGCTTTTACAGGTGTTAAGCTCAACAAAGATAACTCAAAAGAGTTTAGCTTCACAAATGACTCGAAGATATTCATCAGAGTGTCCTTCAGGTCAGCCACACTGCAGAGGCTTCACATCTCGGAGTTCGGTAAGATAGCTAACCAGTTCCCTAAGAGAGCCCGTGAGACCAAGACTGGTACACTGCAGGCTCTTGGTAAAGGTAACACGGGCATCATTGAGTCAACTGCTGAAGGAGTGAATGACTTCAAGGACATGTGGGACAAAGCTGAGGTAGCTGCTCTTGGTGAGCTAACAGCCAAAGACTTCAAGCCTGTGTTCTTGCCCTGGTACAAAGACCCTGATTGCGTAGAACCTATACTACAGGTTGTGGATGAGGACGCAGCAGCTTATTTTAAGAAAACTGAGGAGACGACGGGAGCTAAGCTAACTGTGAGACAGCGCAACTTCTGGATATCTCAACGCAGGGAGCTTGAAGGTGACATCTTCCAGGAATACCCTGCAACTCCAGCTGAGGCGTTCAGCGCATCGAAGAACGGGTCCTACTGGAGCACCAAGTTCGCTGAGCTGGTGGTAGGTAGAGGCAGAGTAGTCAAAGGTTTGTATGACCCTAACCTTGATGTAGATATCTTCTTCGACCTGGGAGTAGATGACTACATGGTCATGGGCTTCGCACAGTGGTGGCGTGGTGAGTACCATATTATAGATGAATACTGGAACAACGGCTACGGCCTGGAGCACTATGTGGACGAAGCTAAAGAGAGAGGTTACCCTATCCGGTCTCTGAGACTACCACATGACATCGAGGTCCGTGAGCTAATGACAGGCAAAGGGGGTAGAGCGGAGACTCGAGCTGACTTACTACGTAAGATGCTGCGTAAAAAGAAGCTTCCTTGGAAGGTGTTGACGATGAAGAAGGGTTCCATCGCTGATAGCATTGAGTCTGTACGAGGCATGCTAGGTGACTTATGGATAGATTCTCGATGCACTTATCTAATTGAGTGCTTCCATAAGTACTCAAAAGAGTGGGATGACAAATTGCAGGTGTGGAAAAAGACACCTCGGCACGATGAGTGGTCTCATGGGGCTGATGTCATACGCAGTATTGCTACCGATACGCGCAAAACTGACAATACTGACAAGCGAAGTAAGCGAAGTAACGCGGGATATGACTTGTAGATTCCTTATTAAATTTAATAAGCTACTATGTCTACAAGTATAAACCAAAAGTCCCGACGCCTTTTACCTTCCCTGATTGGCCCTAGCCCCCTTCGAGTGTAGCAAGAGTGCAACAACTGTAGCAGTAGTCACCTGGTTTAACGCTCTCACTACACAAGTAGCAGTAGTCACCTGGTTGAGCACCCTCACTACAGATGTAGCATCGACACTCAAATGCAGTAGTATTGCTCAGTCGAGTAACAACACTACAGTTGTATAGTATAGCAAAACCAGGTACAACCACTATAGTTGTAGCAAACTTATTACACTTAAGTAAGAGCTCTACAAATTCAATGAAATCAGCACTATTGTAGTGACATCGTTATATTAAAATAGAATAACTAGTTTATGTCTCCTATTTCTCTCCGTATCAGACAATAATTTAGGCCTATATAAATATCTAAATATATTAAAATAATCGAATCTGGGACAATTTGACCTTATTTATATCAATATTTATAACCTTTTTATGTTGATATAAATTAATTATATTCCGAAGCATTTTGTTACAATTTAGGTGTGCATTTTATTAAAATATAATATATGATTATCCTAAGTTAATTAACAACTAACGAGTAACAAGTTGAAGCCCAATTTGTTTGTTCTTTAAAATTTTGATAATAGTTTAGTTAATTTCAATCTATATACTATTTGTATAAGTTTGGACCTTCATAGAACATTTGAAACCGTAAACTAATCGTAGTATATAGATTGAAATTAACTAATAGTGACTAATCCGGTCACTATAATATTTGGAGACATAAAATGTCAACTATTACTATAAAGAAGCAATTCACTTCAATTCATAAGTTATTACTTGAGAATAAGGGCAAGAAGTTAACCGATAAGCTAATCAGTTCTTTTGATGAGCTAATGATGTCTAAGGTTATGTCAAGCACTTTCAAGAAAGATGATGACGGAGTAGTAACTCATGTATTTTGTTACTACCACAAAGAGTGGGAAGACGTTACAGAAGTAGAGTACGGTAAGAAAGCAAGTACTTCTACAGGTCTTAACTCAATGTGTAAAGTCGGTGTATCTAACTGGACTAAGCAACAACGAATAATGAAGCAAGCGAAAGCAGAACTATTAGAGCAAGTGTCTAGTGGCGAAGTTGATGCGAGCGACTTACTAACGTTGATTGAAGAGATTGAACTTAAAGCTAAAGAAATTGTTAGCTTAGAAGTAGAAACTAACTAAACTAAAGGTCTGAGGTGATTACTATAATGGTACTCACCCTTTTCTTTACCTCTTAATATCTATATATTTATTTATAATATTATAATATATAATATATATATATATGTTATATAAAAAGATACAAGGCAATAGTAACCAGCATAGCAAGGTAGCATACGGTATTTAGGGGAACAAAAATTTTTTTATTATATATTGATATCTACTAAATAAATAAAAGGATATTGGAAGATGACAACTAAAGACATACAAGATGTAATACTAGACAAACTACTAAGTAATGATGCAGTTAGCGACTTAATAATGGACACTGTAATTGAAGTGCTAGAGATTAATGACATCGACTTAGATGATAATAACTATTCTACTTACTACCCAACTATAGGATATAACAAATTATGATAACAACTAAATGGTCAACCGGCTTAAGGATGTTTAAAGCCGAATACAAAGGCTTAAGTGCTATTGGTGTCACTGAATACGAAGCAATAATGTCAGTAACTAAACTATACAACTCGTTACCCAACCATAAGAGAGAAGAACTAGTATGAAAAATATACAAGAGTTACTAAACAAGAACGATAAGCAAGCTATAATAGAATTAAAGAAAGCTTACCCTGAAGCATGGCCAGCATTAATGACGATATTTGGTGAACTGTTTGATAATAGACTATTTGACATGTTAGAAGAGGAGGCTAGAAAATGAAGACTATAAAACAGTCCTACCAGGAAGAATACAAGACACTTAAGAACAAGTTAGAAGCTCTGAACAAGTCTTGTCCACTCACCTGTAATTGCCACAAACCAACGGACGGTCGGTCTTTAGATTGCGACCGTTGTGGTTTAGCTTTAACTATAGAGGACTTATAATGTTACCCACTATTGAAGAACTAATAACACTATTCAAGAGAGTTAACGACGATATTCGTAAAGACAAAACTTATCCAGTAGAGGTTGTAGTCCCACTAACAGACCAGGACTTCTATGCTAACCAGATATACTCACTGTATGAAGAAGACCTCACCTACAAGACCGCAACTCTTTTAGCTATGCAAATGGCTCGTAGGATAGCTTCTTCTATTAAGTACTGTACTTGTCCACTACATAAAAATAAATTGTACATCCGTTAAAAAATAGATTATAATAAAATCTCTTTTTACAACCACATATAAATAGGATATTAAAAATTATGTCAACAATCAAAAAAGCATACGTCGCGATTATTTCTCTAATGGAAGCGAACCCAGGAGCATTAGTAGAAGAAATTCTACCTCAAGCTATCGAACTTGCTAGTGCTAAGACAGGCGGTGGCGGTGGTAAAGCTACAGCTCATCACAAAGATGAGAACGGCGAAGTTACTGCAGTTCATTGCTTCTACCATCAAGTTTGGATGGACCCGAGAGAAGTTGAGTTCGGTAAGAAAGCATCAAGTGCAACAGGCCTCAATAGCATGTGTAAAGAAGGTGTCTCTAAATGGACTAAGCAACAACGAGCGTTCAAGCAAGGTAAAGAAGACCTCTTGGAAGCCGTCTCAACAGGTGAGATTGAAGCTGGCGACGTTGCAGAAGCTATCGCTGACCTTGAAGAGACCCGTAAGATTATCGTCCCGTTAGAAGGCGACTACAAAGGCTTCGAGACTTTGGATGAATGTCTAGCCGCAAGCTAGACCATGGCAAGAACCATGTGAGAGGGAGCGAGAACTCCCTTTCTTTTTCTCTTCAACCAGTCAATCATAAGGAACTAAATAAATGATAGACAAGATTAAAAGTGTACTGTCGATAGGAGCTATGGAAGACCGAGTATGTGAGCTATTCAACATCACCCACATAAAGCTCAGAACCTTAGCTAAGCGACACAACTTAGACATAGACTATAACTTCGTCAGTGAGGACATGTTACAAGAGATAGACCACACCTGGACTACACGACAGATACAGAACAGGTATTGTCTCTCTTATGCCGTCTCGCAAAGTATTCATGATGGGACGTATAAGGTGCCGAATCCCACACCGACTATAGATACTATAGAGTTGGAGTCACTACTACAGCAAGGCAAGTCAGTACAAGATATCTCATCGCAGTTTGAGGTTAGTGTCTATCACATTAGATTAGCTATGAAGAAGTATGGTCTAGTCTCGTATGCTCAACGTAAGAAGCTAACTGCTCCGCAATATGAAGAGATAGCTGAGTTACTGATAGCTGGCGACATGCCATCAAAGGATATTGCTATATTATATAACATAAGTCCTAGCATGGTGTCTCACATTAGGTCAGAGACACTATCTGACAAGCCACAACGGAAGCCGTACAAGAGGATAGATAAAGAGCTTATCCTAGCACTGCATGAGAAAGGTCACACTCAAGAGTCAATCGCCCACCAGCTAGACGTATCACAAAGTAGTGTATCAAGGATTGTAGCATGCAGAAGTTTATAGACCTAGGCTGGCACACAGTGCCACTTAAGGGCGAGCTACGTAGACTAGAGAATGGCGACAAGACCATCCCTCAGTTCTCTAAGGGCTGGAGAGTAACGTACAGCGATAAGTTTAACAAGAAAGCTACAGCTATAGGCGGTGTCATAACTGGTGAGAAAAGTAACATCATAGCTATAGACTGTGACAACAAGAATACGTTCGCTATGTTCAAGGCTATGGACCCGGATTATGAAGCAGTCTTCGTCTCTAAAGGTAAGGACGCTGGCACGTTTATTTATAACTATGAGCCAGGTATAGACACCCACAGTCCTACAGATGACCTCTTAGCTTTGGATGTCTACAGTAACAATGGCTTTGTGTATCTACCTACTGAAGCTAACAAGAGTAAAGTAACGTGGGATGTTATCCACAAGATTAAAGATATGCCTGCTACCACCAGGATTATACTGCATCAACTACAGAAGAGGAATGCTGTGGCCGAGTCCAGGTATGAGAATGAGACTCAAACTAAGCCTTGTCTAAATCCACTACTCACTCAGTTCATTGGAAAGAGAGGTGAGTTTATACCGTCTCTCTTTAAGATTATAACACCTAGAGCGTTTAGAGAGTTAGCTCAGTACCAAGAGTACGGCTATCTACATCCAGACAGTATACCGGAAGGTAGAGGTAGTGAGTACTTATCACAAGTCTCAGCAATCCTGGGAGCTGATGAGAGTGTAGACCATGAGTTGTACATGGACTGTATGATGGCTATAAATGAGTTGTTTGAGACTCCTATGGAAGACGACAGGCTTGATACTACTATATGTAACCCAATGATAGAAGGTAACAGTAGTATAGCTGGTGTGGCCATATGGAAGTACAATGAGTTCTGGTCTGAGAAGAGACTAACAGTGCTAACAAAGCACGGTCTTATTGTTGACCTTGGATTTGATGATACTCGCAACATGTATTACTTTATAGATATGACGAATGAAGTGTTGAGGCCTTTCAACAGAGATACAGACTTCATTAGCTATCTTGATGTTACTCTTACTACAGTACTGCCAAAGAAGGCTGGGCTTAAGAAAAGCATACCTCTTATTCATATTAGAAGTGACCCATCAGAAATGTTTGGATTCTGCCATAGTCCTCAGCCTCAAGTGTTAGCTTTCAATTCTTTTAAACGTACACGAGAACTAAGTATATTGCATGACCACAAGGACTACGAGAAGTTCTACAATCGTCCAGTGAATACTATTAGATATCTTGAGTGTCTTGTACCTGATAAGGACAGTAGAGATTTTCTACTAGGATTTATAAAGCGTAAACTAATGTACTTTGAGTATTCTCCTATCATATTATACTTTTTAGGTGTTCCAGGTTCTGGTAAAGATACCTTCGTGCAGATACTAGAGACTATCATGGCGTATATGGCGAGACCGTCAACTAATGAGTTTCTTGAGAAGTATAACAGCTGGCTACTTGATACTTACTTTGTACAACTAGATGAGTATGGTGACCAGCTAACCAGGCAGAATGACAAGGACATGGTGAAAGGTCTGCTAAAGGCGTATACTGGTAAGCCATCAGTTATGATAAGAGATATGCGACAATCAGCGTACCCTGTCAAGCATGCCCTAACGTTTATAATGACGGCTAATAAGAATCCTTTGATGCCTGATGAGCAAGATAGACGTATACATCTTATGGAGACACCGAACATGCTTGAATTGCAATCCTGGTTCTCCTCTAGTGTCCATGACGCAATCTTAGCTGAGATAAAAGACTTTTGTTATTATCTTGCAACAGAGATTCCTATGATGTCTAAGGATGCTTATATGTCACCACCTAAATCTAAAGGTAAGCACAAACTTATAGCTGATAGTATGTATGCGGCACAAAAGATAGCTTATGCTCTAGAACATAACATGGTACAATACCTGGTAGACTTAGCTGAGGATAACAACGTACCAGAGTTCGCTAAGGACATAGTGAATGGCTCATTTAGTAAGGGCTCGTTAGAAATGTTGTATGATGAGATGACAGACTATAAGGGAGATGCGAAGACTGTAGCTAAGATACTTCGTAAGAAAGGCTTCTCACCTATAGTTAAAACAATTAACAATGCAAGGGAGTATATCTATCACTTGAAAGATAACAACCCTTTCTCGGAGACAGAAGATGAATAACAAACTACTTAAGATAAAGCATACCAACACTTTAATCCGTTTGATTAGTGATATAGAAGAAGGTAGATTGCATGTAGAAGACTTCATAGACCAACTAACAAAACTAGTGGAATTATTAGATAGAACCTCAGCTAAGTACATGAGAGGTCAACGAGTTATACTCACGCACCCTATGCATGTTGCAATACTGATTGTTGAAGGCTATTACGCAGAGGATGAGAGCTATTCTTTTGTAGGACTAGGCAACGACTTATATCATGAGTCCTATGTGAGCCCTTTACCTGGAGGACAATTGTAATGATTACTTATGAGTTTTATTATAAGAATAAGCCTCGAATATTGCATAACTTGCACACTGGCGAGGAGCAAGCAAAAGAATTTTATCATCAGCATTACAAAGCTGGTGACGAAGTAGAAGTGTACGCAGTAGATGATACTGCTAATGTAACGTCAAGTAACTTTAGAAGGAAAATGTTATGGGATTAACACTAACAACACCAAGCGATGGCTCTTGTTTAAGAGAACTACACCGTAAAGAATTAGAGTACGATGTAGCTATATTCTTACTAACTAAGGAGGTTTCAATGGAGCCACCTGAGGCTACTGGCGATAGGGAGCTGTCTAGAAAACAACAAGCTCACCGATATCGTGCTAAGGCCGCTAAAATGAGAGGCAACAAGCATGCCAGCAAGTAATTATCCAGACGACATAAGGTCGTACGACAATACACCAGGTAGTCCGTACTATAATCCACCTTGGGAAGAATGTACTCACCCTGAGTGTACTGAGGATGTGGACCCTGAAGAAGCTGACGAGGATGGTCGATGCTCAGAAGAGTGCGCAGTGAGACACTGTGGTAACTGCGATGCAGATATGGCTGAATGTGGAGGATGTCCTGATGAGACTTGATAAACTACAAGAAGGAGTTAGAATATGAAGTATCTTTGTAACGTAAAACAAGGTGTCTTAACAAAGCACATAATAGAAGTTAATGGCAGAAATGTTGAAGTAACAGAAGGAGTTCACAAATACAAATTTGAGAAGCCTTCATTTGAACATGGAGAAACTTGTATGGAAGTGAAGACTTTGCAATTGAAAGTTGCCGGTGGGTGTTTATCTCAAGTAGTTCTTTCTTGTGAGTTGTTTAACTTTATAATAGGGTATAACAATGAGTTAGAGGTGAAGAAATGAACGCTGAATTGGTATTAATAATGATAGCTATTATGTTTATAGTAATAGTTTGTGTAGTGATGTTCGTAGCAGCTCTGATGGACCAACCGCCACGCGAGTACGACGATGATGATTTACCACAACTACTAAGGAGACAAGCAGAATGAAACTTAAACTAAGTTTATACTACTCAACACTACTTACAGATGAGTTTAAAGAACTTGAAGTAAAAGCTCAAACGGCTACAGCCTACAAAAGTGAGTATGAGTTGCACTTTAAAGAGGTAACCGTATACATACCTGATGACTGTGTGCTCACTGAGAAGGAGTTCAATAACTTAGTGTACATTAGTAAGCTAACTGAAGCTGAAAGAGTTGTTGAACTAGCCCGTGAAGCTTTGACTAAAGCAGAAGAACAGTTAAAGAACATGCTGGCTATTGAACATGCGCCACCAGAACATGACGACATTGACGATGACAGACCTTTCTAGTCATGTTATATAACGGTAAGAAGATACGTAAGCCGTCTAGTGGAGTTGTTGCAGTCATTGCAATAGCTTCGTTAATACTAGGCAGTTCATTAATTTACATCGCAGTAGAGCTAGGAGTATTAGAAGTTCCTAAGCTTGAAGAACAGGAGAAAAGAAAATGATTATAGCAATACTAATTTACATCGCCACAGGCATCTTTATATATCACACGGCGTTTTGGCTGTTTAAACGGCTTATGCCACGCGTAGACAAGTTCAAGTCATATGGATGGGCTAAGAAAGGCATGTTTATTTTGGGCTTCATTATTGGCTATACTGAAGACCTGGTGTTCAATATTTTGTACGGTAGTCCAGTTCACTACATACTTAATAGGCTTGATGGCTTCTCTCATAACGATAGTGTGTTCTGGCCGGACTTCACAGACCTAAACTGGAAGCATACTAAGAAGCTGACGCTGACATACAGACTTCAGACTAGCATAAACTTTGCACCTATGGACAGTCGCACATATAGATTAGCTAGCGTACTATCAAACAAGCTTAACAAGTATGACCCAGGTCATATTAAAGGCGTTTGGAGGTTGCATGAGTGAAATAGGCGCATGGCTAGTTATCATCACAGTAGCACAGGTTATACTAATAGCCGTGTCTGAAGAACCTGACGCAAGCTACTTAGTATGTCTGTGGAGTGGCCTTAAGTTGATACTAGGCATTGCACTAGCTAGTTCTATGTTAGGGCTAGTTCTATATTTATTTGCACAGGCTATTATAGTAGTCATAAACTAGGAGCAGGACGATGAAGAAAACATTCGAAGCATTTATGGCAGACGCTAATGCCTGGGATATGTATGTTACAGGAAGAGCCGGTACAGGCAAGACAACTAAGTTAGCTGAGGTAGTTGATGGTCTTGAGAATTGTACTGTCTGTGCGTATACTCACAAAGCTTGCGATATCTTACGGGAGAAACTTCCTAAGGGCACAAGAATACAGACTTTGCACAGCTTCCTTAAGAAGAGACCAACGGTGAACAGCAACGCAACCAAGGTAACTCATGTCACTGGTAATGCCGTGATGGGAGAGTCAGATAGAGTACACGTCATGTTCATTGATGAGTACTCAATGATTGGCGAGCAAGACCTCATGGATATCAGAGCTCTTCAAGATGAGGACTATGATGGAACTCCAGGATGTAAGGTTGTCTGGATAGGCGACCCGCATCAGCTACCTCCAGTAGGCGACATGTATACTCTTAGAGCTAGTGGTGACTATCAGGTTATATTAACTAAGGTGTATCGCCAGGCTAGCGACAATCCACTGCTGAAAGTGCTTGATGAGATTATTAGCTTTATTGAAGGTAAGCCTGCTCATCCTCTAACTGAGTCTAGTCACTTCATTAGGGGTATTGACATATGCAATCCGGCACTAGCTAGACCATTCGACAGTGTGTATTTAGCTTATACAAACAGAAGAGTCCAAGAAGTAAACGCTATATTAGAAGGCATGGAAGAGCCTGTTGAAGACAGCATAATGTTCAGCCCTACAACTAAGCGTAACTATGTATTTGAAAGTGCTAATGACCCTTGTGTAGCACTAGCTGGTATAACATTACCTTTTGGAGATAGGGAATTACTTCCTAATTCTAAGTACAAGACATTAGAATACTTAATAACAATGCCTGGTATCAGCTTTGCTAATGTAACAGATGACAATGATGAAGTGGTAAGTATAGCTTATGTCTTTGGCCATGAGTCGTTTAAACAAACTCTTAAAGAACTAAAGTATGAAGCTGCGGCTAGTAACAAAGCAATTGAGATGTGCAACCCTGGTTATAAGGCTGCCAACTGGGCTAAAGAGAATTACTCACATCCTTTAGCTAGAGGGAGAGCTAAAGCTTGGAGAGACTTCTTAACTTTCAATGACTGTGTTATGTGCTTGGATTTTGACCACGCCATGACAGTCCACAAATCCCAAGGTCAGACTTATGACACAGTCTACCTGGATACTATAGATATAGGTCTTGCTGCGAACAGAGACTACATGACCTATCTTAAACTAATGAACGTCGGAATAAGCCGAGCATCAAACAAGGTATATACAAACTAATGAACGGTATGCAAAGAAAGATTATAAACAAGGCTGTAGATAACATCGATAAGTTGTCTACTTGGGAAACCGAGTTCATAGACAGCATGAATGACAAAGATGATGACTATGAACTTAGTGATAAACAGAATTCTGTACTTAACAGAATCCAGGATAAGGTGTACTAATGACTAACTTAGATAGACATAGTGGTTCTTTTAAATTCAAAAGATGTTACGTCGCTGTTAAGATAGCACTACAACATCAATTCAGACCGAATTAAATCACACATTTTATTAAAATCGTGATATAATACAAGTTCTAGTTTAGGCTAGATTTTATTAACTGCAACATTAAAGGTAACAATATGAGTAAAGCACTAAAGAAAATAGTAAGTCCTAAAGGCGAGTTCCGCTGGGTAACAATAACTGGCGAAGGCGTTGAAAACATGTCTGGCAAGTTACAGTACAAAGTAGACCTTGTTCTTGACCCTAAGAATGTCAAAGCTGATAAAGCATTCATTGATAGCATTGACGCATTCTGGGCTGAGAACAAACCTGCAGGCTTTAAGAAGAAACCTAAGTCACTTGGTTATTACTTCTGTGACAAAGTTCTTGACAAAGACGGTAATCCTATTAAAGATGATGAAGACATGTTTGTATACGACAAAGAAGGTAAAGTGTCCGTGTCATTCAAGACTTCTACAATCTGGCCTGATGGTAAAGTCAAGGTTGTTAAGACTCGTAATGCTAAAGGTAAGGAAGTTAACCTTGGTGAGACGATGATAGGCAATGGTTCAATCGGCTATGCTGCTGGAGCTATGGATATCTACGTTCAAGATGTTAAGAATGTTATTCAGTCAGCAGGTGTGACGTTCTACTTAGATGAGCTTAAGATTGTCAAGCTTGAAGTCTTTGAAGGAACTAGTCAGTTAGCTAATGAAGATGAAGAAGATGAAGGCGGTTGGACTGGTGAAGACGAAGATGCTTTCGTTGGAACTGAAGAGTCAGCAAAGCCTAGACTCTAGGAACGACAGCTTCGGCCTGGCCGTTTGGGTTAGGAGTAAACTGAAGTAGCCACAGTGTGGACAGCTGGATGAGAGGCCAGCAACGCTAACCTAATTAGTATAATCACTGGAGAATAATATGATAGGCGTAAAATTTCAAGGGTGGGCAGACAAAGTCTACCACTACAAGACAGCAGGACTACACTTTCATGTAGGTGACCACGCTGTAGTTAAAGCCCCAAGCGGCGAGCTTAAAGTAGTTACTGTTACTAATGTAGATGTTACTACTGAACAACCTGGTATTGAGTACAAAGAGGTGTTCGGTAAGGTACAACAAGCATGAACACCCCTTATGCGTTAGTACAGCTTGGTGACCTTGTACTGGACAAAGATAAAGACTTGCACTTCGACATTGAGACGTGTGGCCTTTACCAAAAGATAAGACTAGCTCAATTTTACCAGGCAGGTGATGATACTGTTCAGATGGTAGAATGGCCGGAACCTCTTCTACTGTGCGTACTACTTAATGACTTTAATATGATTGCCCATAATGCACACTATGAAGTAACAACGATTCAACAACAAACAGAGACTCGTTGGATTCCTCCTAAGTTTATGTGTACTCTGTTGTTAAATAGGTTACAAGATTACGCTGCTGAGAAGTTTGACTTAGCATCAGTAATGGCTAGAGCATGCGGATTCGACCCGTATGAGAAGCAAGGGTTAGATAAGAAGAAGTTGCAGAAGTCTAACTGGGATGTTGTTAGGTTAACTACTGACCAGTTATTGTATGCTGCGACTGATGTTTATTATCTACCTAATGTACTTGAAGCTTGCATTAGTCAGAAAGACACTACTAGCTATAAGTTAGACATGTTGAATCTTAACTACTGTCTAGACTTTCAATGGAATGGAATGCCAATTGACCACGATAGAATTGCTATTCACTTAGCTGAGAACAACGCTAGAATCGCTGAGATTGCCTTACCTATCAATTGTAATAGCTGGCAACAAGTTAGACCTTACATAGATTCTGAGGAGTCAGATGCGTTAGGCTTAGGTAAGCTAACTCTGCAAGGTAATGACAGAGCTAAGGATGTTAATGAGACTAGAAAACTCATAAAGCAAAACAGCTTCTTAAAGAAGTATGATAGCATGGTGGAGCTTGTAGGTAAGTTCATACCAACTGCAAGGTCTGGTCGCTATGTGTCTAAAGATGATAACAAGCAACAAATACCTCGTAAGTTAAAAGACTGCTTCGGTGGTGAACTTTTAGTTTACGCTGATTATGCTCAACTTGAACTAAGAACTATAGCTTGCATAACTGATTGTAAGTTGATGGTGAAAATGTTCAAAGAAGGTGTTGATATTCATAACTTTACTACTGAGATGATATTCGGTAAAGAGTGGACTAAGACTCAGCGTCAGCTAACTAAGACAGCAAACTTCAACTTCTTATACGGTGGAGGTGTTAATGTCTTCATTAGTATTCTTATACTGCAAGCTCAGATGTGGCTAGAAGAACGTGAAGCATACTCACTTCGTAAGAGATGGAGAAACCTGTGGGTAGAAATTTATGCTTGGCAACAACGTGGTATAAATGCTTGGAAGAAAGGAAAGCCTTGGACTACACCTCTTGGCCGCAGATATGTCGGCAAGATGATGACTGACCAGCTTAACATTCAAAACCAGGGAGCAGGTGCTGAGGTAGCAAAGCTTGCGTTGCATTATATGATACCTAAACTAAAAGAGTTAGGTGGCAACAGCTTAGTTAACTTTATTCATGATAGCTTTATAGTTAAAGTTGATGACCATGACGTAGAGAAAGCTAAGCAAGTAGCTCAAATCATTGCTGATTCAATGCAACAAGCTTGGACAGAGATGTCTAAGTTATTTTTAATCAAAGACCTTCCTATGCCTGTCAATGTAAGAATTGGTGAGAATTGGGGAGACATTGAAAACGACGACTTTATATGGGAGTTAAACCAATAATGCAACAGTATGAACAAGACTACGGGCGTCTAATAGACCGTATATTAAACAATGGCGTAGTAAAGAAGACCAGAAATGGCAACACTATCTCAGTGTTTGGTGAGTCTATTAAAGTTGACTTATCTCAAGGGTACTTTCCTTTGATACAAGGTAGAGAGATGAAGCCTAAAGGTATACTAGGTGAATTCGCTGCTATGATAAGAGGCCCTAAGTGCTTAGAGGACTTTGAGAAGTGGGGTTGTAACTACTGGAAGTTATGGGCAGACAAAGACGGTAAGCTTGAAGTAGACTACGGTAACGCTTGGTGGGCTGACGGTCAGATGGACAGGCTTATTGATAAGCTAAAGAATGACCCTAACGACCGACGAATGATAATCACTGGTTGGAAGCCTGAGAGATTAGACAAGCTAAGTCTACCGTGTTGTCACTATGCATATCAATTCCATGTTGCTAATGGTAAACTTAATATGGTATGGATTCAGCGGTCTGTTGACATGATGATAGGATTACCTTCTGACTTTGTACTTGCCGCAATCTGGGTGATAACTTTAGCTAATCAAGTTGGTCTTGAACCTGGCGAGATAACAATGCAACTAGGTGACTGTCATGTTTATGAAGAACACTTAGTGTCAGCAAAAGAGTACGTAAGAAATGTAGGCTTTATCATGCAGCCAGTGTCTTATATGCTTAATGCCGATAAAGGCGTACCTATGAAGTCAATGACACCTAAGTGGTTTGACTTTGACTACAATTCACTAGCACCAATGAAATTTTTACTTAAGGAGTAAAATATGCAACAACTATTTGAAAGAGTGTCCGGCTGGAATGCCGCACGGTATGAAAGAGAGTACAATCACAAGTTAGCGGTTAAATTGCTTAGAGAAGAATATACTGAGTGGCTAAACAAAACAGACTTAACTAATGAAGTTAAAGAGTTAAGTGATATTACCTTTGTTGCGTTAGGCGTATTGTGGAAGCTGGGAGTGACAGATGAGGAGAACCAAGTCTGGGCAGACCACAGTGGCAAGTATGTTCAACATATAATCAATATAGCTGACTTGGCACCAGGTTATTACATGGCAACTATATTAGACATGATGGAGTGTGACCACATCTCACCATTGAATGCTTGTCATGTCATAGCTTACTTGTGTCAGGCTCAACTATTGCACCTTGGTATAGGTCCTGATTTAGGTATGGATTGCTTTAACGCTATTTGTGACTCTAATGACACTAAACCTGTTGTAAAGACTGCATCAGATGTGAAAGCTAACAAAGACAAAGGTGATGGTTATAGACCAGCTGAACCTGATTTGTTATTAATCTTAAACAAAGCGGGGTTAACAGAATGTCTGTCACTAGTACGCTAAAATCAAGAGGTAAACGCTACGGCAAATTTGAAGACCATGCCGTTATAAGCCAGGACTTGCAAGATGTGATGCGAAATGCTGATAAGTTTAGCAAGCTGGCACCTATTCAAAAAGAAGCGCTGATTATGATTCAGCATAAAGTAGCTCGCATACTTAATGGTGACCCTGACTATGGCGATAACTGGCATGACATCCAGGGCTATGCGAAGCTAGTTGAAGATTGGATAGAGTCGTGAATAAGTGGCACAAGCGGTTCATTATCTTAGCTCATGAAGTTGCTAGTTATAGTAAAGACCCTAGAGTCCAGGTAGGCTGTATCATCGCCTATCCTGGCAGGCGTCAATTCTCTATGGGCTACAACGGCTTCCCTGCTGGCATTGCAGACAGTGAACTTAGATTAACCATGACAGCTCATAAGAATGATTTGATGGTGCACGCTGAGCTAAATGCTGTTCTAAATGCTAGAGCAGACTTGACTGGAAGTACTATGTACGTCACGAAGCCACCATGTGTTGACTGTTGCAAAGTTATGATACAAGCTGGAATTAGCGAGTTGCGCTGTCCTAAGATTGACGAGACTAGTTCCTGGGCAACTTCACAAGAATTTGGTCTAGCTTTATTGTTTGAATCAGGCATCAAAACAGTCCATTTTGGAGATATTTTGACTCAGGAATGCGATAAGCTAGGTCAAAATAATAAGGCGACCACAGACCATTCTGAAGGCCAAAAAAGATGGTGCGACTGTAACCCTATACGGCATCGTGGCATAGATTATGACCATATAACACTAACTGAAGTTTGTTTAAACTGTAAGTTAGAAAGGAAAACTAATGACTATTAAAATTAATAACACTGACATCCGCTTACGGCCTTCTGCCATAGACAACTTCTTTGGTTGTTCTTATCAGTGGGGTCTTAAGTATCTTGAAGGTAGACACACTATGTCTAACAACCGTGCTGCTATTGGTACTGCTATTCACTCTGCAGCTGAGGTCTTCTGGACTGATGCTATAGGTAGTAACAAGAAAGACCCTAATCTAAGCATGATGACTGATGCTGCGATGGAAGCTTTCGAAGAGCAAGGTAAACTAGGTATGAAGTATACCAAAGATGAAGACGCTGGAACGTCTGCGGCTACTATCATCCAAGGCACCATGGCATTCATTGATGACATTATACCGTTTGCTAAGATACCTAACGCAGTTGAGCAGTTCTTTGAAGTACCTATTGAACATGAGTTAGTTAGTGCAATTGGTGGAACTGTTGATTATATCACTGATAACACTATAGCTGATTTAAAGACTTCTAAGCGTAAACCTACTGTGGCTAACTACTCTACTCAGCAGTCTATCTACAAGTTCTTAGCTGAGTCTCATGGCATAGATGTTAAGTACAACCAGATACAAAGTGTCGTGCTTAAGAAGGTACCTGAAGGGTCTATTATGTTGATGGAACCTAACGTACCTCATGCTAAGAAGCTTGTTAATCATATCCTTGATACTTTAGATTTAGTAATCAAAGATGTTGCCCCTATTGAGACTATCCTTAGAGGTAATCCAGGTTACATGTTTTGTAGCGACAAGTGGTGTGACTTCCATAGTACCTGTCCTTTCTCTAAAGGCGAGATAGTCGCACCTGCCCCAGTGGAGAAGATAAAACTGTGAAAACTAAAGACGCCGTCAGCACTGTGCTGGCAGGCGGCAAGTTGACAAAGTACCGCATGTCCCAGGACCTTGGATGTGCGCCAGTACTTATAGACTACTGGCTGCTTAAAACAAAGATGGGCCCTGCTTATAGGAAGCTGTTTAACAAACTGTATGGAGTAGAGATAGATGATAGTTCCATGGAAGCACCAGCAAACAATAAGTAAACAAGCTGCTGAGATTATCAAAGAGCACATGATAGTGTACTTAGCGATGGAAGAACGTACAGGGAAGTCTCTGACAGCTCTTCTAATCGCTGAGGAGCTTAGTGTACAGTCTGTTCTTATTATAACTAAGAAGAAAGCTTTAGAAGGCTGGGTTGAACTATTAGCTCAGTATGATACAACTAAAGATATAACTCTTATTAACTATCATATGGCTTGGAAGAAGTCAGCTAAGTACGACCTGGTTATCTTAGATGAGAGTCACAACTACATTAGTTCATACCCTAAGATAGGTTCAAGTAGTGAGCAACTAAAAGAACAGCGCAAGAAAGACTTGCCTAATAAGAACATCTATGATGCTGTTGGTAGGCTGTGCATCAGTAAGCCTATTATATATTTATCGGCAACACCTTACGCTCAAGGTCCTCAACTGCTATATCATCAACTAAGTATTAGTTCATGGTCGCCGTTCAAAGCGTATACTAATTTCTATAACTGGTTTAGGCAGTTCGGTAAACCTTATACAATTGAGGTAAGAGGTAGACAAGTGCAACAGTATGACCGTTGTAATAGCGATATGATTGTAGGTTGTTGTGAACATTTATTCATTACTAAGACTAGGAAAGAGTTGGACTTTGTTCATGACCCTGTAGATGAGCTACACTACATTGACTTATCTGAAGACACTAAGAAGATGTACAACGAGCTAATGAAAGAGAAGCTAGTATTCTTAGATGAGTTCCACGAGCCACTGATATGCGATACTATGATGAAGCTAAGGGTAAGTCTTCACATGCTAGAAGGTGGTGTAGCTAAGATAGACACAGTAGAGAACGGTAAGATTAAAGCAAACTACTTAGTGCTAGCTAATGATGAGAAGATTCAACATATACTTAGTACGTTCAACGACAACCCTTCTTTAGTCATAATGTACAATTATAAAGCTGAACTAACTAAGTTGCAAGTGCACTTCAAGCATGCTCAGTTATTACAAGCTACTAGTTATGCTGAAGGTGTAGATTTGAGTGGTTACAAGGACTTAGTAATTTACAGCCAGGATTACAGCACAGCAAGACACACTCAACGTCGTGCCAGGCAGTGCAACAAGAATAGGGACTTACCGATAGTGATTCATTATCTGTTAGTTAAGAAGGCAATCAGCCACCAGGTGTACCAGACGGTGTCTGTTAATAAAAGAAACTTTGTAGACTCAGTATTTGAACAGGAGGCAATATAATGGGATTCGTATTAGTTGCAGTTATGTCAGCAAAGCACAGAGCTAAATTAGAAAAGCAAAGCAGACTTGCAGAGAACAAAAAACGTGACCTTTGGTCTGCTAAGCAGGCTGATGAAAACAATAATCAGTTATATCCACATGAGAGGAGTACCAAATGAAAGCAATGTTAGCGTGTAGTACAATACCAAGTATAGGTGAGATTAAGTACCCTGTACTGGCATCACCAAAGCTTGACGGCATTAGATGTGTAGCTATAGATGGTGTAGCTTACAGTAGGACGATGAAGAAGATACCTAATGCGTATATACAAAGGATGTTCAAAGAGCTGAATTTAGACGGTCTAGACGGCGAACTAATGCTAGATGGTGGGTTTGAATCTGTGGCGTCTATGGTTATGAGTGTGACGCACGAAAGAAGTCATGCGTTCTACTATAACGTGTTTGATTGCCACAACGCTGTCATGGCGCCTTTTACAGCCAGAGTAGCCGAGGCACGTGAACGTGTGACACGCTATTGCAACCCACATGTTAGGCTGTTACCCCAGCTAATAATGCAAGACTCTATACAGATGACTATATATCTTGCCGCTTGTTTAGACCAAGGTTTTGAAGGAGCTATTGTTAGAGACCCAAAGGGACCGTACAAGCAAGGTCGTAGCACAATGAACCAAGGTTGGATGTTGAAGCTTAAGATATTTAAAGAGACTGAGGCCACCATTATGGGCTTTGAGGAGCTTTTACGGAATGAAGACACTTCTACTAATAAAAACGAGAATATGGTCCCTGCGGACACTTTAGGAGCTCTAGTAATGGCTCAGGGTGACATGACATTCAAGATAGGCTCAGGATTCAACACTCAGCAACGTGACGAGATATGGCAGAATAAAGCTCACTACATTGGTAAAAGAGTTACTTACAAATATCAAGAGTTAACTAAGTACGGTAAGCCTCGGTTTCCAACTTTCAAAGGAGTAAGGTTAGATGAGTAGAAAAGAGTTTTATAGGGAGCTCAGATACATCCTTAATAACGATGAAGACTGGGCTGAAGTTAAAGTAGCGGCTATTCAAGCCTTAATGATGGTGTATAAGTATGAGCGAGCAAAAAGTACAGGCAGCAATACTAAACTGGCTAAAGATAAATAACTACTGGGCAATCAAGACTATAGAGTGTAACAGAGCTGGTGTGATGGACATTATAGCTTGTGCACCAAGTGGTAGGTTTGTAGGTATTGAAGTAAAATACGGTTCTGGTAAAGCAAGTAAGTTGCAAAGCTGGAATATTTTAGAGGTAGCCAAGCGAGGAGGAATAGCCTTCGTAGCATGGTCCTTAGACGAAGTAAAGGAGAAACTAAAAGATGAAACTTGAACTAAGAAGATATTTTGCAGACAGCAAGCATACTAAAGGCTTGCTAATCCACAACGGCAAAGTGCTGTGTCACACTATAGAAGACCCTTGGCACGCTACCAAGATTCCTGGTGAGACTAGAATACCTGAAGGCACGTATAAGTTAGGACTGAGAACAGTAGGCAGCTTTCATCAGCGTTACAGCGAGAAGTACCCTGTTAATCATAAAGGTATGATAGAGGTACTAGGCGTACCAAACTACATGTACATCCTAATCCACATAGGTAACTACCCTAGAGATACTGAAGGCTGTATTCTGGTAGGTGAGTCTGCTAATAGTGGAGCAAGCATAAGTATGTCTACAAGAGCTTATGAGCGTGTATACAATGACATTGCGTTCAACATAGAGAAAGGTAGTGTTACTCTTGAGGTTATCTATGTTTAGTGCAGCTGAAACAGCACTCTACCTTGTCGTTGCGTTCTTACTAGGTATGGTCTTCAACGAGTTGCATCACAAAGTTAAGGATAACAGAGCGTTGAATAAAGAGTGTCAAAGGTATGGGTTTAGTTTGCACACTGGAGGACGTTGTTACAAAGAGGTACTGGGAGCACAACACTCCCAGAACTTAGACAGCTTACGAAGAAGGTTCAGCAGGCGCTGAGCTCTTCTTTTTCTTAACCGCTTTCACTTTCTTGTTAGCCTGATGTCGATGACCACCCATTATACACCTCTCTTCTGTTTACCACGATGCCACGAAGCGACACCTAATATAGCACCTGGAATCGCAAACAATGTAGTCATAGACGTTATTAGTCCTGGTATCATTGCCATTGCTTCTGGTTTGCCTCCTAGTACTGCTAGATAAGCTAAATAGCAAACTAACACACACACTACAAAGAATGCAGTTGCACTTATGATACCCCAAAGAGGTCTCCAAGCCCACTGCATCCAGTGTTCTGATTTAGACTCTTCTCTCATAGTCTTATTAACTGTTTCAAGAGTGGCAGCTGTCTGAACAGCTTGTATCTCTTGTATCTTTACCCGCTCATCTGATTGAATCTTCTGAAGCTTTACTGCAGCTGCTGGGTCAGCTTTAATAGCTGCCAGGATAGCTCCAGGTTCTTCTTCTGTTCCAAACACATTAGCTATAATACCACCAAGCCCTCCACCAAGAGGACCTCCTAACACACTACCTAAAGCAGGCGCAAAGTCTGCTATTGATTTTCCTAGCTCTGACCATTTCATATTAAGGCTCCACTGTCCAAGTTCCAATTTGTGCTACTACATATAATGCAGTAGCATTTAATCTTCTTAGTTTAAGATAAGAGCCTTCTACTGTAGACTCAATGTACTTACCAGCTACTGTAGACAACGGCAATAACGTTTCTGCTACTCCAGGAGTTATCCTGATAGACCCTGCAGCATCATCAACAGTGAACTCTACATCTAAGTTACCATTGAAATGGTTAGCACCAGATGTGCTTATAGCTAATGCTGACGCTCCACTGCTAACAAATGACACTATGGACTCTCCACTAAACAAATTAGCAAAGCCAGAGCCGTCTAGTAGTTTGTAGGGGTCTCTAATAGTTATACCTTCCACATTAGAATCTATCTCAACAGGTAGTGTGTCTGTAAGAGAGAAGTAGTCTAGTGTAATGTCTACTTGTTTAAAACCAACATTAGGGAAGGTAACATCATCTGCATATAAGACAGTACGACATCGCTGAGTGCCTCTGTTATCAACTACTCTAAGATGGTCTACTCTAAGGTTACCTACTGCAGTACTAAGAACACTACAATTCATACCTATAGCTGTCTGTTCTAATTCATTAGTAGAGTCTAGTCTGTTAGCGTTGATAATATTGAGAGAACCAAAGTGTATCTCAGGTGAGTTAACTGCCGAGTAATTATCTATGTACAAGCCTTGGTAGCCTGATTGTTCGTACACTGCAGAACCTACGTATACTGTACCTAACATGTTCTCTGTAGCACTTAAAAGCAAAGGAGCCACATTAAAGCTTGTCTTAGAGCCGTAATCTTTGTGCTGACCTATGTAGATGGCAGTCGTGTAAGATGAACCAGCTCCTTGCCAAGCACTAAAGTCTAGTCTGACACCTGATTCACCGCAATCCTTGGTTACTAAGCTTTCTATAGCTAAATTATTAAGCCCTTCAATATTATTTCTGGGTTCAATTGACAGTCCATGTTTATCAGATAGCTCAAGGTAAGTAGTGCCAGATAAGCTAAGTACATCTTCGACGTCTTGAACAACTAGTGCGTCTCCTCCACAAAAGTAAGACTTAAGGTTACTTATCTTAACTTCTCCAGCGTAAGGTATGACGACATTGTCACCCCAACAAGACGTTACATCTGGGTTAATCAGTATGCAACTACCGCTTATCCTTAAGCCTTCACATGTGTCAGATGCTGCTCCAGAGTGTCCAACCTTATCTCCTATTAGACTTAGATTCTCAACTATGTTATTACTACCAGTTATGTTTACCATACGATACACAGAGACAGCGTTGTCTATCATTCTTATAGAAGAGCCTGCTAAGAATATGATATGCAAATTGCCAGATATTTCAAATGTGTAAGAGTCGTCTATCATAGCAAAACCAGTCGACATATACAATATAAATTTATTAGCTTGAGCACTGGCTTTAGCTCGCTCTAAGAAATCTGAGTCATTAACAAGACCGTCATGGGTGGCACCAAACTGCTTTGTGTTCATAGCGTCTTCTAGAACTAGCTGTAATGAGAATGTAGTTGTAACACCTATAACATCAGTACCATTTACAGTTGCATCAGCTATAGCTATAGCTAGCCAGGTGGCACCGCCTTGATTACCTGCTGTTCTCTCTTTGAGGGTTATTAAGTTTCCAATAGCTAATGTTACTGTATCACCACTTGGAAGCAGTCCAATTTGCGCATCAGCCAGTGAGTTAAAGCATAACGCTGATTGACTAGACTGAGCAGACACTGTTGTAACCCAGTGACCTACGCCTTCAACAGTGCCTGTATCAGATGCTACGCCAGAAACAGCTGTAGAGTCAAATATGTAGTCTTTAAATAGCGTAGTAGTAGTATACACTCTAGCTCTAGTATAAGCCGCAGTGTCTAATGCTATCATCTCTGCTTCACTATTCACTGCATAAGGTATATCAACTCTAGCTATTGGATATGCTTGGTTGTTTCTATCTTGGCTAGTGATACCTACACCTTGCAATATGTCTTGCATGCCAAGTAATTGCTTCTTTACGTTTCTTACTGTCATAATGCTTTCACCTTATCAGTTCCTGAAGCCATGTAAGTATAGCCTCTTCGTTTTAATGCTAGGGCAATTGCTTTAGCATCACCCTTATGTATTGCTTCTATTCCAATTATGTCTGCTATAATATCATGTGTTGCTATTCTACTAAGCTGAACTTTAATAGGGTTGCCTTCACCTTTACCAGATAACAACTTACCGCTACCATACAACTTAACTAAAGGTGAATTAGTATTCTGAGAGGCTTCAAGCGCAGCTGCTCGCTGTAGCTTCAATACATCTTCAGTTAGAGTTGATGCCGAGCCAACTTCAGCCATCAAGTCGTTAAGGGCTTTCACGTTAAGTGGTTGTTCAAGTAACTTGGCTGCTTTAGTCAACATAGCTGCATGCCTGCCGTCTTTACCTGGGAAGAACTGTTGAGACTGCGACCAGAGTTTAGACATTAACGAGTATCTTGCTTTAGTCGCTAGGTTATCCGACAAGCCTTGATTTATAGAAGGTGAGTTTATGAAGCCAGAGTTCTTACCAAGAGGTACGTCATTCTTAAATACTTTAGCTACTTCACCTAAAGCAACTTTTAGCTGTCTTGCTCCAGGTGTAGTGAATGATATTTTGTCTAGTTGCTCAGATAGCGCACCAAAATGCGTAGCCTGCATATTCTCACCTACAGTATGCTTAGTAACTAACGCTTGTATAGTAGCACCTTCAGCCTTGACCCTAGCAGCTTCAGGTAGCATCTTCATAACATCAGACCAAGTGCTATCATTAGCGCTCATGTACTTAACAAAGCTCTTAGTTAATATAGTCTGGTCACCTGTCTTGTTTAGCATCTTGAAAAGTAAATTCTTCTCTAGACCTTTCATTGTAGCATAAGAACCTCTAGCTTCAGCAAACATGTCTAGCCACTCTTTTGGATTCTCAAATACAGTCTGAGCACCCAATTCTATTTCAGCATCAATTGCTGTCATTAGCTTCTTAAAGCCTTTATGGTCTACCGCCTTCTTCATCCCAGAGCCAAATCTAAAGCCGTTCACCATTTGTCTTAAATCAAGTAAGTCAGTAAATGTGCGGCTATCAACTCTACCTTTAATTATATCTGCTCTTCTAGCAAATCGCTCTAGTACTACAGGGTCTGCTATAGTAGCCTTCATTACATTAAGTACAGGTTCTATAGCAAGTTTGTCCATATCAAAGTCATACTGGGCAGAGCCAGGCGCATCTTGTGCTAGTCTTTTAACATTGCTAAACTGGTTCTTGACACTAGCAACGTAATTGTCAAGGTCTTGCTTAACTAAGATAGATGGGTCTTTACCAGCTAGGTCTATAGCAGCTTGTTTAACTTGTTTAGCTCTAAGATTAACGCTGTCTGCTACACGTCTACTTGCTGTAGAGCTAATCCTGCTTATAGACTTAACAAGTTCTTCGCCACCTGGCTCTGTCATAGCAAATGCAGCGACTGCCTTGTCACTTTGATTTTCAGGTAGTTCTATTAGTCTTAGCCCTTGCTCAACAATCTCATCAAGTTCATCGTCAGTTTTTAAGAACGTCTCTCTTATAGCTTCTCTAGCGCCTAAGGTATCTCTATTCTTTAGTTTAGCTATAAAATCAGATGCAGCATTCCACATAGGCTTTGTCATCTTCATAACACCAAGACCAACTAACTCACCTAGTATAGAAGCTTCAGCAGCTGTATGAGCTCTATTGAAAGCAACTGCAGCATCTAAGTCTGTACCTAACTCAAAGGACGCGTCCATATAGTCTAACTGAGAACCTAGGGTAGCGCCTACTGCCATACCTGCTCCAACTGCTAGTACCTTAACTAGCATGTTACCAGGCGCTTTCTTACCTGCTAACCAACCACCAGTAAGAGCGCCACCTATATCACCTACTAACTCAAACTTCTCTGAGTCTATAGATGCCCAGAAACCTGGACCTACATCAACTAAAGTTCCATCTTTAGCTCTAGCTTGCCATTTACCTGGACCAGCTAAGTAGTCAAATCTTGATGGGTCGGTGTCTGTTCTAACTAATTCTATTCCCATATCTTTAGCTAACTTTATTCTCATCTCATCAGCTTTGCCTTGGAACTCTGTGACCGTTGCTTGAGCATCAGAATTACCTGCAGTGGCCGACATTCTAGTAATCAAGGAAGTCATTACTGGAGTAACTAGTTCTATGTTAGCTGCGAATTCTCTTGTTGTCATTTCGGGGTCAAGACCAACTATAGCTTTATAAGCATCTTTACGTTTCTGTTGAGCAGTGCGCACAGTTGTAGCTTGTTCTAAGTTTATACCTGCAGCAGTAAGTATTGCTGCTTGAGTTATATCAGTAATGAGCTGCATATTCTCTTCAGCTCGTTCGTAGTGCTTACCAACCTCACTAATAACATCTACAGTCTTTAACCACCAAGACTTCTCTTTATTCATAGGTACTGGAGTAATTTCTGTCTTCTTGTGAGCTAACTGTTGAGACATCAATTCCGTTCTTATATCTTCTTCAGAGTGTCCTGCATCTGTAGCTTCTTTTATTCTAGAAGATAAAGCGATGACTTCATCAATCTCTTCCTGGTCTTGACCGCTCTCAGCATACTTAGCTCTAATGTCTTCTTCAGAGTAACCCGCTTTAAAAGCGGCATATGTAGCAAAGCCACCTGCAACTGGAGAGGAGTATAAGTTAAAAGTCTTATGGTCAGGCTTGAATGTTTGTTTTGGGCTAGACGCAAGAATGTCATCTATCTCATTAGCTCTAGCTGCATCCTCTGTCGATAGAAAGCCATCAGCCATTTCACCTCTAGTTTCTATTTCTACTAACTCATCACGTAATGACTCATCACCTTCTGTTTTACCAGTAAATTCAATAACAGCGTAATCTGTCTTGTTTGCTATCCTCTGGCTTAGTAGTAATTCTCTAAGTTGTTCTTTTGGCAACCTACCTGCTTCAAAGGCATGTATGTACTCTTGAGGGAGACCATACTCTTTAGATATCTTAAGTAGTGCTTTAACATCTACTTTGTCACCATTTAAAGCGTTCTTTATTATGTTGCTAACGAACGGTATACCTTCTACAGACACTAGGCCATTCTTGAATCGTGACTCTAAGCTAAACTTAGCGCC
>JQIA01000186.1_pt1 | contig 28922 bp, 24 predicted proteins | sample 811431 | NCBI WGS metagenome assembly JQIA01 (sample SAMN02998118, study PRJNA258478) | marine sediment metagenome | biome: marine; feature: seafloor; material: sediment; isolation source: oil-polluted sediment collected from 3 locations (0.5 km, 0.7 km and 0.9 km)... | place: USA: Gulf of Mexico ...
CGTAAAAAGTCCCATCTACTTCGCTTTAGTGTCTGACCAGACTTTTGACGTACCATATGTACTACTTCAAGCCCGGCCAAACACTAAATCTTGTACCCCAAGTGCACTTGCTTCGCAGCGTATATGGAACCTTTTCCTTAGTCATCTCAATACTTTTTACAAGAGCATCAAGTCATAAAAAAACAAACTATTTATGAGTCATGATTTTTCTAAAAGTACCATAAGGTAATTAAATCATCTTTAAAGGCTTTGACTGGTTTTTTATTTATACAAACTTGGGTTACAATAAAAGTTGGGTCAGTATTCAGTGTTGCTTATCATTATGTTAGTCACATACTAAATCAAGGAGTTCAAATGAAAAACTGTTTATTAATAGTCATGTTGATCCTTTTGTCTGGGTGTAATCTGGTGGAGGAGACCTCTGCTATAAAAGAAAATCTGACACAACAAAAAATATGGGCAAACATACAATTTAATGTACCTGAAGAAGGCAATAAAATCGATTCCTATTACTATTATGCAGAAGTATCAGAATCCCTCTATCAAAAGATAAGCAAAAACGAGTTGCAAAGAGGCTTTATTTTACTTGAGAATGTTAAGTACTGGGATAGTGAGGATGAACTAATTCATGAATATGGCGACGCTGAACAAACGGGCACTTTAGTATTTCGGATTGAAGATATAAGGCGTTTTAAGTTGCTGCGAAAAGAACCGCGATAACGCAAGTGATAAGGAGAGCATATGCATCACAGAACATATATAAAGCTTATGGACAATATATCCTTCCTTGCCGTCCCTATAGGATTAATGGGGCCATTCGTCATTTTAATGGTCCTTGGAGTATCAACGCCCTGGATAGCCTTTGCTTTTGTTGTTGCAGGATTTATTGCCATTGTTCCGATTTATAAGTATTTAGCTTCATTTAAGAGAATTGAAATAGGCTGCCCAGTGTGCAAAAGAAAAACCGCTGTCTGGAATGAAAGATGTCGTGACGTTTTTCTTGTCTGCAGCCACTGCGGAGAGGTAGATCGAATTAACGATTTCACCAGAAGAGATCTACACTAAGAACCTGTTCACTCCTAAAAACTATTAAGTAAAGAAGTTGTTATGGATGACAGAATTATTTCCTGTAATACTGTCACCCTGCAATCAGTTTACAATCCTAGCTGCCAGTATATCAGGTCCGCATCAGGACCATACCCATCATTTTTTTCTGAAGCATTCTGCCATGGAATTACTGAGTTGATATCTACAAGAGTCCGGGCTGAAGTCGCATCTTTTACCGCACCTTTTGGTATGTTCATGGCACTGTTTTCATCAAGGCCTGAATCCTTTATCTGAGGTTTGTAATCGGCCAACTTACTGACACCATCATACCAATACCCCCAATATCTGTAACCATTAAGGCTACCGGTATAGACCTGACCGATAACATAAAGACTGTTATCGCCGACAGCGATACCTTTAATTCTGTGTTCGCCGATTTCATCAGGGCCTTTGCCGGTAAAATAAAAAGAGCTCCAGATTTCCTTACCGTCTACAGCACTGGCTTTAATCAGTACGCCATCACCCATCTGAGCATCATACCATGACTGACCTGTTCTACCACCTGTGTATAATTTATCGCCTACAACTTTGATAAAACTGCAATTATTGTTTTTATTACTGCCTCCCCCATAGGTTTTTCCCCAGATCAGCTCACCTTGCGGGCTTATTTTTAGAAAACTGAAATCAGTTTTAGCTCCCCGTCTGTCGACCGAAGTGTAAATATTACCTTCCGTATCAATATCGATACAATTGATATTACTTCCCCAGCCGGTTGAGAGGGTCTTTACCCATGCTGTTTTTGGCGCATCACTGTAAATATTTTTCAGCTTAATCAAAAGGCTGACTTTTGCAGCAAGACCGCCGATATAAAGATTTCCTTTTTTATCTGATTTTATGCAATAGCCCCGGTCATTGGTTTTGGGAGTTGGGTCAATGTATTGCTGGAATTTAATCGAACCGTCTTTTTTTTCCAAGCCAAGGGCAAAGACAAGAGCATCAGAATTTGCAATGGCTGCACCGGTTGTTCCGGTGATGTAAACACCTTTACTGTCAACATCAATGCCATATGCCTCTGCACTGTGTTTTGCCAGAAATGAGCCCGGCCATTCAGGTCGCCACAATTTTTCCCAGACAATTTCCCCGGTGTTGGGATCAATTTTCAGAATTAATGCAGCAAAGTTGTTGTTGAATGACGTCGGGCTTACAGCTCCTGCAATATAGACGAAGCCTTTTTCATCAATGGTAATTGCACCAGCACTACCACCGCTTTCTGCGTTCTGACCTGGGTCACGTGTATAATCACGGTAAGGTCCATGCCAGAGTTTTGCATAATCAAGCTCACCCTCTGAATTTATTTTACCGTAAAAAAGATCGTATGCAAATTTGTCTTTAATACCTGTTGCCTGGCCTGTGAAGTAAACATTACCATGATCATCGGCAACCATTCCAGTAACCATTTCATCTGTTTTTTGTCCGCCAAAGAGTTTATGAACTTTGGTTTTAAATTTTTTGGAAAAAATAGCCTTATCACGCCCTTTGCCTTTTACAGTAAAACTGAAAGTGCCAGAATCGGCATATTTGATAAGAAGTTTTGCGCCAAGCTCTTTCGATTGCACAGGATAAAACCTGAGATAAAAATTAAAACTTTTTCCCGGTTGAACTACAGTTTCCTTAAAATTCAACGGCCCTGGTTTCAACTCTGTATTCTGAAGTGTATATTCTTCATCCACAACACCCGGGTCTCTTGTAAGGGTTATGGCATTTATCGTAAGTGGCGTTTTTGTTTTATTGTAAATACTAAAACCTTCGCGTTGTTCACTAAAAAGGGCAACCTTGTTGTATGACGAATTTAACGGAATAAACCAGTTTCCGTTGTTTTTAACGACTTTACCGCCAGTCATGACTTCAATCGTTCCTGAAAACGCAGAAACAGGTATCATCGCCATTGCCAGAATTAAAACAAACGATATCAAACAGAGTCTTTTCATTTCGCCTCCTGAAAAAAGTGATTTGTATTGAGAATAATATATTGCTGCTTTGAAGATCTTAAAAATAATATTAAGGACTTACAGTATATATAGAATTTAAAAAAATGTACACAGGGAACCTGTCAAATTAGTAAGTAGACAATACAGATTATTTTAAAGGGAATTTAATGAAGCTCAGACCCACTTCTGAAACATTGTTTATTAAACTTAAATTTTTTCCTACATTTCGTCGTCAATAGATGGTAGGCTCCTTTCAAGCGCAAAGCTATGAATATTTGGACTATAAATGACAGCAAAATTTTGTGAAAATATTTTATTGTTATTCCTGTCAATAAAGAAAATATGAAGGAGGTTTTTTTGATTAACATGACAATTATCGATTTTTTGAAGGATCGAGCCACCAGAAACGCAAACGATATCGCCTTTCGTTTTTTGGGCAACGGTGAATTGGACGGACCTATCACAGAGTGGACCTTCTCTGAACTCTATCAACAAAGTGCGGGATTTGCGCAAGACCTCGTTGACCAAGGCCTTTCAGGCTCAAGCGTCATGTTGGCATTTCCTCCGGGACTCGATTTCGTAAAAGCGTTTTTCGGCTGCCTCCTTGCTGGAGCACGGGCAGTTCCGGTTCCACTACCGAACCCTAACAGCAAAAATCCTCTTGGCAGAATACTGGGAACCTCAAAAGTCTGCGACGCCCCGATTGTCTTTACAACTGGTGAACTGGCTGAAATGGTAACTGCGATGGTACCAGACCTGCCAATATCTCTTAAAGCTGTGACCGATCGTGTTGTAACTGACTGGGAAGGCCCTAAGCCTGAAATGGACCAGGTTGCTTATCTACAATTCACATCAGGTTCTACCGGTCACCCCAAAGGCGTTTCTGTTACCCATGCCAATGCTGTGGCTAACCTCCGTGTAATGGGTCAGATGCTTCGGCTTAAACCGGAAAAACCTGCTATGGTGTGGGCGCCCCACTACCATGATTTATGCCTGGTCGGACATATTCTTGGACCGGTTTACTATGGCTTTGAATCTACATTAATGTCTCCTTTGGAGTTTCTTCTTAAACCTTTACGCTGGCTTAAAGCAATGAGCCATTACAAAATAGCCAATACGGCTTGTCCAAACTTCGGTTATGAGTATTCGGCACGACGAATAAAACCTGAAGACTGTGAAGGGCTTGACCTGAGCAATTGGCTTATTGCCGGAAACGGCGGTGAGCCGGTCCTTGAGCAGACAATGGACGCATTCGTCAAAAAATTTGGGCCCCACGGATTTAGAAGACAGGCCTTCATGCCCACCTATGGTATGGCTGAGTCAGTTCTTTTTGTGGCCGGCCTGAAATCAATGGATGAAGCACCTAAAATACTAACGGTAAGTTCTGCAGACCTGGAAATGCACACTGTAAATCTCTTACCGGAAAACGATCCCGCTGGACGTACTCTCATCAGTTGCGGCAGTCCCGGTTCAGACCATCAGGTCATCGCAGTAGACCCTGCTACCCTAAAACGATGTGAATCCACTAAAGTTGGTGAGCTGTGGGCTCAGGGGCCAAGTGTTCCCAAGGGTTACTGGGGAATGGAAGAAGAATCAATCGCAACGTATGGAGGAATCCTGTCTGATTCGAACGAAGGGCCCTTCCTCCGAACCGGCGATCTCGGTTTCGTTGCAGATGGTGAAGTGTATGTAACAGGCCGATTGAAAGACCTGATTATCGTAGCTGGAAAAAATCATTATCCAAGTGATATTGAATTAACCGTTCAACAATCAGGTGCTCCGGTGCGAAAGGGATCCTGTGTAGCTGTTTCGGAAAACAACAATGGTGCAGAAGAGCTTGTTATTATAACAGAGGTAGATGATCGCCAGATGCCGGCTGAAGAACAGGGAGCAGAGGCTACAGATGAATTCTGGGCTTCAGCAGTAAAGACAGTACAGGGTGCTGTTTCCAAGGGGCATCAACTCTCAGTAAGATCTGTTGTCTTTGTAAAACCCCGAAGCCTTGAAAAGACCTCCAGCGGTAAACCGAGACGACAATACTACAGACAGCTTTTCCTCGATGGCAAGCTTGATCTGTTACATGAAAAACGCTCTCTTGCTCTATAAGGTTCAATAAAAATTGATAATAATAAGGCGGCTGAACAACAGTTTATGTTGTTCAACCGCCATTTTTTTATAAAAAAAGAAATGGAAATACTGTAGTTTATTGGCTGGATATTTATGAAAACTTTCAAATTTAAAAAGATTGACGCATTCGCAACACAAAACTCTGACGGCAATCCTGCCGGAGTTGTATACCTAGATACTTTAGACAAAATCACTGATGACGAAATGCTAAAAATTGCACAAGAACTGCAGGGATTTGTCAGTGAGGTCGCATACGTTAAAGAGGTTGATGACGGCATTTTTGATTTACGATATTTTTCGGCTGAAAAAGAGGTTGATTTTTGTGGACACGCGACCATAGCAACCATGTACGACATGATCAAAAACAGCAACGATCTTCTTAAACGAGAACAGGTAAAAATTATAACCCGTATGGGCAATCTGACGGTTGAGAATAAAATACTAACGGAGGATGCTGTCTATATAACAGCGCCTGCTCCTGTTTTTTCTAAAACACAGATCAGCCCTGAAATCATAGCCGAAGCTTTAAAAACTAAGATTGATACCATCGGGACAGCTCAAATAATCTCCATTGTAAATGCAGGGCTAAATACCCTGATTGTGCCAATCAAAAGCCTGAAAAGTATTCTTTCGTTATCACCGGATCTCAATAAACTGAAAAGTTTTTGCCTTGAAAATAACATTGATATTATTACCGTTTTCACTGCAGAAACAGCTGATGCACAAAATCAATATAGAACCAGAGTGTTTGCTTCAACGTTTGGTTATCTTGAAGACCCTGCCACAGGTTCAGGCAACGCTGCATTTGGCGGTTATCTTCTAAAAAACAAACTATGGGATGGCTCATTTATGCAACTGGAGCAAAATGGTAGTAAGGAGAGTCCAAATATCATTAAAATAGTGGCAAAAAAGAATGACGACACTGCCTGTCAGGTTGTTTTCGGTGGCGGTGCAATTGTTAGGATCGATGGTAATTATATTCTAAGGCATTGATAAGGCAAACTGATCACATGGAGATAAAAATGAGAAAAAGTAAAAAACAAACGACACAGGCTGAAGCTCTTTCAATTTTAGAAAACGGTGAATACGGTATAATGAGTGTCGTTGACCCGGCTGAAAATGAGCCCTATGGTGTGCCACTCAATTTTTGTTTTGTAAATGACGCTATTTATTTTCATTGTGCCGCCGAAGGCAGAAAGATAGATCTCATGAAAGCCAACCCCAAAGTCTCATTTTGTGTTGTGGGAAAAACTGAAATTGAACCTGAAGAGTTCACAACAAAATTTGAAAGTTCTATCGTAAACGGTCGTGCCAGTGAAGCATTTGAGGATGAAAAACAGATTGCCCTTGAGAGTCTTATCAAAAAATATTCCAGCGAATTTGTTTCCGAAGGTATCGATTATATCAAAAGAGTAGGGCCACAAACAACCGTTTACAAAATAACAATAGAGTCCATCACCGGTAAGGCAAGTCGATAAATATAATTAGTGCCCGTCCATTTTTTTGGCTGGGCAGAATTAAGGTTTCCAATTCAGAAATGAGAATTTTTTCGTAAGGTCCAGGAGAACAAGGTGTTGCGCGGAGACATACTTAGCGTATGTCGCACAAGCAACACCGTAGTTTGACGCAGAGATTGCGGAAAAAGGCCATTTATGGATAGAAACTAATTAATTTCCATAAGAGAGGCTGGAATGACGCCGGCAATAAACACTGCTAAAAAAAGTAAAATCAACCACACTATACATGAATATACGCATGATCCTGCAAGTCAGGCTTATGGAACAGAAGCTGCTCAAAAACTCGATATCCCTGAAAACAGGGTCTTTAAAACACTGGTTGTAAATTTCAATACAAATGAAATGGCGGTAGGGATTATTCCTGTTTCATCAAAGCTGAACATGAAACTGATTGCAAAAGCGGCCAATGAGAAGAAAGCTTCAATGGCGGTGCCAGCTGATGTTGAACGTTCAACCGGCTATGTTTTAGGTGGGGTAAGCCCGCTTGGACAGAAAAAAAGACTCAAAACATTTATCGATTCATCAGCTGAAAACCATTCAACCATCTATGTCAGTGCCGGTCGCAGAGGGCTTGAAATAGAATTAAATCCCGTTGATTTAAAAAATCTGACGAATGGGAAATTTGCCGTTTTATGCATCTAAGCTTTCGCTGGATATAATGACGAAATAATGTTATATAGTGTGGTATCTGGCTACTTAAATAATACTTGATCTGATTATATACAGTTTAACCGAGTGTCACTATTTGTTATTAGGGTGTTTCCCATCAAGACGCGCTTTAATAAACTTTATAGCTAATAATCCCCTCACAGTATTTTCAGATGTGGAACAGCAAAAAGGATATTATGACTTATATCATCAACAAAGTTACCAATGCAAAGTCGTATATGAGTTTCTTTCTGATAATCTTTCTGTTCCTTTCTTTTGGGGTTTTAACAATCAATGGCTTGTTAACACTGGGCCACCTGACCAAAACAATTCACGATCACCCCCTTGTCGTTTCCAATACATCTCTGCATGCTGCTTTGAACATAACCAAAATGCATCGTAATATGAAAGATGTTGTTTTAGCAAACTCTACTGAAGAAATGGAAGAGGCTCTTAAAGCCGTCGATATAACAGAGCAATATGTTTTTCGGCAACTTGACATTATTCAAAAGGATATTCTCGGCAAGGAAGGTCAAGCCCTTGAAAAACAGACACGAACTCTCTTTATTAACTGGAAGCCAATACGGGATGAGGTTGTTCAGCTTCTAATAAATAATCAAAAAAAAGCCGCCATCCATATAACCAAAGGAAAAGGTGCTAAGCATGTTGACCACCTTGAAGGGAAAATGCTTGAACTGATGTCATATGCAAGAAATAAAGCCACCAGCCTCCTTGAAAAAGCTGAAAAAAGTCAGGCAAGGCTGGAAAATGTTACTATCACCTTGACAGTTGCAGGTGTTTTATTGTCTTTAATCATTGCGTTCATTGCCACAAGTCGTCTTCAAAAAGCAAAAAATAACATTCTGGATAAAAACACTGAGCTACAAAAAGCCCTTGATGAAATTCAAACGCTGCAAGGCATCATTCCTATTTGCAGCTATTGCAAAAAAATAAGAGATGACGAAGGTGCATGGGAAATTGTCGAAGCCTATATCACAAATCATTCCGAAGCTCAGTTCAGCCATGGTATCTGCCCTGACTGCTTTAAAGAAAATTTTGATGACTCTGAAGAGTAGTAGATAAAAACACAATAGAATCTACAAATACAATCCGCTTAAGCACTTATTCTCTTGACCTCAACGAGGTATCGCATTAACAATACAGAAAATCTACAAAATATTTTTAATCATTTTCAATTAATCAGATCGAATCAGCATCTCAGCGAAGAAGGGTTTATAAGGAAGAATTGACTGTTTTATCTATTCTGATATATTGACTAAGTACTGAAATAAATGAAGGCTGAAAAAAGTATCAGTAAATAAAAAACACTCACATTAAAGGGGAAAGATGAATGCCAAAAAATAAAATTATTGGAATTGTGTTGTTGGTTATCGGTGCCGGTTTAGCATTCTGGGGTTATCAAATATCGGGTTCCGTTGGATCACAATTATCAAAATCATTAACCGGCTCTTTTACAGACAAAGTAATGATTCTTTACATTGCAGGCGCTGCATCTTTTGCTGTCGGTGCGTACATGCTGAGCAAGAAATAGAAAACCTTTATTCCATAGATCTGCAGTGAACAAAATAAACGTTGTCAGATCTGTGGATATTTTTATACATCCTGGACTAGAAAAAAGAATTCTTAAGGATCAAGAATGACCTTTCCGAAAACAATCATTGAGTTCATCAGTCCTTTTATCCCGATTACAACAACAATTTTCGTCTGTGGCGTTATTCTCTGGGGCTCTTATAAAATTCTGATCAAACGAAATCCTGACATGGGAAATGAGCGTCTTTTTCCAAGACAGCTTATGATTCTGGGATTGTCATTTGCGGCACTTCTGGCAACGGCACTGGCTTTGCCCGTCAGTGAAGGGTCACGACACCAGATTATTACTCTTATCGGTCTTTTGATTTCAGGTATCTTTGCTTTTTCATCAAGTACGATATTCGCAAACCTCATGGCCGGTATCATGCTTCGTATAACAAAACCCTGTAAAACGGGTGATTTCGTGAGTGTCGGCAGTTATTTTGGCCGAATTGTACAGCGCGGCCTGCTCGACTCAGAGATACAGACCGACAATCGCGAGCTGGTCTCTCTTCCGAATACATACATGATTACCAATCCAATTTCTGTAACCCGTGTTTCAGGCGCCATTGTCTCTACAAAACTATCCTTAGGTTATGATCTTCATCACTCAAAAGTTGAATTTCTTCTACTTGAAGCGGCCAGGCATTGCGAATTGGAAGACCCATTTGTTCAAATCCTGGAGCTGGGTGATTATTCTATCACGTACAAAATAAGCGGTATGTTAACCGATGTAAAAAGCCTTTTAACAGCCAGGTCAAATCTCTGTCGCTGTGTTCTTGATACTTTGCACGGCAACAGGGTTGAGATCATGTCTCCTTCTTTCATGAACCAGCGCAAACTGCCGGATAATCTAAAAATTATCCCACCCAAAATTAAAGAAGAGACAATAGAAAAAGCGCCCGTTGCTGAGGACGTTGTTTTTGATAAAGCTGAAAAAGCCGAGCAGATTGAAAAACAGAAACAACACCTGCATGGTAAAATTCAGGAATACAAAACATACCTTGAGAATGCTTCAGAAAAGAATAAAAAAAGAATTCAGGAAATAATAAATGAGGATCGTGAACAACTCAAAACAATCAAAAACACGACTGTTGATGAGTGTGAGGACGAGACCCTTTGATGGAGCTGATAAAATAAATCAAGAGAAATACCAGAACATTGATATCAATTTTTAAGGTGACTGGCTGAATAAAAAGAGTTGAACAAAATAAAGAAGAGGGCTAAAAATGCTATTGGCAATTCCAGGTCGTAATGAGATAGAAATAAAGCATGTCGTATTTGATTTCAATGGCACGATAGCTGTTGATGGAAAATTAATTACGGGGGTGGCAAAGTTAATAAATGAGTTATCAACAGATATCAACTTTCATGTCATCACTGCTGACACATACGGTTCCGTTGAAAAAGAACTGGTTGATGTGAATTGCAGTATAGAAAAAATTCCCGAAAAAAATCAAGACATCGGCAAGCTTGAGTTTCTTGAAAAATGTGGCAAAGAGAACACATTGTGTGTCGGGAATGGCAACAATGATAAATTAATGTTAAAAGAATCCATCATTGGCATCGCTATTATTCAGGATGAGGGTGTTTGTGTGGAAACGTTACTTGCAGCAGATATTGCCTGTAAATCAATCATTGATGTTTTCAACTACTTCAAAACGCCTGACAGAATAAGGGCAACATTAAGAAATTAAATCGGAGACAAAGAGGATACCATGAAAAATTTTTTTAATTTTAAGTCCATTTTAACAATTTCAATTTTATTTCTTCTCACAAGCTGTGGAAATACAAGCAACGAAAAACTAAAGATCGAGAACAAAAAGATCAAAGCATACAGCTCTAATATTTTAGAAAAATTTGAAAACTTACAATTTGAATATGATAATTTAAAAATACATAATCAGGAGTTGAAAGATTGGTCAACAGAGCTTGTCAATCATTATGGCAACAGCGTCTGGTTTTTCAGTGAATATGACAAACCACTTCCTCAGGAATCTGTCAAAGAGGCTACCCCCCAGATATTGATTAATAAATTAAACAAACTCTTTGTCAAAGCAGGTGACCCCGAAGTCATCATTGATAAAATCACAGACAACGCCATCCACGTCAGTATCAGTGATGAAGCAAAGTTATCGCAAAATCTGGGTACTGCCGGGGCTGCAAGTTATATCAATTCTGTTGTGTATACATTAACCTCAATTGAGTCAATTAAATGTGTCAACTTCAATTTTAAAGAAGATGGACATGCTTTTCCTGGAAAATATTGTCAATAACAACCAGCTATAAGTTTATCTTAAACGCTGGCTATAACAAATATGATGATAAAAAAAATTGAACTTCTGGCTCCGGGTGGAAATATTGACTCAATTAAGGCAGCAATTACAGCTGGAGCCGATGCTGTATATTGTGGCTTAAATAAGTATAACGCCAGAAACCGGGCAGAAAATATAAGTTTTAAAGACTTGGGCGGCATTTTAATTCTTGCCCACCAACATCAATGTAAAGTTTTTCTTACCCTTAATATTCTTATCGTGGGAAGTGAAATCCCTGATCTTATCAGAACCTTAAATAAACTTGTGAATACTGGTATTGACGGTGTTATTGTTCAGGATATTGGATTATTATATCTATTATCAACATACTATAAAAACATTGAAGTCCACGCCTCGACTCAGCTGAATACACACAATGAAGGACAAATACTGTTCCTGAACACGCTAAATGCAAACAGGGTAAACCTTTCGCGAGAACTGAATATCGATGAAATAAAAGCATTGACTGACCTTAGCAATCAGAAAAATATGTTAACAGAAGTTTTTGTTCATGGCTCTTATTGTATAGCATTTTCAGGTCTTTGCTACATCAGTTCAGTACATGGAGGAAATTCCGGTAATCGGGGAAGATGCAGTCAACCTTGTAGAGACCAGTATTTAACAACACCTGGAGGTAAGGATTTTCCTCTTAACCTGAAGGACAATTCAGCCGGTTCAAATCTGCAGGAATTATCTGACGCCGGTGTTGCCTCTTTAAAAATTGAAGGCAGAATAAAGGGCTATGATTACGTCTATACAATCGTTAGCTGGTGGAGAAAACAGCTTCAAAAATTAGACAGACAAGACAGCGTTACCACAGATAGCAAAGAACTATACCGTGTTTTCAACCGTGATTTTTCTAATGGTTATTTAAGGGGAGCAATCAGTAAAGACATGTTTATTGACAACCCCCGTGATCACTCCATTACACAACTTGCAAACAGTGATAATTTTTCATCTCAAAAGCAAATGGACCAAGAGGAAAAATCGTTTTATGATGCAAAGGAAAAATCGACGACACTTATAAACAAGAGAATCGAGTCCTTAAGTATTTCTGAAAAGCCCTTAACACTACATGTTTCAGGCTCAATCGATACGCCACTTTCAATTGCTGTTAAAGCTGATAATACGTCATTTATAGTTCATTCAAAAACGAAACTTTCTGTAAATGAGGCTAAAAAAAAGACTGCCGCATTAGACAAAACCTCTTTGCTAAAAAGACTTAACGCAATTAATAACACTGGGTATTTCATTAAGGATATTGAAACAGTAAATCTGGCAAAAGACCTGTTTATACCTTTTAAAGATTTTAACTCAATAAAGAAAAAAATTCTCTCTTCTTTAACCGGAGTTAAAGAGATTATTGATCCTGTTGATATCCCTTTTCTAATAAAACCTGAACCACTTGATACAACACCTGTTCTTTCTGTATTGATCTCATCAACCGACGATATTGAACTCTGCGTCCAAACATCTGCATCTGTCTTTTTTCAACTGCCGAGTTGCTTCGAAAAAGACTTTGAAGTCTTTGTCGAGATTTTTTTGAACAACAAAAAACTGATGCCCTGGTTTCCATCTGTATTAATCGGTAAAGACTATTCTGCAGCTGTCAGTTTTCTTCAGCAAATAAATCCGGAATGCATCGTGACAAACAACACGGGTATCGCTTATGAAGCCTTTAAAAGAGGTATCAAGTGGATAGCCGGTCCATATCTGAATATGACAAATTCATTCAGCCTGCTGTGTTTAAAGGAGAAATTCAACTGCTCCGGTGCTTTTATTTCAAATGAGCTGAGCCGGTTTCAGGTAAAAAGTATTATCCGCCCGGAAGGGTTTAAGCTATACTACAGCATTTATCATCCCCTACTTCTTCTATCGAGTAGGCAATGTCTGTTTCATCAGGTCACCGGGTGTGATAAGAACAGAATTGATGAGGATTGTCTGTATAAATGCAAAAAGTCTTTTGTCATCACCAATTTAAAAAAACAGTCTTTTTATATTAAAAAAAGTCGGGGGAATTATCACAGCATCTACAATAACGCTAACTATCTGAATACTGATATCATCAAAGATATTCCCGATATTTTTTCAGAATTTACCATCGATTTAAGAAAAATTAAGACAGACACAACCATCAATGCTTATAAACAAGATATAATAATCCTTTTCGAGAATTTACTGAAAGGGTCTCCCGGGGCTTTGGAAACAATAAGAGAAACGGTTCATCCAACAACGAATAGTCAGTACCACAAAGGAATTTAATTAACACTATGCATCCATTTAATGACGACGATTTAATCTGCTATTGCTACAACTATTCAAAAAAACAAATTGAAAAAGATTATCTGGAAAACAACACGTCCACAATTTTAAACAGAATTAAATCTGAGAAAAAAAATGGGCGGTGTGACTGTGCAGCAAAAAATCCGAAGGGGCGCTGATGTGTAGCGGATGTCCACCAGGTGGTGGAAGACATTAAAAAAGCAGGTGACAAAAATGAATAAAGAGCAACCAACTCAATTATCGAACCATTTAAAACAATACTTCGGGTTTGATTTATTTAAAAAAGGGCAGCAGGGCGTTATAGAAAATCTCTTAAAAAATGAATCCGCTATGGCAATTTTCCCCACCGGTGCCGGGAAATCAATTTGCTATCAGCTGCCGGCACTTCTCCTTCCGGGTTTAACACTTGTTGTGTCTCCTCTTTTATCACTGATGAAAGATCAGCTCGATTTTTTATTAAGCCTCAATATCCCTGCAGCACGTCTCGATTCAACACTTTCAAGAGAAGAATACCACTCCATTTTGGAACGTTCCAAATCAGGAAAACTTAAAATACTGATGATCTCTGTGGAAAGGTTTAAAAATGAACGGTTTCGCTATCATCTTGAGCAGATGAATATATCCCTGATGGCCATTGATGAAGCGCATTGCATTTCTGAATGGGGGCATAATTTCAGACCGGAATATATGAAACTTCCGGATTACAGAAAAGAGTTCAACATACCCAATGTTTTACTACTGACGGCAACTGCTACAACTGCTGTTGTTAAGGACATGAGTGAAAAGTTTCAAATCCCGGATAAAAATATAACCATTACTGGATTTTATCGTAAAAACCTTTATCTTCAAGTATCTTCTATTGTTGAATCTGAAAAGCAATCAGCTCTCATCAACCGAATTTCTCAAAATCCGATGGCCCCAACAATTGTTTATGTAACACTTCAAAAAACAGCCGATACAATTGCCAGATTTCTCCAGTCACACAATATCGTGGCGGGCTCATATCATGCCGGCCTCAAAAACAATGATCGAGAACAGATTCAAAACAGTTTTATCAGGGGTGAGTTAAACTGTATTGTTGCTACAATTGCTTTTGGTATGGGCATAGATAAAAAAGACATCAGGCATATCATTCATTATGATCTTCCGAAAACAATTGAAAACTACAGCCAGGAGATCGGCCGCTCAGGTAGAGACGGGAAAGACTCTTTTTGTGAAGTATTTGCCAATCGAAGCACTATTAACTCTCTTGAAAATTTTGTCTATGGGGATACGCCCGAAAGACAATCAGTAAAAGCACTATTGGAGATCATTAAACAAAACGAGGTAAACCTTCTTGAATTAAAACCGTTAGCTCTATCAAAAGAACTTGATATACGGCCGCTTCCGCTTCAAACACTTTTGGTCTATCTTGATATTCACGGTATTATAAAACCTAAATATACCTATTTTGCAGAGTATTCTTTTAAATACAGACAACAGCCCGAACAAATCGTTGAAACTTTTCAGGGAGAACGAAAAGAGTTTGTTTCAGCGTTGCTGACCAGTTGTGAAACTAAAAAAACCTGGACCTATCTCAATACTGAAAAACTCCCGCCAAAATATGAACTTGACAGAAAACGTGTCATTACAGCCCTTGATTATTTCGATGAAAAAGGCTGGATTGAACTTCAGGCTAAGCAATCCGTTGATGTATATGAAATAGTAAACATCGGTTTTGATACTGATGAGGCAGCTGATCAAATGCACAAATTGTTTACTGAAAAAGAGCGGAGAGAAATCAACAGAATACATAAAATGATCGACTTTTTTGAAAGTCCCTCTTGTCTCAGCAACAGACTCGCCCGTTATTTTGGAGAGACGATTGAAAAAGAGATGTGCGGTCATTGTTCTTTTTGTACCAACGGTAAAGCAACTCTGTGCGCCGCTGCATTGATTTCACCTATAACAAATTATGATATCGCTGCAATTACATCAACAGTCATCGAAAAAACAGGTGGACTAAGCACACGTAATATGGTGAAACTACTTTGCGGAATTCAAGCGCCTTCTTTCTTCAAACTGAAAGTAAAAGCAATGCCTGAATTTGGCCTTCTGGAAAAGTATTCATTCAAAGAGGTTGAAAATTACCTTGTAACAATCAATAGAGACACAACAAACAGTTGACTATGATAAGAGCGGACGTGTATAAGAAAACCTGATAATTATTTGTAACGTCTAACAGAGTTACTAAAAAAACATATGAGGAACAAGGACAACTGGTTGTTTACACCTATAAACCAGTAAGGCTTTTAAAAAGGTAATAATTCGGTTAATTCACTAATCAAAATGTGACACCTTTTAGTGAATGGATCGGGACCAATGATGAGAATAATTATGCCCGGGCTATTAGCCGGTTAATATAATTTGGGATTAGACTTAATCGTTCAGGGGAATTTTAATCGTAAACGTTGCACCATGTCCGGGCTTACTATCTACCTGAATAGTCCCGTTATGTTTTTGTATTATGTTAAAAGCGATATTGAGTCCCAGACCTGTGCCGCTTCCGACTTCTTTTGTTGTAAAAAAAGGATCGAACAATTTGGAGAGATTTTCTTCAGGTATGCCTGGGCCTGTATCAGCAATAACTATTTCCACATGATCGTTTACAACACCGGTCTTTATCATAAGTTCTGCTTTATCTTCAACTGCATGAACCGCATTGACGATTATGTTCATAAATACTTGATTCAGCTGCTGCGGGTACCCTTGGATAATTGGAATGTCACCTAATTCTGTTCTTAAGGTGATTTTGTATTTCAACTCATTTCTTAAAACATTTAGAGTTGATTCAATTCCATCATTTATATTAACATCTTTTATTTTGTCGTCTCCGGGGTGGGCAAAATCTTTTAAAGCTATTACGATAATCTTTATTCGTTCAACACCCTCTCTCGATTCGTTTATCAATTCATTGATATCTTCCATAATAAATTCAAGATCAATATTTTTTTCCGTCTCAGATATTTTCAGCAGCATTTCATTTGTCTGCTCAAATGAAATTTTCTTTTGTTCCAATTTATTTGTTAATTCCTGATAAAGGCTTAGTACCCTGTTTAAATCATTGTGATAGTCTGAAAGTGTTTGTAAATTACTGCTCACAAAACCTACGGGGTTATTTATTTCATGAGCGACACCTGCGGCTAACTGCCCAACTGATGCCATTTTATCAAGTTGCAGAAGCTGCGCAGCCATGGTTTTGATCTCTGTAATATCCTTTGCAATCGTCAGCTTAGAGACCAGACCGTCATCCTGCAATAAAGGGCTGTTCATAATATAATAAAACCGTTTATCTACAGGGTTGAAAAGCTCATAATTGCTATGTTCCCCTTGCTTTATTTTGTCGTACACACACCAGGCGCACTGTGCTGAGTAACCATAAATGGCCTTATAGCAAAATTCGCCTGTTGCGTCATAACCAAGTCGCTCTATCATAGCGGGGTTCAAATATTCCAGTTGAAGATTTTCAGAGCATATATATACAGAGTCCTGCATCGACTCCATCATTACCCGATATTTTTCTTCATTTTTTTTGAGTGCTTCTTCTGCATTTTTCTTTTCATCTACACGGCGTCTAATAATAAATCCACTCAATACAATTCCAAACAACCCTATAATCCATATCAAAATGTAATCCCTTGCCAGGGAGATGACCTGGCGGTTGTTGATATTTTCCATTGAGTCAATTGGGATGGATACACTGATACCGCCACGAATGTCATTGATTTTATACCCCTGATCGGCATGGCATTTAAGACAACTTTTGTCAGTAACCATTGGGCGCATGAGTCGCAGATACTTTTCCCCGTGAATTGCTGAGACCTCAACAGCTTCTTTCAAGCCTTTTTCAAATTTTAAAAGAGATTTTTTTTCCCATTGGTCCGGAATATTATCAGGGTTGATTGGGTTCAGACTGGTAATACTACCCTGGTGTCCATACATTATACGCCCTATTTCGTGAATTTGCCGTGTCATGTATGCCGGATTAACTAAGGTTAGTTCCCGGCCTGAGCCGGTCTTTATATCGCGGTTTTTGATATGTGATAAATAAGGATTGGGTTGTGTTTTTTTCGTTACAGGAACGTAGACCCCACCATGTCCTGCAGCCCACTTACGGTAAATAAGGTCTTTTTCAAAAGCGTTAGATGCCTGTATCGTCAAAATTTTAATGGTGCTGTCGTAAATTTCAAAAGCATGCCAGATGACGCCAAAGATTATAATTACCGTCCAGGCAGTAATTAAAGTTAATAAAAAGTGTTTTATGTTTGAAAACATTACAAACAACTCCTTCGCAGACTATCAGATTTGAAGGAACGGCATAAAGACAGATCAACTGTACGATACTTAAAGTATATAGAAACTATTATAGAGTATAACCATGAAAATTACCATTTTTTTCGTTAGAAGCAACGTGGGCAGATCTTTATCTGTGATATAAGGACCTTATACTCTTGATAATGACTACCCTGCTGACAATCACAAGGACACAAGAAACAGTTGACTATAATACAGAGCGATGTGTATAAGAATATCCGATAATTAATTATCAAAGGTGAAAAACTATGAATGGAAAAACAAGGTCAACTGTAAAGAAAGGCCTCAAAGTCAAAATCGTTTTGAAAAAAGACCAGAGAAGCGGAAACTTAACGGAAGGCGTTGTCAAAGATATACTGACAAATTCAGCAAACCATCCACATGGCATCAAAGTACGTCTGACAAGCGGTGATGTCGGACGGGTAAAAGAGATTTTATAATGAAATTGTATATCGACGGTGACGCATTACCCAATCTGCTCAAGCCAGTTATATTCAAGGCAATTGAGCGTTTGTCCCTTGAAACATATGTTATTTCAAACAAGCGCATCAATATCGGTGACTCTAAAAATATCCATTATATGATTGTCAGTGCCGGTGCAGATGAGGCAGATAACCAAATTGTTGAAATGGTTGAAGAGAGTGATCTCGTTATTACGGCAGATATTCCTTTGGCTGATCGGGTTATTTCAAAAAATGCCCATGCAATCAACCACAGAGGTGGTTTATACACAATTGAAAATATTAAAGACTATTTATCGATGCGAAATCTGATGCAGGATATTCGTGATTTCGGTGGCCCAACAAAGGGCCCGGCGCCATTCAGTAAAAAAGATGTTCGTGATTTTGCAAACCAGTTTAACAATTTTCTGTCAAAGCAGAAGCAGAATTGATTCATTCGTAAAAAGTAATAAGATGGCTAAGGAAAAGGTTCCATGTACAAGATTTAGTGTTTGACCAGGCTCGAAGTAGTACATGTTGTACGTCGAAAAAGTCTGACCAGACAGTAAAACGCAGTAGATGGGACTTTTTACGACGCCATCAGAATCAGGTCATAATCTAACCGGGTAAAATCCTTTCTTTAAATCCAAATTTTATAGTATTATCCTGATAATCAATCGTTTCAGGTATGAATTTATAAAATTTCACTTTGAATGCCGATTCAATAGACGCTATATCTTTGATAATAACCGTTTTTTTAATCTCACCAATAAAATCAAACTTTTTCAGATATCGGTTAAACGCAGAAGCAGATTGTTTTTCGAGACCGGATGCCGATATAGTTCCTGACATCTGAACACCTCTGATATCAGACCATCCAATAGATTGAAAGTGAATAGATACTGCAACCCTATTATTCAGTAAAGCACCTCTAATATGTTGAGAGGCCGGATTCGAAAAAAAATAGAAGTTATTATCACAATAGATATAATAGACGGGAGCAGACCATGGAGACTCTTTCTCCGAAGTCGCAAGCGTCATAATATGTTGTGACTCTATAAACCCACTTGCTCTCTTTTTTATGTCATCGCTCATTTATCTGTTCAATTTTTTGTTAAGTTTATACATTATTGCAATTTTTCCAAACACTAACACCTACTCCGATCTTAAAATAAGTTCAAGCCACATTTTTTTGATACTGTGACTTTTTCTTCAACAGAGGATCGTTCTATTTTCGAAACAATGTTGCTTTAACGATGTAAATATCATAATGTCAAAGGATTAAACTACTCTCATACCATTATATGGAAAAATGAATTGGCTTTACGATACTCAGCCCACCCGATTTGTTACAATTTTGTATTTTTATATTTATAGTTTGTTACAATTTTGTAATAATACGTTTTGGCTTTATTTTTTTTAATATGCCGATAGCTCTGTAAAATAGAGCTATTGGCATAAATCACAATTATGGCATACCTATTGCTGTTAACATCAACGTTGATTAAAAAACATATTAACAACCCGTAAGGGCAAATTAATTGAAGCAGGAGATAATCTTATGAGTTCAAGAGCAGAAGCAATTGCAGCAATAAACAAGAAGAAGCCTTTAGCAAGAACTATCGGACTGAATGAAATAAACTCAATCGATGTTTTTGGTAAAAATGTATTCAGCATGTCTGTAATGAAGAAAAGACTTCCCAAAGATATTTTCAAATCTGTACAAAAAACTGTAGAAAACTACACCAAACTTGATTCAGACATTGCTGATGTCGTTGCAAATGCAATGAAAGACTGGGCCATAGGAAAAGGCGCAACTCATTATTCTCACGTTTTCTTCCCACTTACAGGCGCGACGGCTGAAAAGCATGACAGTTTTCTTGAGCCGGATCTTTCAGGAAATGCGATTGCAGAATTTTCAGGAAAAACGTTAATCCAGGGTGAGCCGGATGCGTCAAGTTTTCCAAACGGCGGTCTTCGTCAGACCTTTGAAGCACGAGGTTATACTGCGTGGGACGTTACAAGTCCTGCGTATATTATGGATAACCCAAATGGAGCAACGCTTTGCATACCAACTGCCTTTATTTCCTGGACGGGTGAAGCCCTTGATAAAAAAACACCGATTCTTCGTTCAATGCAGGCACTAAACACCCATTCTCAGCGAATTTTGAAGCTTTTCGGAGATGACTCTCAAAAAGTTGTTGCATCAACATGTGGTGCTGAACAGGAATATTTCCTTGTAGATAAATACTTTGTCGGCCTAAGACCGGACCTTCAGACAGCCGGAAGAACCTTATTTGGTGCAGCAGCTCCTAAGGGTCAGGAGTTTGATGATCATTATTTTGGCGCTATTCCTGATCGGGTTCTTGCATATATGTCAGAAGTTGAAAGAGAGCTGTACAAGCTTGGGATACCTGTTAAGACACGCCATAACGAAGTTGCTCCAGGACAGTTTGAAGTTGCACCTGTTTTTGAGACATCGAACCTTGCAACTGACCATCAGCAGCTGACAATGGTGACGCTAAAGAAAATAGCCAGAAAATATGGTATGGAATGTTTTCTTCACGAGAAACCTTTTGCAGGTGTTAACGGTTCAGGTAAGCATGTTAACTATTCTCTTGGCAATGCGAGTCAGGGAAACCTTCTTGATCCGGGTGAGACACCTCATAAAAACGCTCAGTTTCTTGTATTCTGTGCAGCAGCTATCCGTGGTGTTCATAAGTACTCAAAACTTCTAAGGGCAGTTGTTGCCACGGCAGGTAACGACCATCGCCTTGGTGCAAATGAAGCACCTCCTGCAATTATTTCCATCTTCCTGGGAGACCAGCTTACAGATGTTTTTGAGCAGATCAGAACAGGTGGCGCAACAAGTTCAAAACTTGGTGGTATGATGAACATCGGTGTTGATGCTCTTCCTGAACTTCCAAAAGATGCGGGTGACCGTAACAGAACAAGCCCATTTGCTTTTACCGGAAATCGTTTTGAATTCCGTGCAGTCGGCTCAGACCAATCTGTATCCGGTCCCCTTGTGGCAATGAACACAATTTTTGCTGACTCTATAGATTACATTGCAACTGAACTTGAGAATGCCACAAACGGCGATATGTCTAAATTGAACGGTGCGATTCAGGATGTTCTTAAAAAAATTATCGATGAACACGGCGCAGTTATTTTCAACGGTGACGGATATACTGACGAATGGCAGCAAGAAGCGGCAAAAAGAGGTCTGCCAAACTTCAAAACAACTCCGGAAGCGCTTCCTGTTCTTACAGATGATGACATTGTTGCTCTTTTTGCGAAATATAGTGTACTTTCAAAAGATGAGCTTAACAGTCGCCTTGAAATCTACATTGAACAGTACAATCTTAAGATTGCTGTTGAAGCAAAAACAACAGTTGAGATGGCTAATACAATTATCTATCCGTCTGCAGTTCGTTACCAGACAGAACTTGCCGACAGCTGCCTGAAAATGAAAAATCTTGGCATTGATTGCGATGACTCAGTTCTGACTGCTACAGCAGGTTTGATTAAAGATCTTAAAGCTGTAACAACAGACCTTGAAACACTTGTTGCACATGACGAAGACGATGCACTTGTTGAAGCAAAAACCAATTGTGAAAAAGTTCTTCCTGCAATGCTTAAAGTTCGTGAAGTTGCCGATGCTCTTGAAGCGGTTGTTGCTGATGACCTTTGGACACTTCCAACATATCAGGAAATGCTTTTTATAAAGTAATTCTGAAATGTAAATCGTTTAGACAATAAAACAAAAAGCCCGGTATGAATCTCAATCAGATTCGTACCGGGCTTTACTATTCTTATTTGCTTAATCAACTACACTCGTCTGTCTTTCAGTCCTTGTCTATTTTCAAAATTTACCTGAACCTGCTTCTTTCTACGCTGTGTTTTACGACGCCTTCTTTCAAAAGCAAGATTTAGAACTTCATCCATCCTGTCAATAAAGTGAAAAGTTATTGACTGTGCGACATTATCAGGAATATCTTCGAGGTCTTTCTCGTTCCACTTAGGAAGAATAATAGTTTTAACACCGGCTCGATGCGCAGCAAGAATTTTTTCCTTAACACCACCCACAGCCAGGACCTGGCCCCGCAAAGTGATCTCACCACTCATGGCTAGTTTTTGCCGTAGTGCCCGACCTGTAATAGCAGAAATAATTGCAGTAAGCATCGTAACTCCGGCTGAGGGTCCGTCTTTTGGTATAGCCCCGGATGGCACATGGATATGGATATCAATATTTCTAAAAACTTCATCATCGATACCAAAGTTTTTGGCATTGCTTCTAATGAAACTTAAAGCTGTACTGGCAGACTCCTTCATAACACTTCCTAGCTGCCCTGTCAGTTGAAGCCCCTTGGCACCTCTCATTACAGTTGCTTCAATATAGAGAATCTCACCACCGGCAGGTGTCCATGCCAACCCGAGAACAATCCCCGGAGAAGTAACTCTGGCACTTGTCTCTCTTGTAAACTTGACCTGCCCTAAAAAATCACTAATATTATCAACATTAATACTGACAGCTTCTGCCTCTTCCTGGGCAACCATACTCGCAACCCCCCGGCAGACACTCGCAATTTCTCTTTCAAGGTTTCTCAACCCGGCTTCCCGCGTATAACCTGATATGAGAAGACGTGTTGCACCTTTTGTTATCGTCAACTGGTTGGCATTGAGGCCATGCTCTTTTCGCTGCTTCGGTATCAGATACTTATTTGCAATTTTAATTTTTTCTTCTTCTGTATATCCTGACAACTCTAATATTTCCAAACGATCTCTTAAAGCGGGAGGGATCGTGTGGAGTACATTGGCCGTCGTGATAAACATCACTTTACTTAGATCAAACGGTACATCAAGATAATGATCCGAGAAGGAAAAATTCTGTTCCGGATCGAGCACCTCTAAAAGAGCTGAAGACGGATCACCCTGAAAAGAATTTCCAACTTTGTCAATCTCATCAAGAACAACCACTGGGTTGTTTGAGCCGCACCGCCTTATCCCCTGAATAACACGTCCGGGAAGAGCACCGACATATGTCCGCCGATGTCCTCTTATTTCAGCTTCATCTTTCATTCCTCCCAGGGCCAGTCTGATAAATTTTCGATCCAGTGCTCTGGCAATAGACATTCCAAGAGAGGTTTTCCCTGTTCCCGGAGGCCCAAACAGGCAAAGAATAGGCCCCTTTGAATCTGGCTTTAGTTTTCTAACTGAAAGATATTCAATTATTCTTTTCTTAGCTTTTTCAAGTCCAAAATGGTCGCGGTCGAGGCTTTTTTTTGCAGCAGCAATGTCAAGATTGTCTTCTGTATTTTCATCCCAGGGCAGCGAGGTGATCCAGTCAAGATATGTCATAACCACTGAATATTCTGATGATGACGGGTGCATTCTGGCAAGCCTTTTCAGCTCTCTGTTGGCTTCTTTTGCGGCCTCTTCCGGAAGGTTTTTTTCAATAATTTTTACCTTGTACTCTTCTATCTCCGTACTACCTTCTTCTGACTCTCCCAGTTCGTCCTGAATTGCCTTCATTTGCTGTCTGAGATAGTATTCTTTCTGCTTACTACTCATATCTTCTTTAACCTGAGACTGAATTTTAGTCCCCATTTCAAGAATCTCAAGTTGGTAATTCAATGTTTTTGTAACTTTTTTAAGCCGTTGTTTTACATTCTGAAGTTCAAGAACCGCCTGTTTATCTTCGATAGATGAGTTAACCGTCGAAGTAATCATGTCAGCAAGGGTTCCCGGATCAGGAATCGTGTTTGCCATCTCTCCAATTTCTGGAGGTAGGCCGGGTGAGAGTTCAATGATTTTCTGATAAAGATTCAGGGCATTTGTCATCAATGCCTTTGTTTGTTTATCATTTGAGTCAACATCGTTAACAGTTTCAATTCTGGCTCTGAGATAAGGATCATCTGTTGTGAATTCATTGATTTTATATCTGCCAAGCCCTTGAACCATCAGCTGAACTTTATTGTTTTCACTTTTTGCCATTTTAAGAATCATGGCAAGAGAGCCAACAGCGTGCAAATCATCTGTGGAATACTCTGTCTCTGCATTAGGTTTTCTCGATAGAAGTACACCAATAATTCTATTTCCTGACATGGCATCGTCAATCAGTTTGATTGCAGATTTATGATTGACAACGAGTGGAAGAACCATTTTTGGAAACAGAGCAATGTCAAAAACCGGAAGTATTGGAATTATCTCTGGAATCTTTTCCGTAAAATTATCCTGTGAATCAAAAAGATCATTCATAACCTATCCTTTGATTTTTTATATAAATGAAGGTCAAGTAAAATAATGAATTGTCTATTCAGGTGCTTTTGCGAGGCTTACCTGAAGGAAACCGTTTTCGTATGAAGCTGAAACCTTATCTGTATCTATAATACAAGGAAGAAAAAGAACTCGCTCGAATCTTCCGTACTGTATTTCTGCAAGCCTGTATGTTGCCTTTTCGTTTTGTGGGTTGCCAGTGCGTTCACCGTAGATTCTCACAGCTTTTTCACTGATTTCAATCTGTAGATTTTCTTTATCCACCCCGGCCATTGTTACTTGAATAACGACCTCCGTTTTTGTCTCAAAAATATCTACCATTGGTTTCCAGGAGGCTGCCCCCATACGAAACATTGGGTTCATTGCCTGAAACATTTCATCAATAGATTTTTCCGAGTGGCATTTCCGATGATCGAATTTATTCCCAAATCTTATTTTAATATAACTCATTAAGAACTCCTGAAGAAAACATAACGCGTGATGTAAATAAGATGTATCAATTAATTGACTGTTGATTGAATAATAAACAGAATAACATTATGCAAATTATTTGTAAAGCCAAGATCACTAAAGCTTTTTATACTATTCAAATGAAACTTAACTGTTAAAAGCAGCTAACGAATACTGTCATGGAAACGGCTCTGTATAACGCCCTCAGGCATATCCACGAGATGCTGCTATTACGAAATTCGTTTACAAAGAATCTTTGTGTGGTAGTATGGTAGAGTTATTTTTCCGACATCATTTGAGGCTCCGATGACAACAACTAAACAATTTTCAGTATTATTTTTTACACTCGCTGTAACATTTGTGTTTTCTTTTTCTGCTTTTGCCATCACCCTGAAAGAAGAAGAGGACATTGCAAAAGAATTCATCAGTCAAGTTAAAGCTCATTACAAGATAGTATCGGACCCTGAGGTCGCTGACTACATCTCCGACCTTGGGAAAAAAGTTCTGGCTCAATACCCCGAGCAGCCCTTTGAATATAATTTTTATGTAATTAAGGATGACATCTATAATGCATTCGCCGGCCCAGGTGGTCATGTTTTTATTAACAGCGGCCTTTTTGCAGCCTTAGACAGTGAAGAAGCTCTTGCTGGTATTATAGGGCACGAGATATCGCATGTCGCCTGTAGACATATCTCCGAAAGAATTGACAGGGCCGGGAAAATTGGGCTTAGCACCATAGCAGGAGTCGCCGCAGGTATTTTTATGAGCATATACGGTGACCCGGCGGCAGGTACCGCATTAACAGTTGGCTCTATCGCAGGAGGAAGGTCCTTGTCACTGGCCTATAGCAGGAAAGACGAAGTCCAGGCAGACAGGGTTGGGTTAAAATATTTAAATGATGCCGGTTACAGCGGCCGCGGATTAATTGATGGACTTACTCAAATAAGAAGCCGGCAGTGGTTCGGCAGCGACCAAATCCCTGTCTATTTAACAACCCATCCGGCTCTTGAAGATAGAATGACTTATATCAAAAACTGGGTTGAGACCCAGGAAAAAAATATAGAAAAACCAATGAAAAACTCTTTTGAATTCAACATGGCTCATACTAAGGTTGTCGCCAAATATACAAATATACAAAAAGCAAATACCATTTTTAAAAACAAACTTGAACAGGACAAAAATGACCTTTTCGCAAACTATGGTTATGGAATTATTCTGAGTCGTACCGGAAAGTATGACATAGCAATTGATTACCTCAAAAGAGCTCTGGAGAAAAGGGCCTTTCATACCGGTATGATCGAAACGCTTGGACGTGTCTATTTTGATAATGGTGATTATAAAAAAGCAAAAAATATATTTGAAGGCATTCTCAGTATTGACCCGGGGAATTTTGAATACAATCTGGTTTACAACAGGTGTCTTGCGGAAACTGGAGAACTGGATAGAGCAATCAATGGATTAAGAACATTCGCCAATGAGGAAAATGGTGAAAGAAAAGCCTTTTATTATCTTGCCGATATTTATGCACGAAAAAAAATGATGGTCGATTCATACTATTACCTGGGCCTTTTTTACAAAGCAAACAAAGATACCAGGAATGCACTAATTCAACTAGAAAGAGCTCTTTCAATTGTAAAGGATCCGGTCAAACAACAAAAAATCACGAATCAATTGACGATCCTTAAGGGTGGGAAAAAGAAAGAGGAACCCAAAAAAAATGTTGCCCCTACTTCAGGTTTACTTCACGGTTAACGATACATAGATAATTATCTGGAGATTAACCTTCTACAGGAAAAGGCATGGAAGAAATTTTAAAAAGACAAAAAATATTTATTGTCGACGACAACACTATAAATATTAAAGTTCTGAGCGAAACACTTCATAATCGATATGACATCAGTTTTGCTAAAGATGGACATGAAGCGCTTGAAATTATTCCAAAGGCTGTTCCTGATTTAATTTTACTCGACATTATGATGCCAGGTATAGACGGCTATGAAGTTTGCAGACGACTGAAAAATGAACGCCATACAAAAAATATTCCGGTTATATTTATTACAGCACGAGACACGAACGAAGACGAAAAGAAAGGTTTTGACTGTGGCGCGGTCGACTACATAAAGAAACCTTTTAGGGCAGAGATTGTGCTCGCACGTATCAAAACCCACCTCGAATTAAAACTTCATAGAGATAAATTAAGTGGTATTGTAACAGAAAGAACGAGCCAGTTGATCCATTCTGACAGGCTTGCGACAATCGGTACAATTGCTTCAGCTGTTGCACATGAAATCAAAAACCCTCTGTTTTATATTTCTGGTAATATTGAACTTATTCAACAGTATGCCAGAGAAAATAACTTCGAGGCAATTAATGGAAAAATAAAAAAAGTTTTTGATGGTATAAATCGTATCAATAGGTTGACTGAAAGTCTCAATGGCTATTCAAGACTTGATGCTACAACCCTTCTGATTTGCTCTATTGATGAAATTGCTAAAGATGCTGTCGTCATCATCAGCCATACACTAAGACACCGGAACATCTCCCTTTCAATAGACGACATTCCTGCTAGTTTAAAAATCTATTGTGATTTTCAAAAAATGTCACAGATTTTCGTTAACCTCATCAATAATGCCATAGATGCAATCGGTGACAACGAGGGTTTTATTAAAATTAGCGCAGAAAAAAACAATGATAAAATTGTAGTCACAATTGTTGACAATGGATCAGGGATATCTGAAGAAAATATTAATGATGTCTTCACACCTTACATAACTTCAAAGGAAAAAAACAAGGGGACCGGCCTCGGCCTGTTCATTGTAAAGCGAATCATTGAAGATCACAACGGAACAATCGCTTTATCAAGCAAGACAGGGAAAGGAACCGACTTCACCATCACACTCCCCGAAGCAGTTCAAGGTGATTTTGAACTGAAATGATTAAAATTCTTTACCTAACAATAGTTTTCTTTGAAATGCATGTTTTCTTCTATACCAGATGCCATGCCAGAGAACTCTTCAAGGCGTGAGTCAAAAAGAACATCTATACCGTCATCACCTTTTTTATCAATGGTTCCAGTAAGTTTTACATACTCAGATTCATTTGGTAATTCAAATGACAAGGTCAGATTCTGCCCAGTTTTGAAATCATTATTAGTTTCAATAAAAACACCGCTTGCATTAATGCTTGCAATATACCCTGTGTAGAACCTCTCTTCTACTGAAAAGGCAACTTCAGCGCAATAATCAATTCTGGGTTCCCCGCCCATTTCAGGTTCTTTTTGTTCTATATCATTAAGCAGAGAAATGATTTCATCAGCGGACATTTTCAGAACAGCCTTTATTAATGATGATGTTGCTTCCGAGGCAGATATTTTTTTTCCGTTTAATACTTCATGCATGTTATCTCCTCCTCTATTTATTAAATCCTATACAATGAGGTTGTTTCCTTCATTGCAATGATAACTTCTATTACAATTTTAATGCCAACCCCACCCATACTACCTTTGATTTCAGTCACAAAAATGACTTAGCCTGATTAGAAATAGATCTGGCTTGTGATAATAACCGACTATTGTTTTATCTCTCCATGTTATAGTAGCAAAACCTAAGGCGCATCAATGAAATATCAGCAATTGGATAATGATATCCCAACATCATCCTCAAACACCAAATTTAGACGATATATCAACATCCGCAACCCCCCTCTAAATATCAACCCGAAACATAAACATCAATATAGTTTGTCATATCAGGTACTTCAAAAAAAAACCATTCAAACACCATCTCAGCTAAGTGGTTGGTACGGATGTTGCTAATTTATGTTCTTGCATTTAGTTTCTGTCTCGTGGAAAGTCGCTTTGAAAACATTCAGGTATCCCCCCCCACC
>JQIA01000187.1_pt1 | contig 28605 bp, 23 predicted proteins | sample 811431 | NCBI WGS metagenome assembly JQIA01 (sample SAMN02998118, study PRJNA258478) | marine sediment metagenome | biome: marine; feature: seafloor; material: sediment; isolation source: oil-polluted sediment collected from 3 locations (0.5 km, 0.7 km and 0.9 km)... | place: USA: Gulf of Mexico ...
TGTCATTCCCGTGTAAACGGGAATCTAGGAATACTTGAAATCACTAGATTCCCACTTTCGTGGGAATGACAATGTTACTAAAATAAATAACTATCTGATTTAATTTATATTTAACTAAATTTGTCAATGCGTAAGTCCTACATTATAACTATTTAGGAAAGATATCTGTTGAATAAACCAAAAAATTTTAACCTAGGTAAATTCTCTATGGACTAAAAAACTGTTTGAATCATTGACTTAATAGACAAAAATGTTATCATTCAAAATAAGTTTATGGAAACTAAAATATGAAACAAGTATATATCTTAATTTTATTGCTTTTAATATCCAGCTCAACTATTGCAAAAACCTATAAGTTGGGTATTGTTGAGTGGATGCCTTGGGGAATAGCTTATGTTGCTGCTGAAAAAAAGTTTTGGCAAGAGGAAGGTCTTGATATAGAAATTAAACAATTTTCAGATTATGAAACTGAAAACTTAAAAGCATTTGAGAATGGAAAAACTGATTTTATGTTATGTATGTTGGGCAATGCTATCGAAATGACTAGTAAAAAACATACTATAATTTATGAATCTAATTGGTCACACGGTGGTGATTTTTTTATTGTGCATAAAGATATAGAATCATTGGCACAGCTACAGGGTAAAAAAGTTGGTCTATATAGTCGTTCTGCTCCTATTAGCTTTTTTGTCAGTAAAGTGCTTGCTACTGTTAACCTTAGTAGTAACGATGTAAAATTAAGAGAAATCGCTAATACTAAAGATTTAAATAAGATTTTTAAGAGAGGATTATTTTCTGCTATTGTTAGTTTTGATCCAGAAGCATCAAAAGTTATAAAAACTGGTATTGGAAAACTACTTTATACATCTGCTGATTTTGCTGGAGTTATTCCAGAGGGAATTGCTGTACAAAATACAGTGTTACAAAACAATCCTGAAGATGTGAAAAAGTTCTTGCGAGGTTGGTTACGGGCTGTGAAATGGCATACTGAAAATAAGCAAGAATACTATAATATCTTAAAAAGAACTATGTTTAAGAAATCTTCTTATACAAATAATGATCTTGATAGTTTTTATGAAGGTGCAAAAATTCATACTGATTTAGCAACAATAATTAATAGAAATCAACAAGGTATTCAAAATTATTCCAAAGAAATATCAGAATATTTAGGAATACAATCAAACAATCATATCCAAACCGAATTGTCAGTAAATGAAGCTAAAAATATTTTTAAATAATTAATCATAAGGATTTTCCCAAATTCTATTAGCTTTTTCATAAATTAAACCATAGGCAATTTTTATTATCATATCTAAATTAAGCGTATCTATTTTTAATTTAAGATCAAGAGAATCTAAACCAGGATTAATTTCAATAATAGATTTTTTAATTCGTTGAATGGTATTAGGAGTGGTGCTTGACAATAATTCATATACACTGTTATCCTCACCTTTTTTTAATAGGCTTTGATATTGACTACCTAGTCGATCGCTATTAACAATTTGTAAAAATAATTTAATACTACCAAAAATAGTTTTAATGCTATTTCTAATTTCTTTGATTCGATAAATAATGTCTAAAACTGTTGTGGCTAAAAATAAAACTCTTAGTTCATCTGGAATTCTATGTTCTGCTATAATGTCGTTAGCTCCATCATCTTCAACTCCGGCAATTAAGAATTCGGAAATACCAATTATCAATAATAATTTATCGTTTAATAAACCAATTAATTTGTCACTTACATCATTAATTTGTTCAAAGTTTAATTTAGCATCAGGTTGAAATAAATTAACATTTTTTTTAGTTAACATAGCTTTTATATTATCTAAGTTTGGTTCATCAACACTGGCAGATAAAGCATTACTAATTTCAATTAAAATAGGATCATTTTCAAAATTATCTTCTTTATCTTGCGATTTTAACAAATCTTTTAAGATTGGGATGACTTCATTAATTCGTGTAAGATGTTTATTAATTTTTGTTAAATTATTAACAGTGATGAAAATATTTTTAGAAACTTGGGTTAGTAATTTTAGTTGTAATGATTGTGGTTTGCCTTTTATGAAATGTCTTAAGGCTTTATTTTTTTCATCCAAGGAATATATTAAGCTTTTTAATGAATCAGGGTCTAACTTTTTATCAACATTTATTTCATAAATACTTCCAGCTGCTATATTAATAGTCTTTTCGATTTCTAACAATTTCATAGATTCTTCATAAATACGCACATATTTTTTCATTTGCACATATTCACTAAGTCGGTCTTCAAGGCTATTAGAAATTCGATCAAAATAACTTTTTAATGAAGCATGAGCCGAATTATTACGAGCTTTAGGATTTTTAGGAGTTCTTTTTTTCATTTGTTAATCTTCATTACAGCTAAAATAAATGTAATTTTAATCTTTACTATAAAATAAAAGTAGTTCTATATGCAATGTTATAATCTTAAATTATGGTAAGTACTACAAATTCCTTAAATATAACCAGTACTAATTTTGATTTACAAAATTGGCTGGAAAATATCATTAAAAATCGTTCTGAAGCTGAAAAACAGGCATTAATTGATGCTTGTAATTGGGCTGAAGAAACCCATCAAACTCGTACTTATGCTGGTAAACCATATCTAGTACACGTTATTACAGTAGCTAATATATTAGCACAATTGGGTATGGATACAGAGGTTTTGATTGCCGCTATCTTACATGATGTGAGCGATAATATAAATTTATATGAGATAGAAAAACGTTTTGGTTCAACTGTTATGCAATTAGTTGATGGAGTTGCTAAAATGAAATTCATTGAAGAAATTAATTCTCAAATTAATACCAACGAACAAACTGAACGTTTGCGTAAGATGCTATTAGCAATGGCTAAAGATATACGAGTGGTATTAATTAAATTAGCAGATCGACTAGATAATATGCGAACTTTAGGCCATCAACCTAAAGAGAAACAACAACGAGTAGCTCGTGAAACTTTAGAATTATTCGCTCCTCTTGCAAATAGGCTTGGTATTTGGCAAATAAAATGGGAATTAGAGGATTTGTCATTACGTTATTTAAAACCAGAAACTTACCAACGAATGGCAAAGCTTTTGGATGAACGACGTTTGGATCGAGAAAATTATATCCAACAAATAATGACTATTTTAGATAAAGAATTACGTCAGGTTAATATTAAAGCTGATATTTCCGGACGACCTAAACATATTTATAGCATTTGGCATAAAATGCAACGTAAGGGAATTGGTTTTGAAGAGGTTTTTGATGTACGAGCTGTACGAATTTTAGTTAAAACGGTAACTGAATGTTATGTGGCGTTGGGTATAATTCATAATAAATGGCAACCAATGTGTAACGAATTTGATGATTATATTGCCAATCCTAAAAATAATGATTATCAATCTTTACATACAGCAGTAATTGGTCCTGAACAGAAGATTTTTGAGGTTCAAATTCGTACATTTGATATGCACCATCATGCAGAACTTGGAGTAGCTTCACACTGGCGTTATAAAGAAGATTTAAAACATCAAGATACTAGTTTTGAACAAAAAATAGCTTGGTTACGCCGTATGTTACAGTGGAAAGAAGAAGACGGAGATGCTGATGATTTCATTGATCGTTTCAAATCAGAAATTTTTGAGGATCGAGTTTATGTGTTATCTCCTCAAGGAGAAGTAATAGACATGCCTCAAGGAGTAACTCCATTAGACTTCGCTTATCAAATTCATACTGAATTAGGTCATTGTTGTCGAGGAGCTAAAATTAATAATCGGATTGTACCTTTAACTTATACATTAAAAAGTGGTGATTTAGTTGAAATTTTATCTTCTAAAATTGAAAAACCCAGTCGGGATTGGTTATTACCTCAAGCTGGTTATTTAAAAACTTCCAAAGCTCGTTCTAGAGTAAGACAATGGTTAAAAAAACAGGATAACCATCAACATATAAATGAAGGTCGTGGTTTATTAGAACGAGTATTACGTAGGCTTAATATTAAAGATTATAATTATGAAAAATTAGCTCATAATTTAAAATTTAACTCAATAGATAGTTTATTAATCTCAGTTGGCAAAGGAGAAACAACTACAGCTCAAATAGCTAATATTTTTCAAGAAGAAGTTCTGCCTAAACAAATAGTTCCAGTGGTTGATAAAGATAATAATCCAACTGGAATCCATGTTAAAGGTGTAGGCGGTTTACTTACTAAAATGGCACATTGTTGTAATCCAGAACCTTATGATCCAATTATTGGTTATATTAGTAAAGGACGGGGAGTGGTTATACATTATCATGACTGTCCTAATGCATTACGATGGCAAGACGAGGGTAATAAACGTTTAATTGAAGTCGAATGGTTGAGGCCTGATAATTTGGAAGCTTCTTTTTATCCGATAAATATTCAAATCAATAGTTTTGATCGGCCTGGACTATTATTAGATATTTGCAATATCATTACTAATGAAAATATAAATATTATTGCAACTAATAGTAAGACTCATAAGAAAGATAACCATGTAAATATGAATTTTACTTTAGAAGTTAATACTTTAGAACAACTAAGCCGTACTTTATCAAAAATAGATAATTTAGCTAACGTTATGAAGGTATGGCGTAAAAATTAGAAATTCTATTTAAGAAATAAATGGTAGAACTGTTTAACCTTTTTAAATCCTACCATTAATTTTGCTAATTGTTTTCTTCAACTATTTCAGTCTTTTTTACTTCAGTATCCTGGGTTACTTCGGTTAGTTCTTCAGTAGTTAATTTTTGTGGATGATCTTCTACCTCAGAAGAATCCTCAACTTGTTGGTCTTGATCTTCAACTATTTCTACTGGAATCATAGCAACTTCCATTATATCCAAGTTTTTATCAACGGTTTTTTGTCCTATTCCATTGATTTTTTTAAGATCCTCAACAGATTCAAACATACCATTTTTATCACGGAACTCTATAATAGCAGCAGCTTTTTTTGGCCCAATACCTCGCAAATTTTCCAAAATCAATGCATCTGCTGTATTAATATCAATTTTATTGATATTGGCTTCAGCATAAGCAACTGGAAAAACAAGAATTGATAAAATCACAAAAAATAATAAAATAATCTTACGAATTGACATGGTCAAGCTCCTCAGTTTATATTCATCTAAAAAACTACCTACCAAATATTTCAGAAGAATATTAATTAAAATACAAAATTGAGATTTACTGAAAATTCTTTAAATCACTTAAGTTTATATATAACTATTGTAAAAATTTTCAACTCTATTTTTGATAGAAGTATCCAATAAATTGTGTTGAATATATATCATTGTTAAAATATTGTTATTGTACCTCAGCTTTTTAAAAAGCTGGTCAAAATTATAGCATTTTATTTCTGATAATTTTAGATAAATAAATATAGATTATTAGCAATAGCAAATTATTAATTTAATAAATGAAAATATATCAAGTTGGTGGTTCTGTACGGGATAAATTTCTTGGTTATCCAAGCAAAGATAAAGATTGGGTAGTAGTTGGAGCAACTCCACAAACCTTACTAAAATTAGGTTATGTCCAAGTTGGAAAAGACTTTCCAGTATTTTTACATCCTAATACTCATGAAGAATATGCATTGGCTAGAACTGAAAGAAAAACTGGATCTGGTTATACAGGTTTTAGTGTTTATGCTGCTCCAGATGTTACATTGGAAGATGATTTACAACGACGTGATTTGACTATCAATGCAATGGCCACAAATGATCAAGGTCAATTATTTGATCCATTCAATGGTATGGCAGACTTACGTAATAAAATTTTACGACATGTTTCTCCAGCTTTTGTAGAAGACCCAGTTAGAATCTTACGGATTGCTAGATTTGCTGCTAGATTTAATTTCAATATTGCTGAAGACACATTTATTTTAATGAAAAATATGGTTGAAAATGGTGAAGTTGATGCATTAGTTGCAGAACGAGTTTGGCAAGAAACTGTTAAAGCTTTAACTACCGAAAAACCAACAAATTTCTTTAAAACATTACATGATTGCGGGGCATTAGACCGAATTTTTCCAGAATTTACCGATACAACTTATAATTCATCAGCAATATCACATTTACAACAAGCTCGTTACCATACTGATGATAGCCAAATATTATTTGCAGTATTAATGTGTAATTTAGATAAAAATGATATAACAAAAAATGTTGAATTTATAAAGACATTATGTAAACGATGTAAAGTACCTAGCCAATATCGTGAATTAGCCTTGTTAATGGCTCGTTATCATAAATCATGTCAAAATACTACTGAATTATCGCCTCAAGCATTGCACGATGTATTACAAGGTTTGGATGCTTTTCGACGTGTACAGAGATTTGAACAATTTTTACTAGCTTGCAAGATATATCATGGCAACAATGCACAAGAATTTTATCATTTGTTTAAAATTGCTCAAAAAATTGAAGTGGCAACAGTGATAAAAGATGGTTTTCATGGAAAAGAAATCAGTGAAGAATTACGCAAGAGAAGAATAAGTATTATAGCTAATCGAGGTAATTGAACCACTGTCCGAAATTACCCACGATTTTTTAAAGTTTTTTTATGAATATTTAAAGCCTATCTGGATATTTTTGTTCTGGTTTTACACGAGGAGTTAACATGTCATCTGCCATATCGCTATCAATATGCTGACCTTTAACATTTTGTAATGGTAATTCATAATCATTCCAACCTTTTACTCCGGTTTTTAATGATTTAACTGATTTGTATCCCATAATTTGCATAGTATGGGCTGCTAAAACACTTCGGTGACCAGAACGACAAATTACGATAACTTCTTTATCTCGTGCTGTAACAAGTTCAGGTATTGTATCATCATAGCCATAGTCACAAGCTAATTCCAAAATACCTCGTGGTACATTCAGAGAACCTTTTATATGTAAAATCTCAAACTCATAAGGTTCTCTTATATCCAATAATACTGGAGACGCATTCTTATCTACATTTTCTTCCAAATCCCATGGAAAAACTTCTCTAACCGTTTTTAAACAATTATTAACTAACTCTTGGAAACTTTTCATATTTTCCACCTACAAACAAATTTATTAAACCGTTTATCATTTAAAATGGATGTTAAAACAGTATATTTGGCATTAATTAAAAAAAACAATACTAATTCTTGAATTATAATTAAAGTTGTGTTAGTGCCTTGAAAAACTAAAAAATATTACTCTAACTTATAGTATAATTAAAACTTAAATCTATATGCACTCAAGTGATGAACACTTGAAAATTAGATAAACTTACACTACACTGATGTAGTTTTACTCAATTTATAATGAATCTTGATTTAATCAGGATATCAATAGCAAATTACCTAATTGCTTTATCTATATTTTAAAACAGGTATAAATTTAATGTCAAAATATTACAATACTATTACTGAATTAGAAAAAAACCAAACAAACCGTGAATATATAATTGGTTGGATGGGCGGTTATTTACAAAATCCTGCTCGTGAAGAACAACGAGTTACTGAAGCCTATGAAGCTGGTTATGAAGATGGTGGCAATGATACCACTGATTCCGCTAGTAAATGGACTTCCTAGTTTCTTAAGTTGACTTAAATTTATTTTCAGATAAATGATATTAATACTATCATTTATTTGGATATCTTAAAAATATTTTTTCTAACATTTAATTTTAATAACTACAACTAAATTATATAATTTAAAAAATTTAGGTAAGAATTATACTTGGTTTATTAAAATAGTCTATTAATAGATACCAATGAATATGGTATCGCCCATAAAAACACTGTGAAAATATCTGGTTTAAAAATTTGTATTAAACCATTATGTCAAGCTTTTAGGAGACCATAATGCCTGATGTAAGCATGTATTGTACTCAAACTTGTCCTTATTGTAATAGAGCGGAGTTACTGCTCAATAAAAAAGGCATGCAAGTACGGAAAATTTTTATCGATAGTGATCCTGATGAAATGACCAGTATGATTAAGATTACTGGGCGACGCACTGTACCTCAAATCTTTATTGGAGAGTTACATGTAGGTGGTTTTGATGATCTAGCCGAACTTGACAGTGAAGGGAAACTTGATTCTCTGTTGCAATAAACTATCAGTTTTAATAAAAACTTTATTCAAGACTTGGTAGTTTGTTTCATAAGTCTTACTGTTAAAGTTATACATTTCATTAAATGTTTAAAAATTGCACTATTAATAAGGCTCATTTTAGATAAATGGCCTTGGTATTGTAAAATTTATTTATTACATATTTATAAAATTGATAGCTATTCTTGATTATCTTCTGATACGTTGTTAAAATACCACATAATGCAATCTTTACTCTGAGCATTAGAAGTATTACAGTGTGTGTGATACAATAATTTAAATTAAAAGTTTTGTGTAAAGCATTTGTTGTAAAATTGATACAATGTGCTTAAGATTATATGATTTTTAAATCAAACTATGTCTTGTTGGATAAATCTATAACAGTTTAGCTTCACAAGGCGTATGTCATTATATTAAGGGATTTTGTTTATGTCTGATTACTATGTTCGTAAAATTTTAGTAGGAGTAGTCGCAGGTACTCTGCTGTCAACGGCAGTGACTTCTGTTTTGGCGGCTAGTGGTGAAGAAACCTACCGTTTGTTAGACTCTCAAGGCAAACCAGTATTAACCAAACGTGAAAATGAATGTGTTTTAACACCTAGGTCTCCTAATACTCCTAGATCTTTATTTCAAGAATGTGGTGATGTTTTTGATCAGGATGGTGATGGCATCAATGATGATGAAGATAAATGCCCAAATAATACTGTCGAAGAAGTTTCCAAAGGAGTTTATCAAGACGGACCTAACAAAGGTTGCCCAATAGATAGTGATGATGATGGTGTACCTGATTACAGAGATGACTGTCCAAACAATACTCCAATGGAAATAGATCGTGGAGTAAATAATCGTGGTTGTCCTACAGATTCTGATCGTGATGGAGTACCTGATTATAGAGACAAATGTCCAGAGACACCTATAGGTTATGCAGTTGACGAAAACGGTTGTCATAATGTTTGTGAAACTGAACCAGAGCAATGTAAAAAATCATTACCTACAATTGATGCAGACGTTTTATTTAACTTTGACAAATACAGTTTAACTAGTGGTGGTAAGTCTATTATTGCCAGCATTGTTGATGGAATTGGTAATTTTGCTAATGTTAATATGGTAATGGTTGTTGGTCATACTGATTCAACTGGTACTAATAGATATAATCAGAGACTATCTGAAAAACGTGCTAATAGCGTAGCAAATTACATGATTAGTTTAGGAATACCAGAAGATAGAATTAGAGCAGTGGGTGAAGGTGAATTAAAACCAATGGCTGCTAATTCAACTAGAGCCGGTCGAGCTCAAAACCGTCGAGTTGAAATTGCTGTAGAACGTAGTGATATTAGATAAATTTTACGCAATAAACTAGTTTTTTAATGCGATGTTCTTATAACTAGGAACATCGCATTTTTTATTTTAAGAGGGTTAAACTTTGAAACTAATTATTACTGGTGGTGCTGGTTTTATTGGTTCTGCACTTATTCGTTATCTTATTAACACAACTAATACAGTAGTTATGAATGTTGATAAACTAACATATGCAGGTAATCTGGATTCGTTAGTTTCTATAACTGATAGTCCTCAGTATAACTTTGCTCAAGTTGATATTTGCGATGCTAAAGCATTACAAACTATATTTACCGAATTTCAACCAGATGCTGTTATGCATTTGGCAGCCGAATCCCATGTTGACCGTTCTATAGATGGTCCAGCTGAATTTATCAATACTAATATTGTTGGTACTTATACATTATTAGAAGCAACTCGCAATTATTGGCAAACTCTCACAGGTACAGCTAAAGCAGAATTTAGATTTCAGCATATTTCGACTGATGAAGTATATGGCAGTTTAGGAGCAGAAGGATTATTTACTGAATCAACTCCATATCAACCCAATTCTCCATATTCCGCCAGCAAAGCCTCTTCCGATCATTTGGTACGAGCTTGGTTTCATACTTTCAAATTACCAGTTGTCACCACAAACTGTTCCAATAATTACGGTCCGTATCAATTTCCAGAAAAATTAATTCCACTGATAATTCTAAATGCATTAGAAGGTAAACCATTGCCGATTTATGGGAAAGGAGAAAACATTCGGGATTGGTTGTATGTAGACGATCATGCTAGTGCTTTATATACAGTGCTTAAAACTGGCAAGTTAGGGGAAGTATATAATATTGGTGGTAACTATGAAAAAACTAATTTGGAAGTAGTGACAACCTTATGTGAAGTTTTGGATGAATTAGTTCCAAATTCAACGCCTTATAAAAATTTAATTACTTATGTAACCGATCGACCTGGTCATGACTTGCGTTATGCTATTGACTCTACTAAAATTAAAAATGAATTAGGCTGGCAACCCCAAGAAACATTTGCTACTGGTTTACGGAAAACAGTACAATGGTATTTAGACAATAATAACTGGTGTCAACGAGTATTAGATGGCAGTTATCAAAGAGAACGTTTAGGCACATTATGAAAGGCATTATTTTAGCTGGTGGTTCGGGAACTCGTTTATATCCAGTTACCCAAATTATTTCTAAACAGTTGTTACCAATTTATGATAAACCAATGGTTTATTATCCGTTGACAACTTTAATGTTAGCTGGAATTAAAGATGTATTATTAATATCCACTCCTCAAGATATCCCAAGGTTTGAACAATTATTGGGAGATGGTAATCAATGGGGTATTAATATAAGTTATGAAATTCAGCCATCACCGGATGGATTGGCTCAAGCATTTATCATTGGTGAAAAGTTTATTGATAATTCTGCTTGTGCATTAGTTTTAGGAGATAATATCTTTTATGGCCATGATCTGCAAAAGAAATTACAGAAAGCCGCAGTTTTAGAAGGTGGAGCTGTAGTTTTTGCGTATCGAGTTCATGATCCAGAACGTTATGGAGTAGTTGAGTTTGATGCTAATGGTATTGCTATTAGTTTGGTAGAAAAACCTCAACAGCCAAAATCACATTATGCAGTAACCGGTTTATATTTCTATGATGCTGATATAGTCGAAGTTGCTAAAACTATTAAACCTTCAGCTCGTGGTGAATTAGAAATTACTGATGTCAACAAAGTTTATTTACAAAATAACAAGTTACAAGTAGAAAAAATGGGTCGAGGCATGGCTTGGTTAGATACTGGTACGCATGAATCTTTGTTGGAAGCATCTTCATTTGTAGAAACTATTGAAAAACGACAAGGACTTAAAATTGCTTGTCCAGAAGAAATTGCTTGGCGTAAAGGTTATATAACTACTGAACAGCTCCAGAAACTAGCCGAACCATTACAAAAAAGCAGTTATGGTAATTATCTTAACTATATTTTAACCTATGGAAGCTAAATGAAAGTAACCAAAACCAAAATTGCTGGAGTATTAATTATAGAACCAAAAGTATTTGGTGATGCTCGTGGCTTTTTTTTAGAAAGTTTTAATGCTAAGAAATATGCTGAAGTTGGGATTGCTGAAACTTTTATCCAAGATAATCATTCTCATTCTGCTAAAGGAGTTCTGCGAGGTTTACATTTTCAGAAGCAATATCCACAAGGTAAACTAGTTACCGTAACCCAAGGTTCGGTATTTGATGTTGCAGTAGATATTCAGCCAGATTCTCCAACTTATGGCCAATGGACTGGCATAACTTTAAACGCAGATAAACCTACCCAGTTTTATGTACCACCAGGTTTAGCTCACGGTTTTTGTGTAATCTCCGAACAAGCTGATTTCCATTATAAATGTACCGAATATTACCATCCAGAAGATGAAGGCAGTATTCGTTGGAATGATCCAGACATTAATATTAATTGGCCAATTGCTAATCCTACTTTATCAGATAAAGATGCCAACGCTGGATATTTAAAAGACTTATGAAACTATTTGACCTAATCCCAGCCAAGATTTTATCTAAGCAAGCTAGGCAGCCATCTGGTTTGATTGGACGTTACGTAATGCCATTACTATTCAAAGGCAATGCCGATTTGAATGCTTTTGTTAAGGAATCTTTAGAATTGACAAAAACTGATAATGTTTTAGAAATTGGTTTTGGGCCAGGCAAGTTACTTAATGAAATTGCTGCAATTGCAAATTATGTTGAAGGTATTGATTTTTCAGAAATAATGGTAATAAAGGCTAGTAAGTTAAATCAACACTATATTTCAAATGATAAATTAAGAATTCAACTTGGTGAATGTAGTAATTTACCTTATGCAAACAAATCTTTTGACAAAGTATGCTCAGTAAATACTTTATATTTCTGGGATAATCCTAAAATTTACTTACAAGAGATATTTAGAGTAATAAAAATTGATGGTAAGATTGTGCTTGGTTTTCGTAATAAAGAACAAATGAATAATCTTAATTTAAGTGCAGATGTATTTAATATCTATTCTTTAGATGAAGTTAAAGAATTATTGCTAAACGCTGGTTTTTCCAATATAAATATTATAGAAAAACCAGGCAAACCATTCATGTCTTATTGTGCTATAGCAAGCAAGGTTGTATAACATAAAGATGTCTAATGTTAATAAAATCGAAGAAACTCTAAATCAGCATCCGGATGTACAAGAAGTTGCTGTGATTGAATCACAACCAGATGTTTTAGTAGCTTATGTTGTATCTGGACTGATTCCAGACAGATTACCATATCATAGTGCCTGTTTATTAGAATATGAACAAGAAGAAATAACTATACATACGGAAGATGTATCGTACAATGGTTTTTGCATTGTAGGAGCTCCTCCATTAGAAAAAAATGCTAGAATTCGTTTGTATGTACGTTTGCCTGGTGATACTGACGAAAAATGGTTGGATGGTATCATAGCTTGGTATAGAAATTCAAAAGCTGGAGTTCAATTAATTCTTGATAATAATGAACAAAAAAATATTGAGCAAAGTATAAATTATATACTCAATAAACAAGGTTTCTTAAAAATTTTACAACGAGTAATTGCTGGTCGTTTACATAACTACTTATTAACCATGTTACCAGATGAAAAGATTCCATCAGTGTTTATGGTGATAAAAACATTGCCTGTTACAATTAAAGGTGAGATTGATATTAATGCTTTACCAAAACCAGGTGATAATTCTTGGTAAAAATTCAACGATAACTAAATTATTAGTTACTAGGATATTTTTAATTGGAACCAGAGTTTCCAAAAAAAATTCATATGCTGAAATTCAGCATAATGTGTTGAGTTTCAGCGTTTAAAATAGTTTTATTACAAAAAACATATACAAATCAAATAGATAAGTTTGGCATTATCAGTGCTATATAGTTAATACCATATATTTTAGGTAATGACCATGCTTATCTCCTTTGAAGATTTTGTAACATTATTTCAATTTTTATTGTTAAATGCTGGAATATTAATAGTTTTTGCATTAATATCTGGTAGGTTGATTGTAAAATATCCGGGATTTTTTTTAAGTATTATAGCAGAACTGTTTGAACTATTTTCTAGTTCATTTATTATTTTTTTAATTAAAGTATTACGACTTTTAGCTCTAGAATTTATTTTTATATGGGTTTTAGAACATTTATATAATAATATATTTAAGATAAAAGCTAAGCAATTTTTAGTCCTAATATTATGCATAACTTTTTTAATATTTTCTTTTGTAGGACTTTCAATAGAAGAATTATCTATCATTATAGTTTTATTGTTATTAGTTACTTATAGAATATATTACATAACTAAATTGCTTCAAACTGATGATGCTGATGATAAATGGTTATTAGATAAGGCTAAAGGACTAGAAACTATGGCTTATCAAGAATATTGCATAGATAATATTGAGGGATCTTTAACTTGTTATAATCGGGCTTTAGATATATATCGTAAACCAGAGTTAATGGCAAAACAAAAATTAGATATTAAACGAGCTAAATTACTAGAAAAAATTGGTACTATTTTATATCATAAAACTAAACTTGATCCTGCTTTACATCGTTTAAATCAAGCTTTAGATATTTATAAACGACCTCATATTATTACACAAAATAACAAGGACTATGTCAGAACTCTTAGAAAAACGATTAAAATATTGAAAGAATTAGGTAGAAAACAAGAAGCTTTGCAACGTTATAAATTAATTTCATGGACTTAGTAGGATGCAATAAATTTACGAATTACATTTTTTAAATATAATTGATGCAGTTCCATTGCATTATACAATATTATTTAAATTCCTAAATAACTATAATATTCAGTGATATAATATCCTGTAAAAAGAAAATTATGGCAATCTCAGACACGGTTAAAAAACAGCTGGTTGAATTTATTATGTTACAGGTTTTTGACGATCAATATATTGATCGACAAGAAGAAAAAAAAATTCTTGAAGAGGGAATAAAGAAAGGTATCAGTGTTGATGAGGGGCTTGCTATTATACGTGAAGTAGCTTACTCAAAAGATTTTGTAATTGAAAGAGATATAGAAGAACGTACTAAAGAATTTTTAGAACAATTTATTATTAATGATGGTAGTATTAATAAAAAAGCCTTTGAGACTGCATTAATTCTATTTAGGTCTACTTCCAAAGGTAAAGTACCTGAGCCAGAAATAAAAAAACAAGTTAAAACAATGATATTGGATAACTGTTGGAAAGTAAAAGAAGGGGGATTATTTGGCTCAAAATGGTTTTCAGAAATTTAATTAAGGGGTAAAATATGGTTTCAGAGAGTATTCGCAACCAGTTTGTTGAGTTTATTACATTGCAAGGATTTGATGATAAATATATTGATCGACAAGAAGAAAAACGGATTCTTGAGGTTGGAGTAAAAAACAATATTAGTGTGGAAGATACCCTTGCTCTTATTCATGAAATAGCTGAAGAAAAAGGTTTAGTCATTGAACGAGATGTTGAGGATAAAGCTAAGGCTGTGCTTGAAAATGCAGTTACAGATGGTAAAATAACCAAAAAAGAATTTGAAGAAGCTTTTAACGTTTTTAAAACTGCTTGTAAAGGTAAAGTGCCTGATCAAGAAATAAAGAAACGTTTAAAACAGATGATGGAAACTAATGGCTGGCAGGCCGGTGGAATGTTTGGTATTAAGTGGTATACAACTATTTAAAATTTTGGTATCCAGTATGATTTATAAACTGGTTACATTAATTATTTGAGGTTATTATGGCAGTTTCAGAAGAAGTAAAAAAACAGCTTATTGATTACATTATGTTACAAGTTTTTGATGATCAATATATCGACCGTGTGGAAGAGAAAAAAATCCTTGAGCAAGGTATCAAAATGGGCATGGGAGTAGAAGAAGGATTGTCTATTATAAGGCAGGCTGCTTCTGAGAAAAATTTGGTTTTAGAACGAGATGCTGAAGATCGTGCTAAAGATGTGTTGGAAGCTTTTGCTAATAATGATGGTAAAGTGGATAAGAAAGAGTTTGAAAATGCTGTGTCAGTATTTAAAACTCATAGTAAGGGTAAAATACCTGAGCATGATCTTAAAAAACGTTTGAAACAGATGATGGAAACTAACGGTTGGAAAGCTAAAGAAGGTGGCCTGTTTGGTTCAAAGTGGTATTCTGCAATTAATTAATAGCTAAATTTATTCCTTTCTAATTTCTACCAACGCCAAGCTAAATTACAAGGTTGTTGGTAGAGCTTCAAAATTTTTTATTCTTAATCCTATTTTTAGGAAAATGATAATTCTTAGATAATACAATCTCAAATTCCTTTGGAATTAAATCACTATAATTGTATTTAATTATTTTTTAATTAAAATTTAGTATTTCATTGTTATCAATTATGCTAATATTTATAACTACATAGCTTACCTATGATTCAACAAACAAATAGCTGTTTTTCTTTGATATCATATAGACTATATAACTTAATATAAATAGTATTATAATCATAACTATTAAGTAAAATATTTTAGTAAATCCAGATAAACTCTTGAAATACATTTTAGCAGACAGTAATATATTACCTTGTTTAAAATAAAGTTTTGTCAAACTGCTATGGATATGATTTTTATCAAATTCCTTATATTTTAGTGAATTGTGAATTTCTAAACTCTTAAGGTACATTTCTATAGCAAATTTAGGATTATCAAATTGTTCATATAAGGTGCCTAACAATTCATAATTAGCAAGCATACATTCTTTACACTCTTCATCTACATGTTTTAATTCACTATAAACTTCCAAATTTTTATGGTACATTTCTTCTGCATGAACAAAATCATTCATATCTTGGTATAAACTACCTAAATGATTATAAATTATTGCTATTTTCTTTTTAATATCAAAATTGAGTGAATTATCTAGGGAATTATTGATTTTTAAAGCTTCAAGATACATTTTTTCTGCTTGTTTAAATTCTCCACTATCATAGTGAAACTTTCCTAAAGCTGTATAATAATCTGCTATTCCTTCTTTATCATCCAATTTTTTTTTAAGTTTTAAATTTTTTTCTAAATCTTGCAATAATTCCTCCCTAGTATTGTCAGTAATATTCCCATATAAATTTAGCCCCATATAGGCATCAGTAGTTACACCATTTCCATACGAGACTTGTTTAATTTTTAAACTTTCATTAAACATTTTGGTAGCAAGTCCTGAGTTTCCTAATTTTCCATAAATTTTTCCTAGGAATATATACAATATTCTTCTGATTTTTTTGTATTTTAGCTCACTTAACTCTAATGCTCTAAGATATACTTCCTCAGCTTTTTTAAATTTATTTTGTTGTTCATAGATATCTCCTAGATAAATATAAATTTTCATTATTTCTTCTTTATCTTTTAAATCTTTTCTAATTTTTAGGCTATTTAAATACATTTCTTCAGCATGTTCTAAATCATCATTAATTTCATAAACATGGCCTAATCTAGAATACACATTTGCCATTGAATATTCATTATTTTCTAAATTTTTCAAAAACTTGAGTTCTTTAAAATGTATTTTATTTGCATATTCATATATATGATGTGTTTCATAAAGTTCTCCTAAAGTATAGTAAACAATTATCACTTCATCTTGATTATTTAAATACTTTATATTTTCTTCAAGCTTAAGAAATGTTTCTATAGCTTGTTCTGATTCACCAAATTCTTGATAAAACACATTAAGATATCCGTAAGAAATAGCCATTGCAGCATGATTTTTTAAGGTTTTGGCAATTTCTAAGGCTTTGAGATAATATTTTTTAGTTTGTAATAAATTTTCACGTATTTTATAGATAAGACCTAAGTTATGATACAAAGATATCATGAAATTTTCATGTATTTTATTTCCTTCAATTTCAATAATATATAATCCTTTTTGATAAAATTCTTCAGCCAATTGTAAATCTTTACGCTCAAAATAAATATTACCTAATTTGTTATAAATAAATATCAAATCCTTTATATCATCTGGTGTTTTATTATCCAAAGAATTTATAATTTTCACACTGTTAAGGTAAGCTTGTTCTGCTTTTTCCAATTCAAAACTAGTACGAATAGTAGAAATTTTACCTAATGCACTATAATTTTCTGTTGCCATACACATGGTATTTTCTGGGGCTTTATAATTCATAGTGTCAGGAGTCATATTAAAAAATAATTCTTCAGTATTTTTTGAATCACCAATATAAAAATATAAATTACCTATACCATTGTGAAGAGCCACAAGTATTTTCTTATCTTCTAATGTCTTATTTTTGATAGATTCTATAATGTTTAGACTTCTATTTAATAACTTATCCGCTTGCTCTAAATCACCTTTTTCTCCATACATAAAACCCAATTTTTGGTAGGCTAAGGCAGTATATTTATAATTTTCATTAATTTCTCCTAATTCAAGTAATTTTTTGTAAGTAATCAAAGCATCATCTAATTTATTTATTCGGTATAAGAAATTACCAAGATTTAGCCATCCTTCTAAATTATTTGGATCGTATTCAATTGCTTCATTATAATATCTTAAAGCTTCTTTTGGATTATCTAAAGAATATAATGAGCCTAAATGAATCGCTGCTGTTGAAGCTTCCTTATAAGCACGATAGCCCTCTAATTTTTTATCACTTAATATTTTAGAAAAAAGGTGTTTAGCCTCTTCCTTATCTCCCTTTTGTAAGTTATGTAATGCTTTTTGACGTAATGTTTTATCAATATATGTTTCCTGAACTAAAGCAGTAACAGCTTTGGTGACAGCTTCAGTTATACTTTTATTCACATCAAAATCTTGAATCAATGTTTTTTGTGATGAAAGTTGATTAGATATATTCTGTTGTAATAACAACATAAATTGTTTATCTCTAGTCTCAAAGGTTTTAACTAAATTTTGTACAATTAAATTAATATCAATCGGTTTCATTTGAATACCATCTATTATGCTAATATCCCCTGAACCAGTATTAACTATCCCAGTACCATTATCATCTGTATCCTGTTGAATATTATTTTTAGGAACAAAAGCTTGGCAATTTAAACCCAATAAATTACCTGCAATAATTAGTACAATTATTACAAGTATATTAATTTGACTATTTCTTTTCTTTTTCATCATAGTTATTAGGAGAGCTGATACTTACACTACCAGAGCCAGTATTAATTACTCCAATACCGCCACCTATATCCTGTTTAATATTAGTTACTGGTTCTTTTTCTAATTGGGTTTCAGTATATTTCACATCATCTGGAAATTTCCAAAAGAATAATATAACAAGAAAAATAGCTATAATCAAAAAAATAACAGAATTTTTAGTTGATAAAATAATATCTTTCTTATCAATATTTGGTAAAGATTTAGGACTCTTTCCACCTCCAGCATAATAAGCAATTGCAAAGTTATCAGCATCAGCAAATTCTAAAGTAGGATGTTGTTTCTTTTTAGTTCTATTCGGTACTACACGCCCAATATACATTGCTATATCAGCAAGATAAGCATAACCATTATTTTCAGAAGCACCATAACCTGCTAATCCTTTTAACAAAGCCCTAGTAAACTCGCTATAAGATTCTCCTTTTAATATTAAAGAAGATTCATTTTTACGTGAAGATGCAATAACAAACCGACCACTACCAGCATGTAAAATATTTTCTAATTCTGGAGGGATTGGACCTTTGGTAAAACCAGACTTAACTTTAACCATTCCACTAGCATGACAACAATCCAATAAAACCAGAAGTTTTTTAGTTTGAATTTTTTGTAATTTTTCTGTGAACTCAGCACCAGAAACGGCAGTATGCGTTATATCATTCTCATCATAGTTATATGGTAAAAGATGATAATTAGGCACATACCAACCATGCCCAGAATAGTAAACAATAACCATTGCTTCAGGATCAGATTGAATCTTATTTATAAGCCAATCTAATCCATTAAAAATACCTTGTCTATTTGCTTGTTTTTCAGTTAAAACTTTAACTTGATTAATTGGATAAGCACATCGCTGTGAATCAATCAAAATATCGTATATAGCATTAGCATCTTTAACTGTTGTTGGTAAATCTGCACCAACTCCAATCAATAAAGCATATCCATGTTTAAATATTTGGTTCATAAGTTATCCATTATTTTTTATAATGTACACAATGACTGCCACCATGCAATTTTACTAATATCCTATATATTTTAAGCATTTTATCTCTTACATAATCCAAATTATACCAAATAGTTGATATTGTCAACTAAATCAAGCATACTAGCTATATAGCATTTCCAGTTATACTTCACATCGAGCATTAAGTTAAGAAAAATTTGTTGGAATTCAAAGCTTCAGCTTTTATATTGGAATTAAATATTTCCAAACCTAAAGGTTTGGATTCCATTTTAACTTAAATGGCATTGTCCACATCGAGTGGAACGAGGGATGGTTGATCTTCACTCAGTTAGGAAACACTATAATCTCCATGGAACTCCAAATTCAGGAAACATTATGCCATTATCTCCAGAAAACAAAATAAAAAAACTACTAGATCAAGTCATAGATTTAATTGAAGAAAAATTTCCACCAACTCAAGCTAAACAAATTAAAAGTTTTGTCCAACATTTTTTCAACGTAGTAACTCCAGAAGATATATTAGAAAGGGGCAACGTAGAAAATTTATACGGAACAGCCGTTTTTTACTGGCGTTTTGCTTCCCAATATTTACCAGAGCAAAGTAAAGTACAAGTTTATAATCCTCAATTTGAACAAGATGGCTGGCAATCACCACACACCATTGTCAGCATCTTAGTCAAAGATATGCCTTTTTTAGCCGATTCTATTCGAATGGCATTAAATAGACAAGGATTAACCGTACATTTGATGCTCCATCCAATTTTAAAAACTCAGAGAGATCCATCCGGTAAATTAATTGCTATATCACCTACTGGAAACCGTGAATCTGTAATTCATTTGGAAGTGGACAGACAGACGGAAAATTCTGTATTAACAAGAATAACCGATGAATTAAACCAAGTTTTAGCTGATGTAAGAATTGCTGTTGATGATTGGCAAGCTATGCAGGATAAAATGACAGAAGCTTTTCAAGAATTACAAACTAATCCACCGCCAATTGATCGTAATGAAGTCAACGAAGTAAGTGATTTTTTACAATGGGCCAAAGCCGATCATTTTACTTTTTTAGGTTATCGGGAATATGAATTATCTGGTAAAGATAACGTATTAATATTAAAACGAATTAAAGATACTGGCTTAGGAGTTTTAAGAACAGAAGACTCAAATGCTGTTTCACGTGGTTTTGCTCAATTACCATTGGAATTAAGAGAGCTGGCTCAAGAACCAAATTTATTGTTATTAAATAAAACTAGTACCTTTGCCACCATTCATCGACCAGTTCGGATGGATTATATCGGAATTAAACGTATTGATTCACAGGGAGTTGCTATTGGTGAAATGCGCTTCTTGGGTTTATATACTTCTTCAGCATATCATCAACCAACTCTTGAAATACCTATTATTCGGCAAAAAGTTCAATATGTGCTGTCACATATGGCTAGTAATGGACATAAAAATCAGGCTTTATTTTATGTTTTAGAAACCTATCCTAGAGATGAACTGTTTCAAATTGATTTAGAAACCTTACGACAGACCACAACAGGTATTTTACAATTACAAGAACAACAACGAATTCGATTATTTGTATATCCTGATAATTATGGTCGATATTTTTCCTGCCTAGTTTATATACCAAGAGATCGATATGACACTGAAATTAGACAACGTATGCAGAACGTGTTGCAGGAAGCTTTTGGTGGCACTCATGTTGATTTTAACGTACGTTCAACTGAATCAGTAGCAGCTCAAATTCATTTTATTGTTTACACTCCAACCGGCACTTCCACTACAGTTGAAATCAAAGAAATAGAACAACAATTAGTAGAAACTACCCGTTCTTGGACTGATAAATTGCACACAGCATTGATTGAGCATAACGGTGAAGAACAGGGTACTTATTTATCACGTCATTATGCCAACGTATTTCCAGTTGCTTATCGAGAAGATTTTTCAGCTCATCACACAATTTATGACATTGATAAAGTTTTACTGTCGACTAAGACTAATAGTATTAGCATGAGTCTATATCGACCAATTGAAACTTTAGATAACTCTTTGCATTTTAAGCTCTTTCATCCTCGTACCCACATTCCACTTTCTTTAGTATTACCAATGCTAGAAAATATGGGAGTGAAAGTAATTCAAGAACGTTCTTATCAAGTTAGAACTATTACTAATGTTTGGATTCATGATTTTGAATTATTACATAATGAAAGCCCTTTGCAGATAGAACAAGTGAAAGATGCCTTTCAAACTTTATTTGCCAAAGTGTGGAGAAATGAAGTAAATAATGATGGTTTCAATCGATTAGTATTATATGCTCAATTGCATTGGCGACAAATTGTTATTTTTAGAGCTTATTGGAAATATTTACGCCAAACTGGGGCTAATTTTACTCAAGAATATGTAGAACAGGCATTATTAAATAATCCTGAAATTACCAATTCACTATTAGATTTATTTAATGCTCGTTGCAATCCAGCCACTGATGATAATTCTGTCACTATAGTTCAAGCAATTGAAACATCATTAGATTCTATCACTAGTTTAGATGAAGATCGTATTTTAAGACAATTTTTACAGGTTATTTTAGCTACTTTAAGAACTAACTATTTTCAAGTTATATCAGACAATCATAAACCATATATATCGTTCAAATTTGATCCACATAAAGTTCCGAATTTACCAGAACCACGCCCAATGTTTGAAATTTTTGTGCATTCACCTAGAGTAGAAGGAGTGCATTTACGTGGAGGCAAGGTAGCTAGAGGAGGTTTACGTTGGTCAGATCGTTTGGAAGACTTCCGTACTGAAATACTTGGTTTAGTTAAAGCTCAAATGGTTAAAAATGCTGTTATTGTACCAGTAGGTTCAAAAGGTGGTTTTGTTGCCAAACAATTGCCAACTGAGCGTAATGCAATGCAAACAGAAGGCATAGAATGTTATAAAACTTTTATTCGTGGTTTACTGGATATAACCGATAATATCGTGGATGGTAACATTGTTCCACCAACAAATGTGGTAAGACATGATGACGATGATCCTTATTTGGTAGTTGCTGCTGATAAAGGTACTGCTACTTTTTCCGATATTGCCAACGATATCTCTAAAGAATATAACTTTTGGCTTGGGGATGCATTTGCTTCCGGTGGTTCATCTGGTTACGATCATAAAAAGATGGCTATCACTGCTAGAGGTGGATGGGAATCTGTCAAACGCCATTTTCGGGAATTAGGACGTGATATTCAAAATCAAAATTTTACAGTAATTGGTATCGGTGATATGGCTGGAGATGTATTTGGTAATGGCATGTTATTATCCAAATATATCAAATTATTAGCAGCTTTTAACCATGCTCATATTTTCTTAGATCCAGATCCTGATCCAGAAATAAGCTGGGAAGAACGGTATCGTTTATTTAATTTGCCACGTTCTAGTTGGTCTGATTACGATACCAAACTAATTTCCGAAGGTGGAGGAATTTTTTCCCGTAATAGCAAGTCAATTCCACTATCGTTACAAGTGCAAAATATGTTGGGAATTATCGCAGCAGCCTTAACTCCTAATGAATTGATTCGAGCAATTTTATGTGCAGAAGTGGATTTATTATGGAATGGTGGAATTGGAACGTATATTAAAGCTAAAGAAGAACATCATATTGAAGTTGGAGATCGGGCTAATGATGGTTTACGGGTTAATGGTAAAGATTTACATTGTAAGGTAATTGGTGAGGGTGGTAATCTTGGTTTTACTCAACAAGGACGAGTTGAATATGCAGTGAACGGTGGTCGTATTAATACTGATGCATTTGATAATTCTGGTGGGGTTGATTGCTCTGATCATGAAGTAAATATCAAAATTTTGTTAGATACCGTAGTTGCCAATGGAGATATGACTTACAAGCAACGTAATAATTTGTTACATGATATGACTGATGAAGTAGCAAATTTAGTTTTACAAAATAATTATTTACAAACCCAAGCTTTAAGTATAGCTTTATCATTAGCACCATCTCTATTGAATGTACATACTCGTTTGATTCGTTATTTAGAACGTAATGGACAACTGGATCGAGAGTTAGAATTTTTGCCTAATAACAAAATATTAGCGGAAAGAAAAACTAGCCAACAAGGTTTAAATTCTCCTGAATTATGTGTATTAATAGCATATAGTAAAATAACTTTGTATGAAAATCTACTAGAATCAGATTTACCCGAAGATCCGTATTTTCAAACCGTATTAACTAACTATTTCCCAGTTCCACTATCAGAACAGTTCACTACTGAAATATATCAACATCCTTTACATAGGGAAATAATCGCTACTATTTCAACCAATATAGTTGTTAATCGAGCTAGTGGAGTATTCATTTTTTTATTAAATGAAGAAACTGGTCAAACTCCACCAGATATAGTTAGAGCTTTTATGGTTGCATGGGAAATTTTTGATATGCAAAGCATATGGGAGGAAATAGAAGCTTTAGATAATAAAGTAAATTCCCAAGTTCAGATCAATATGATAGTTGATGCTCGTAAACAAGTTGAACGGGTAAGCCGTTGGTTATTACGCCATCATCATTTAGATATATTGAAATCAATAGCAACATTGCGGCCTGGAGTTGTCAAATTAACCGAAAAACTATCTAGTTTAATTGGTGAAACTGATAAGAAAAGCTTGGATATATCAGTGCGTAATTTGGTAAAAGATGGAGTTCCAGAAAGCTTGGCAATTAAGATCAATAGTTTGCCTATGTTGTTATCTGCCCTAGATATTGTTGAAATAGCTAGCAGTACTGGAATTGAGTTAGAACATGTAGCAGCTTTACATTTTATGCTAGGAACTAAATTTAACTTGGGTTGGTTATTTGATAAAATCAGTGAATTACCACGAGATACAAGATGGACATCTCTATCTCGGTCAGCCTTACGGGATGATTTATATCGTACCCACAGAAAACTAACTATAGTTGTACTAAGAACTGACGCTACCGAACCACAAACTAAACTTGCAACTTGGTTAGAACAGAAACAATCTTGTACAACTCGTTGTCAACAAGTGTTAGCCGATATTAATAATATTGAAAATCCAGATTTATCAGTATTATCAGTAGCATTACGAGAAATTAGAAATTTATTGTGATGGATTCTAGCAATTCTTAATTAAGAGTTGCTATATACCCAACTCGGTCGAGTAGCTCTTGGGAACTCGACCCATTTATGGTAACGTTCATTAGATAATAAATTATGCTTCATACACATTGCATCAACCAATGTTTAGGTATAAAAGTCTGTAAGTTATTTAATGCAGTAGATAAATCAATTTCTATATCTTTATTTTGAATATCAATTACTGTTTTATAAATAAGTTCAAAATTAACTCTATCATGTTGTTCCATAACAACAAATTCCCCATTATTAGCATTATTTAATTTTTCAATCTCTCCTCTTCCTATTTTACCACTGATATTGCTTTCTCTAGCATCTCTAAATAACTGAAAATTAATATTTTTATGATTTATTACTAATTGATTGAAGTTTTTTAATTTAGCAGTAAAACCAGAACCACTTACATGTAAAAAACCAATTACTTGAGATTTATGTTTAATAAATAAATGTTCTGGAATGACTCTTTTACCTAGTCTTAATTGGTCTATTTCCAATTGACGAAAAGGTTTGAAAGCTTCTGTAATAGTCATAACTTTACCAATATCATCAAAATCACTGATAATTATGTTTTTGTTATATTCTCGTTCTAAAATAATTTTTTGCTGCTCAAAATAAGTTTGTAATTCAGTTGGATTGTTAGAATATGTTGGTTCTTGCAACAAAGTAGGGGTTGGGTTTGTAATTGGTATTTTTGATTTTATTCCAACAAATTGTTTTAACTGTAAAATATCATTTTTAATTATTTGTAATTCTTCCAGAATTTCAGTTTCAAAACTTTTAGTATTATGTGGTAAAGGAATGTTTTCAAATTTGAATCTATAGTAGTGCGAAGCCCAATTAAGCACACCTCGAATTGAATTTTGTTTTAAAATAGCATGTAGTTCATCTGGAGTAAATAAAGTTTCAATATCATTATCTTGAGCTTTTAAAGTTAAAATTTGTTTTAATTGTTTATCAGACAATTTAGCCAATACTATTTCATATTGAGAAATTCGATCTATTACAGCTGCATTAAAAACTGTTTTAAAATGTTGCCAACGATCTGGAAATAAATTAAGAATAATCAAACTATTAGGAGTGTGGGTAAATATCTCTTTTACTGTTTCACCAAAATTCAATAATAATTGTTCATGGTGTTTCAAACCTTCTAATTGGTCAAATACAATTATTAAAGGTTCATCAGCAATTGACAGCTTACCAAATACACTGATAGCTTCTAAAGCAAATTCCTCTTGGCTAATGTTTTCACTCCAATTTTCTAGTTTAATTTTATCTAATTCATTTGCTTCTAATTGATTGCCAGATAACCATTTTTTAACTAATTCCCGTTTATAAATATCAGAATAACTACAAAATTTTATCAGACCTCTAACAATGGCAATTGCATAACCACCAAATCCATAAGTTCTACCCCACCAATCCAATGTACTTTTCTCAATAAATTGCCAATTCCTTCTTTTTCGTTCAGTATTTTCAGAACCAAATTGACTATATATATTTAATGGATTATCTAATAAAGATTGTAAAATTGCTTCAGCTTTTTTAGTTAAGGTTGATAATTTTTTTAATTCGGTAATAATAATCTGAGCAAGGCTTTGAGCCAGTAAGTATTCTAACTGAGAATATTGGCTATCTGGAATTATTTCAACAAACGATTCTAAAATTCGACTATAAATATGATGTAAGACAGATTTAGGATTATTTGGCTGTCTAATAAATAGTAGTCGGTTGTTTTTTAAAGTTTTATTTGCCAATCGCATCATAAGATGGGTTTTACCATTACCAGCCTCTCCGATAACTATAGCTCCTTTACTTTGATGATTATGATCATGTTTAATTTCAGTGATAATACTGGTTAATATATTAAATTCATTCTGATAAATTAATTTCAAATCAATATGTTGTTGAAATGGAGTATCAACTCTACTTGTTCCAAATGGATTTGGTTTATCCGTAATTTTATTAATAGCAGTAGTCATGTTTAAATATAGTTGATGTGTAAACAAGGCATCATATTTAGCACTATGGGCTTGGTTACGATTGAATCGTTGAGAATTAAGTTGTAAATTGAAATGTTTGCTTAGGTATTCCAATGAATATCCAGCTAAATCAGGAAAATATTGTTTGGCAAATTCATAAGTACAAGCAAATTTTAAATCTGGCCATTTTATTTTAGCTACAGCAAAGCTTCTTTGCAATATTTCAATATCGTGTTCAGCATAGTGACAAATAATTAACTTAGACTCTGCTAAATTTGCAAAATCTATAATGATTTCCTTGAGAGTTTTTGTTTTAAGTCTACGGCTTTCACTATTCAATTCGTCCACAACAAAAGCTTCATATAAAGTACTTCCATCACCGGCAATGACAGCAATTTCTGTTAATATATATTTGCCTTCAGTGTCTACAACTATGAAATTATTCATTTTTATTAATTTATTTGAAAAATATCTTTGTATGGCAATTTTTAATTATGAATTAAATATCAATACCTTCGCCAATTTGATGTTTGTTTCGGGAATGGAGCATAGCGGATTTCCCGAAACATTTTGACATTGGCGAAGGTATTGATGAATAATATATGCTATTATATTGTTTTCCATATATTTAACATTTAAATATATTTATAAACTAATTGAAATTATAAAGGTTTTTATATTATGATTATTATTATGCGTTCTCACGTTACTGATGAAGAAGTTAATGTTGTTAAAAATAAATTAAAAGAATTAGGTTTAGAAGCAAATATTTCTCGTGGAGTAGAAAGAACAATTATTGGAGCTATTGGAGAAGAACGTAGTGTACACAAAGAAAGCTTACAAGCATTACCAGGAGTGGAGGATGTCATTAGAGTAGTGAAACCTTATAAAATCGTAGCCAGAGAATGGCATAAAGAAGATACAATTATAGATATTAAAGGTATGCCTTTAGGTGGGAAAAAATTTCAAGTTATAGCAGGACCATGTTCAGTTGAAACTCAAGAACAAATGGACTTAGCAGCTGAAAAAGTTGTTGCTGCTGGATGTAATTTTATGCGCGGAGGAGCATTCAAACCTAGAACTAGTCCTTATAGCTTTCAAGGTAAAGGAGTGGAAGGTTTAAAAATGTTTCGCCAAGCGGCTGATAAATATAATTTACCTATAGTTACCGAATTAATGGATGTACGATATTTGGATGATTTTTTAGAACATAAAGTTGATATAATCCAAATTGGCACTCGTAACATGCAAAACTTTGATTTATTAAAAGAAGTAGGTAAAACACATATTCCTGTAATTTTAAAACGAGGATTATGTGCCACTTTATCAGAATGGTTGATGTCAGCTGAATATATTGCTGCTGGTGGGAATCATAATATTATTTTATGTGAACGTGGTGTGCGTACCTTTGAAAAAGCCTACCGTAATATGTTGGATGTAACTGCAATTCCAGTCTTGAAAAAAGAAACCCATTTACCAGTTATTGTTGATCCAAGTCATGCTGGTGGAAAAGTGGAGCTAGTTCCTGCTTTATCTAGGGCCGCTATTGCAGCTGGTGCTGATGGTTTGTTGGTAGAGATGCACCCTAGTCCTTGTGATGCATGGTGTGATGCTGATCAAGCTTTAGCTCCAGATGAATTAGTAACTTTAATGGCTGATATAAAAGGCATAGTAGAAGTAATGGGAAGAGAATTTTAGCCTAAAATATCCTTGTACAGGACAAACATTGATTTATAGTAGGCTGGGTCACTGCTATTAAGTTAAGGAAAAATCCATGTCATTCCCGTGAAAACGGGAATCTAGAGTCTCTGGATACCCACTTTCGTGGGTATGACAATTTGAATATA
>JQIA01000188.1_pt1 | contig 28535 bp, 31 predicted proteins | sample 811431 | NCBI WGS metagenome assembly JQIA01 (sample SAMN02998118, study PRJNA258478) | marine sediment metagenome | biome: marine; feature: seafloor; material: sediment; isolation source: oil-polluted sediment collected from 3 locations (0.5 km, 0.7 km and 0.9 km)... | place: USA: Gulf of Mexico ...
ATCGGATTCTTGCGGCGGGTCAGGTAAGCCGCGTTTTATACGTAAATCTCGATCCCGAAACTGTGTGAACCAAACTTCTGAGGTTGCATGTGAAGCGGTTAAAATTCGTCCCTGAACTTTGTGTAAAAGAGCTGCAAGCAAAATGCCGTTATTATTTGCTGTTTGGATTTCAATATGCCCATTGCCGCCTTCGTATAAGCCTTCGTAAAAACCTCTATCGGGATCGAACAATTCAATAACGGCATTGTATAGTATATCGGTATAATAAGTGTCCCATAAAGCCCATAACCCAAATGCAGCTTTTGTTGCTACGGCGGCATGTTCTGGGGCATAATCCCCCCTTGGAGTTACTGTATTCCAAGGGTAACCGTCAGAAAAAATTGTATCATAAGTAAAATATGGCGGCCCTTTGACATTGTGCTCGGAGCGTGCGGTCATATAACCTTGTATTTCATAACGGTTTTGTTGAACTTGAAAAATACGATCCGCGAATTCAGCACGCCAACCATCGGTATGCACATTGTCACTAGATGTGTCATCATGGGGAAGATCCCAGTTTAATTCTAACCCATCTAGTAAGTAACTTTCGGTTACAACATAGTTTTGCGAATGAAAAATGCGTGGGTCTCTGCCATCATAAGGCACACGTACGTCAAAGATATTTGTTGTCAGATAGGGCTCTGCCCGATGGGCAAAGAAAGGTTTAAAACCCCATAACGCAAAACCTTTTGCAGCGTATTCCTCATAGCCCAACCGCCCTTCTTGCGCATAAATAGTTTCTTTTGTTTCCTTATCCACAGCAGCGCCGAATAAAACGCCATCAGAATTAAGAACTTTAGAAAAATCCCACCGCAACAATAGATTATCTATTGTATTTGCAAGATATGAGTATCGATTTCGAACGATCCGCATCCATACCAATAAACGACCCATATCAAGTGCGGAGTATCCAATTTCACCGGGTTTATTGGTATAGTCAACCTGTTCCCCAGTCTTTGTATGATAGACTTTATTTGGCAATTCATTGCGAAACAGTTTTAAGTTTCGCAATGTTGTTAATAATAAAAGCATGCGTTTATCGAATTCTGGTTTTTCAATAAGACAAAGCTCATACGCGGAAACCAAACCGCTGACGTAAGATGCTGTATCCCACATGGTTGTAGAGGGGTAGTTGCCTACCGAATTTACCAAACCTGTAGTTTCTTGCGTAAATTTTTTAAAGTACCCCCAAGCAATCTCAGCGGCTTGTAGTTCACGATTATTTAAAAAACCTCTGCGGTGCTTATAACTACGAACATATGAATTATTCTTTTGATATCCTTTGGTAAGAACCTTGCTTGACGTGTTTAGCTTATCGAAATAATCTTCGGGCATATCACACATTCTGGGGGGGGCATCTCGCTTCGGCATGCCGCTGGTAGAGGCCATAGTCTCTGATGGTATTGTACCGCGCATTAGGCTGGGCAATTGTCGCAAGTTGGTTTTAGCGTGTTGCGAAAGACCCGTAGGTGTTAATTTAAAATTATCTGGATCATAAGTTTTTGTGTCGTCCTCATCAGTGATATTCCCTAAAGAAAGCTGACGTGACGCATCTATCTTATCTGCCTTTTCTTGAAGCGTTGTTGCACGTTCAATGCGTGCTTTTTCTTTAACGATATTACCAACAACAGTTTCACCAACGGCTTTGCCTAAAGTTAGAACAAGGCCAAGAAACCCACATGTAACTAGGATTGCCCCAACACCAATTGCTATCGTCTGTACTTTTAAACTATTCACTGACAAATTATCACCCGATTTAGCCCATAGGATGAGGGCGTTTCATGTCGGTAAAGTTACTGGAATTTAGTAAATTTCATGATAACTACCTAGAATAACTCATTAAAATTGTCTGCATTTACCCTTGGAATTTTAAAACCAGATGATTTTTGCCAGCGGTGCGGGTGAATTCCACTGAGCTTGTAATTTTTCGTATTAAGAACCAACCGAAACCGCCTTCTGGAAAATCATTAAGGTCATCGTTATATTGCAATGGTGATTGCATTATTTCAGGTGGTGTGAATTTAATGCCACTGTCACGCAGTTGGGCAACAATGATGTTGTTTGAAACAGTGATTTCAATGTCAATAAGGCTAGAACCTTCACAGTCAGATCCATGTTCAATAATATTGTTTAACGCCTCGACCAACACAATCTGGACATTCGTAATTTTCTCATCCGATGTACCTGCCTGTGTCATCCACAAACTGATTTCATTTAATACTCCTGCTACTAGGTGTTGGCTGCTTTTCATATGTTTTTGAAATGTAAAACAATATGGTAGTATTTTTTGATGAACAGCTTTACTCATTTACGAAAGAGACTCATTCGCCGTTTCCATCTCACTTAATGCGGCTTCAACAGAGTTATGAACTCGAAATACTTCATCCATTCGAGTAAGTTTAAAAACTTTTTCAACCATTGGTGTTAACCCCGTGATTTCAAATCTTTTCTCAGCTCCCATATATTTCATCACGGAAACTAATGCGCCTAAACCTGAACTATCCATGAAATCAACAGAACACATATCAAGTAAAATATAATCTGTGCCAGTATCCGCAATACCGCGAACCGTTTCTTTAAAGTGGATTGCTTGCGCTGCATCTAATCGGGGTTCTTCTAATTTAAGATGTATCATTTTCCCATTTTGTATACTCTGAAAGTTCATCCGTTACTCCTATACTGATTGCTAATTATTCTTAAAGCGCAGAAACCTTGACATTTGACTAAGCATTGGTTTTTTTTCCAACCCAACTGTCCACCCAAGGCCGGGTAGCTTTGATAAAACTACGACCATGACACTTGCTAATGGCACGGCCCAAATCACTTTTAGTATTACGCTTATTATTGGGTTTAGGTTGGCATTCCACAAAGCTATTTCGGCTAAATCCAAAAAAATTGGATGGACGAGATAAATACCAAAACTATAAGGTGCCATACGCGATAACCAAATAAACTGGTTGATACGGTGATTAGACATGCATAAAAAAAACAGAACAATAGGCATTAAAAAATCTGCCCAAAATCCGGGCGAATACCCGAATTGCCAATTACCGTATTCAATAACCCTAAAACTGTAAGCCAATTTTAATTGGTACAAAATGACGCCGATGAATAATATTGCGTTAAAATACCGTGGCAGTGTCTTTGTATTACCTATTCTTTTATAAATACCTAATGCCGCTGCGGCGACAAAGCCGTATCCCAAATATGTTAGGATTTTTATAAAACGGATTATGTAATCTGCCGCCGGGATCACGTCTGTATGGGCCCAAAGCCAAATATCAATTTCGCGTTTGGCAAAAAGGCCTACCAGCACCACCATGCCAACCCAAGGGCTTTTAATTGCAATTAGACAAATTGGGTAAAGCAAAATTAAGCCAAATAACGTAGGCAAAAAATGCATATGATATTGTACGTCTCCTAAAATAAAATACCCTACCCATTCAACAGGGTTGGAAAGCTGAATCAATATAGCGGCATCATAGCCAAAATAATGTGCTTTGATCAGCCTGTAAAAAGCATAGAAAATGACCCAGAATAAAAATGGCAACATCAGTCGCTTACTTTGTTCCGAAATCACTTTTCTGTAACTACGCGGGCGATTATCCAGCGACATGAATAAAAGAAAAAATGAGATAATTATAAACAGTTCGGTGCGTGCCAAATACATGATTGACCGAAAAAGCACAGGACCACTGCGTTCCCACGTGCTAAAGTCAGGAAATGGTTGGCCGTTAATATCGGATGACGCATGCAGACCGACCATAGAGATGCCCGCAATTAAGCGCAAACCATCCACCCATACTAACCTGTCTTTTTCCATAAAAAACGAAACCCATTAAAGTTTGAAAAATTACTGACACAGCTTTGCTGACAAATGGTTACCAAATAAAATTGAATCTAAATTTGCGTTTCACGTTACGAAATATTCATTGATCTCCCTTATCCCCTAAGAGCCAGAGGAGGCTAGCATGAGATTATTTTGCTTTATTATAGTTATCGTATCGAACTTTTTTGTGACGTCACGAGCGATGGCACAGGTCAATCTGCCGATTGATGCTAATAACTGCGCCATATTTAACGCGCTTAACCCTGAGACCTCACTTCATTGTATGCAACGTCAAAGTTTGGGAGTGCCGCGTGGGTTAATTGTGACATTGAGCGGGTTGGTAAACACCCCAGATGCACCAGCAATTACAACTCAACCGCCAAGTAAAGCTGATGAGCCTACATTTGTGAAACAAACCAGCGCGTTAAAAATAGATTATAAAGCAGCGAAATCTGAATCAGGTTATTATATTCATTTCGCTTTTGATTCTGAAGTATTGGAAAAAGATTATCGTGATCATCTGGATCGACTCATAATTGTATTAAACTCTGATGCAATGAAGGGAAATTGTGTTAAGATTACTGGCCACACAGATACACTGGGGAGTGCGCAATATAATTTGAACCTATCGCGCAGACGGGCACATTCAGTTTACACGTATTTAATAACCAGTAAAAAAATCGACAAAAACAGATTTACAATTGAAGCTTTGGGTCAAACGCAACCTTTGCCGGATAAAAAAGGAGAAAGTCCTTACAATAGGCGTGTGGAGTTTTCATCTAAGATTACAACATTAGATTGCCGGGCTAACAGTTAATGCGCATCAAGGCTTATAAAATTATGATTGCCTTTTGCTTATATTTTTTTGGCTTTACTCAAGGTCCGCTACAGGCACAGAACCAAGCAAGTAAAATAGCGCTGGTGATCGGTAATACTGAATATACGGCTTTACCTAGATTAAAAAATGCGTCGAAAGATGCTTTTGCTATCGCACAAGCATTATCCGATAAAGGTTTCACGGTTTTTTATGTGAAAGATGCTAACGCAGCTAATTTAGCTGATAGTTTAGCCTTTGTTTCAAGCCGTGCTGCTAAAGCAGAACAGATATTTATCTATTATGCAGGCCATAATGAAATACAGAACGGCACCACTCAATTATTGCCAATAGAAAGCAATACAGGGTCTAATTTAAACGCGATGCCGGCCCTGAGTCTCCCTGATTTATTGGAATATTTTGATGCCCCTTTTGCTCAAAAAACGATTGTATTGGATACTTGCTTGCAGGAGCCGCCTGAAACCTACCATACGGGATCGCAAACGTTATCTTTGCCCAAAGCGCTGGGCTTGGAAACGCTTTTGGTTTTTGCAACTTCTTTTGGTCAGGCAGCTTATGACGGGACTGGAGAGCACAGTGTATTTACAGGTGCTTTACTGGATTATATGGTTCAGGATAGTTTAAATTTTGAACACACAATACAATCGGTGCGAAACGATGTGATCCAATCGTCCCGCGCCAACCAAATTCCCGTGAGTGTTTCGACATTAACACGACCTTATATATTAGATTTGAGCACTTCAATCATACAGGATTTTAAATCCCAGAATGAGTTGATACAATCCTATTCAAGTTCAGGTTATGCAAACAAGCCGCTGTTGGATATCATTTCCCTTGGTATCAGTCCTGCAAGGTTTTGAGCGATAGATTAGCTTTTAAGTAAAGAGCGTATATAAGCTGGAATGTGAAATAAGGACTAAAAATTTAGTCACCACTACAACAATTAGCCAAAATCTTATGTTTTTAACCTAAATATTGTGGTTTTTCTCTTATTTTTATCGGTCTTTCATTGATACTTGCTGCAAAATCGAGTTTATTTAGCGCAGGCTTCATAAAGTCGAAGCAATATTCTAACAGGAGCAGTGATATGTCACAAAAACCAATGACAAAAACCCAACTGGTTGCAGCCATCGCCGAAGGCATGGACGCAGACAAGAAAACAGCCGATACATTTCTGGCAACCCTAACATCAATTATCACAAATGAAGTTGCCGCTGGTGGTGCTGTGACATTACCAGGTCTTGGTAAGTTTGCCTGTCGTGCACGCCCAGAACGTATGGTGCGCAACCCGGCTACTGGTGAACAGTTTCTAAAAGGGGCTGATCGCGTAGCCAAAGTAACAATTGCAAAAGCTTTGAAAGATGTCATCAACGCTTAATTATGAACATAAATTATTGAAACGGGCCGCTTAAAAGCGGCCTTTTTTATAGTTTAATATTAAACTAAGGTCGACTGCTGGCGGCGATTATTACACCAAACCCAATGAATGCACTACCAGTAACTTGTCGTAGCCTTTGCGCCCGTTTTGAAGAGTTCAAGAAGCGGCGAAGCCATTTACCTGAATATGCAATAACAATATGGTTAAGCGCACATAACGCCCCATAGCTAAAAGCTAGAATAATGATTTGTGGCGTTGTGTCCACTGATCCATTTAGGAAAGGTGGAAATAGGGCCGCAATCGCAACCATGGCTTTTGGATTAGTTAATGAAATTGCTAACGCTTGAATGGCCAAACGGCGCACAGGTGCTGCATGTGAGTGTTGTTCAACATTAATTAAAAAAGCGGATCGATCTCTCCATATTCTTAACCCCAGCCAGATCAAATAAAACGCACCCGCTATTTTCAAGATGGTAAAAGAAATTACCGATGTACTCATTATGGCCCCTAGGCCGAACCCAACAACCAAAGCTAGGATGGTAATTCCAAACGCATTAATAATCCCAATTAAGATGGTAATTTTTACGCCATAACGCAGGGCATTTGTGATAGCGAATAAAACGCCCGGACCTGGACTAATAGCGGGGGCAAGACTGACCAGAAGAAAAAGCAACCATGTTTCAACACTCATCTAACACTCCATCACTGTTGGGGGACGGTTTCCACCCATTCAATCAATATTCCCTTGGTTTTCGCCAATTTGTCCGCGATGCAACAGGATATGATCCAGTAGCACGCAAGCCATCATTGCTTCGCCTACAGGGACTGCGCGAATGCCGACGCAAGGATCATGGCGACCTTTGGTAATAATCTCCGTATCGCTACCGCTTTTTGTAATGGTTTTACGTGGCTTTAGAATTGATGAAGTCGGCTTTACTGCGAAGCGGCAAACCACATCTTGTCCCGTGGAAATACCACCCAAAATACCCCCGGCATGGTTAGATGAATAAACAGGGCCATCGGGGCCCATGGATATTTCATCTGCATTGTCTTCGCCGGTTAATTCAGCGGCAGCCATGCCCGCCCCTATTTCAACACCCTTGACTGCATTAATTGACATCATTGCGCTGGAAATATCTGTATCAAGTTTTGCATAGACTGGTGCGCCTAATCCTGCTGGTACGCCAGAAGCCGTCACTTCCACGACGGCTCCGACACTGTTTCCGGATTTACGTAGCTTGTCCAAATATTCAGCCCAAACACTTGCTGCTTTGGCGTCAGGTGTCCAAAACGGGTTGTTTTTAATTTCAGATAGATCAGCCAGATTGCGATCAATGTGCTTATTGCCCATCTGAACCATATATCCCAAAATCTGCACTTCTGGGGTCAGCATATTTAGTACAGCCCGTGCAACACCACCTGCGGCCACTCGCGCGGCTGTTTCGCGCGCTGAAGACCGTCCGCCGCCACGGTGATCACGGATACCGTATTTTTGCCAATAAGTAATATCGGCGTGCCCGGGACGAAACTTATCCAGAATATCACCGTAATCTTTTGACCGTTGATCCGTATTACGGATGATTAACTGGATTGGTGTACCTGTGGTTTTGCCTTCAAATACACCTGATAAAATTTCAACCTGATCGGCCTCTTGCCGTTGTGTGGTATACTTATTCTGCCCAGGCTTGCGCTTATCCAACCAAATTTGAAGCATGGTCTCATCTAAAGGGATATTTGGTGGGCAGCCATCAACAGTTGCCCCCAACGCAGGCCCATGGCTTTCACCCCAAGTAGTGACACGAAACAAATGACCGAAACTGTTGAATGACATGGCAAGGCTCCTTTTCTCTGCCATATCTTATGTCGCATTTAAGAAAAAGCCTATTGCTTGAACTTTCTTTTAAAATGTCTAATCTAATTTATACCTCGGGGAGCCATAATGGCTGAGATTCTTACGAAAACCCGTTTAACCTGAACCGGATAATGCCGGCGTAGGAAAGGTAAGAGCGTTTTGTGACACTCAAGCCCCTAGCGCTTGCAGCCAAGGAGAGAAGAGTGAAAACACTTACCCTTTTTGCTGTGGGATTTGGACTGGCATGTGCCGGCCAAACCATTGCACAAGATAAACCCGAACTGACCATTTACACATATGATAGTTTTGTCACTGAATGGGGGCCGGGGCCGCAAGTGAAACAAGCATTCGAAAGTGAGTGCGATTGCACATTGAACTTGGTTTCGGCAGGGGATGGTGCTGCTTTGTTGGCTCGCTTGCAATTAGAAGGCAAGCAATCAGATGCAGATATTGTATTGGGTCTTGATACAAACTTGACGATGCGTGCCAAAGCGACGGGTTTATTTACCACACACGGCGCGCAAAGCCAGACATTCGACATGCCAGTTGAATGGAATGATACGATTTTCTTACCTTATGATTGGGGCTATTTTTCTTTCGTTTATGACAATGCGAAACTTGAAAATGCACCAGACAGTTTTGAAGCACTGGCTGCTATGCCCGAGGATTTTAAAATCGTTATCCAAGATCCGCGTAGCTCTACACCGGGGCTTGGTTTACTGCTTTGGGTTAAAGCTGCATACGGTGATCGCGCGCCTGAAATTTGGGCCAGTATGGCTCCACACATCTTGACCGTCACAAAAGGTTGGTCAGAGGCATATGGTATGTTTTTAGAAGGTGAAGCTGATATGGTTTTATCTTACACAACATCACCAGCTTATCATATATACGCTGATAAAGATGCCAGCAAATCTGCAGCCCAATTTAAAGAGGGCCATTACATGCAAATTGAAGTGGCCGGAAAATTGGCCGCAACTGACCAATCGGAACTGGCTGATCAATTTATGGCCTTTATGGTATCCGATAAATTTCAAACTATTATCCCAACCACAAATTGGATGTACCCCGCCGTGAAACCAAAAGGTGGGTTGCCAAAATCATTTGGCCATTTGATTACACCTGAGAACAGCTTGCTTTTAGACCCATCTACTATTGAAGCTACTCAGAAAGAAGCGTTGCAAGAATGGCTGAATGCACTCAGCCAATAATGCGCATAACTGCATTCGCAGGATGGGGTGCTATAGCACTTCTTCTTGCGGTGTCGCTGGGAAGCCTGCTTGCAATATGGGTTAAAACAGATGTTTCTACGGGCTTCATAGCTGCCGATTTTCGCATCATTCGTTTTACCCTAGTGCAAGCCTTTTTATCCGCGCTGATCAGTGTGATCTTTGCAGTGCCTCTTGCGCGGGCATTAGCGCGTTTTGATTTCAAGGGTAGGCAATTGTTCATAACATTCTTAGGCGCGTCATTCATCCTGCCTGTTATTGTCGCCGTTTTTGGAATCCTTGCCATATGGGGCCGATCGGGCCTGTTCAGTGACACCCTTCGGGTAATCGGCCAAGAGCCTATGAATATATATGGGCTGACAGGTATCATTCTGGCCCATGTTTTCTTTAACTTGCCTTTGGCTACACGGCTGGTATTACAAGGCTGGCTTTCTGTTCCAACGGAACACTTCCGCCTGTGTGCCCAACTGGGCATGAGTGAAAAAAATATCGCAAAACATATAGAACGCCCAATATTACGCACTGCGCTACCTACGGCATTGTTAACAATATTCCTGCTGTGCATCACCAGCTTTGCTGTTGCCCTAACTCTTGGCGGGGGGCCACGTGCGACAACTGTAGAGCTGGCAATATATCAGGCGCTTAGGTTTGATTTTGATTTACCCAAAGCCGCTCTGTTTGCCAGCTTTCAATTCATGCTTTGCACTGCCATTGCATTGTTCACGTTATCGCTTTCCAAACCCACAATATTTTCACTTGGTCTGGACAGGCCTGCCAAACGGTGGGATGGGCGAGGCAGGTTTCATAGGTACACCGATATGAGCGTGTTAACCCTTACTGGCCTGTTTTTATTTCTGCCATTAGCGGCTATCTTGATCAAAGGCATTGGGCATCTGCCAAAATTACCGCCAAGTGTGATCTCTGCCAGTGTCAATTCATTGATGATTTCACTGACCTCTGCCACAATATGTATCGGGCTTACCCTAATCATCGCATCTTTGATTATACGGCTGGCAAAGAACACCCCGCGTATGGCACAGGTGATTGAAGGTATCAGCTTTTTGTCTTTGGTCGCCTCACCTTTTGTTATTGGCACTGGATTATTCATCATAATCTTCCCTTTTATCAGCCCTTTCAAGTTGGCTTTACCGATCACTGCTCTTGTCAACGCCATCATGGCCTTACCTTTTGCCATCCGCATCATATTACCTGCTATACAAAGTGCCGAGACCGGCTATGGCCGCTTAGCTGATAGTCTTGGCATGTCACAATGGGCCCGCTTTCGGCTGGCAATCTGGCCGCGTGTTAAGCCATCCGCAGGGTTTGCAATGGGGTTGGCTGCGGCACTTTCCATGGGAGATCTGGGCGTTATTACATTGTTTGCCCATCCAGACAGTGCCACATTGCCCTTAACCATGTATCGGTTAATGGCATCATACCAAACTGAGGCCGCAAGTGCGGTTGCTTTGCTATTAATTACAATAAGTTTAGGTCTGTTTTGGCTATTTGATAAAGGAGGCCGCATTGAGCATCGTATTCGATAACCTGGTTTTGTGCTATGAAGGTTTCCAGCTCACAGCTCATTTCAGCTTAGAGCCACAAAAGAAATACGCGATCCTTGGCCCCTCAGGTTGCGGGAAAAGCACGCTGCTTTCTGCGATTGCGGGTTTTATGAAGGTTGATCAAGGGCGTATCTTACTAGATCAGCAAGATATTACGCAATCTTCACCTGCCCAACGCCCAGTATCCTTGTTGTTTCAAGACCATAACCTGTTCCCGCATATGTCGGTGACGCACAATGTGGCTATAGGGTTGAGACCTGATTTGAAATTAAGCCTAGAAGATAAAAAAGCCGTCAATCAGGCTTTGGAGCATGTAAATCTTGCTGACCATGCGAAGAAGTTTCCTTCAGAGCTTTCAGGTGGCCAGCAACAGCGTGTTGCCATTGCACGTGCTTTGTTGCGTGACAAGCCTTTGATGTTACTTGATGAACCTTTTGCAGCCCTTGGCCCTGCGTTAAAACAAGAGATGTTGGATATTGTAACGCAGATAGTTGATGCTGCGCAAACCACCTTATTGTTTGTCACACATGACCCTAAGGATGCGTTATATATTGCGGATCAAACCATCTTTGTCGAAAACGGAATAGTCAATCCACCTATTGATACGAAGGCCTTGTTTGAAGATCCGCCGGTTGGATTGCAAAATTATATGGGCACAAAAAAGGCGGGTTAAAACCCGCCTTTTGATAATATGTTTTAAATATCTACGCTTCTTTGCGTTTGATCGGTGCCCAAAGCTTTTTATTTGTCAGGTACAACAGTACGGTAAAGAAGCTTAGGAATAGAACGGCTAACAGACCCAGACGTTTACGCGCCATCATCTTAGGTTCGGCTGTCCACATCAGGAATGCAGCAACATCTTGTGACATGTGATGCACATTATTGTCGTGGCCATCATCAAACTCAACCAGCTCATCTTCCAATGGTGGTGGCATTGAAATCCACCCACCCGGGAATGCTGTGTTTTCATAAAACGTGCTACCAGCTTGTTCTTTCTCTTCACCAGTATAACCAGCAAGGATAGAGGCAATATATTCTGCACCGCCCATGCCTTTTATCATTTGATTGATCCCCAAACCGTAAGGCCCGTGAAACCCAGCACGGGCTTTCGCCATCAAAGACAAGTCCGGAGCTGTTTCTAAGCCGCTTTTAGGGAATTTATCAGAGGGTTTCGCTGCACGGGTATCATCCAGGTCAGCATCAAATACTTCAAACTGCGCGGCATAAGCCTTTACTTCATCAGCTGAATATTGCGGCCCACCTTCGTCACCTAATGTGCGAAACGCAACATGGCGTAAGCCATGACAAGCTGCACAAACTTCGGTGTATACCTTTAAACCGCGTTTTAGCTGGTTTTGGTCATACTTGCCAAACGGCCCTTCAAAGGAAAAGTCGAAGTCTTCCACATGTTGTTCGCCACCAGAGGCATAAGCCGCAGTGCCGCCCATACCCAGACCGAATGCAACGAGTGCTGTAAGGAGTGTTTTCCTAATCATCATATCAATCCTTCTTCGGCGGGTAATGCGCATCGAAGTCAGCTTCGATGGTTTCAGGAACGGTGTTCGTTTTCTCAACAAAGCCCAGTACGGGCAAGATTACCAAGAAATAGCCAAACCAATAAACCGCACCAATCAAGCTAACCAAAGGTACCAGTCCTTCGGCGGGGCGAGACCCACACCACATCAACACGATAAAGTCGATGACGAGTACGAGAAAGAACCACCTGAATGCAGGCCGGAAACGACCAGAACGTACAGGTGATGTATCTAGCCAAGGCACTAATGCCATGACACCGATTGATCCGAACATCATCAGAACGCCTAGGAACTTTGCATCCAGAAACAACACATCAAATGTGATCGCGCGTAAAATGGCGTAGAATGGTAAGTAGTACCATTCAGGCACGATATGAGCCGGTGTCACCAATGGATCCGCCGGAATGTAGTTGTCCGGATGGCCTAAGTAATTAGGCATGAAGCCTACAAACATAAAGAATATCACGAGGATCAAAACCAGTGCGAACAAATCTTTGACTACAAAATATGGCCAGAAAGGAACGGTGTCTTTCTTCGCTTCGGCTTTTGATTTGCGACGCACTTCAACACCTGTCGGGTTGTTATTGCCAGTTGTGTGGAATGCCCAGATGTGCACAGCCACAAGGCCTACAATAACAAACGGGATCAGGTAGTGCAGGCTGAAAAAACGGTTCAGCGTGGCATTATCCACAGCCGGCCCGCCTAAAAGCCATTCTTGAATGATTGGCCCTATGCCAGGGATCGCCCCGAACAGGCCCGTGATTACTGTCGCACCCCAAAATGACATTTGACCCCAAGGCAAAACATAGCCCAGAAATCCTGCTGCCATCATTGCTAGGTAAATCAACATACCAACGATCCATGTAATCTCACGTGGTGCTTTATATGACCCGTAGTAAAGGCCCCGGAAAATATGGATATAAACTGCAAAAAAGAACAATGATGCGCCGTTTGCGTGTATGTACCGTAAGGCCCAGCCACCATTCACATCACGCATAATGTGCTCGACACTGTCAAACGCCAGCGAAACATGTGGAGTATAGTGCATCGCCAATACGATGCCGGTAATGATTTGCAAACCTAGACAGAATGTTAGGACAATGCCCCAAATCCACATCCAATTCAGATTTTTTGGTGTTGGAATCATTAATGTGTCATACATCAGACCCACAACAGGTAAACGTGTGTGTAACCATTTCTCAATGCCTGTTTTAGGCTCGTAATGATCGTGTGGAATTCCAGCCATGATCTTTCCCCCTTAACCCAGCTTAATGGTGTTTTCGTCGATGAACGTCACCAACGGAATTGGCAAGTTCTCTGGTGCCGGCCCCTTACGGATACGGCCTGACGTGTCATAGTGTGATCCGTGGCATGGGCAGAACCAGCCGCCGAAATCACCCGCATCACCCAGTGGCACGCAGCCAAGGTGAGTGCAGACACCGATCATTACCAGCCATTCGCCGCTTTCATCCAATGCACGGTTAGCGTCAGACGCGTCGCCTTCTATATTGGCATTACGGCTTTCACCGTCGCGTAATTCAGAAATGTCCAGATCACGTGCGGCTTTAATCTCATCTTCAGTGCGGCGACGGATAAAAACTGGTTTGCCCAGAAATTTAACTGTCATCTGTGTACCTGGCTCAACGCCTGATATATCGACTTCGATGGATGAAAGTGCTGTTACATCTGCACTAGGGTTCATTTGGTTGATAAGCGGCCAAACCGCTGCTCCACCTGCTACTGCACCTGTAGTTGCAGTTGCGACATATAAAAAGTCGCGGCGGGTACCTTGTGGGTCGCTGTCGGTAGACACGAACATCTCTCCCTTGCCATGCCCCGTAAATAGGGCGTATTTAAACCGATAGCCGGACAAAAAGTCAGGCATACTGCGGCGTAACTACACGGCGCATTCCACTACGTCTAGCAGACTTTGCGCCGCAGACCCTTGAAAAGGTAAAAATCAATGCGTTTATGTGCATATCAACCCGATATTGCCCCAAACCTGGGTGCAATGATCCGTCTTTCAGCTTGTTTTGCTGTGCCGTTGGATATTATCGAGCCCTGCGGATTCCCCTTATCTCTGAAAATTTTACGCCGTACTGCGATGGATTATGCTGATATTGCCGACATAACTCGCCACGATTCGTGGGAAACCTACATCTCAAGCCGTGTGCCCGGGCGTTTGGTGTTGATGACAACAAAGGCTACCGAAACCCTGTGGGATTTCCAGTTTCAAGCAACGGATACTATCGTGATGGGGCGTGAAAGCGCGGGGGTGCCACAAAGCGTGCACTCACAATGCCACGCCCATATAAAACTGGCAATGTCAGGTGCTGCACGCAGCTTAAACGTGGCGATGTGTGCTGGCATGGCCGTGTCCGAAGGTTTACGGCAGGTGCGTTAGCATTGTGATATTCATTTCGGCTCCGAAACCGAAGGAATAACTATAGTCAGGATTATGTGGTTTTCGGGGTACGGTGCGTGTCAGGACATGAACCGTTTATATTGCCAGATGATACAAGCTTTCACTGTGTATCTTTAAGCCAATGTTCATATAGTAAGCTGTATCAATTTATCCGTAAGTGTCGCGTTTGGTTTCTGGCTTTTGTGTTATATTCTGGTTCTTATGTTGATAAAATAATTAGGGCCACTCGAATTAAATTCGGGCGGCCCTAAACATAACAGTATTAACCAAGAACTTCGGTTACTGCTTCTTTTGCGACCGCAACAACCTGATCCACTTCATCAGGTGTTATGCATAAAGGCGGTGCAAAACCTATAATATCGCCTTGGGGCATCGCGCGCGCTATTACATCACGGTTGGCCATAGCTGTAGAAATCTGATAGCCAATCTTCTTTGCCGGATCAAAGAAAGTTAAAGGAGATGTGGTTTCGGCAAACTCCACCGCACACATTAATCCTTCACCGCGCACTTCAGCCACATTCGGATGATCTGCAAAAGCTTGGGTCAGTTGCTCTTGTAAATATTTGCCCGTAGAGCCAGAATTTTCAACCAACCCCATTTCATCAATCAGCTTCAGGTTCGCAACCCCTGCAGCGGCGCCAATTGGGTGTGCAGAATATGTCCAGCCATGACCAATAGGTCCGTTTTCATCAGTGCCTTGTTCCAAAACACGCCAGACTTTATCCGATACAATCGAGCCGGATAGCGGTGCATATGCAGATGTTAAGCCTTTGGCAATCGTAATAATATCAGCTTCAATCCCGTAATGATCAGATCCCATCATAGTACCTAAGCGGCCAAACCCAGTGACGACTTCATCGGCGATCAATAAGATGTCATATTTTTTCAAAACGGTTTGAATGGCGGCCCAATAACCGGCTGGGGGAGGCACAATGCCGCCTGTGCCCAACACTGGCTCGCCAATAAATGCGGCAACTGTGTCTGGTCCTTCGGCAAGTATCATTTCTTCTAGTTTGTCTGCGCAATCGGCAGAAAATTCTTCTTCCGACATGCCTGTCGCAGCGCCGCGCAAGTAGTATGGCGCTTCTGTATGGATGACTTGAGACAGAGGTAAATCAAACTTATTATGGAACAACTCAAGCCCTGTCAAAGAACCTGTCATCAAGCCAGATCCATGGTATCCGCGCCAACGTGAAATAATTTTTTTCTTTTTTGGGCGACCCAGAATGTTGTTATAGTACCAGACCAGTTTGATGTTGGTTTCATTAGCGTCAGATCCGCTTTGTCCAAAGTATACCTTGGACATATTTGCAGGTGCACGATCCAAAATCATCTTTGATAAAGTGATAGATGCTTCTGTGCCATGGCCGACATACGAATGATAATAAGCCAGTTCATGCGCCTGTTTGGCAATCGCTTCAGCAATTTCAGCCCGCCCATATCCCACATTTACACAATAAAGGCCCGCAAACGCATCCAGCATTTTGCGGTCGTCACGATCAACGATATAAACGCCTTCGCCTTTCGTGATCACCCGTGTCGGCGTTTCTCCGCGCGCGTGTTGTGCCAGATGTGTTGAGGCGTGGAAAAAATTTTCACGATCCCATTTAGCCAATTCGTCATTTGTCAGCATTTTTATTCCTTACTTCATGAAACCCATATGGGCGAATTATGTTTTTACAACCAGCCCGCGCGGGGTAGTGCATAGGTTTTCAGCTCCTGTTTCAGTAATTAAAACAGGTTCAGTAATTTCAATGCCACCATCATCTAACCAAAGCGCGGGCATGAAATGAAATGTCATGCCGGGTTCCAGCACAGTCATATCATCGCGGCGCAATGAGAACGTATGTTCGCCCCAATCAGGTGGATAAGATAGCCCGATAGGATACCCGCAACGACTGTCTTTCTCAAATCCCAGCTTGTTTAATGTAGCGTTAAATGCATTGGCAATATCTTGTGCGAAATTACCGGGTTTGGCCTGCGCCATACCTGCATCAACCGCTTCTAATACAGCACTTTCAGCCGCACGGTATTTGGCAGGCGGTTCACCTAGAAACAATGTGCGCGATTGCGGTGCGTGATAACGCCGATATACACCGGCAATTTCAAAAAATGTTGCTTCGCCTTTTTGCAACACACTATCATCCCAGGTTAAATGCGGTGCCGTAGCATCTTCACCAGAAGGCGCCAGAGGTACAATTGATGGGTAATCGCCCCAATGCCCATCAGCACCTGTAACTGCCGCATGGTAAATATCTGCCACTAAAGCATTCTTTTTCATCCCCGGCTCAGCCCGTTCCAAAACTGTTGCGTGCATGTTTTCCACGATTTTAGCGGCGCGGCGCATATAAGTAATCTCAGTTTCACTTTTCACAGCGCGTTGCCAATTAACCAAGACGTTTGCGTTCACCCATTTCGCTGTGGGCAGCTCTTGTAAAAGCGACATATAAGCGGCAGCTGTGAAATAGTAATTATCCATCTCAAGGCCGATAGATAATGTTTCCCAACCTTTTGCTTTAATCAGCTTTGCCAAATCCTGCATTGGGTGCTTGTCAGGGTTTTGTACGTAAGTGTCTTCATAGCCAAAAATATCGTCATGGTTCATGTAAGCTGTACGTTTGGCCCCTAGTGCATCCATCGCGCGGCCCCACCAAAGCGGTGCACCTACAGGTCCGACAATTACCGCCTGATGCACATAAAAAGACCAGCCGTCATAGCCTGTTAACCACGCCATACTGGCAGGGTCAGTGACCACCAAAACATTGATCCCTGATGTTTCCATCGCACTACGTACCTTAGCTATACGTGTTTCATATTCAGCAAGCGAAAAGGGTAAGTTTGGGTTGTTCATAAAGAAGTTCCGTTCATGTTTATTAATTAAGGGCTGTTGCAAATGCAGGTAAGCCACCAAAACTAACATTCTTATTCTCTAAATATTCGTAAATGCCAAGAGTTGACCCTTCCCGGCCTAGACCTGACTGCTTCCAACCGCCGAACGGTAAAGGTGGCCCTGTGAAAGAGGACGTGTTCACGGCAACCATGCCATACTCCAAAAGGTTTGAAGCCCAAAGAGCTGTGTTCATAGATTGTGTATAAATATAAGCCGCCAAGCCCATTTCTGTATCGTTTGCACGCGTGATTACATCATTCGCATTGTTGAAGCGTAAAATTGAAACGACTGGGGCAAACATCTCTGTTTTTGCTACTTCCATGTTATCAGTCACACCTGTTAGCATCACGGGCTCGATAAAAAATGAACCGTCATCCACAGGTAGCTTTCCCGCAACAATTCTAGCCCCTTCTTGTAAAGCATCAGCAACGACTCGCACTGCATTAGCAGGTGTGCCGGCAACGGTCATCGGCCCAATATCAATCGCGTCGTCTAACCCGTAACCAACCCGTAATGCGTTGACCTTTTCCGTTAGTATAGTGACAAAAACATCATGCACTGATGCATGTACATAAATACGGTTTGCGGCCAAACAATCCTGCCCGGATGTGGCAAATTTCGCACTCATGCAATCCTTTGCTGCTTTATCAAGGTCGGCATCTTCAAACACAATAAATGGTGCATTGCCGCCCAGTTCCATTGAACTGCGTTTCACAGTTGCTGCTGCCTGTTTTAATAGCATCTGTCCGACACGTGTTGAGCCAGTGAAGGACAACGCCCGGATTTCGGGGCGCTTCAAAAAGGCAGCACACAAACTTGGCGCGTCACCTTGCACCACTTGGAACACCCCGTTTGGAACACCGGCTTGTTTCGCCAGGACCGCTAATGCATTTGCACTAAGCGGTGTCTCACCGGCAGGTTTAACAATCATTGGGCAGCCTGCTGCCAGCGCAGCCCCGGCTTTGCGCGTGATCATTGCCATTGGGAAATTCCATGGGGTTACAGCTAATGATATGCCAATGGGTTGCGCATAATTTGTAGAAAAAAGACCTTGCTTATGCGCAGGAACCGTCATTCCCAAGGCCCGCTCGCCCTCTGCTGCGAACCAATCCAGAAAGCCTGCGCCATATTCAATTTCACCGATGGATTCAGGCAGTGGCTTACCTTGTTCAACGGTAATAATAGTCGCTAAATCTTGTGCATTCTCACGAATTAGCGCAGCCCATTTACGTAAAATTTTACCACGCATTGCGGGTAAGTAAGCCTGCCAGTCAGCTTCGGCATTTTGGGCATGCTGGATGCAGGTTTCGACCACGTCTGTACTGCATTGTGCCGCTTCATAAACTGGCAGCAAAGTGCCGGGATCAATCACATCAGTCATGCTTTGACCGTTTACCCATTCGCCACCTATATAACATTCGCGCATAAGTAGCTTAGGATTTGTAAGTTGACCCAAGGCCATCTTGCCTGGGTTTGCAACGCAGTTGTTCATCGTATTTTTCCAGTAAATAGGGTGGTATTTGCCAACAACTTATTATAACAAATACCTATGATAGAATAATGCAAATTTAATTGATATGCGCATATTAAATGCAAACTTATATGAGATATGTTTAAAATGAGTGATTTAGATGCTTTAGATAGAAAAATACTTCATGAAGTTCAACTGAACAATCAACTGACTGCTGCGCAGATATCTGACAAAATAGGCCTGTCTCCGACATCCACCCAACGCCGCCTTAATAAATTGCGGCACAATAAAATTATCGAGGGGGATGTGGCCATCGTTTCAAGCGCTGCCGTCGGGCGGCCGTTGACTATGATGATTGCGGTTACATTAGAACGTGAACGGTCAGATATTATTGACCACTTCAAAAAATCGGTGCGTAATGAACCTGTGGTGATGAGCGCTTATTATGTAACAGGCGACACTGATTTTATATTGATTATCAGTGCGCGCGATATGAAAGAATACGAAGAGTTTACCCGTACGTTTCTATATGATAACCCCGATATCAAAGGCTTCAAAACTACAGTTGTGATGGATCGGATCAAAGCCTCTTTTTATATCCCGCCATGGGAATAAAATACATGCTTTTCGACAAATCGATATTTCCGTAAGCTGTTTGTATGACTCGTGAAGAATTTAACATATTTTGTAAAAACCTACCGGCTACAACCCATGTGGTACAATGGGGTAATGCCGACGTTTGGAAAGTTGGCGGTAAGGTTTTTGCCATATGTGGTTGGAATCAGGGTCGTGATGCATTTACTTTCAAAGTGTCTGAAATCTCTTTTGAGGTATTGCTAGAAAAACCCGGCATCCGTCCTGCCCCTTATCTGGCGTCTCGCGGGTTCAAGTGGTTGCAGCAATATGGGGCGCCAGGATTGTCGAATACAGAACTGGAAAAGCACATCAGTTACTCTCACCAGATGATCGCAGCAGCTTTGCCCAAGAAAAAACAGCGAGCACTCGATCTATAAAGAGCCCGTCGCGTAATCCGCAACGGGCCTTAGTCATAATTGTTTGTTTTTTAGTTTGAAAAAACCGTAATACGGTAATCTTCTTCAGGGTAACCCAAGGCATCTTGATCTTCATAATTGCCATGGCAATTATGGCAGAAAGATTGTTTAAGCTTCATCACCTTACCTTTAACATGTAATGCTGAATAAACCCAGTTGCCATATTCATCAGCTTCACCCGCCGCGACTTTTTCCATAAAGAACAGTGGGCCTTTTTTGACCTTGCCCTTTTTATTCACGTTAAAAGACTCTTTGGCGATCACTGTGCCGACAGGCATTTTAGCACCTTCATCTTTAAACCGGACATATTCCAGATAACCCGTGTCGTTGACAAATGTAGTCAAAAACCGAGACCCGTGATTACCGATACCACCGGGCACCGTAAACGCAGCACCCCATGATTGGTAAGCGGTTGCACGTTCATCACCTTGGGCCGTATATCCTTCGCGCAATTCACTTTTGATACATTCGTAAAGTTCCACAACCTGTGCGTCGGTTAAGTCATCTTTGGCTATATCCGTAGTGCATTCAGCATAGGCAGCGCCAGAGAATCCAAACATTGCCGCGGCGGCCACAGCAAAACCAATTCGTTTACTATTCATTACTTACTCCAATGTTGTCGCCCTAAGACGATTTTAACTAGACCCACATTAACTATCATTACAATGCAAGATAGCCCTATAGGCCTTACAATTTATAACGATATTGTGACCTTGCAGGCTTTGTTGCCTTTTATACGGGATTGCCTGATAAGTATGGGTGGCATGAAACCGAGATACTGCACAAAAGGTTGAACCATAGATGTACCGCGCGTTGAACTCCGTGTTCTTTCTCTATATTATTATGTCTATTCCATCATATGATCTAGTAGCAGATCTGTGGCAAGCTGATCGATATTATGCCCAGATGATGCATACATCAGGTGTGGTTTCAGTCTTGCTATTAGGCCTGTCGTTAACTGTAACGCCCGCCATCCGGTTACTAAAGCATTTACCCATTGGTATTGTTCTTGGACGTTGGTTGCTTATACGCCGCCGCCATTTCGGCCTTGGTAGTTTCTATTATGCAAGTTTGCATTTGATCCACTACATTCGTCAAGTTGAGGATTTAGAGCTCGTGGCTTATGAAGCCTTAGATTTCGAATTGGCCATCGGATGGTTTGCTTTTATGATTTTTGCAGCCCTCGCGATCACCTCTAATAAAGCATCTCAGAAATATATGAAGGCTAAATGGAAACGCCTGCACAAGTTAACTTACCTTGGTACAATATTTACATTTACCCATTGGTTGTTGTTTGACTTTTTCCTTGAACAAGCCTTGATATGGCTCGCTGCATTGGTGGTGATAAAAGCTATTCATATCTGGATATATTACATGCGTAAAACGGCTTAAGTATTTGTAGTAACAAACATATCACTATACGTTTGGCCGGGTTTTTTGCATTGCATCGCGCTTGGTAAATTCTGCCTGCCAATGCGTTAAAACCACACGGCCTTTGCGCCAGTCGCGGTCGTCGTGGCGGAAATCTAGATACTCTAACACAACACCCACAGAAATTTGCGCCATATCCAATGGCCCGTTCAAATAACCTGACCAACCAGCTTCCAGCGCATCCAGTGCGCGTGCTACCTTATCCCATTGTGCTTCAATCCAAACATTATAAACCATTTCTTCAGGGCGTACGCGTTTTTCGTAAACCATCAATACAGCCGCTTCCATCATTCCGTCAGCGGTTGCTTCTAGGGTCAGGGCTTGCCATAATGCTGCGCCTGTCGGGTACAAATTACCAGCTTCAAGATCATTCAGATACCGCGTGATCACGCGACTGTCATAAAGTGCAGCGCCTTCATCACTGACCAGACAAGGGATTTTTCCCAGTGGATTTTGTATGATCAACATATCATTAGGCGCAACTGGTGTGCTGGTCGCATCCATAAAATCCACTTGGTCCTCAATTCCAAGTTCAAGTAAACAAATCCGTACCTTTCGTGCAAAAGGTGAGGCCGCCGCAGAATATAATTTCATCATGTAATTTTCCTAAACCTAATCCGCCCCAAGGCCGACATATCAATTTCAATAGCTTTATTTTGCGAGCCAAACCGCACTGTTCGGACCCAACGGTAACTGCCGTTAACTTGTTGCCCAGATGGATCACGATGCCCTGAAATACCTTCGGTGACCATATCAAGACTATCTTCGACAGATTGTACAACAGGCGATACCTGAATATTGCGTGCCAGTGCCACAGCACCTGCAACAAGAGCTAACGGTATAATTGGTAATGCCATCATAACCTCCTGAAAATCATTTGCTTCCAGCTTGCCACGTCTTGATGTTACGGCCAAGCTATTCCTGTACAACTTACAGCGTTAAGTTCAAGCCTTGTGGAAGAATGAAGTAAATGCACCACAGCATCAAGGTTAATATTCAAGCTGCTTTGGGTTGTTTGTACTTAGCGCGCGGCCAATGGTGGTTTTAAGAGGGTGGGTTTTTCATCAACGCGGCTATGGTTGCATATTCTGCCCCGAACCCAGTTTTTGCCAAAGCATCAGCTGCCGCCAACCGCGCATCATTCGGCTTGTTCTGCGCCAACTTCCAAGTGCCATCAATACTTTCTACATCCATCGCAATCGGCACAATCTGACGCAGCATTTTAGCTAAAGCATCATCTGATACCTTATCAATTTTCCAAATCGATTTCGGCAAAAGCCGCGTTTCCATATTTTCCGAAAGACGTTCCAAAATACCGCGCAATTCAGTGTCGGGCAGCGGCCGCAAGAGCCCGCGCAAATGCACCGCCACATAATTCCACGTCGGCACCAGATTTTCAGTGCCGTACCAATCAGGTGAGATATAGCCATCCCCGCCACTCACTGCGATCACTGCTTGTTGTGGCTCTTTCAACGCACGCGCAATCGGGTTTGAGCGTACCAGATGTGCCTCTAGATAATTGCCATCTTCTGACAGTTGAAAGGGGATATGCGCAATCAGCGGGCCATCATCCCCATTGATCGACAAAGCCCCGAAACTTCGTTCACGGGTAAATGCCAGATTTTTTGCTTTTTCAACTTTACGAAACGCGGGATTTGGATGCATTTTGAGTTCTCCAGCTTATCTTAAAGCATTTAGATTATATTGAAGTTCTTTAACGTAACCGCGCAAGTGTTTTATGTCTGCTGTCAGACCATTATGAATGATTTTATCTGACAACCAGCTTCCTTTTATAGACGTCTGACGGAATTTTCTGTAATCATACCAATAGCTAGATCTTAGAGGAGGCGGAGTATGGATCGATTTACAGGCAGTTGCCTCTGCGGAAATGTTCAAATTGTAGCGTTGGGACGTCCATACAGGGTTGGTCTTTGTCATTGCCTCGGCTGTCGCAAGCATCATGGTGCGCTTTTTTATGCTTCTGCGGTGTTTCCCCAAGATGCAGTGAAGATAGATGGTGAAACGCAAGATTACGAAGGCCGGTGCTTTTGTCCCCGTTGCGGTTCGTCTGTTTTTTCACGAAGCGCAGACGAAATCGAAGTTCACTTAGGTGCCTTAGACGCCCCCGACCAATTAGTGCCAACTTATGAAAGCTGGATCGTCCATCGCGAGTCGTGGTTGCCGCGGTTTCCGCTTAAGAAACGATACTTGCGTGATCGGGATGCCTCAGGTCGCGCTGAAGAGTAGATTACCGCAGCATTTGAAAAGTGATCATTTGGTTAGAAGAAAGAGGCGGCTGCTAAATCAGCTTACCTAACATAAGATATGTTTCAAATAACCTCAGGTGGAAAAAATGTCACCGCATCCCCTGTAACCCACTTCGGGTATTTCTTCATGATCCGTTTGAACGGTGTCGACTCTAAAAACACCAACAACCACGGCTTCAGGTTTTCCCACGGTTGTGCATAAAACCAATCCCGATCCACATGTGCAAACTGGCGTACGAAGGGAGCGGTTCCAACGTCTGCCACAGATTGTTTCTGCCCCATCAAATAGGATTTTCCTGCTAACATGCGATCCAGTTCATATAGAAATGGCAAAGCCTTTTCGCGCGCTTTAAATGCTGTGATCTGATCACTGCGGTACAGATATTTATAAGCGTCCAGATGCGGTTTGAAATCAACATCCATACGCGTGATTAAAGCCAAAGCGTCACGCATACTTCCTTGATCGGGCGCTAATTTTTCGTGCGCATCAGATGTACCCAATGCCCAACGGATTATATCCAGACTTTGATCTAGAACCGCCCCGTCTTCCAGCAGTAGAACAGGCACAGTTGCCTTTTCCGAAGTTGCCAGAAATTCAGGTGCTTTATCCCGCAAAACAATTTCGCGTAATTCCACTTCAATGCTCCCCGCTTCCAATGCAAGGCGTGCGCGCATGGCGTAGGGGCAGCGACGAAACGAATAAAGGATAGGATGGGTCATTTACACCACCAACTGCGTATCAGAGCGATCTTTAATCTCAGCCTGAATAATCTGGCCGACAGGCTGCGGCATGGCAAAACTTACCTCTGTAAATCCTTCGGTTCTGCCCATTCTTTCATTTTCTATCAATATGTTATGTATCTTCCCTACCTGAGATGCCAGATGATCGTTCACGCGCTGCCCCCCCATAGCGCGCAACCGTGCCGCGCGTTCCTTGATGATCGCCCGATCCATTTGTGGCATCCTTGCTGCGGGTGTACCTATCCGTGCTGAGTAAGGAAAAACATGCAGCCAAGTCAGGTCACAATCCTCCACCAACCGCAGGGAATTTTCAAACATCTCTTCGGTTTCAGTTGGGAAACCCGCGATAATATCTGCCCCATAAATAATATCTGGTCGTGCTTTTCGCATATTTTCACAAAATGCAATCGCATCATCACGAGAATGCCGTCGTTTCATCCGCTTCAAAATCATATTATCGCCGGCTTGCAACGACAAATGAAGATGCGGCATCAAACGATGCTCAGACGCAATCGCATCGATCAAGGCAGGATCAACTTCAATAGAGTCGATGGATGAAATCCGCAAACGTGGCAAGTCGGGTACCAGCTTCAAAATACGCTGCACCAGATCACCCAATTTCGGTTGCATCGGCAAATCAGCCCCCCAACTGGTCATGTCAACGCCGGTCAGAACAACCTCAAGGTAGCCTTTATCGACGAGCCTTTTAATTTGTTCTACAACAACACCTGCAGCCACTGATCGCGAATTACCCCGGCCATAAGGGATAATACAAAACGTACAACGGTGATCGCATCCATTTTGCACCTGCACATAAGCTCGCGCACGTGTACCAAAGCCGTCAATCAGGTGGCCTGCGGTTTCAGTGACTGACATAATATCATCGATTTGAATTTTCTCAGCCTCACCGATAAAATCAGGGCCTTTAGCAAGTTCATTCCAAGTGTCTACTTGCATCTTTTGGATGTTACCCATCACCAGATCAACCTCTGCCATTTGGGCATAAGTTTTAGGTTCAGTTTGGGCGGCGCAACCAGTCACAATCAGTTTCGCATTTGGGTTTTCGCGGCGTAATTTACGAATACGTTGCTTGGATGAACGCACTGCTTCCGCTGTCACTGCACAAGTATTCACCACCACAGCCCCGTCCAAGCCAGCTTGTGCTGAAAGCTCTTTCATGGCTTCGGTTTCATAGGCGTTAAGCCGGCATCCGAAAGTGACAAATATCGGAGGCTTAATCATTGATACCGCTTAAAAACTCTGGGCTTAATTCGCCTGAAAAAACCAGCGCCGCCGGGCCAGTCATCCAGACACCGTCATCGCGCCAATCAATGTGTAATGTGCCGCCATCCAGGTCAACCTGTACTGTGCTATCCGTTAGTTCTTTACGATGTGCCACGACCACAGCCGCACAAGCACCAGAACCGCAAGCAAGTGTGACCATCCCGCCACGTTCCCAAACCCGCATGCGAATATGAGTGCGGTTAATGATCTGAATAAACTCTACATTAGTGCGTTCTGGATACAGCGCGTGATGTTCTATTTGCGGCCCTTGGTTTGGCAGATCAACCGCCATCACATCATCCACCACAAACACACAATGTGGATTACCCATGCCTGCGGCACCCGGCGCGCCCTTGATCGGTAAAGCGTTTAGATCAACATCATGCGCTAAAGGTACTTGATCCCAAGTTAATTGTGGCTGTCCCATATTTACACTGAAGTTATTCGCATCAACGCGCGTTACGGGTAGAATTCCGAAACCTGTCTGCAAAGAGATAGAATCGCATCCCGATTCGTCCATAATAAGCCGTGCGATACAGCGACTGGCATTGCCACAAGCATCTGCCATAGAACCGTCAGAGTTCCAAAAATCCACTGCAACATCAGCAACGGTTGTTTCGCGTAAAACTGCCAATTGATTAAAGCCCACACCAAAAAAACGGCTACCAATAGCCTTGGCCAGTGCCGCTGTAACAGGGTTTTCTGCCTTACGTGCATCGATGATAACAAAGTCATTGCCAAGCCCGTGCATTTTCAAAAAAGGCAGACCCTTCATTTCTGTATTCGTTTGGGTCATGGGCCTGCTATAGAGCAAGTGTAACAATCAATCCAGATGTAGTAATTTTAACAAGATAAACACTTGACCAGCATCGCGATGGCGCATAATACCCGCGCAATGGTGGGCCGGTAGCTCAGTTGGTAGAGCAACTGACTTTTAATCAGTAGGTCCCGGGTTCGGATCCCGGCCGGCTCACCAATAAAATCAATTTGTAATCAATTATTTAAAAGAAATTACGCTTATGTATATTTCTATGTAGTAAATGATAATACCCAAAAGTAGATCTATAGTAGATCGCAGGATTGATTTGGCCTCTTCAGAAGCTATCGAGATACCAATTTTACAACATTGATTCGAATAAATGTAATGCAAACAACTATATCGAAGATTAATTCAGTAAGTCATTTCCACAAATATAATGGCTCCACTACTTTTATACGTTATATGCCTTGGAGTCCTTTCGGTCCAACTCATTGCCATCGAATCTGCCATGAACTCAGCAAGAGAAACCTGAAGGTTCGGTGACAAATCATACATATCCATTGATGTTCGGATTCGTTTCACATGATTACCTTTTAAAACAATAAATAACCCTCTTGAGCAGTTGTATTCAGAAGTGATCCACGACTTTGTGCACCCTAACCCATCAAGGTCTCTTTGTTCCATAGTTGAGCTCGTGGCAAGTCTATCCATATTTGCAAATGGGTGCACAGGGTATTGATTTTGAAATCTCTTAATAAGCGTTACCATATCTTTCCGAGTTAAATTTTTTCCGCCAATTTCCAGGTATCGGTATTCGTTGTACAGCTCATTAGCTATACTTTTGGGCGAAGCTTGGATTGGTGTTGCTATAAGAAAAGGGATGCATAAAAGAGAAATCATCTTTTTCATATTCTTCATACCTACTAAACAATTTAGTAGCCTGTTATTTTCTACCGACATTGGTACTATACTAATCAAGATATCTTCGCCATTTAGTGTTTTTTCGCTTTTTGCATAGATCGTTTCTACTGAAAGCTAAATCACCATGTCTCTCACCAGTAGTTCCACCTTCTTTAGCCCAAGAAAAAAGATCTTCTCCTTCCCTACTCCAACAAATTGGCTCTGCTCCATCAGAAAAAGCAGTGATAAATACTAGATCAATATTTTCCTGATTGCGCGCAACATGTTCAAAGTCACAGATTACAATCCATGTGGATATGGATTCCTCAACATCCCAACCATTATTTTTAGTAATAGTCGTAAACATATTTCGCCGAAGGATTATAAAATAATCAGCACCCGAATTTGTTATTTTAATTTGTGAATTCCAAGCCGCACTCCATTTTTTTTCAAATTTAGTATCTTCATACATTTCTGGTGCAGGTGCATCAAAGATTATCCAAGACTTAGGGATGCCAGCATTTGTAAATTTAAGTCCTGATTGAAATACGCAAGCATTAAATGACTCGTTAATCTGACTATCAGTCAACTTTGACTTTGCTGAAGAGTAAGAAGCCGATATTCCTAAAAGAAAACCCACTATGAGAGTCTTTTATAAGATTGATTTAATCATAATGACCTTTTTGGTAATTTCATTACAAACAATATTTCAAACGTAGCCAATTTGATATTTAAATCAAGGTTGATAGCTCTTTCTGTTTAATCGGTGCAGGTTATTGGAACTTAGATCGCCTGAAGTACGCGTTTATTCAGGCACACCGCCCAAGGTTTTCGATCCGCGCGATGTGTCGAGGATTGCGTGTTCATCCGAGCGGGTTTTACGCATGGCTGAAGTCACCCTTCAGTAAAAGAGCCATTGAAGACAAGCGTCAAACCAAACTTCTAGAAGAAGCGTGGGAAGATAGTGGCAAGGTTTATAGATACCGCAAGCTGCACGATGATTTGTGCGACCAAGGTGAGACGTGTTGCCCCAACCGTGTGGCACGTTTAGCAAGGCT
>JQIA01000189.1_pt1 | contig 28471 bp, 25 predicted proteins | sample 811431 | NCBI WGS metagenome assembly JQIA01 (sample SAMN02998118, study PRJNA258478) | marine sediment metagenome | biome: marine; feature: seafloor; material: sediment; isolation source: oil-polluted sediment collected from 3 locations (0.5 km, 0.7 km and 0.9 km)... | place: USA: Gulf of Mexico ...
CTCGGGGCGAAACGCTTTATAGTATCGCGCGACGCTACCAGCTATCGGTGGGTCAGCTGGCTAAAGCGAATGGTCTTGCTTCGCCTTATATCTTGCACGTGGGTCAACGTTTAAGCTTAAGTCGTGGGTCGTCGAAGACCGGTGTGACGCGTAAGGTATCCACCAGTAAAACGAAAAAGACCAGCGTGTTGCCTCCTTCAGGTTGGAAATGGCGTTGGCCGGTGAAAGGTAAGGTCAGCCGCTTTTACGACAGCAATCGAGTTTTTAAGGGCATTAATATTCAGAGTCGTTCCGGATATGCGGTTATTGCAGCCGCACCCGGAGTGGTTGTTTATGCGGGAGACGGTCTGCGCGGTTATGGGCGTTTGATTATTATTAAGCACAGCGATATTTACTTAAGCGCCTATGCCCACAATCGGAAAATTCTGGTTAAGGAAGGGGCCGTAGTGAAAGCGAAGAGTAAAATTGCGGAGGTGGGGGGAGATTCGTCTAACCCGGGCAGGTTGTATTTTGAAATTCGTAAAAATGGGAAACCAGTTGATCCGCTGCGTTTATTGCCCACGCAATAAATTCTAAATATTCCGTAGGGCTTAGCCCGTAGGTTACGCTCAGTAGCTTACTCCCCGTAGGCCACACACCCAGTAGGGAATGGGGCAGGTAAGGCTATCTATCTACAGAAGGGGCTTAACGCTCCAGTAATTTCAGCTTATCGGGCTTCCCGTTCCACTCCTCGGCGTCTTCCGGAGCCGGTTTCATCAAGGTGATATTAGGCCAGATGTCGGCCAGCTCGGTGTTGAGCTCGAAAAAGCCTTCCTGTCCCTCAGGTAATTCGTCCTCGGCAAAGATGGCTTCCGCCGGGCATTCGGGTTCGCACAGGGCGCAGTCGATGCATTCGTCAGGATGAATGACGAGAAAATTTGGGCCTTCGTAGAAGCAATCTACGGGACACACTTCGACACAATCGGTAAATTTGCACTTGATGCAGTTTTCGCCGACGATAAATGTCATGGTTCGTTCTCCTGATAACCCAGTTTGAAAGGCGCGCAATTATACCCAAACTTGGGGCTGTCGTGCTTAGTTACTTTAGGAATTAGATAGCATTGACTTATAACGCCCGGGAATTAAAGAGGGGAGGTTAATACCCACCTTCTGAGAGCAGCCTGTGTAAGTGATAAAGCGTGTTCAGCGCTTGTTTAGGGCTGAGATCGTCGGGTTCAAGGGTCTTTAGTGCGTCGTGCAGAGCCTTGTTTTCCTGGCGGGCGAATAAGTCACTTTGTTGGGAGTTTTGCTTATTCGGTATGGCGGCTGGCGAGGATACTGAAGTCGAGCCTAACTCAGGTTGAGGCGTTTTTTCTGAGCTACTTTCAAGCCGGGCCAGTTCACTGCGAGCCAGGTCAATTACGTCGGTGGGTACTCCAGCGAGCCGGGCCACCTGAATACCGTAACTCTGGTTAGCAGGGCCGGGTCGTACACTGTGTAAAAATACAATACGGTCGTTGTGCTCCGTGGCATCCAGGTGCACATTGGCGGCCGCGGGAATTTGCTCCGGCAAAGCGGTCAATTCAAAGTAATGGGTGGCAAACAGGGTAAAGGCGCGGATGTCTCCGGCCAGTTTCCAGGCGCAGGCCCAGGCCAGAGACAGACCGTCGAAGGTGCTGGTGCCGCGACCGACTTCATCCAGCAATACCAGACTGCGGTCGCTGGCGTTGTGGAGAATATTAGCGGTCTCTGTCATTTCCACCATAAAGGTAGAGCGCCCTCCGGCAAGATCATCCGATGAGCCGATGCGGGTAAAGATACGGTCGAGCAGGCCCATGCGCACACTGCTGGCGGGAACTCCACAACCGACATGGGCAAGTAGAGCGATTAGCGCCGTTTGGCGCATGTAGGTTGATTTGCCGCCCATGTTGGGCCCGGTGATAATCAGCATGCGGCGCTGGTCGTCCATCACCAGATCGTTCGGTACAAAAGGGGTGTCGAGGTTGTGTTCTACGACCAGATGACGACCGCCAACAATCTCAATGCCGGGAGTGTCCGTGATCTGTGGTTGAACCAGATCGAGGGTGTCAGAGCGTTCTGCCAGATTGGCGAGCACGTCGAGTTGAGCCAGTGCAGCAGCACTTTCCTGAAGCGGGTGAAGAGAGTCGTTGAGAGTGTCGATCAGACTTTCGTAGAGGGCTTTTTCCCTGGCCAGAGATCGGCTTTGGGCACTCAGTGCCTTATCTTCAAACTCTTTCAGTTCGGGGGTGATGTAGCGCTCGGCATTTTTCAGAGTCTGGCGACGAATGTAGTCTGCCGGAGCCTCTTGCGACTGCGCTTTTGATATCTCGATGTAGTAACCGTGAACCCGGTTGTAGCCGACTTTAAGAGTGGAGAGCCCGGTACGTTCTTTCTCTCTCTGCTCGAGAGCGATGAGATAGTCGCCGGCATTACTCGCGATGGAACGTAGTTCGTCCAGTTCGCTGTCGTAGCCGGTGGCGATGACTCCGCCGTCGCGAATCAGAGCGGGTGGGTTTTCGATGAGTGCTGTACCAAGCAGGGTGTCGAGATCGGGAAAGACACTGGCCTGAGTTCTCAAAGACAATAACAGTCTGACTTTATTATCAGCGAGACTGTCGGCGAGTGTGTTTTGTAAGTCGGGTAATACTACCAGGGAATCCCGCAGCCGAGTCAGATCGCGAGGCCGGGCTGAGCGTAGTGCTACCCGGCCCAGAATACGCTCCATATCGCCGACCGCAGACAGTAATTGGGACAGGGTTTCGTATTGGTAGTTTTCACCTAATTGAGCAATGGCGTGCTGACGGTTTTCGATGTCAGGCAGCGAGCGCAAGGGGCGATTGAGCCAGCGTTGCAGCAGTCGACCACCCATAGCAGTCGAGGTTTTATCCAATACGCTCAATAAGGTGTTCTCGTGACTACCCGTGAGGTTGGTGTCTATCTCCAGGTTGCGCCGGGTCGCGGCATCCAGCACCACGCTTTCGCTGTGGTTTTCATAAGTGATAGCGCGGAGGTGGGGTAGTCGGGTGCGTTGAGTTTGGCGGACATATTCCAGCAGGCAGCCCGCAGCGATAAGAGCAAGGTCGAGATGATCGCAGCCAAAACCAGAGAGATCCCGGGTTTGAAACTGTTCGCGCAATTTGCGACGAGCGCTGTCCAGATCAAATTCCCAGGGCGGGCGACGACGCAGCCCCGGGTGTTGCTGGAGACTGTGATTAAGAGAGCTGTTAGTGAGAGAGCTATTTGATTGGTCCGAATCAAGGTCTGTACTGTCACCTCCGGTGAGCCACTCGTCACTAATTAAAATCTCAGCGGGACTGAGTCGCTTTAGTTCTCCCTGTAGTGTTTCCGCGCCCTCTAATTCGGACACCACAAAGCGGCCACTGCCAATATCCAGGGTGGCAAGGCCGTATCGTTGGCCGAATGGATAAATAGCCGCCAGTAAGTTTTCTCGTCTGTCGTCCAGTAATGATTCGTCGCTCACGGTTCCCGGGGTAACCACTCGGACGACTTTCCGATCTACTGGCCCCTTGCTGGTGGCGGGATCACCTATTTGTTCACAGATGGCGATGGACTGCCCCAGCTTCACCAGGCGCGCCAGATAAGTATCCGCCGCATGATAGGGAATGCCCGCCATGGGGATGGGCTCGCCCGCCGATTTGCCGCGACTGGTCAAAGTCACATCCATCAATTCAGAAGCGAGTCTGGCGTCGTCGAAAAATAACTCGTAAAAATCCCCCATGCGATAGAACACCAGTTCATTGGGGTGCTCTGCTTTAATGCGCAGATATTGCTGCATCATTGGCGTATGTGTCGTGGGAGGCGTCTGGGCAGTCATCGAAGTTCGGGCTGGTTTTTAACAAAGAGTAGGGATTCTAAGGGATTCGGTGGAGCGAAAGAATAGCTATATCGCGATTCCTTTATTCAGGTGGTGTAAGGAAAGGTGCCGACAGCGTAAAGCCAAGGTGCCGATAGCGTAAAGCCAAAGAGTGGATGACTTTCCTGCAGGCTACGACATAGAAGTTTATGACATAGAAATGAAGACCTTATTCCTTTTATACTGAGCCATAACCAGATTTCTCTTGATAGAGTCATTCAAAACTTCAAAGCAGGAAAATACAGCGCCCATGATGGAAGAAATTAGCCAGTTCCAGGATATGTATGATCAGGTCATCGCTTTTTTTGTGACCTATAGTTTTCAGCTGATTGGCGCCTTAATTATACTGATCATCGGCCTGGTGATTAGCAATCGAGTCGCTCGACTGGTGACTCGAACCTGCGAAAAACATGGCCTCGATGTGACTTTGAGCCGCTTCCTGGCCAGTTGCACCAAAATTATTATTGTCGTTGCGGTGGCCATTATTTGCCTGGGCAAGATAGGCGTGAGCGTGACGCCATTTGTTGCAGCCATTGGTGCTTTATCTCTGGGGGCTGGCTTAGCGGTACAGGGCCTGTTGTCCAATTATGGAGCCGGGCTCAATATCGTTCTTACTCGCCCTTTTGTGGTGGGCGATACGATTACTGTGCAGGGTGTGACCGGTATTGTTAAGGAAGTACGTTTGGCGCAAACCGTTCTTACGGACGAAGACGACGTCATTATTTTAATTCCCAATCGCCATATCGTGGGTGAAATCATTCACAACTCAAGTGGTTCGAAGGTCGTCGAAAGCCAGATTGGAGTCGCCTACGCCAGCGACCTAAATCGGGTTATGGAGACAATCCGCGGCGTGTTGCAAACCCTGGACATCGATAGCGGTCGGCCACCCCAAATAGGTATAGACGAATTTGGTGATAGCGGGCTGATTTTTGGTATCCGTTTTTGGGTGCCTACGGATCGATACCATCAGTTGCGGTTTCAAATGCATAACGAGCTTTACAGGGCACTGAGTGATGCTGGTATTGAGATTCCCTTCCCGCAGCGGGAAGTGCGTTTACTCAATCCCGACGATTAGCAGCTGGAGCCTTAAAAACACCATAAAAAGTAAGTGGGATGTCTAATATGACCGATAAGCACATGAGCCTTGAAGTTGCCGATGGCGTTGGCCTGATCACTCTTAATCGACCGGATGAAGGCAACCCGGTGGTACACGGTATGGTTGAGGAGCTACTCGAAAAAGCGATTATTTGTGACGAAGACCCCGCTATTCGGGCCGTGGTACTTACCGGCACGGGCCGAATGTTCTGTGTGGGTGGTGGTCTCAAAGATTTCGCTGAGCAAGGTGACAATATCACTCGTCATTTAAAGCTGGTCACCCAGCTGTTTCACGGCGCTATCTCTAAATTTAACCGCATGGCACCACCGGTTATCGCGGCAATAAATGGTACCGCAGCTGGCGGCGGGCTGAGCCTGGCGTTGACGACTGATCTGGCGATTTCCGCAGAGTCGGCGAAATTCACCATGGCTTACACCAATGCAGGGCTGGCTCCGGATGGCAGTTCCAGCTTTTACCTCGCTAAAATGATTGGTATGCGCCGCGCTAAGGAAATGGCCCTGCTCAATACGGTGCTCAGTGCTGAGCAGGCCCTCGATTGGGGTTTGATCAATAAAGTTGTGCCCGACGACGAGTTAATGACTTGTGCCCTGGAGATGGCGCGCAAGCTGGCTCAAGGCTCAATGATCGCCTACGGCGAAACCAAGAAGCTTATGCTGGCCGGAGCCACTGAAAGTCTCGAGTCGCAAATGGAGCAGGAGGCGCGAGCTATTTCATCACTCGCGGGTAGCCCGGATGGTCGAGAGGGTGTGAGTGCATTTATCGACAAGCGGAAGCCAGAATTCAAGAACCAGGGGTCCTAAGCCCTGGCTTATCTTCATCAAGCCTGGTTTTGTGAAGAAATAGTTCTCTCAAATTATCCCTGAAAAAATAACCTTGCGGCCATTCCGGTGGTCGCTTACTGTTGAGCTCATGAAACATTCTCATTACACACTGGCCCTGGAGCTGGGAGCGCAGCTGAAATCCGCGGGTTTGACGGTGAGTTGTGCGGAATCCTGTACCGGGGGTGGCATTGCTCATGCCATTACTGCGGTACCCGGCAGCTCTACCTGGTTTGATATGGGTTTTGTGACTTACAGTAATGCATCTAAGGCCAGTCTGCTCGCGGTGAGTCCCGATATTTTAGAGCGATACGGTGCAGTCAGTGAAGCCGTGGTATCCGCTATGGCGGAAGGGGCATGCAGTAGGGCCGGCGCAGATATCGCGGTATCGGTGAGCGGTATTGCCGGGCCGGATGGGGGTTCGATTGATAAACCCGTGGGAACCGTGTGGCTTGCCTGGGCTGGATTCAAGGGTGTAAAAACTCTCTGCTGTCAGTTCGATGGTGATCGAGAAGAGGTCAGAGAGCAGGCGATTACGGTCGGTTTGGAAGGCCTTCTGGGCTATGGTAAAAAATCATTTACTGTATGATTGTACAGTAAATGATTTTGGGTTAAGCTGGCGTCAGTTGTCGGATTTGAGCTTCCCGGTTGGCCGTTGAAATCTGTACTAAATCAATAAGCGCTATATCAATAAGCACTACATCTAGAAGCACTACATCTAGAAGCACTACATCAAGAAGTAATGCATCAATAAATTGTATGAATACGAGGTGAGATAGATGGATACCAATAAGGAAAAAGCCCTGCAAGCGGCATTGGGCCAAATCGAACGACAGTTTGGTAAAGGCACGGTCATGCGTATGGGAGACAGGGAGCGAGTTGCCATGCCTTGTATTTCTACCGGTTCGCTGGGTCTGGATATTGCCCTGGGGATTGGTGGCCTGCCCAAGGGGCGTGTGGTAGAAATTTATGGCCCGGAATCTTCGGGCAAAACGACGTTAACCCTGTCGGTGATTGCCGAGGCACAAAAGATGGGTGGTACCTGTGCCTTTATCGATGCCGAACATGCACTCGACCCGGATTATGCTGAAAAGCTGGGGGTCAATGTCGATGACCTGATGCTGTCGCAACCGGATACCGGGGAGCAGGCTCTCGAAGTGACCGATATGCTGGTGCGCTCCGGGGCTATTGATGTGCTGGTGGTGGATTCGGTGGCGGCCCTGACGCCCAGAGCTGAAATTGAGGGTGAGATGGGAGACCATCATGTGGGCCTGCAGGCGCGCTTGATGTCTCAGGCTTTACGGAAGTTGACGGGTAATATCAAAAGTTCTAATTGCCTGGTGATCTTTATCAACCAGATTCGAATGAAAATTGGCGTTATGTTTGGTAGCCCTGAAACCACCACCGGAGGTAATGCGCTTAAATTTTACTCGTCAGTCCGGCTGGATATACGGCGTATTGGCGCGGTCAAAGATGGTGATGAAATCATTGGTAATGAAACCCGGGTTAAGGTGGTCAAAAACAAAGTAGCTCCTCCTTTTAAGCAAACCGAGTTTCAGATCTTGTATGGCCAGGGGATTAACAACCTCGGTGAAATTATTGATCTCGGAGTGAAATGCGGATTTGTGAATAAAGCCGGCGCCTGGTACTCCTATCAGGGCGACAAGATTGGCCAGGGCAAGAGTAATTCCTGCGAGTATTTGCGCGAACATCCAGAAATAGCTGAGGAAATTGAGACGAAAATCCGCGAACAGCTCCTATCTCTAGAATCCAGGGCCGACGATTCTGGTGCTGAGCTTAGTGTGAATGATGATGTCAGCGACGGAGAAAGTTCTGGATCGATCCAGGCTGTGGAATAAACCCGGTAGGGTTCCTGACAATAAGCTTGTAGGATAGGTGAAGTAACAAGATCGGGGAACGATATTGATGGACGCCTATCAGGAGTTGATAGCTACAATTGCACTGGTGCTTGGTGTGGGTTGGGCCAGCGGCATCAATCTTTATGCGGCCGTTGCGGTACTGGGTATTGCTGGTGCTACCGGTAACATCGCCCTGCCTGCGGATCTACAAACATTACAGGAACCCCTGGTAATCGCCCTGGCGGTACTGATGTATGTGGTGGAGTTCTTTGCAGACAAGACACCCGGTATCGATACCGGGTGGGATACCTTACACACCTTTATAAGAATTCCTGCCGGGGTATTACTGGCTGCTGGTGCCGTGGGTGATATTACTCCGGCTTTACAAATTGGCGCAGGGCTTGTTGGGGGAGCCATGGCGACGGGGAGCCACTTTACCAAGGCCTCGTCACGGGTACTGATCAATACTTCTCCGGAGCCATTTTCTAATTGGGGCGCGTCTATTAGCGAAGACTTGCTGGTATTTGGCGGGCTTTGGGCGATGTTTAATCACCCCTGGTTGTTTGTGGCGGCGATGATTATTTTTATCGCGCTGGTGATCTGGCTAGCACCCAAAATGTGGCGTTTGGTGAAAGCAGTGTTTCGCCGTATCGGTGGTTGGCTGGGAATCTACAAAGACCCCCGTAAGCGCGAACCGGATCCAGAACCGGAGCGACCTAATACCACTGAAGAACAAGAGCCCATTGAATACAGCTGAAGGGGTGATGCGCAGGTTTGTGGTTTGCCCCCAGGGTTTCTTAAGCTTAAACCGCCATTAAAAAATAACAGTCATGAGTGAATCTGTCACACAGGTATGTTCTCTCCCTGCCGATGATGAGGCTATGCGTTTGCGCTCAATCGCGATCAGGGCTCTGTCCCGGCGCGAGCACAGCCGCGCCGAGCTTACGACAAAACTGTGTAAAGGGGACACGCCGGAATCGACTGTTTTATTTGCCGTGCTGGATCGTCTGGAGCGTGAAGATTTACAATCCGATTCGCGGTTTGCCGAGGCAGTGATTCAAGCGCGAGTGCGGCGCGGTAAAGGCCTAAGACATATTCAGCACGAGCTTGCTCAGAAGGGTGTTTCGGAAATCATTATTGAGACTGCGCTTATCGAGGCGGATATCGACTGGTTTGAGTTGGCGCGTCAAACCGCAGAAAAAAAATTTGGCTGTGAGCCGCCAGCCGACTGGGCTGAACGAGCTAAGCGCTCCCGCTTTTTACAGTATCGAGGCTTTGGTAGTGATGAAATTCGCTCAGCGCTGGGCTGATGTCTTAGGTTTATGTCTCGGGCTGATGTTTCAAACTATGACAGACCACTAAAAATTTCCAGCATGCGGCTTTCCGCCCAGCTATTTGTCCCCATCTTCTCAAGAAAGCCGCAGTGGCCGCCGCTCGATGTGATTTCTGTCGTTAGAGCTCGGGGTTCTTTAATATCATAAAGGTCACTTACAGGAATGATTGGATCGTCCTTACTGGCAATGATGGTGCTAGGCACCTGTAGTCTTGAAAGCCTGTCACTATCGATCGTGTAAGCGGAGAAGTACTCCGCAGGGGTCGAGTAGGCGGTGAAGTTTGGAATAAAGAAATCGTTGATGTCCTTAAGGGTTTTACACTTCTGCAGTGTCTCGCCGTAGCCCAGCTCTGGAAAATAATGGAGCTTGGTAGTCAGTGAGCGCTTCCACTTGTTGAAAAAATAGTAGTGATAGGGCGAGCGGGGTTGCTGGAGAATGTCCATAGTATTGGCGGGGTTTATGGTCGGGCTAATACTGACGGTGCCACTGAGTTTGAGCTTCTCGCCGACATCCGCAGCTATGCGCAGGGCGAAGTTGCCGCCGAGAGAGTAACCGGCGAGAAAGCAGGATTGCCGTGGAAACATGACTCGAATTTTGAGGATTCCACGAGCTACCTCTGGCATTAAGGTAGAGTTAAAGAGTTCTTTGTTTAAGTGCAGGCTAGGGCCGTGATCCCGAAAGTTCAAACGAAATACGTCGTATCCAGCGCTCAATAGTTTGGCGCTTGCCGAGATGATGTAGTTTGAGGTGAAACTACCTTCCCAGCCATGCAGCAAAATAACGAGTTTCTTTGAGGAGCCTACTTTGCCCGTTCTGGTGTGGAGCCAGTTTTTATTGAAAGCGCCTAGTAAACGAATATTCTTACCACAATTAATTAAATGCTGGCTCTCCGTTGCCTGGATTCTGGCTGCAGTGTTTGCCAGTATTAAACGCCGGGGACCGAGACTGTTAAGCGCCGTCTGTATGTGTTTGTTGCGCAAAATAGGGTAGGGTTCAAAGCTCGCGCTCATGGTTATTCTTCCAGGTTAATTACAGTCTTGGCTTATTTTTAAGGCTTAACTATGGTTAAGGATCAACTATGGGTTTTTGAATGATAAGTCGATCAATTATAGCCCTGCTAATTATAGGATTGTCGGTGCTGAGCCCGTAAATACAAAAAGCAGGGTAGTCAGAGCAGATTGGCCCGGATTATTTCACCTTAACGTCGAAAATAGATATCCCGCATAGGATAAATCAGGAGTAGATCACATATGAGTCGCGAGTTTTCTCTGCAAATGCGAGGTCAACAAAGGTTTTCGGGTGACACTCGGGCGTGGGCCCCGGGGTTTAGGTATTTGGCAACCTGCTTTCTTTACCTGACGTTCGTTGGGGCGGATATACAGGCGCTAGAATTCAAAGGCCAATGGCAGCAAGGTGGGATGTTGATTGGTACGGTTGCCGCGGGAGACTCGGTTGATTTTGATGGACGCTCTCTGCCGGTAAGCGAAGAGGGCCAGTTCGTACTGGGTTTGGGGCGGAATGCGCCGTCAAGGGTGACTTTGAGGGTCAATAGCAAGCAAGGAGAGAAGAGTTACGAATTTAATGTGGCCCAGCGAGAATATGCGATCCAGCGTATAGAGGGCGTTCCCCAGCGTACCGTGACCCCTCCGGAAAGCGTTATGGAGAGAATTCGTTCTGAGGGTGCCGAGGTAAGTCGGGCGCGGCGAGGAGAATCTCAGCGCCTGGATTTCCTGAACGGGTTTAGTCGGCCTTTGGAGGGGCCAATTACCGGAGTTTACGGTAGCCAGCGGGTCTATAACGGCGTCCCTAAAAACCCCCACTACGGCCTTGATATAGCCGGGCCGGAAGGTGCGATGGTTTATGCGCCAAATTCTGGGGTGGTCAAGTTGGTGCATCGGGATATGTATTACTCGGGTGGTACTTTAATCATTGATCACGGCTACGGTGTCTCGTCGACCTTTATTCATCTCAGCGATATTTTGGTATCGGAGGGTACCGAAATTAATCGAGGCGATCCCATTGCGAAAGTGGGTGCGACGGGTCGAGCGACGGGGCCGCACCTGGACTGGCGTGTTAACTGGTATCAGGTTCGCCTCGACCCGGCCCAGGTACTGGAGCATTTCTCGAATTCGGAGCAGGTCGCTGGGGCTGACGGGGAAAGTGTACAAATTAAACCGAGGTAATAGAGTCGGCGTTCGCTTTGCCGTAGAATTACTTTATCAGCGCGGAGATAAAAGTCATCGACAAGCAATTATTGAGTATTTTAGTGTGTCCGGTTAGCAAAGCAGCGTTGGAATATAACGAAGCTCGGCAGGAGCTAGTGTGTCGTGTCAGCGGTCTGGCTTATCCGATTCGGGATGGCGTGCCGGTGATGCTGGAAAGCGAAGCGCGAACCTTGAGTGCCGATGAGCGCCTGGCTGGCTCAAAGCAGAGCACGTCAAATCACCTGCCATCGGACTAGATGGCATTGAGATGGGCTTAGCCAAAGAGCTCAGTCGATTAAAGGCGAACAGGAAAACGAAAAGATGATGGCGACAGAGACGATTTTTACTAAAATTATGGCGGGCGAAATCCCGGCAGATATTGTGTATCAGGATGAACATTGTATTGCTATTAAGGATATCGCACCCAAGGCACCCACCCATTTACTGGTGATCCCTCGCAAGATCATTCCAAGATTGTGTGATGCCAGTGAAGAAGATAAAGCTCTACTGGGACAGCTTATGCTCGCCACTGGTGAGATAGCGCGGCAGGCCGGAGTGGATGAGGCCTTCCGGGTCATTATCAATAATGGTGCCGACGTGGGGCAAACAGTCTTCCATTTGCACCTGCACATCTTGGCGGGTAAAGAATTTTCCGAGGCTCAGCTCGGGTTTTAAAGAGGTTTTTAATTATAAAAGCCCCTACATTTAAACTGGGAAAAACTATTCATTTAAAATCTCGGAAAACTAGCCATCGGGCTTTAAACCCCACAACATTCAAACAGGAAAATTTGTGAACAGTGCGGACCTTCGGCAGGCTTTCCTGTCTTTTTTTGAATCTAAAAACCATAGCATTGTCGCCAGTAGTAGCCTGGTGCCAGGCGACGACCCGACCCTGCTATTTACTAATGCAGGCATGGTGCAATTTAAAGATGTTTTTACCGGGGCAGAGAGCCGCTCCTACACCCGCGCGACTTCTTCGCAACGCTGTGTGCGTGCTGGCGGGAAGCACAATGATCTGGAGAATGTAGGGTACACCGCTCGCCACCACACTTTTTTTGAAATGCTGGGTAACTTTAGTTTTGGCGATTATTTCAAACGTGAAGCCATTGCCTACGCCTGGGAGTTTCTTACCGGTGAGTTAGGTCTGGCGCCCGAGAAGTTGTGGATTACCGTACATGTCAGCGACGACGAAGCGGCTGCGATCTGGGTAGATGAGATTGGCATTGATCCGGCACGCTTATCTCGGCTCGATGAAGATAACTTTTGGCAGATGGGCGATACCGGCCCCTGCGGCCCCTGCTCGGAAATTTTTTATGATCACGGCCCCGAGGTTGCTGGTGGCCCCCCAGGTAGTGAAGACGATGATCTTGATCGCTACATCGAAATCTGGAATTTGGTTTTTATGCAATACGAGCGCAGCGCCGATGGCAGCCTCGAACCTTTGCCGAAACCTTCCATCGATACGGGGATGGGGCTGGAACGTATTGCCGCCGTTATGCAGGGGGTACACAATAATTACGATATCGATTTGTTTGCCAATTTGATTCGCGCTGCGGCAGAGTTACTAGACTGTGAGGATCACAGTAATAATTCACTGCGCGTGATAGCGGATCACATTCGGTCCTGCGCATTTTTGATTGCCGATGGCGTGCTGCCTTCCAACGAGGGGCGCGGTTATGTGTTGCGGCGAATTATTCGACGCGCTTTGCGCCACGGCAATAAGCTCGGCGCGAGCGATGCATTTTTTCATCGTTTGGTTTCACCTCTGGTGACAGAAATGGGCGGGGCTTATCCCGAGTTAGCGGAGAGTCAAACTCGCATCGAAGCGGCTCTACTGGCGGAGGCTGAACAGTTTGCCCGGACTCTCGATAAAGGTCTGGGCGTACTGGAGGCCGCATTGACAGGCTTGTCCGGACGAGAAATTCCTGGCGAGCTCGTGTTCCAGCTTTACGATACCTACGGTTTCCCCGTCGATCTGACCAACGATATTGCCCGAGAGCGCGATTACACTCTGGATATGCCGGGTTACGAGCGCTGCATGGAGGAGCAAAAAAATCGTGCGCGTGAGGCTAGCCAATTTCGGGGCGGGGCTACACCAACTCTAAGCATAGAGACTGGCACGGTCTTTAATGGTTATGAGCAGCTGGCTGATAAAGCGCAAATTACCGCTTTATATTTGGCGGGAGAGTCAGTACAGAGCCTGAGTGCCGCTGAATCGTCAGAGTCTTCAGACGCAATTATTGTGCTCGACCAAACACCATTTTATGCCGAGTCAGGTGGCCAGGTGGGCGATGTTGGCTGGCTCACTGGTGATGCGGCACAGGTGCGCTTTGAGGTTCGAGATTGCCAGCAACAGGGCGAAGCTCATTTGCATATTGGAACTTTATTGGCGGGCAGTTTGCAGCTTGGTGATACGGTGCAAACTCAGGTTAATATCGATGCGCGGCAAGCCGTCGCGCTCAATCATTCCGCAACCCACCTGCTTCATGCTGCTTTGCGTGAGGTATTGGGTGAGCACGTTAGCCAAAAAGGCTCACTGGTGGATACTGAGCGTTTGCGCTTTGACTTTTCCCATGCCGAAGCCGTGAGTGCCGAGCAATTGAAGTTGGTTGAACACCGGGTCAATACTGAAATTCGTCGTAACACGGCAGTGCAGTCTGAGGTGAGCACTATGGATGCGGCCAAAGCCAAAGGAGCAATGGCGCTATTTGGCGAAAAATACGGCGATGAGGTACGCGTGCTCAGTATGGGCGAAGGCTTTTCCGTCGAGCTCTGTGGTGGTACGCATGTGCAGCGCACCGGAGATATTGGTGTATTAAAAATTGTATCTGAATCCGGTATCGCCTCCGGGGTGCGACGTATTGAAGCCCTCACGGGTGATCGGGCCCTGGCTTATTTTGACGAGCAACAGAATTGCCTGATGACCGTTGCAGGGACCCTCAAAACCAAACCCGCAGACAGTGCGCTAAAAGCTCGTCAGTTAGTGGAGCAGAACCGTTACTTACAAAGAGAGCTAGATGCGCTAAAAGTAAAATTGGCCGGGGCCTCGGGTGGCGATGTGTTGGCAGAAGTGCGTGAGCTTAATGGGGTTAAGGTCCTGGTTAAGCAATTAGAGGGCGTGGACGGGAAAAATCTGAGAGATATTGCCGATCAAATGAAATCTCGCCTGGGTAGTGGCGTAGTCTTACTGGCGACGGTGGACGAAGAAGAGGGCAAGGTAGCACTGATCGCGATGCTGACCAAAGACCTGGTGGGGCAACTTAAAGCGGGTGATCTGATGAAACATGTTGCCACGCAAATCGGGGGCAAGGGGGGCGGTCGTCCCGACATGGCTCAGGGTGGTGGCACTGATATCGCTGCCTTGCCTGCAGCTCTCGAGTCGGTTTACGACTGGCTTGGGCAGCAATTGAGTGATTAAGGCGGTCAAATACGCTAATACCTTGAAAAATAGTCAAATATCTTTTTTTTGCCCACAGTTGGTGGTAAATTCCCGCCCCCGCTAGTGTGTGGGAACTATCTGGACATATTTGATGAGTCTTATCGTACAAAAATTTGGCGGCACCTCAGTGGGTACTGTGGAGCGCATTCAGGCCGTTGCTGAAAAAGTTGCCGGGTTTCGAAGCCGTGGCGACGATATCGTGGTGGTGGTATCTGCCATGAGCGGCGAGACCAATCGTCTGATCGGTTTGGCTGGGGAGATCTCCGAGACTCCCGCGGTGCGAGAAATGGATGTATTAGTCTCTACCGGCGAGCAGGTCACCATTGCCTTGCTAGCAATGGCTCTTGAGGAGAAAGGTTGCTCCGCGCGATCTTATACCGGCGCACAGGTACGTATTCTGACCGACAGTTCTCATACCAAGGCACGTATCGAAGACATCGACGTGGATCGTATTCGAGAGGATCTGAATGCCGGACGTGTGGTGATCGTCGCTGGCTTCCAGGGCGTTGATGCTGAGGGCAATATTACCACCCTGGGGCGTGGAGGTTCCGACACCACGGGAGTTGCACTGGCCGCTGCTCTGAAAGCAGATGAATGCCAAATTTATACCGATGTGGATGGAGTTTACACCACCGATCCACGGATGGTGGAGAACGCTCGGCGTCTGGAGAAAGTCACTTTCGAAGAAATGCTTGAAATGGCCAGTCAGGGCTCAAAAATTTTGCAGATTCGCGCCGTTGAATTTGCGGGGAAATACCAGGTGCCACTACGGGTTTTATCTTCTTTCGAAGATGGCCCCGGCACACTGATTACCTTAGAGGATGAAAACACCATGGAGCAGCCCGTTGTTTCCGGCATCGCATTTAACCGTGACGAAGCGAAGTTGACCATATTGGGTGTGCCCGATATACCCGGCGCGGCCTATCGCATTCTCGGTCCAGTCAGCGATGCTAATATAGAAGTCGATGTGATTGTGCAAAACGTGGCTGAAGACGGCACGACTTCACTGACTTTTACTGTGCATCGCAATGAAATGAAGAAGGCTCAGCAGGTATTGGAACAGGTCGCAAAAGACCTGGGAGCAAAATCCATTAGCGTCGATGACCAAATTGCAAAGTTATCACTGGTGGGTGTGGGAATGCGTTCTCATGCAGGGGTCGCGGCGAGTATGTTTGGTACTTTGGCGGAGCACGATATTAATATTCAAATGATCACGACCTCCGAAATAAAAATTACTGTTGTGGTTGATGAAACCTGCCTCGAACTCGCGGTAAGAGCGCTTCATTCGGCGTTTAATCTCGATGAATCAAGTGATTAATGCAGCCTCATGACTTTGGTCGGGACGGCAGAGAACTTGTTTGTGGGGTAGAGGTAAATAAGCCATAGGCTTGATTGATATTGGGAGCTCGATCCTGGTGAAAATGGACTGTGAGGGGTGCTTTATACTTCGTCCAAAAACCATTAGGTACTTACCCCTAAGAGTTAAGCTTAAGGAATGATAGATCAAAAAAATTTGTTATACTGCCCGGCTCTTTATTGCAGCTTATATGGCTGGAAAGAGTGAGATTCATAATAAAAAAATAGTTTATGCAGTGGGGTTGGTTCACTGACTTGGGTAATTGGAAGCCGGGTCAGAGGTGCTAGCGAAACTGGTTACAGTATTTAATAGAGCAAGGAGAGGCAGCAATGCTAATATTAACGAGACGAGTAGGAGAAACTCTGATCATCGGGGATGATGTTACGGTCACCGTATTAGGAGTAAAAGGCAACCAGGTTCGTCTGGGAGTCAACGCGCCAAGGGAAGTTTCCGTTCATCGGGAAGAGATCTATGAGCGTATCCAACGGGAAAAACAGGCTGAGCAGCCAGGAACTGAGGGGCAATAGCCCCTCTCTTTTTGTAGCTTGCTGTGCTAATATCGCGCCCGCTTTCATGGTAGGAGAAAGTGGTAGATAAACGCGGTAGTGAGAGTAGCCAGGTATGGGCTCTGTCGAAACAGGAAGTGCTAATATAAAGCACTATTCAGACATAAAAAAACATGGTGAGGTGGCCGAGCGGCTGAAGGCGCTCCCCTGCTAAGGGAGTATACCTTGATCGGTATCGAGGGTTCGAATCCCTCCCTCACCGCCAATTAAAAAAGGCTCCTTAATGGAGCCTTTTTTAATTGGCGGTAATAATTATTGAGACGTGTAGGTCGCTTTAAATTACCAGGTTTTTCCTGCATCTAACTTTAACGCGCCAATTATTAGTGGCAGGTAGGCGCAACTTAGCCAGACTAAATTCCAGGCTGGCCAGAACAGGCAGGCGGTCGCGAGGGGTAGTAACCATAGAAGATTAATGGCTATGACGAGTAGGGTGGCGGTCTGGTGAGACTGCCATCGTCGCGCAAGTTTCTGATAGACATGACTACGGTGAGCAGTGTGCCACCGTTCACCCTGAATGATTCGCGTGAATAAGGTGGTGGTGGCATCAGTAATAAATGCGGCAGCGAGAATGAGCCACATGGGGTAAGTCGCCCAACCCGCCTGTGTCGACAGTAAAGCTAGAGAAAAAATAATAAAAGCCAGCCAGGTACTGCCGACGTCGCCCATAAAAATAGAAGCAGGTGCCCAGTTGAGCAGGGTAAAGACTAAGGTGGCTCCAGTAATGGCAGCTCCCCACTGCCATATCGGATTGGCGATGATTTCCGGATGCATCCACGCAGATAGCCCGCCTGCCGCCAGGAACATGAATAGGGCCTGGGTTCCGGCGAGCCCATCAATGCCATCCATAAAGTTAAACAGGTTGATCCACCAGACAGCGGCCAGAAGGAGTAAGGCGAAGGCGATTAGCTCGCCTACCCCAGATGTTTGCTCCAGTAAGTGAAAACTGGAGGAGCTAAAGTGATTGGAGGTAAAGGACAGGGTATCCGTTGCGATTAGTGCCCCAAGGCAGGTGAGTAGCTGGGTGCCAGCACGAATTCTCGCTGACAGGGGGCGAATGTCGTCCCATAAACCCACGCCAGCAAGCAGTAAACCGAGGCCCAGTATCGGCATGCCCGCAGAGATATAAAGATTGTCGGCAGAGTTATGGCAGAACAGCCAGGCTCCTGTGAGCGAGCCTGCCAGGACAATACCCAAGCCACCTCCAGTAGGGGTTGGCTGGGTATGGGAAGAGCGATCAGTACTGAGGGCGATTAAGCCGAATCGATAAGCCTGTTTGCGAATTAGTAAGATCGTAAGCCACGAAATCAGGGTGCTCAAAAAAACAAATATTATCGCGCTCAAGGCAGCAGCCAGAGAGGTGATCCAGCATGTTTTTTAGTCGGGGTGAGGCATGCCTTTGTTTTCATAAACCTATGTGTTTTATTCACCATCAAATTCCGGCTTGCGTTTTTCCTTAAACGAAGCGACACCATTTAAGCCATCTTCTGTTGCTCCCATGGCAATGATGGACTCGGCTTCGGCATCCAGTTGCTGTTTAAAGTCATTTTCTAAACTGCTGTGGAGCAGACGTCGGGTGTTGCCGTAGGCAAGTGTTGGCCCCTGCGCTAACTTTTCGGCGAGTTGTTGAGTGGTTTCGGCGAGCGAACTTGCGGATACGATCTCGTTGATCAAGCCCCACTCCAGTGCTTTTTCGGGGCTCAAACGACAGTTGGTCAGCATCATTTCTTCGCTGCGTCGCAGGCCAATTTGGCGAGGTAGAAAGTAGGTGGCGCTACCGTCCGGTGTCATACCAATTGCTGTGTAAGCCATAGTGAAGCTGGCGTTCTCGCTGGCGATAACAAAGCTACAGGATGACATGAGTGACAGGCCTGCACCGGCGGCCATGCCTTGCACACTGGCGATGACCGGCGCGTTCATGGTCGATAGTATTTCCACTGCTGGGTGAAAACTATCGAGTAATTTACGCAATGTGGAAGGCAGGTCTTTACCGGCTTTGGCAAAGGTGATGACATCGCCCCCTGCGCAGAAAATTTTGCCTTCGGCATCAAGAATCACCGCGCGCACCGAAGGATCGTCCTTGCATAAGAGAGCGACCTGAAGAAGCTCTGCGCCCATATCGAGATTTAATGCATTGGCGGCGTCTGGTCGGGCCAGAGTGATGCGTGCGATATGGTTTTCGTGTTGAAATTTGATGGTTTTATAAGACATCGGAGCTAACCTGCATGTTTAAAATATAGTATTCCATCCATGGTACGCGTTGCATGAACGGGTATCCAGAGAAGGGGCTGGATTTACTAGAAGGTATTTTATTAAAATCTATCAACTGTTTCTGGAGCGGATAAGCAAAAATGTCGTATTACCAACACCACGTGTTTATGTGTACAAATTTACGTGAAGATGGTCGTGAGTGCTGTCAGGATTATCAGGCGATCGAGTTGCGTGGCTACTTAAAAAAGAAAGTTAAACAAGCTGGTTTGGCCGGGCCGAAGGGAATTCGGGTGAATGGCGCGGGATGTCTGGATCGTTGTGCTCTGGGGCCAGTGATGGTGGTCTATCCCAACGAGACCTGGTATCGCTATCAGTCGGAGAAGGATCTGGATGAGATATTCGAAAGCCATCTTAAACAGGATGTGAAGGTCCAGCGCTTGCGCATCGCACCTAAATACGATGATTGAGAGCGGTATACGCGCGCTCGTTTACACGGCTATTACAGTGTAAAACCTAGAACAATACTTAAATCTTCAATGGCCTGTTTTTCCGAGATGACTTTAATCGTGGTCATGCCGAGCTGGCGGGCGGGTTTTAAATTAATGCCGAGATCATCGAGGTAAATGACTTCGCTGGGTTCCACTTCCATTCTTTCGCAGGCCAGCAAATAGAATTCAGGCTGGGGTTTACGCATCCCTTCTTTACTAGATTGCAGGACATGATCGAAAAGCGCCATCGTTTCAGCGACTTCGGCAGCACTCTTTGCTGAGCGCGACATACCCGGTCCCTTGCCCGCGCGAACGTTGTTGGTCAGGCAGGAGATTTTGTAGTCCTGTTTGCAGCGTTTGAGCACTTCCACCATGCGAGGTCGTACATCGCCGCTGAGTAATTTAATGATCTCAATGCCGGGTAATGGGTGCCCTGCTGCGGTGGATTCCTTTAGAAATAAACCATCGAACTCCTCGAGGGTAACCTGACTCGACTCGAATTTTGCCCAGGCGTTGCTGTCTGGATTAGTCGAGTTAATGCCTCGGATAAAATCTTTGGGGAGGCTGTTTTTAGTTTCGTAGTGACTAAAAGATTCAAAAGGGGAGCTGGTGATGACGCCACCAAAATCCCAGAGTATGGCTTTAAAGGACATAGTGTGTTGGCTTCCTGATTAATAAAATAAGTCTAATGACTAGCAGGGTTTAGATGTTTTTATAAAAACTGGCGTGCCCTTCAGGGCGGGTTTTAAACCGTTTGTGCATCCAGAGGTAATCTGCTGGATGTTCGCGAATTTTTCTTTCCAGCCAGTCACTCCATATTTGAGTGTCGGCCAGGTCGTCGCCAGAAGGGTAGTTCTCCAGTAAGGGTTCAATTTCCAAGACACAGTTATTGCCTTCCCGGTAAGCACTCAATAAAAGCACCTGCGCACCCGTTTGTTGTGCGTATTGAGGGATGCTCGTTATAGTCGCAGTGGGGATGTCGAAGAAGGAAACAAACTCGCCTCGTTTTAGTCCGAAATCCTGATCGGGAACAATGGCGACAACGCCCTTGTCTTCCAGTTTTACCAGCATGTCACGGATATCTTTACGGTGAAAAGTGTTGATCGGGTACTTGGCAATACCACGTTGGTATAAATGTGCTTCCAGGAGCGGGTTGTCCAGCCGTCGATAGACGGCGTCAAAGGGGTTTATAGACGCGAGTTTTCCAATATAGCTAAACAGGGTAGTGAAATGCCCAGTGACGAGTATTAAGGGCTTATTCATCGATAAAGCCTGCTTAAGGTGCTCCTCACCAACGACGCGAACCGGATCGGTAAGAACTTCTGGTGGGCGCCAGATTAGATTAAGTAGATCGAAGGTCATTCGTAGGGAAGATTCCAAATTCCTCTCAACCAGGGTTTGTTTGGATTCGTGAGATTCTTCTGGAAAGCACAGGTCAATATTACGGCGAATAATTCGTATTCGGCTATTGTTGGTGTTTGCCAGTTTGCGGCCCAGCCAGCGAGACAAGCTCCGTTGCCAGCGCAGAGGCAGTCGAGCCAGTGCCCAGCTCAGCGCGACAACGAGCCAGGAGAGCCAAAATTTGGGGAGTAAGTAGCTGGGTCTGAATTTTTCAGATGACATACGAATATCAAAATAAGTGAGTGATGAGGTTAAGTAGAGCGTGACCTCGCTGTAGCTCGCAAGGGTGTTGCCGCTCGTATTTGATTATACCGGTTTCGTGAAACGAGGTGGCTACCCTGGGTGGCCAAAAAATCTTGTCTTATAGAAAGAGTGCCCCGAGCTGCTTGGAGGATTGCCCCAAATCTTTTGTCGCTCGACATTTGCCGACGCGTAGTTAAGAATACATAATACGATTACGTAATAATTAAAATAAATGGGGGTTATATGAGTGACATGATGTATCTGCCACCGATACTCGGTGTGTTTGGTCTTATTTGTGCGTTTGTTATTTATCGCTTGATCATGCTAAGTCCGGCGGGCGAGGACAAGGTGACGGCGATTGGCGATCAGATCCATTTGGGTGCGATGGTCTTTATGCGGCGCGAATATACAATGCTGGCACTATTTGCCGGAGCCTTGTTAATTCTTATTTTGGTGTCACCGCTGGGGTTTAATACAGCCCTGGCCTTTATTGTTGGCGCCCTGTGCTCAGCATCAGCGGGTTGGCTGGGGATGATTTCTGCGACCAAAGCTAACGTGCGTACGGCGACAGCGGCACACAGGGACGGTGCGGCAGCGGCCTTGTCTGTTGCCTTTTATGGTGGCTCGGTCATGGGCCTGTGCGTTGCCTCTCTGGGCTTGTTCGGGCTTGGCATTCTGTATCTCTATTTTGGTGGTGACCCCCATACTGCCGAAGCGATTCATGGCTTCGGTATGGGTGCTTCGGTTGTCGCGCTATTTTCTCGTGTCGGCGGTGGTATTTTTACCAAGAGTGCCGACGTTGGTGCTGACCTGGTTGGAAAAATTGAAGCGGGTATTCCTGAAGACGATCCTCGCAACCCAGGGGTGATAGCCGATAACGTGGGCGATAACGTGGGTGATGTCGCGGGTATGGGCTCGGATATTTTTGAATCCTACTGTGGCGCCATGATTGCTTCTATCGCTATTGCGGCGGCGATGTCCGTAGAGATTCGCTCAGCGATGATGTCCTTACCACTTGCTCTGGCAAGTATCGGTTTAATCGCCTCCCTGGTGGGTATTGTCGTGATACGGCTGCGCTCTAGTGCTGAACCGAGCCAGGCTTTGCGCACCGGTACCATTGTCGCGCCGGTTTTATTCATCGGTGCTGCGTATTTTCTGATTAAAAGTATGGGTATCGATATTGGGGTTTGGTTTGCCGTGTTGAGTGGAGCGGTGGGCGGAATACTGATTGGTTTGGTCACCGAGTATTACACCGGCGCCGCACCAGTACGAAAAATCGCCAAATCTGGTGAAACGGGTCCTGCCACGGTGATGATTACCGGATTGGCTGTGGGAATGCAGTCGGTGGTTCTGCCGGTTCTGTTTATTAGTGCCATCATTTATGTCTCTAGCGAATACGCGGGTCTCTATGGTGTGGGCATAGCGGCTGTCGGTATGTTGTCAACGGTCGGCATTACTATGGCTATTGATGCTTATGGTCCGGTTGCCGATAACGCGGGCGGAATCGCTGAAATGGCAGGGATGGGTGCCGAAACTCGGGAAATTACTGATTCTCTCGATGAACTGGGGAACACGACTGCAGCCATCGGCAAAGGCTTTGCCATTGGTGCAGCAGCGCTCGCGGCGCTGGCAATTATTGCGGCCTTTGTGCAAACCGTAAAACTGAATAATCCTGACTTTAGTTTAGAGTTGTCAGACCCGGATGTTCTAGTTGGCTTGTTTATCGGCGGCATGATCCCCTTCTTGATCGCCTCTATCACGATGACCGCAGTGGGTGACGCTGCTTTCGAAATGATTCACGAAATCCGCCGCCAGTTTCGAGAAATTCCAGGCCTTCTGGAAGGTACCGCGGAGCCGGATACGGAGCGTTGTGTGGATATCGCGACCACCGCTGCTTTGAAAAAAATGTTGCTGCCAGGTTTTATTGCTGTCGCAGCTCCACCTGTAGTGGGCTTTACTTTGGGAGCGCAGAGTCTTGGAGGCATGCTGGGTGGTGGCTTATTAGGCTGCGTACTATTAGCCTTGATGATGGCGAATGCGGGTGGAGCCTGGGATAACGCCAAAAAGTATGTCGAAAAAGGTAATCTGGGCGGCAAAGGTTCCGATGTTCATACTGCCGTTGTGGTAGGAGATACGGTCGGCGATCCTTTCAAGGATACCTCCGGACCGTCTATGAATATTTTAATTAATGTGATGGCTATTGTGAGCCTGGTGATAGCGCCGCTCTTGTAGAGGGAGTGTGTTGTACACCATAAAAAAGGGCTCCTGAGGAGCCCTTTTTTATGGTGTCGATAAAGTGGTCAGAGTTTGGGTTATTAAAGTTCGATTTATTTAAAGTTCGATGTATCAGCATTTAATTCATCACTGAGCTTTCCCGCCGGGAAAGTAGGCAGATGTGACCCGGTAAGCTATGGCTTCCGTTAAGTGATGGGTTTCTACCGCAGGGCTGTTATCTAGGTCGGCTATGGTGCGGGCTACCTTTAGCAGGCGGTGATAGGCGCGAGCGGATAGCCCCAGCCGATCGATGGCGGTATCGAGTAAATCTTGCTGTTCTTTATTGAGGGCACACAACGAGCTTAGTTGCTTACCCGTCAAGTCACCATTTAAACAAGCCTGGCGGTTTTTTTGCAGCGCTTGTGCTGCGCAAACCTGAACCTGAACATCGGCAGTCGTACCCTCTTCGTGACCATGCTTGCTCTTTTCCGGGAGAGATCGACCGGTTAATTGTGCGCGAGGGATTTGAGGAACCGACACCTGTAGATCGAAGCGGTCGAGCAGGGGGCCGGAAATTTTGCTTTGATAACGCGTGATTTGATCGGGTGTGCAGCGACAGCGCTCACTGCCCAGATAGCCGCAGGGGCAGGGGTTCATGGCGCCCACCAATAAGAATCGAGCCGGGAAAGTAATGCGAGCCTGAACACGGGCGATAGTAATGGAGCCGGATTCCAGTGGTTCTCGTAATACCTCAAGTACTTTTCGGGGGAACTCGGGCAGTTCATCTAAAAATAGCACTCCGCGGTGGGCCAGAGATATTTCTCCGGGTGTGGGTATACCCCCACCACCGGTTAAAGCCGCTGAAGACGCGGTGTGATGAGGGCTGCGAAAAGGTCTCTCGTGAAAATCATGACGCGGAGCCGAGTGTGAAAAAGAGTCACCACTCGTGGAACCCCCAGAAACTGAATAGATAGCGGCAACCTCCAGGGCTTCGGACTCATCCAAGGGTGGAAGAATACCGGGCATACGACTGGCAAGCATGGTTTTTCCAGTTCCCGGGGGGCCAGAAAATAACAAATTATGACCTCCGGCTGCGGCGACCTTGAGTGCTCGTTTAGCTTGTTGCTGGCCAATGACATCGGACAGCTGGGCGGATTGCTTACGAGGTTTTGGTGGCGTAAAACCCTGTCGGGTGAGTAGGGAGCTGGTATCGAGAGTGGACTGTTGTCCACTTTTCGCGGTGCTAGCGGTACGTAAATGGGCGCAGACGTTTAACAGGTGTTTTGCACCATAAACGACGGTGCTTTTACTCAGGGCAGCTTCTTCCGCATTAGCCAGGGGCACAATCAACTGGCGCTGCTGTGAAGCACAGCTGAGTGCGGCAGGCAGAATGCCATTGACGGGTCTCAGTTCTCCCGACAGGGCTAACTCGCCCAGAAACTCATAGTTATCGAGATCATTCAGGGGGAGTTGCCCGGAGGCGGCCAGAATGCCAAGCGCAATGGCCAGATCAAATCGACCCCCTTCTTTAGGCAGATCCGCTGGAGCCAGATTGACCGTGATGCGACGCGGTGGGAAGTCAAAGTGGGAGTTGATCAGGGCGCTGCGCACCCGGTCTTTACTCTCTTTAACGGCGGTTTCTGGCAGTCCAACGATACTTAAGCTGGGCAAGCCATTGGAAAGGTGGACTTCGACGGTAACCGCAGGTGCGGAAATACCGGCTTTTGCACGAGTATGTACAACGGCGAGTGACATGATCTTCCTTGATTTAAGTTTCCGTGACCGGCTATATTTATTCGCCAGTCTTCGCTTATTGAAGCAGTAAATCCTCTTTCTGTCGATGATTCATCGACGCTTCTTTATTAGATGTGTTGCTGGCGAAGACTTCCTGAGCGTACTAATATTTCTGCACTTTAATTGGGCGCTGCCTGGATTGCGCACTATTTAATGGCGCGTTGGGCATTTTCAGGCTTTGGATTTATCCCTTTTGTTTCGATTGGCACAGCTTATGCTTTGTTTTAACTGAAGTGAGCAATTGAACCTCGGCGACCTTGCATTTCGTCGGTCTGAATGGTGTTGGTGGCCTAAATACTGGGTCTCTATATCAGGCGGAGTAAGTAGAGGGGAGATGTTGTTGCAGTCACGACACAACTGAACACAAAAAGAGGAGTACTGATATGAAAATGCTTACGGCAGTAATTAAGCCTTTTAAGCTCGATGATGTGCGTGAAGCGCTGGCAAATGTGGGCGCTCAGGGCGTTACCGTCACCGAGGTAAAAGGTTTTGGTCGCCAGAAAGGGCACACCGAACTCTATCGAGGTGCTGAGTATGTGGTGGATTTTCTACCTAAAGTGAAACTGGAAGTGGCCTTGCCTGACAATATGATCGAAGCTGCTATCGAAGCCATTCTTGCTGCAGCTGCAACAGGAAAAATTGGCGATGGCAAGATATTCGTTTCTGAATTACAACAGGTGATCCGTATTCGTACCGGTGAAACGGGCGACGATGCGGTTTGAGGCATATTACTTTAAGTAAAAAATTTAAAGATCATAACTAGGGCATTAACAATGGAAAACGATATTGTTCAAATCAAATACGCACTGGATACCTTCTATTTTCTAGTGTGCGGAGCCATGGTCATGTGGATGGCTGCAGGTTTTACCATGCTCGAAGCGGGCCTGGTAAGGTCAAAGAATACCACTGAAATTCTTACTAAAAACGTCGCGTTGTACGCGGTCTCCTGCATCATGTATCTGCTGATGGGGTACACCATTATGTACGGTGGTTCGGAAGGCGGTTACCTACCTGATAGCTGGTTTGGCAATACGATTGCTAATGCTTCTCCGGAAGATGTGCTAGCGGGTGCGGCAGCTGATTCGAGCGATTACACCTATTACTCGGGTGCATCTGACTTTTTCTTCCAGGTGGTGTTTGTTGCTACCGCTATGTCGATTGTATCGGGCGCGGTTGCCGAGCGCATGAAACTGTGGGCTTTTCTGGCTTTCGCCGTGGTAATGACAGGTTTTATCTACCCTATGCAAGGCATGTGGAAATGGGGCGGCGGTTTTCTTAACGAAGCAAATTTCCAGGATTTTGCGGGTTCCGGTGTAGTGCATATGACGGGTGCTGCGGCAGCTCTGGCGGCCGTTTTACTGCTGGGAGCACGTAAAGGAAAATATAATGCCGATGGTAGTATCAATGCGATACCCGGTGCGAATATGCCCCTGGCTGCATTAGGTATGTTGATCTTGTGGTTAGGCTGGTTTGGCTTTAACGGTGGATCCCAGCTGGTTGTTTCGGATATTGGTAACGCCAATGCGGTGGCTGATATCTTTGTAAACACGAATGCTGCTGCTGCTGCGGGACTTATCGCGGCCTTAATTACGGCACGTCTACTGTTTGGTAAAGCGGATTTAACCATGGCTATTAATGGTGCTCTGGCTGGCCTGGTGGCGATTACTGCTGAGCCACTGACCCCAGGGCCTATGTGGTCTTCGGCGATTGGTGCGATTGGTGGAGTGTTGGTAGTCTTTTCTGTGCTGACGCTTGATAAATTACGTCTTGATGACCCGGTTGGTGCGATCTCCGTACACGGTGTTGTCGGTATTTGGGGTTTGTTGGCGGTCTGTATTACCAACGACGGTGCGACATTGTCCGCTCAGTTACTGGGTATCGGTGTGATCTTTGCCTGGGTATTTGGTGCGAGCCTGCTGGTATGGTTTGTTCTTAAAATGCTGGTTGGTATCCGAGTCGGCGAAGAAGAAGAATACGAAGGTGTGGATATGTCCGAATGTGGCATGGAAGCTTATCCCGAGTTTACTTCTGGCCGATAAGCAAAAAATACTATCGTGTTTTAAAGGGGCTGCTTGCAGCCCCTTTTTTTATGCGTGGAGTTTAAGTTATCAGTCTGTACGGTCGGCAAGCTGACTCTATGTGGTTCGGGGTGGTAAAAAGAGTCTTGATCTTGCTATGCTAGCCGCAGAACTTAGGCGAATGATGAGATCTGTTGTTCAAGGTGGCAGTTTTCAAGGCTACGGCTTTCAAAGCAATAGTTTTCAAGACAAGAGCTTAAGATAGTTACTCAGGACAGATATTTAAGGAAACAAACGATGAAACTGGTCACGGCAATTATTAAACCCTTTAAGCTGGACGACGTACGCGAAGCTCTTAACGGAGTGGGTGTTCAGGGGGTGACGGTTACCGAAGTCAAAGGGTTTGGGCGCCAGAAAGGGCATACCGAACTTTATCGAGGTGCTGAGTATGTGGTCGATTTCCTGCCCAAAGTGAAGCTTGAAATAGCCATCGACGACGGAATGGTGGACACGGTAGTAGAAAGCATTACCTCGGTTGCGCGCACCGGAAAAATTGGTGATGGGAAAATCTTTATTTCTGAATTACAGCAGGTCATTCGTATTCGTACGGGAGAGACCGGTAATGAGGCGGTCTAACAGACCTCACCTCTTTAGTTCGTACTAGAAAGCTAAAACCCCGTTATATCCTGCATGGCGATAGCGGGGTTTTTACGTCTAACAAAACCGTGAACAATTTCTGTTGTGTGTGACTCCGTCTGATGTGTCTGTCACTGGATAAGTGGCGCTTAATCCTTGCGACGCGCTCGCGGATGAGCGACATCATAAATTTTAGCTAAGTGCTGAAAATCCAGGTGAGTATAGATTTGTGTAGTGGACAGATTGGCGTGGCCCAGAAGCTCCTGTACCGCGCGGAGATCGCCGCTGGACTCGAGTAAATGGCTAGCAAAGGAATGGCGCAGCATATGGGGATGAACCCGTCCCGGAACACCCTGGCGAAGACCAATCTGGGCCAGCCGCTGCTGGATGGCGCGATGGCTTAGGCGCTGTCCTCTGCGAGTGAGGAACAGGGCTGTTTGCTCGGGTTCACACCAGCTTGATCGCTCCCGCAACCAACGTTTGATGGCGGTTTGGGCGTGTGTGCCAACAGGTAATATGCGGGTTTTACCACCTTTCCCGGTGACAGTTATGGTGGTGTCTACCAGATCCAGGTCGTTCAGATTGGTACCGGCGAGTTCTGCCAGTCTTAAGCCCGATGAATACATCAGTTCGGCCATGGCCAAATCACGTAGCATCAAGGGGTCGTTGCTAGCGATATTCAGCAATTGCTGGATTTGATCGACATCCAGGGTGCGAGGTAGTTTTTTGGCGCTTTTGGGTGCGCTCAGGCCTGTCACTGGGTTATCGGTCACCCAGTGTTCACGTAGGGCAAACTTGAACAGTGTGCGTAGCGACGATAACCAGCGAGAGAGGCTGGAGCCTGCGAGTCCGCCAGCGTGTAATTGCCCGAGACATTGACGAATATGATGGCTGTTTAATT
>JQIA01000190.1_pt1 | contig 28324 bp, 22 predicted proteins | sample 811431 | NCBI WGS metagenome assembly JQIA01 (sample SAMN02998118, study PRJNA258478) | marine sediment metagenome | biome: marine; feature: seafloor; material: sediment; isolation source: oil-polluted sediment collected from 3 locations (0.5 km, 0.7 km and 0.9 km)... | place: USA: Gulf of Mexico ...
GGTAATGACACTTCTCATCGTCACCATGATGATTTTTCTTACCGAACTCACCAGTAATGTCGCCACTACCACTGCCTTGATCCCTATTATCGCCACCATTGCCACCGCCTTGGGTATCGAACCACTAAAGCTCGTGATACCGGCAACAATGGCTGCGAGCTGCGCCTTTATGCTGCCTGCCGCAACACCGCCTAATGCCATTGTTTTTGGCTCAGGTATAATTCGTATACCGGATATGGCCAAAGCGGGTATATGGTTAAACCTCACCGGTGTTATCACGGTGACGGTCGTTTGCCATTTTGTACTCGATATCGCACTCGCCTCGCTGTAATTTAGCCCATGACTTAACAGTCATTTTTCACGAACAATAGAGCTGGAAACTATGCAAATTTGGGTTGATGCTGATGCCTGCCCCAAGGTTATTAAAGAAATTCTGTACCGTGCGGCAAACCGTGCCGAAATCGCGACCACCTTTGTTGCCAACCACGCCTTGCAGCTCCCGCCATCCCGGTGGCTACAATCAATATGTGTCCCCAGTGGCTTTGATGTTGCCGACGACTATATTGTTGAAAACCTACAAGTCGATGACTTGGTCATTACTGCGGATATACCCCTTGCGGCTGAAGCGATCGATAAGGGCGCACAAGCCATTAACCCCCGTGGCCAGCACTACACAAAAGCCAATATCAAACAACGTTTAGCCATGAGGAATTTGATGGAAGAGTTACGTTCTACAGGTGAAGTACACGGTGGTCCTGCAGCCCTAAATCAACAAGATCGCACAGCCTTTGCGAATGTCCTCGACCGTCTGTTAACAAAAGCCAGAAAGCCATAAAAAACCCCATCGCGATGGAAATAACAACAAATCTATCGGCACTTTAGGTAAGTCCATGAAGAGCCGATCAATAAATAGTGGACAAATGAAGCTGATTAGTAGACAAGACTCATAGACCAACATTTGTAATCCGCGTATAATTTTGCGCCCCTGATAGGTCTTCAAACACCTACAGACCCTTCTTGCGTCAATTCTCGAGCACTCGTAACTTATGTCAGCATCCGACTCTTCAGAAACACCGAAAAACTCAAAAGCACCCGAAAATGCTAAAACCGACGATTCGTCGTCAAACACGCCCGATATTACCTTCTCAGACCTGAATTTATCACCTCAAGTATTAGCGGCTGTGAATGAGCTGGGTTACGAGCAACCTTCTGCTATTCAAGCCCAAAGTATTCCTCTCCTACTTGCAGGAAAGAATCTTTTAGGCACCGCTCAGACGGGCACAGGTAAAACAGCCGCATTTGCTTTACCTTTACTCAGCAAGTTGAAAACCAGCCAGCGTAAACCACAGATATTAGTACTGGCACCCACCCGAGAGCTCGCTATTCAAGTGGCAGAGGCCTTCCAAACCTACGCTCGCCATATGAAAGGCTTTCACGTATTACCTATTTATGGCGGACAAGATATTCGCGGGCAGTTGCGCGCGCTAAGCCGTGGTGCCGATGTCGTCGTCGGCACACCAGGCCGCCTGATTGATCATATCAATCGACGCACCCTCGATCTCAGTGAACTGAAAGCCGTTGTGCTGGATGAAGCCGATGAAATGCTGCGCATGGGCTTTATCGAAGACATCGAAATAATCTTAAGTAAAACTCCCGACAATGCACAACGCGCATTGTTTTCAGCAACCATGCCGGCACCCATTCGCCGTGTTGCCAATACCTATTTAGGCGATGCCGAAGTTGTTCGTATTGCATCAAAAACCAGTACCGTTGAAAAAATCGATCAAAAGTTCCTACTCGTCAACAGCCATCACAAGCTCGATGCTTTAACGCGGATCCTTGAGGTTGAAGACTTTGGTGGCATCATTATTTTCGTGCGAACCAAATCATCGACTGTCGACCTCGCCGAAAAACTTCAGGCCAGAGGCTTTGCATCATCAGCGCTTAATGGCGACCTCAATCAAACCTTGCGCGAGCAAACCATTAACAAGCTCAAAAAAGGCCGATTAGACATTATCGTCGCGACTGATGTTGCTGCACGCGGACTGGATGTTGAACGAATTACCCATGTCATTAATTACGACATACCTAACGATACCGAATCCTATGTGCATCGTATTGGTCGTACCGGCCGCGCAGGACGCTCCGGTAAAGCCATATTATTTGTTGCACCCAAAGAGCGCCGCCTACTTCGCGCGATTGAAAAAGCAACACGCCAACCTCTCGTGTCAATGGACATACCCAGTGGCGAGCAGATTAGCGATCAACGTGTCGAACGTTTTCAAAGTAAGGTGCTGGAGACTCTTCAAAAACAAGATCTCAGTACATTTCGTGCTCTTCTGGAAAAAATGGCTCACGATCATGAACTCGATATCGGCGAGATTGCCGCAGCGATCGCTTGGCAATCCCAGCAGAAAACACCGCTCTATCCTTCACTAAAGCCTATTACCAACCCCGCTGAAAAAAATAAGGGGCGCTTAAAGTCTGGGGAGCGATCACAACGCACATCAAGAAATGAGGACCGACAACGCTCAGAAAACCCGAACAAAGAACGGACTGCTCGCTCGCCAAATAGTAAGCGTACGCCCTCCGAAAACAACAAATCTAAGCCTGTTAAGCAGCTGCGCGATCACCCTGATATCAACATGGTGCGCTATCGTATAAAGGTTGGCAGCATACACGGTGCTTCGCCGGGCGATATCGTTGGTGCAATGGCTAATGAAGCTGGAATAGAAGGTGAGTTTATCGGCAATATCGATATTCGCGACGACCACAGTACGGTCGATTTACCCGAAGGTATGCCGAAAGAAATATTCCAACACCTCAAGCGTGTACGTGTTCGCCAACAAGCAATGGAGATTGAAGCCTTTGATGATAATGGTGCTACGGCGAGAAATGAAGAAACGGGGCGCGATAGACCACAGTTAAAGCGTAAACCTAAGAAGCGCAAGACTACAGACAAGCCTAGCTTGAAAAAGCCGCGCAAAAAGAAACCCATCCAGTAACTCGGCAGGGTTTTAAATAAACCAACTGACATAACGTAAACGACTAAAACCCCTTAGTCCTTCAAGTGAACGCTTGAAGGACTAAGGCTTGAAAAACCGATCTAAAGCGAATCCATTTTTATTTTCATACCCGCTAAGATCAATGACTCATAATCCTGGTATTCACGCTGCGCTAACGCCCTTGCTGTCGACTGCTCTAAACCACGCTTTTTATCGCCCTGGAATTTACTCAAATCACCCGCATTGACAGCCGTCACAGAAAGAAGAACATAATCACCGTTAGCCAACTCAAAACTATTTATTGCTGGAAAAGGTCCACCTGCTGGCAGTTCAAAAGCTTCCCTTTGAATAGCTTGCTCAACATTTTTATCGAAGCGCGAGGTATCAAGGCTCACCTGCCATTGGAGGCCTTCCTGTTTCGCAATAGCTTCAATACCTTGACCTTCACGTGCACGTGCTTGCAACACAGCCATTCCAGCAATTAAGCTTGTTCGCGCATGCTCACGTTTCAATAAAACACGTATTTCATCTTGTACCACCGCTAATGCACTAAAGCTCGCGGGATGATGCTTGTGTACTTTTAAAACAACAACGCTATCACCAAACTCCAACACATCACTGGTGTAACCATTCAGCAAAACATCTTCCTGAAACGCGGCATCAACAATAGCGGGGTACCCAGCCAGACCCTCTCCGCCACTGCGTGAGAAAGCCGGCGTCACGACAACCTGCAAGCCCATTTCTTCTGCAGGCTCATCGAGAGATTCAGCATTGTAGGTTCGCTCTCTAAGCTCTTCTATTTTTTCAGGCAGTAAATCCGCCGCTAATGCGCTCTGCAACTTTTGTTCAATACGCGCCTTTTCTTCTTCAAATACTAAAACTTCACCCTGCTCAAGCTCAGCTAGGCGGATAAAATGAATACCGCTTTCCGTTTCAACGGGGCCTGATACCTCACCCAAGGTAAGGCCTTTCAAAGCAAGTGAAAAAGCACTCGGCAATGCATCCAGCTCCATAAAACCCAGGTCACCACCTTCTGCAGCACTGCCTAAGTCATCACTGTATTTTTTCGCCAAATCCGCAAAATCGACACCGGCCTTCATTTCCTGCTTAAGCTCTTCTATGCGCTTACTGTGGCTGCCATCTGATGCTTTTTCGATAAGGATATGCTCAGATCGCCGACGCTCAGAGCGTTGTGCGCTTTGCTGCTCTTCTTTAAAAATTCTCTGTACTTCGTCAGCATCGACTTCGACCAGATCGAGCAAATCATCAACCGTTAATTGTATATAACTGACTTCAACCTTTTCCTCTGTTTGAAACTGCTCTCGATGGCCATCATAATAAGACTGTATATCTTCATCTGTGATCGAGACTGCGTCCATTGATGCGGCAACAGGCAGCGTCAAGTAATAGTAATTACGTCGCTGTTCAAAAATACGCGCGCTCAGCGCCAAATCAGCGTCTGTTACAAAACCTGTGTTAACGACACCGCTTGAGAATTGACTCAGCAGTAAGCCATTTTTCATGTAATCGCGATGCTCTCTCGACGTAAAACGCATTTGCCGTATAGCCGCTTTGTAGGTATCAACATCAAAAACCCCGTCCACCTGATACGCTTCGACAGCTTGTAGCAATGCAGCAATCGTTGCAGGCGACACGCCCATCTCACCGTTCAAAGCACTCAACTCAGCGCCTTTCTCATTGATCAAACGCTGCCGCACCATGCCACGCAACATGCCACTATCAAGTAATGCGGGGTCAAAACTACTGCCAAATTGCTGTGCCAAGCGCTGTGTTTGAATAACCAATGCTCTCTCGACAGTAATACGACTGATTTCTTCCCCATCAACGCTTATTTCTGCGCCACCGGCGGGCCCACCCGAAAAAATGGAATCAACACCTACAAAAGCGAAAGGTATAATGATTAATATGACAATAAAAAATGCAATGCCTTTCATGCTTTCGCGAAAATCCTGGAGCATGTAATGTCCTTCGATTGAGGTATATGAGTGGGAATTTATTTGATTTTTGATGGCAGTTTCTGCGCTAAAACGGCTACGTTCTTTTACGACGCTTTGTAAAACGCATAGCCTGCATTAGTACTTCTTCTTAACACCTAGTTATTAACACCTAGAACGTTAACACCTAGAATATTAACACTTCGGAAGAAGAAACTACCTTTCGTAGAAAAAAACACACGGTATTTGAGCTAATTTAAAACGCTTAATAAGAGAAAGGCGCATAAAATGCGCCTTTCTCTTATCGGTCAAACAAATATCGGTCAAAAAAGATCTGTATTTAATTTACAGCATCCTTTAGAGCCTTTCCTGCTTTGAAGCCCGGTACATTGGCAGCAGCAATATCTATTTCAGCACCCGTCTTGGGGTTGCGCCCCTTTCTTGCAGGACGATGTTTAACAGAAAAGGTACCAAAACCTACCAAGGCAACAGGATCGCCTTTACTGAGCGACTCAGTCACCGCTTGTACCACAGCATCTAACGCTTTAGCAGCAGACGCCTTCGATAAGTCAGCTCGTTCCGATAGCGCGTCAATAAGCTCGGATTTATTCACATTTTACCCCTTAAATATTTAATTAATAACCCCATAATACGGGACTTTATACCAACCGGATAAGCCACGGTCAAGCTTGATGAGCCCGCATCTTAATGCGTACGGACACCTGATGTCGAGTCAGTTTCCGTGTCATCTTCTTGTTTTGTCAGCAAATCCGCTGTTTTTATATATTCTTCATCCGATAATGGCTTGGGCACACTGGTTAAAGCAAGCTCTAGAACCTCATCAACCCATTCTACCGGATGTATCGTTAAATCTTCTTTTATGTTATCAGGAATTTCTTTCAAATCTCGCTCATTTCCAGCAGGAATAATAACTTCGCTTATCCCGCCCCGGCGAGCCGCTAACAGTTTTTCCTTTAAACCACCGATTCTAAGCACCTGCCCGCGCAAGGTGATCTCGCCCGTCATTGCCACTTCAGCACGCACAGGTGTATTTGTAAGCACTGAAACAAGCGCTGTACACATACCAATACCCGCACTGGGTCCGTCTTTCGGTGTCGCACCTTCTGGAACATGTATATGCACATCATTGCTTCTGTGAAAATCTCGACGAATACCCAGCACTTGAGATCGACTTCTCACAACCGTCAAAGCTGCTTGAATCGACTCCTGCATCACATCACCGAGCGAGCCTGTTTTTACAATAGCGCCCTTACCAGGAACCGCTGAGCACTCGATTGTTAATAGCTCACCGCCGACAGAGGTCCACGCCAAACCTGTCACTTGGCCGACTTGATTCTGGTCTTCAGCACGTCCAAAATCAAATTTTTGCACACCCAGCAGACCCTCAAGATCATCGGGACCAACTGAGAAGTCGCCTCCATGCTCGCCCTTTACATACTGCGTGACAGCTTTTCGGCAAATCTTAGCAATTTCTCGCTCCAGACCTCGAACGCCCGCCTCTCGCGTGTAATAACGCACAATATCGAAGATCCCTTCTCTATTAAGCCTTAGCTCAGCATCCTTCAAACCGTTTGCTTTACGCTGCTTCGGTAATAAATACTTTTCAGCAATATTTACCTTTTCATCTTCGGTATAACCTGGAATACGAATCACTTCCATTCGATCAAGCAGAGGCCCAGGTATATTCATCGAGTTCGAGGTACAAATAAACATGACTTCAGACAAATCATAATCTACCTCAAGATAATGATCATTAAAGGTATTATTTTGCTCTGGGTCCAAAACCTCCAATAAAGCAGACGCAGGGTCACCTCGATGATCCGCGCCTAATTTATCGATTTCATCGAGTAAAAAAAGTGGGTTTTTCACCTCAGTTTTTGAAACTTTCTGTATTAACTTACCGGGCAAAGAACCGATATAGGTGCGCCTATGGCCCCGAATTTCCGCCTCATCACGCACACCACCCAAAGACATACGAACAAATTTACGGCCCGTTGCGCGTGCAATAGACTCACCCAATGACGTTTTGCCCACACCGGGCGGACCAACCAAACAAAGAACAGGGCCCTTTAGTTTTTTAACGCGGCTCTGTACGGCCAAAAACTCAAGTACGCGCTCTTTAACTTCATCTAAGCCGTAATGGTCTTCATTAAGAATTTTTTCTGCTCGCGATAGGTCATGTCGGACCTTGGAGCGTTTCTTCCAAGGCACACCCACCATCCAGTCCAAATAGCTGCGAAGCACAGAAGCTTCTGCAGACATGGGCGACATCATCTTAAGCTTATTGAGTTCTGCTGTGGCTTTTTCAAAAGCCGGTTTCGGCATACCGGCTGACTTAATTTTTCCTTCCAGCAACTCAAATTCATTGGGAACATCATCAATTTCACCCAGTTCTTTTTGAATGGCTTTCATCTGTTCATTTAAGTAGTACTCACGCTGGCTCTTTTCCATCTGCTTCTTGACCCGCCCGCGAATTCGCTGCTCCATTTGAGCAACATCCAATTCAGACTCCATCAAGAACAACAAATGCTCAATCCGTTGTTTTTCAACAGTAAGCTCAAGAATTTCCTGCTTTTGCTCTAAACTCAAGGTCATGTGCGTTGCTACGGTATCGGCAAGACGCCCCGGCTCATCAATACCCGCAACGGTTGTCACCACCTCTGAAGGGATTTTCTTACTTAAACCAACATATTCTTCAAACTCATTCACCAGCGCACGCACTAAACCGTCACGCTCTTCATCATCTGCAGGCTCACTATCGATAACAGAAAAATCGGCAACAAAATAGCCCTTAGACTCTTCGACAAGATCAATATTAACGCGCTCAGAACCCTCAACAAGCACCTTTACAGTACCGTCGGGCAATTTTAACATTTGCAACACGCTGGCCAAGGTGCCGGTATCATAAACATCGGCGGCACCAGGATCATCACAAGTAGCATCTCGCTGTGCAACAAGTATGATTTGTTTTTGCGCCGCCATAGCATCATCTAACGCAAGTATAGAACGCTCTCTACCCACAAACAGCGGCACCACCATTTGTGGAAAAACCACAACATCGCGCAATGGCAACATAGGTAACTTCGTTACCCGTAACTGCTGATTTGCTTCTTGATCCATACTCACCTCTATTAAGCTTAAATTAGCCTTCAGCTGACATAAAGGCCCACGAATGCATAAGGTATGGGGCCAAATAGTCGAATTACAAGCACCGAAAATAATAAAGGGTCCCTTTAGGACCCTTTATTATTTTTATGTTTCCTCGCTCGCCACCTTAGGCTGCTCTGTATTGTCATAAACCAATAAGGGTTCAGAGTCCCCTTTAACAACAGAAGCATCGATCACCACTTTATGCACACCCTCGCGGGACGGTATGTCATACATACTATCTAACAGCATGCCTTCAACAATTGAGCGAAGCCCTCTGGCACCTGTTTTTCGATCAAGTGCTTTTTCCGCAATGGCTTCAAGCGCATCTCTGCGGATATCCAGCTCAACATCTTCCATATCAAACAAGGTTTTATATTGCTTAACCAGAGAGTTTTTTGGCTCAACCAAAATATTGATTAATGCGTCCCTATCCAGCTCTTCAAGTGTTGCCACTACGGGCAAGCGACCCACAAACTCAGGTATCAAACCATAGCGCATAAGGTCTTGTGGCTCGAGATCAGCCAGCAGCTTACCGATATTACTGCTTTCATCCTTACTGCTAACACGGGCAGAAAAGCCAATACCACCCTTCTCGGAGCGTTCTTTGATAATCTTTTCCAAGCCCGCAAAAGCACCGCCACAAATGAACAATATATTGGCCGTATCAACTTGTAAAAATTCTTGCTGAGGGTGCTTACGCCCGCCTTGAGGTGGTACAGATGCAACCGTACCCTCAATCAACTTCAACAAGGCTTGCTGAACACCTTCACCTGAAACATCCCGTGTAATTGATGGGTTGTCAGACTTGCGTGAAATCTTATCAATTTCATCAATGTAAACAATGCCACGTTGCGCTTTTTCCACATCGTAGTCGCATTTTTGAAGCAGTTTTTGAATGATGTTTTCTACGTCTTCACCAACATAGCCTGCTTCTGTCAGCGTTGTCGCATCGGCGATAGTAAAAGGTACATTGAGAAGCCGGGCTAGCGTTTCGGCCAACAGCGTTTTACCACTGCCCGTGGGGCCAACAAGCAGGATATTACTCTTGCCTAACTCAACGCCTCCTCGAGAGGCCTTTCCTGCAAACTGCAAACGCTTGTAGTGGTTGTAAACAGCAACAGATAACACTTTTTTTGCTCGGGACTGGTCAATAACATACTCATCCAGAATCCCGCTAATTTCAACGGGTGTCGGCAAAACTTCAGAAGCCTCACTGGATTTTGCTTCCTGCATTTCCTCTGAAATAATATCATTGCAAAGGTCTACGCATTCATCACAGACAAAAACTGAAGGCCCCGCAATTAATTTACGGACTTCATGCTGGCTTTTGCCACAGAAAGAGCAATACAGAAGTTTATCGCCGTCCTTACCGTCGCTGCTTTCTTCACTCACAACGCCATCCTCAACTCGTCAAATAAATCCACAACCACATCGGACTCCACACTTGCCTGACCCAAGATGATCACCAAAAACGTCTTAATTATGATCGTCGCTCTAGAACTTCATCAATCAAGCCATAAGCTTGTGATTCTTCCGCGCTTAAAAACTTATCTCTTTCCGTATCTTCCGCAATTTTTTCGTAAGTCTGTCCCGTATGACGTGCCATACACTGGTTCAATCGCTCACGGATTTTAAGAATTTCTTGCGCTTGAATATGGATGTCGGTCGCTTGACCTTGAGCACCGCCACTGGGCTGATGAATCATACAACGGCTGTTCGGCAAGGCATAACGCTTACCCGCAGCGCCCGCTGAAAGTAAAAAGGCACCCATACTTGCCGCCTGCCCTATGCACATGGTGCTCACATCAGGTTTTATGAACTCCATCGTGTCATAGATAGACAAGCCTGCCGTCACCGAACCCCCGGGGGAGTTTATATAAAGGTGGATATCTTTATCTGGATTTTCTGACTCAAGAAATAATAATTGAGCCACAATCAAGTTTGCCGATATATCTTCAACAGGACCGACTAAAAAAATAACACGCTCTTTGAGCAATCGTGAATAGATATCAAACGACCGCTCACCACGAGCGGTCTGCTCAACAACCATTGGTACAAGCCCGCCTGCTGCCTTAACGTCGTTGTCGTATTTCATACCATCATAGGCCATATAAAATATCCAAATTCATCAGTAATATACTGCCAAAAACATCTATACGAAAGTCACATGGACCAAGCTCAAGGCTACGCCTCTAAACTGTAAACCGTCACTACTCAAACGAAGAAAAAAACTTACTCTGCAGTGTCCGAACTCTCGTCACTCTTTTCTGATTCAGGTATTTCTGCTTGATCGGGAGAAACGGCTGTTTTGTAATCCATTTCCTCTTCCGTTATTACAGCAAAGCCGAGCACGTGATCAACAACCTGTTCTTCCATAACAGCAGACTGCACGCTGTTAAGCAGCTCTTCATTAGCATAGTGATACTGCACAACTTGCTCAGGGTCGTCATAGCCGGCTGCGCGCTCTTCAATAAACGCCTTAACCTTTTCCTTATCAGCAGTAATCTCAGCAACTTTAACGATTTCAGCCATCAACAAGCCCAAAGTCACACGCTTCGTCGCTTCGCCCTCAAAAAGATCATCGGGGAAAATTGACATATCGAGATTTTGCATACCACCAAACTGACCCATCATCTGCTCACGCAGGTTTTGTATCTCACTGGTAAGCAGTGCTTTTGGTACGTCAACTGTATGGAGTTCTTCTAACTGCGCGATCAAACGCGCCTTCGTTTTATTTTTAATAGCAACTGCAAGCTCTCGCTCCATATTGGAACGAATTTCTTCTAAGAATTTTGGCTCACCGCCTTCTTTAACACCGAAGTGCTGATAAAAGTCATCATTCAATTCTGGAAGCTGCTTTTCCTTTACTGCGTTCACAACAACAGCAAACTCAACAGCGGCACCTCGCAAGTCTTCCGAGTGATAGTCCTCAGGAAACGTTAACGAAATCACTTTCTCATCACCTGCCGACAAACCCGCAATCCCATCTTCAAACCCTGGGATCATTCGGCCAGAGCCAAGGACCAAATCAGAAGCTTCTGCGGTGCCACCATCAAACGGCTCGCCACCTGCAGTACCTTTATAGTCAATATTGACCTGGTCTGTATCTTTTGCCGCACGCTCAACAACTTCCCACTCCGCACGTTGCTCACGCAAATTTTCGATCATCGCAGCAAGATCATCATCTGAAATGCTTGTAACAGGCTTAGCCACGCTAATCTTTGAAAAATCTTGAAGCGCTATTTCAGGATAAACCTCAAAAACAGCAACATACTCAAGATCCGAACCTTCTTTATCAACCAAAGGCTCAATATCCGGTCGCCCTGCGGGCTTTATTTCTTCTTTTGTAATGGCTTCATAAAAAGTGCGGTTCAGCACTTCGCCAACAACCTCTTGCCGAACGCCAGCACCAAAACGTTGTTTGACAACTTTTAAAGGGATTCTACCTTTACGAAACCCATCCAAGCGTACCGTTTTTGCTGCCTGCTGCAAGCGCTGAGCAACCTCTTTGTCTACTTCCTCAGCGGGAATTCCCACTGTCAATCGTCTTTCAAGACCGGAGGTTGTCTCTATAGAAACCTGCATGAATTTTCCTCACTGCATTACGTTGTTTTGGTGAAATAAAAGGGGGGTAAATCATCGAAAAAATAAGAGTCGAGTCGTCTCAAAATTAAAGACTAAACCCTGTATAAATTTAAGCACCCTGTAAAACAAGGCTTAATAAAATGAAGTTGGTGCGAAAGGAGAGACTTGAACTCTCACGGGTTACCCCACTGGAACCTAAATCCAGCGCGTCTACCAATTCCGCCACTTTCGCCCAATAACTTCATGGAGCAAGCTCCACCCCTGCAAAAGGGACGGAGATTCTGCCACAGCCCTTGCTCAGGAGCAACAAAATACAGGCTTATTCCTCTATTGGCGTCTAATATCACCTGTACTTCAGGTAAAAAACGCACTAAGCCTACTTAAATCACCGGTTCTGACAATAGGACAACACTCTTCTCAGACCCTTGCATATTCGTAATATGCACTCCAGAACCCAGCGCTGGCAGCAGCACTGCTTGCTCGCTTTTCAAGCATGGCGCTTGTACTTTATCGCCCACTTGCACCTCGCCAGTCACAACAATCAACAATACATAACTTGCCCTCGGCGACAGTAGCCAAGAAGCACCGCCTTCCAAGCTCAAGCGCTGCACCTTAAAATCTTCAAACCTTACAATTTGCTCTCGACATACAGTCTCGTTATTTTCTAAGACTTTAAAGCCCGCCTCTTGCTCCGGAAATAAGGCCATATCTCTTACCCCAGCAACCGTATCCCAGCGCGCCTGCGTTAGAACCTTCTGCGCAAATGCCAAAATTTTCCGCTCATAAACAGGTGTCTGAAATTCAATCGTCCTCACGCCGTGCTGCAAGGCATGGGGCAAATAACACGGCACTTCAACCACATCGCCTTCACACAAGGGCTTTAGGTCGGTAAAGCGCTCCATTGCCATGCGCATTTCCCGCTCTCTTTCGACCAACTGAAGAGGCAAGTCAGCTTGCCATTGTTTTAATAATCGCACCGCAACCGGCTCATCTAACAACAATCCAGCTTTTTGACGACAGGCATCAAATATTTCATCAATTTCAGATCGAACCGCCCAATAATTATCAACGGCTAACAAATAAGCCTTGCGAAAACCATCATCCGCTTCAAATTCAGCCCTAACACGGCGTGAGAAACCAAAACGGATGGCACCTTGCCCACTAGGCCAACAGTCTTTATCCACACCAGTAACCACATACACTTCACGCTTTTTTTCATGAAGCTCAAAATACAAATCACCATAAACCGGCTCTGGCAAAGGGTCTAATATTTTCAGCAAATTCAAACTGGGTGTACTTTCACCTAACAAACGCTGAGGTAATAACGATAATAACCACGGCAAAGGCACACTTAAGGCACTGTCACCAACACCGGACTGGCCTCGCTCCTCAATTCCGGTAAACCAAATCTCCTGCCCCCACGGTTTTGCAATCGCAATAGGCACTAGGGGTAAAGGCGTATTTATATCGAAAACTGCGGCGCCTAATATTTCAGCAAGCGTCCTTAATGCCGACAAACTCAGGGGGCCATCAAGACCGTGCAAGTTATTTTCAGCCTCAGCCACCTTTTCACTAATTAAAAGGTAAAGGCAACTACCTTCTTTTAAGAAAACAGCCGTTAATTGAAGGTCCGGCTGCTCTGGCAAATAGTACTGCTTAAAACTGTAGCAAAGCGCCAAGGCCTTCGCCTCTGTTTTAAAAAACTGCTCTGCTTGCTCTTGAGGAGAGACACCAGCTTTGCATGTATGAACATCCACTTAACCACCTCTTTTTCACTACCAATCAAAACAAAAAACATGCATCCATATATTAAGCAATCAAGACAAGTTTCATCTAAAGCAAAGCGATTACTGCTGCGTACAAGTATTCATATTTTCTGACTTATGCAGAAACCTGATTGTTTTTATTATTAACAATGCCTTAGCACATATAAAGTCGCTATTTAGTTGTTGACTATCCCGCCACAAACCTTATTAATACGCGCTCATTCTCAACCCTACAATCATGAGGTTCTTTGCATGTTGTCATTTAAAAAACCAGCCTATCTTACCGCTCTTTGTACCGCCCTTGTACTTGGCTTAACCCTCTCTGCTTGCGGGAATAAGAGTGAAGAAGCTACCGATGCAGCTACTACCGATGCAGGCAAAGCCGAACAATTACGTGGTGCCGTAAAAGACATTACCGCCAAGGCTACCTCCACTGCATCCGATGTTGCCAGCAAAACGGTTGCCAAAGCATCTGAGGTTGCCAGCCAAACGGGCGAAACCCTTCAAAAAGCAGGTTCCAGCGTGTCTGAAGCAGCTAACAGCGCTGTTGATCATGTACAAGACCGTATTAAAGCACCGAGTGTAAGCGAAGAAGAAACGCACTAAGTGTCCCGACCGGCATAGATCCTGCCATGCTATGGCAAGTATTATTTACTCCGCTTATTCAACAGCTCGAAAAATAATGCTTGTCATAATACACTTGTCATAACACAGAAGGCTTGCCCTATAAACTCAGCATTAACCCCAGAATAAGACCTTTTACAGTCTATTCCCTACACCACGCTCAGCACCCTGCACTGCCATAAAAACGAATTAGTTTAACACTTTCGAGCTCACCTAAATCAGGCTCTGTGACGGCACGTGTCTGGCCAATCAAAGAAAATCCTTCCGCAGAAAAGTCTTTTACTCTCGAATCAGCAATCACCACTTCTTTCGCTATTTTTCGAAACAACTGAATCAAAGGCATATTTTCCGGATCATAAAGTACATCCGCTGCAAACAAAATATCTACGGGCTTGTCCAAGCACTTAATATCATCCAAGAATGCCAACTCAACACCATTTACAGCCCCGTTTAACGCACTTGCTTTCAATGCAAAGGGGTCAAGGTCACAAGCAGTGACATGACCCGCCCCGGCTAAAGCGGCTGCAATAGCAACCACGCCGGAGCCACAACCAAAGTCCACTACCGTTTTACCGTCAAGCTGTTGCGCGCCACTCAACAAACGTTCTGCCAAAGCCAGACCACTCCCCCAACAGAAACTCCAGTAGGGCGGATTGTCAAACACGGCATTCGTTTCCGCCTCATTTAAAGCGACATCCATACCCTCGGGATCGATCAAACAAAGCGTAAGCCCTTGTTTGCCCAAAGAGGTTCTTTTAAGCCGAGACCCTGGTAGCAAGCGCTGTAATTGGGATTCCAGCTCAACATAATAATTTGCCAGCAAGCTCACCGGTCAAGCTCATTCGGCGCTATTTTTTCATGCGGCTCTTCAACTGCCGGCTTTAAGGGTTCATGCCCAGAACCCAACATAATGCCAAGCCACTGTGTATTCACATCGGCCTCTAAGGCCAGCTTAACCATAATTGTCAAAGGAATGGATAACAACATACCCACCGGCCCAAGAATCCAGCCCCAAAACACCAAGGACAAAAAAACCACTAAAGGAGAAAGGTTTAAACCTTTGCCCATCCACCGAGGTTCCAAAACATTACCAATGACGACGTTAATCAAAACATAACCCAGTGCCACAAGACCTGCCTCACTCGGCCCAAGCTGAATCAAAGCCAACAATACTGCCGGTATCGCAGCCAAAAAAGAGCCTACGGTTGGTATAAAGTTCAGTAAAAAGGCGATAAGACCCCACATCACCGGATAATCAACGTCCAACACCCACAACAAACAAACAACCAAAATACCGGTCAAAACACTTAGCAAGGTCTTCAATACTAAATAACGATTAACACTGCGCACAAAATTCTCTAAGGCAAATAATGAGCTCTCAGCCCCTCGGGCATAGAGCAGCTTCTCGCGGAAACCCACCTCTTCAGCAAAAATAAAAATGACTGTTAGCAAAATCAAAAATGTATTCGTCATGACATTGCCAAACGATGACAACATATTGCCAACCAACTGCATTACGACACTTGGGTTAACACTGCGCTGCCAAATATCTGTATCAAGGGGAATACCTTTGCTGAGCAACCACTGCTGCGCACTCTCATTAAGCACTTGCAAGCGTAGTTGGTAGTCCGGCAAATCCGCACGAAAATCTCGCACAGAGGTGCCAATAACGGCACCGAACAAGGAACCCAGAGCAACCACGGCAAATACAATGAGCATAATCGCCAAGGCACTAGGTACTCGTTTTAATTTCAACCACGCAAGTAAAGGGGAAAAAATTAAGGCCATAAACACAGATAATAAAAAAGGGACTAATAATGCTTCCGCTGCTTTCACACCGGCCATCACAATGACAAAAGCGGCCATCACCAACATAAACCTCGCTACCGCAGGCAGGTTATTCACACGCGTAATCCTCTGTTTTTAATTCTTTCAATATTGTCATAAGCTCGGATAAGCCTCGCTCTGTAAATAAAGCCTTTGCACCACCCAAGTATTCACGTTCAGCAATATCCGAACAGCGCCGCTGGATAATAGAAAGCGCTTCATCGTGGCGTATTGGAATACCAACAAAAACTTGCCAATCACTTTCAGAAGCCTCGCCTGCGGATATCAACTCTAAGAGCGCAATAATATTACTTTTATCAATCCTGTATACCGGTGGTGCGACACGTATAAACACCCACATAACACTCAGAATGACACCAAAAGTGAGGACTAAGGTTAATATATATTCCATCGACAAAGACCTTTTTTACGCGCGTGCCGTTAACTGCCAACCACGCCACAGGTAAAACACAAGAGGTAAAATAAGTAACACAAGCACCACGGCACTCAACATCCCCCCCACCATCGGTGCCGCAATACGGCTCATCACTTCAGAGCCGGTTCCACTACCAAGAAGAATCGGTAGCAAACCGCCCGTTGTTGCGGCCACTGTCATCATAACCGGTCGTACACGTAAGCCAGCACCACGAATAACGGCTTGCCGTAATTGAGGGAAACCCAAAACCACGCCATCCCGCCGGCTTTCTTCAATCACAAGCGCCCAAGCATGGTTTAAATACACCAGCATAATAATACCAATTTCGACCGCAACCCCCGCCAAGGCAATAAAGCCCACACCCGCAGCGACCGAGAAATTATAATCGGCAAGATACATAAGCCATAAACCACCGCCGATGGCCATAGGTAAGGTTGCCATGATAATCACAACTTCACCTAAGTCACGAAAATTAATGTACAGCAGAAAAACAATAATCAACAATGTTAAGGGCACGACGTAAGCAAGCTTCTCCTTAGCGCGAAGCATGTACTCATACTGCCCCGACCATGCAATAGAATACCCCGGCGGTAAATCAAGCTGGTCATTTACAAAAACTTGAGCATTTTCGACGTAAGAACCAATATCAATATTATCAATATCGATAAAAACCCAACCGTTAATTCGAGCATTCTCACTTTTAATACTCGGCGGACCCTCCTCAATGTACACACGTGCAACATCAGCAAGCACGATGCGTTGGCCGCTATTTGTCACGATCGGTAATATTTGCAATTGCTCCAATGAATCTCGGTAAGCCTGCGGGTAACGTATATTCACCGGATAGCGCTCCAGCCCTTCCACCGTATCCGTCACGTTCACACCACCAATTGCCGTCGCCACCACTTGCTGCACGTCAGCAATGTTCAAACCATAACGTGCTGCCCGCTCACGGTTAATATCCACTTTTATATAACGTCCACCAGCAACACGCTCTGAATAAACCGATGCAGTGCCAGGAATTTGCGCAATAATTTTTTCAAGCTTCAGACCAATCGCTTGAATGGTTTCTAAGCTCGGCCCCGAAATTTTTATACCAACGGGTGTTTTAATGCCTGTAGAAAGCATATCAATACGGGTTTTAATCGGCATCACCCAAGCATTCGTCACACCCGGAAATTGTAAGCGCGCATCCAATTCCTTCCGCAGTTTTTCAGGTGTCATGCCTTCACGCCAATATTTTCGGTCTTTAAACTGAATAAACGTTTCCATCATTGTCAACGGTGCGGGGTCTGTTGCACTTTCTGCTCGCCCCATTTTACCGAATACCGTTTTCACCTCGGGTACTGTACGAATCAGTTTGTCGGTTTGTTGCAATAACTCCCGCGCTTTACCAATGGAAATACCCGGATAAGTACTTGGCATATACATTAAGTCGCCCTCATCCAAAGGGGGGATAAACTCACTTCCAATTTGTGTTGCAGGCCATAAACCGATCAAGGTCACAACACAAGCAATCGATAGGGTTGCCTTCGGGTGAGACAATACGGTCTCAAGCACGGGGATATATAAGTAGCGCAGCAAACGATTCAGCGGGTTTTTGTTTTCACTCATGACTTTGCCACGAATGAAATAACCCATCAGCACTGGAACAAGTGTAATAGCCAAGCAAGCCGCAGCAGCCATCGCATATGTTTTCGTATAAGCAAGCGGTGAGAACATACGCCCTTCTTGTGCTTCAAGCGTAAAGACCGGCACAAAACTCACGGTAATAATCAATAAACTAAAAAAGAGCGCGGGGCCCACCTCGCAAGCCGAATTCGCTACAATTTGCCAACGCTTTTCCTCCGACCATTCCTCGCTTTCCATATGTTTGTGCATATTTTCAATCATCACAATAGCGCCATCTATCATGGCCCCCACCGCAATCGCAATACCGCCCAGCGACATAATATTGGCATTAATGCCTTGGGCATACATCACAATAAATGCCACTAAAATACCAATAGGCAAACTAACAACAGCCACCAAAGATGAACGAAAATGGAATAAAAAGGCCATACAAACAAGGGCGACTATGACAAACTCTTCAAGTAACTTTTCCCAAAGGTTTCGTACCGCACGACCAATCAAGCCCGAGCGATCATAAACCGTCACCAACTCCACCCCTTGGGGCAGACCTTTTTTCAAGGCTTCTAACTTTACTTTGACCGCTTTAATCGTTTGCTGGGCATTCGCCCCATAACGCATAACAACAATACCGCCAACGACTTCGCCTTCACCATTAAGCTCAGCTAAACCTCTTCGCATCTGAGGGCCGACATTAATTTCCGCCAAATCTCGCAGTAACAAAGGCGTTCCGTTTGTATTCATACCCAGAGGAATATTTTCAATATCTGTTTGGTTTTTTAGATACCCACTGGCGCTCACCATGTATTCGGCCTCACCCATTTCAACCACTGAGGCACCCACCTCCTGATTACCTCGGCGCACCGCCCTTTGAATATGGCTCAGGGGAATACCGAAAGCACGCAACTTCTCAGGATCCACTTTTATTTGATATTGCTTCACCATGCCACCGAGAGCGGCAACTTCCGAAACCCCTTCAACAGTCTGTAACTCGTACTTCAAAAACCAATCCTGCAAGCTCCGCAATTGGCTAATATCAAGCGCCCCACTGCGATCAACTAAGGCATAAATGTATACCCAGCCCACACCCGTAGCGTCCGGCCCTAGCTGTGGTTTTGCGGCTTTAGGCAGCACGGCAGATACCTGACTAAGATATTCCAAAACACGACTACGCGCCCAATATAAATCAGTATCATCATCAAAAATCACATAAACAAACGAGTCACCAAAGAAAGAAAATCCACGCACGGTCGTCGCACCCGGCACCGACAACATGGCCGTTGTTAAGGGGTAAGTAACTTGATCTTCTACAACCTGTGGTGCCTGCCCGGGAAACGATGTTTTGATAATCACCTGAACATCCGACAAATCAGGAATCGCATCAATGGGCGTATGCTTGAGGGAAAATAAACCGCCAACGATTAATATGAGCGTAGCCAGAAGCACAAAAAAACGTTGGTGGACCGACCATCGAATAATCGCTTCAATCATTCTTCTAAGCCCTGGCTGACACCAACCCGTGCGTCATCAACCTCGGCTTTACTCATATGGGCTTCACTCACCTCGACTTCACTAGCAACTCTACTTGCCATGCGCTTAAAATCAGAATCAATGCTCGACTCCGAGTCCAACAAGAAATGCGCTGAGCTCACCACACGATCACCCGCCTCGAGACCTTCAAGAATTTCTGCCGAATGCGCACCAATGCGACCCAAGACCACCGCTACTGATTTATAACGGCCATCGCCCAATGCCAATACGACACGGTTTTGCCGACCTGTACGAATAATTGATTCTCTAGGCACCTGTAAACTGGGCTTTAATATAGCGCTATGAATCACCACCTGAGCAAACATATTCGGCTTAAGTAAGGCATCGACATTAACGAAGCGTAAACGTACTTGAACCGTACGGGTTTGCTTATCGAGAATCGGATACACATAATCGACCTGCCCTTGCCACTCACGTCCGGGCAAATAATCCAAACGCATTGTCACCAAATCACCCACAGCCAACAGGCCCACCTGCCGCTCAAAAACCTCTGCAATCACCCACACTTCATCAAGAGCACCCACAGACATCAAGACATTACCCGGCTTTACAAACATACCTTCACGCACACCGAGGTTAGCAATCACACCACCTTGTGGCGCATAAACAGTAATCGTTCGCTGCGGTTTTCGAGATTTCCTTAAAGCGTTAATTTGTGCCTGTGGCACCTGCAGTGTTTTTAAACGCTGTTCAGCAGAACGAATAAACCGTTGATTATTCCGCTGCAATGTCAAAACAAACTCCTCCTGTGCTGCAACTAAGGTTGGCGAATACAAGGCATATAAAGGCTGACCCGCTTTGACAAACTCGCCTTCAGATTTTACGTACAGCTTCTCCAACCAACCTTCAACCCGTGGGTGGATATGAATCAAACGGTCTTCATCAAAGCCCACATAACCCACCGTATTAATCGGCTTTTCGAGCACTTTTATTTCTGCGACCGCTGTGCGCACACCGAGGTTATTTTCTACTTGAGGTGAAATTGTAATCAAGCCAGCATCACTCAACCCCGCCTGTGCACCTGATGCATAAACCGGAACCAAATCCATACCCATCGGCGATAAGCCGGGCTCATCACGCCGATACTTTGCATCCATTGGCGCGACCCAATACAGCGGCTCGAGGCTGACCGACGCCCGATCTGGCGAGGCATCCGAGTCGAGAAGTGCGACATACACTGCCATCACACAAACACCGAGAATAAAACTCGCGAATAACGCACCCGTCTTCATTCTTTAACCCCGTAAATTCCCGATTTTTTGTACAAAATCAAACTCACCTTAGAGCACCTCTTCCTTCGTCGTCTTTCGTCGCATTCTCACGCTCAGCCCCAACAACAAAGTAGTGCATTTTCGCCAGTACCTTATGCCGTTGAACTTGTATATCCAAAGCCATGATTTTTGCATTTAATTCAGCAATACGTGTGCGCATAACTTCAGAAAAATCACCCTGATCTACCGTATAAGCAAGTAAGGCCGCGTCGGCCTGATCATGTATTTGCGGTAATAAATCTTGCGTGTATAAGTGATTCCGCTCATCCAAACCTTCAAGCTCAACACGCGCTTGTTGGTATTCGCTCAACAACTTCCGCCAAATCAGGTCCCATTCTGCTTGTAATGCTTTACGGCGGTAATTTGCCGCTAACACGCGCTGATCCGGCCCCTTTACTGTAAATAATGGTAGCTCAACACTTAAGCCTAGCGATACAAGGTCCGCTCTATCCTTACCGCCAGGCGTATCATCTCGATAGCCATAGGCAGCATTTATCGTCCATTCGGGTTCGTACAATTGTCGAGCCAATTCCACACCCGTCGATAAAGACTGCATTTTATGTTCTATTGCTTTCAAACGCGGGTGCTGTCGAATCAAGGCATGTACGCTTTGTTTATCCTGAAGTACAAAAAGGCTAGGCAGCCCCCAAACCAAATCTTCGGGCAATACTTTTGGCAAACGTCTATCCACTGTAGTCGCTTGCAACCATTGCCCAAGCGCCTTTTGCCCACGCTTATAATCTTGCCAAAGCTGACTCAAACGGTCACTTAACTGTGTAAGCTCCAACTCCGCACGGATCACATCCTGCTGGCGTACCGCATTTGTGGTCGTGATGTAATTCGCATGTGTTATATCGATAAGTTGATTAAATAAATAACGGTTACCTTCTATTAAGCGCACGCTTTGCTGTGCTAGAAAGGTATCCAGCCATAACGTACTAATACGCAATGCGAGACTAGCTTGCCGCTCTTGCCGCAAAAAAGGGTACACGGCAGCTTCTTCCCGCTTTTGACGTTGCCGTAAGGCGCGACTATCACCACGTGGAAAAACCTGAGCAACACCCACTTTAAATTGCGTCATCGGCTCTTGATCAAACGCCACACTATCCGTCGCCAGATTAATGAGAGACAGATTAAATTTTGGCTCAGGCAACTGCCCTGTAGCCAACCCTTCAGCAAATAAAGCCGCCTCCTGACGCTTATTTCTTTGCAACCACGGGTCCGTATTAACGGCCTCAGCGATAGCGTCCATCAGGTGCAAGGGGCTTTCGTTTAACACAGCTCTTTCGCTTAACAAAGGGCTTTCACCTAACACAGCTTTCAGCGTTAACGCTTGCCCCGCCTGAGCGGGTATGACCAAACCCAGCGGCACCACAAACAACACGATAGAAGCAATGTAAGCGTTTAATCGCAACATAAAAACAACCCGTATTCTTTCATTCTCATTATTTAAACCCCGTCCAAAAAAGTCGTGCTAAATACACACCACCAACGTTTATAGATAAGCGTGTAGATACATGTATCAATGGATAATTTGAAGTGCATAAGCAACGTTTTGATGCACGATAATCCTGCATCAAAAAACGCGCAACTGTGCTTATACACACCTGCTTACAAGTGCACCGGTTTTTAAGGGCACCACAAGCCAAGCTTGTATTAACAAGTATGCTGTATTAACGAAGGATAGGCGGTTTGTACAAAGGGGATACAACGAAAGCTTGCCACGTACTAACGGCTGTTAGTAGTGACACGCGAAGCCGCAGCGTAATGGCCGGCACATTATTTGATGGCAAAAAGGCATGTAAGCTGGGATAACACAAACACTCTTTTTCACAATCCATAGACATCTGTTGATGTCCGGACATCTTATTTTTAACCCAGCCCTTTTCTTTGCAAGGTACTCTTTCACCCAACACAGAAAACATACCTGTTGTCGCCGCTTCTGTTGTCACTTCTTTTATAAACAGATTGAACGACGAACTGGAAACAGACGAACTGGCAAATAATGGGTTTGCGTTAAGGAGCAATAAAACCATTAAAAAGGGTATTAATAGACGCACCAATAGCGCTGAGCCGAACGGCTTTCGATAATCGTAAAATGAGGTTACAGACATTTTCATAGCCAAGCCAGTAAACCATAAGCTAGAAGTGACATTCAAGACCATTAGTCTGTTATTTGTACCGGTATAAGAGGTTTAACACGGTCTGTTAACAAAGCCTAATATCGCCCCTCTTTAGAAACCCGAATAGAAACTGGAAATTTCAGGGCAACCAATAACTCGCGGTATTTATCCGTCCCCAGCATTGAGGGAATAATGAAAAATAAATAATGCTTACCATCACCACCGTGTAAATTTATTCGACTTAGCCAGCGCGTCGCGTAATCAACATGGCAATTAACATTCTGCACCCTCAATTCGTCAATACATGCCGACCATTGCTGGTCGTAGACAAACAAAGACCTGAGTACCGGCTGTTGCGCCAACTGCCGACGCACACCAAGAAACACACCGAGTAATAAGACCCATAAAAGAAGCGTCGCCAAGTATTGCAAGGGTAATAAGGCTATAAATATAGCAACAACACAAGCAAGCACCCCCTGTATAACAAAACCTATCTGCGACGAGGGGAAAACAAATTCCGTTTTATGAAGCACGCATACTGGCTCGGATAAGCGCAATAATTCTTATGTTATTTTCACTCTCCGGTGTCTGATGACCCAAGAGCCAAGCAAACAAATCCGGGTCTTCTTCAAGTAATAAATCTTGATACAAACGCTGTTCTTCCGACGCTAAAGTATCGTAAGTATTATCAAGGAAGGCTCTCAAAATTAAATCGAGTTCCAGCATCCCCCGTCTACTCGCCCACAATAGGCGGTTTTTACTCATTACGCTTTCTGTCACTTTTACCCCTACCTGCATTATGAACGGATGCCCTGCAAACACCGCTAACCACGTGTTCATCTACAGGGCACCTCAAAAACGCTCAAAATTTACTTTATTGTCAGGCCTTTAAAGTCACCTGCGGCGCGCCAATCATCAAGAATTTTAAAGAATTCTGGAGAACCTCCGCCGTATTGACCACTAAAGAAGCCTCCGCCATCGGCCTTACCTTCCTGATTGTAATAACCCGGAGTACATTCAGCGTAAAAGCGCTTACCCAAATTGGCCAGCTTATTAATGGTTGCAACCCACTCTTCTTCAGCTTCGGCTGTCGCTTCTAATGTCTGAACATCATTATCTAGGCAATGTTTCAAAGTATGCGTGAGATGCTTGGCTTGCTCGTTTAAGGCATGGGGAATACTGGTAGTAAAGCCCGTTTGCGTTAAACCCATGAAAAAGCAGTTAGGGAAATTATGGCTGTGTAAGCCATGGAAAGTCGAAAGCCCAGAACGCCATTTCTCGCTCAGTAATACGCCCTCACTACCGGTCAAATCGTAACCGCATTGCGCCGTATAGTTACTACCCACCTCAAATCCTGTCGCAAAAATCAGGCAATCGAGTTCATACTCAACACCGTCAACCACAACACCTTTTTCCGTTATCTGCTCAACGCCTTGCCCTTGCGTATCAACCAACGTCACATTAGGCAGGTTATACGTCGCGAGGTACTCATCGTGGAAGCCCGGGCGCTTACAAAACTGCCGGTAATACGGTTTCAAGGCTTCTGCCGTCGTGGTGTCTTTAACAATCGAATCAACACGGCCTCGCACTTGTTCCATTTTCTTAAAGTCGGCAATTTCAATCGCTGCAGCCACTTCGCGAGAGCTCATATGTGGGTTAAGTTTGCGCTGTATAGGGCCCGACAAATTACGAAAAATCTCCGTCCAACCATCGCTGACTAAATCCTCATCCTGAAAACCACCCGCCGTAATAATATTAAAATTATCCATGCGCTCTTGATGCCAGCCGGGCTTCAGGTTTTTCTTCCACTCAGGGTCGGTATCGCGGTTATTTCTCACATCAATCGATGATGGTGTACGCTGAAAAACATGCAGCTGCTTAGCGAACTCACCCAAATGCGGAATACACTGCACCGCTGTCGCGCCAGTGCCGATAATACCGACACGCTTATCTTTCAGTTTCTCCAAACCGCCGTTTGAATCGCCACCGGTATATTCATAATCCCAACGACTCGTATGAAAGGTATGTCCTTTAAACGCGTTAATGCCCGGAATGCCCGGTAATTTAGGACGGTTTAGTGGGCCGTTCGACATCACCACATAATGCGCTTTAATGTGATCACCACGATTTGTTTCTATCAACCAACGCGCTGTTTCTTCATTCCACTTTAGGCTTGTGACTTCTGTTTGTAAGCAAGCATTGTCGTACAAATTGTATTTTCTAGCGATTGCTTTGCTGTGCTCAAGGATCTCTGGCGCGTGGGAATATTTTTCCGTCGGAACAAAATCCAGCTCTTCAAGCAAGGGTAAATAAACGTAGGCCTCAACATCACATTGCGCACCGGGGTAACGGTTCCAATACCAAGTACCACCGAAATCACCGCCTTTTTCAATCACACGAATATCGTTAATACCCGCTTCACGTAAACGAGCACCCGCAAGTAGGCCACCAAAGCCACCGCCAATAATCAGCACTTTCACCTCATCATTGATAGGCTCTCTAACTAACGCTTTCTCAATATAAGGGTCGTCCACATATTTCGAGAAATCACCGGTCACTTCGGTATATTGGTTTTCACCGCCTTTGCGAATGCGCTTATCCCGCTCTTCACGATATTTTTCACGTAAGGCATCAGGATCAAAACCCAACGCAGACACATCAACACCTTTATTTGCTTCGCTCGACATCACTCACCTCTTATTTAAAATTTATTATTTATAGCGTTTATTTTGTAATAACGTATTCTTTAAAAACATAAGCTTCGAAAATACAAGCTTCGAAAATATAGACTTTAAAAATATAGGCTTTAAAAACCAGCTAAATCCGGCATTACACACATCACATAATAGGCAGGCTCTTCATAAGGGTGGCACTGCTTTAAAGCCTTCATTACAGCCTTAATCGTTTGCTCTTCACACACCATCTCGACTTTATACTCGGCCAGCGTTTCAACTTTATCGTGCTGACCAATCGTGGGCTGACTACCGGCAAGCGGCCTAAATTGCCCCTCGCCCCGACATTGCCAACTACAGCGGTCATAGTTACCTATTCGACCCGCACCCGCATCAAACATTGCCTCTTTAACCGCGCTTAAATGGCTTTCTGGCACGTAAAAACAAATTTGATACATTGACGGCACTCATTAATAAAGCAGTGTGAAAAACTTCTTCTGGTATTCCACCGCCAAGGGTTCACCCTTACCGATCGATGCTAAGACATCAAGAAAGGCTTTTTTAGCGCTACCTTCTTGAAAATCACGGTCTTTTTTAATAACACCAAGTAATGATTCTAGGGCGTCTTTGAAATGTTGGTTTTTGTGGTACTGCAATGCCAGTTGATAAACCAGTTCAAGGTTATCCGGGTCTTTATTCAACTGTTCTTCAAGCACTTGGATTTCGGGTGCTTTTCCCGCTTCTCGTTTTAACTCAAGACTTGCGATTAAACGTTCGTAATGTGCTTCTCTATCCTGCATCGGCACAGCATCGAGAACTGTTTGCACCTCATCACAGCGGTTTAATTCTAACAAGGTAAATGCGAGTGACAGTGCAATATCATAACGCTGCTCTGAGTCTTTATACGCGATGCGTAAAACATCGAGAGCCCCTTGGTAATCTTTCTCTGCCAGCATTTCTTGTGCTGCCACCAATTGCGCATCCCAAGGTTTCGGCAGATGCTTATCTAACATTTCTCGGATTTCTTTCTCTGTTTGCGCACCTTGAAAGGCATCAATAGGCTGGCCATCCTTCATAAAAATAACCGTTGGCAAACTACGGACACCAAACTGACCGGCGATATTTTGTTGTTCATCGGCATTTATTTTGGCTAAAAGAAACTGCCCCGCATACTCATTAGCGAGCTTTTCTAATACCGGCATCAAAGCCTTACAGGGTGCACACCAGTCAGCCCAGAAGTCGACAACAACAAGTCGCTTACTTGACTCTTCAAGCAGTGCCTGTTGAAAGTTTTGTTCATTAATTTCAATGATATTGTCCGTCATGGTGTCACTCTTATGTATTTATAGAAGCCGTTTTTTAAACCAACGAATAAACGCAGCTAATTACTTAAACAGAACAGCGTGCATTTCTGAACAAACGCATCCAAGCACCGTCTTCTTGCCAATCATTCGGGCTCCATGAATTCGTCACCGCACGAAATACACGCTCAGGGTGCGGCATCATAATGGTAACGCGCCCATCTTGAGTGGTCACACCGGCAAGCCCTTCGGGTGAGCCGTTGGGGTTAGCGGGATAACGTTCGGTAATATTCAGGTCGTTATCAATGTAACGTAAGGCCGCCAAACCTTCAGCATTCACTTTTGCTGAAACCTCAGCACCAGAAAATAATGCGCGACCTTCGCCATGCGCAATGGCTACAGGCATATGTGAACCCGCCATACCCTGTAAGAAAATAGACGATGATGGTTCAATTTTAACTAAAGCCACACGCGCTTCAAATTGCTCAGACACGTTACGCACAAACTCAGGCCATAATTCGGCACCGGGAATTAATGACTTCACTTTCGACAACATTTGGCAGCCATTACACACACCCAAGCTAAAGCTATCCGCTCGCTGAAAGAAGGTGGCAAACATATCCCTTGCGCGCGCATTGTATAAAATTGTTTTTGCCCAGCCTTCGCCAGCACCCAAAACATCGCCGTAAGAAAAGCCGCCACACGCCACCATGCCTTTAAAGTCGGCAAGATCAACACGTCCGGCAATAATATCGCTCATGTGTACATCAACTGCAGCAAAGCCGGCTCGGTCAAAAGCAGCAGCCATTTCGACCTGCCCGTTCACACCTTGCTCACGCAATATCGCCATGCGAGGTTTTACACCCGTATTAATTTGTACATCTTTGGCAGCATAAGGCGCTGTAATATCGTCATTTACGTCGTAACTCAGGTTAACGCTCAAGCCCGGATCCGCTCGCGTAATTTGCTCAAACTCTTGCTTTGCACAGTCGGGGTTATCGCGTAAAGCCTGTAAGCGATAACTTGTTTCTGCCCAACGACGCTGTAATTCCGTGCGTGGGTAAGAAACCACAGACGCCTCGCCATAAGAAATTTCAATGCGATCACCGGTATTTAAACCACCGATGCGGTGCACTTGCTCACTTAAACCGGCTTTCTTAAATTGCTCAAGTACCGCTGCAACTTTTTTGCACTCGACCTGTAAAACCACACCCAACTCTTCAGCAAATAAAGTTTCAAGCGCACTCTTACCTTCAGGAAGCTGAACCGTAATGCCACAGTGTCCGGCAAAGCTCATTTCACTCAAGGTCGCCAGTAAGCCACCATCGGAGCGATCGTGATAAGCCAATAAATCACCCGCTTGCAAACACGCCTGTAATGCTGAGAAAAAGCCTTTGAATAATTCAGG
>JQIA01000192.1_pt1 | contig 28084 bp, 37 predicted proteins | sample 811431 | NCBI WGS metagenome assembly JQIA01 (sample SAMN02998118, study PRJNA258478) | marine sediment metagenome | biome: marine; feature: seafloor; material: sediment; isolation source: oil-polluted sediment collected from 3 locations (0.5 km, 0.7 km and 0.9 km)... | place: USA: Gulf of Mexico ...
TTACCTTAAGTATGACGAGTTTGCTGGAACAGTATCTGTAACTCCTATAGATATAGAGATAAGAGATTTTAAGGTTTGGAAAGAAGGAGAGTTTACCGGAGACATATCCTTAGCCGGAGAAGTAAGGCAAAGCTCTATGTCAGGATATCACCAGTACAATCTGTTCAATCAAGGTTGGCCTGATGTAAGAGATGCAGAACCTTTTAATGACGTAGGAGAGGCGTTCGCTCAAGTAGCTGTAGACGATGAACCTTCTCACGGTTCTGTTCAATTGAAACCAGCACTAGATACTTTCAATACTTTAGGATTCTTTCCTACTACCGCAGATGCTTTCCATACCTATCAGACAGGTGGAGGAACTTCTATAAGAACTCAGACTTCGTATCAACCTTTTAATCTTATTAACGCTTATCAAGGAAACACTAAAGCAGGTAGAGGTCACAGTATTCTAAAAGCTTTTAATAGGATTAGGGAAGGAAAAAGTAATACTAATCTACTTGCATCAGAGACAGAGCTTACCCTATCAAGACCTGAGTCTGTAGCATTCTATGCTGGAAGAGTATGGTATGCTGGTACTAGAGGAGACGGTTTCTCTTCAGAAGTGTACTTTAGCCAGATATTAGAAAACAAATTAGAACGTGCAGGTAAGTGTTTACAAGAAGCTGATCCTACAGCTGAGATCATTAATGAGTTGGTAGCTACTGATGGAGGTGTCTTATCTATTGAAGAGATGGGACAAGTCTACAGTATGCAACAGTTCGGTACAAGCTTAGTGTTCATGACTTCTCAAGGAGTGTGGTCTGTTAGTGGGGAAGGTGAAGATTCTTCTTTTACAGCTACAGGTTTCTCTATACGTAAAGTCTCTGATAAAGAGTCTGTCAGTAACAATGCTATAGTAAAAGCTAAGGACTCTTTACTGTACTTAGGCAAGTCTGCTATATATGCTTTATCACAGAATGAACTAGGTATCCTACAAGCACAAGATATATCTTCAGGAAAAATAAAAACTTTCTTTCAAGCCTTATCTACAGCTCAAAAAACTTTTGGATTCTCTGTATATGATGAAGGGAATGATAGGGTATACTGGTATTACCCCAGCGAAGTGGACATACTAACTAACCCTATACCTATAGTAGATAAAGCTTTATTCTTAGATTTACCTCTACAAGCTTTTGGTAAGTACGAACTGTCTACAGGTTCGGCAAGTCTGCTAAGGGGTGGATTATCTGTAGACATAAATACAGTAATATCTTCATCCAATAATATGCAGATTGCTGGTGTTGATATGGTAATCAACGGAGTTCAGGTAGCTGAAGATAACAATCAGACTATACCTGATAGAAGCTCTGTTAAATTGTTCACACAAGTAGCTAGTGACTACGTATTTGCAGACTTTAGAGTAGAAAGTTTTACTGACTTTGGAACCTCTTACAACAGCGAACTAGAGACAGGGTTCGACTCTTTAGGGGACGTAATGAGAGCTGCTAAGAAAGGTCCTAGAGCTGTGTTTCATATGGAAAGGGATGGAGACTCTGTAGCTGGTGTATATGATAACAATTCAGGAGCCTTAGTAAGCTACAGTTGGGATTGGGTAGACTCTGTATACGGAAATGTGTTTCAAGCTTATAGGGTTCCTACAGCTACTGAAGATCAAGGTTCTGTTAGCACTAGTAAGACTAGACTTAAGGGTAAAGGAACTTCTCTAGGATTCAAGATAGAGTCTGAGTTAGGAAAACCTCTTAACCTTTTAGGATATGGAATACTGTTCACATCGAGAGATACTATATGAATATTACTTATCAAGTAGAGTTACTTAAAGACTGCCTTGAAGAGATGAAACCTTTACTTCAGCTGCACTACGAAGAAATAGCTATGTATAAGGACAAGATTAAATTATCTCCTAACTACGATAGCTACTTGTCTATGGAAGAGAATGAGTTTCTCCATGTAGTCACTGTAAGGGACGATGAAGTCTTAGTAGGTTATTACATCAACTTCATCTTACCTCACATGCACTATAAAGAAGCTCTTTATGCTTGTAATGATATAGTACTTATCTTACCTGAGTACAGAGATGCCAAGATTGGTGTAGGTTTGTTTAAGAAAGTTGAAGAAGAACTTACTAAGTTAGGCGTTCATGTAATGACTGTGCACATGAAGACTGCACAACCTTTTGATAAGCTATGCGAAGGTCTAGGTTATGACTACGCAGAACGTCAGTACACTAAGTACATAGGAGAGTGATATGGGAGTTCAAGCAGCAGTTGCTGCCTTAGCAGTAGCAGGGTCTGCGGTAGGAGTTACTGAACAAAGGCAAGCTTCTAAGAGGGCAGAAACTAGACAAAGCGAGGCTAATGCAGTACAAAAAGCACAAGCAGGAGTAGAAGCTTCCCAAAGACGTAGACGTGTTATAGCGCAGCGTAGGATAGCACAAGCAGAGAACGTAGCACAAGGTGTAGCACAAGGTATTGCTCCTACTTCTAGCCCTCTAGCAGGAGCACAGGCTTCCTTATCTTCCAGCGCTGGTACTAACCAAGCTAATCTTAATAGAAGCTTTGCCTCAGGGCAACAGACATTCGACTTAAGGCAAGAATCCCAAAGAGCCTTGCAGACAGGTCAGCAGAGAGCTAACCTAGCACAGATACCTGGAGCCGCATTGAATACTTTCGCAGCCGCACAGAACACATTCGGTGGGTTTAATCAGAAGCAGACTCCCATTACTTAGGATATATCATGGCAGACATCTTAGACACACCTATACAGAGGGAGGTTCCTATTGAGGATACTCCTATTGAAAGAGTTAAAGTAGAACCTAATAACAAAGCTCTTAAGGATTTGTTTACAGCACAGGCTGCCTATATAGATTCTTATGTTACTGGCAGACCTCCTGCTGAAAGTGTTAAAGCTTTTGAGACCACAGAACAGGCTAAAGCTAACCTTAATCAGTCTTCTATAGATAAGTCTAGAACGGACTCAGAGGCTATCACAGAGGAGTTTGTTAATAACCCTAACATGGGTACAGGTACAGTTCAAACTAACCTCCTAGCTACCTCAGAGGCACGTAAACAGGCTATGCTAGATGCCTCTAACCCTGATAAGCAATTCATAGAGTCTATCACTAATAGTCCTGAAGGTTTCTTGAATGAGAAGAAGAGTGTTGCAAGGATGCAGCTGCAAAGATTACTTATGGAAGCTGAAGCTGAAGTAAGTGGACTAGACGTAGCAGCTGGATTCGGTTCTGCTATCATACCTTTCGTAGATACAGGTAAAAGAACTGCTGCTACAGGTACTGTATTCGGTCAGCAAGATGTAATGCAGACTATGATAGTAAACTATAAGAATTTGTCTGATGAAGATCAGCTGACCATGTTCCCTGCTATCAAAGAACATCTTATAGATAACTTAGGTGAGTGGGATGGTGTTACTCAGCTTAGGAAGTTCTTAACTCCGGGCGGAGAAGAAGATCTAGCAGAGTTCAGTAACTGGTGGAAGGCTCTAGATGTGCTGGATATCATAGGTATTGGAGGTATGGCTAAGACTTTCATCAAGTCTCGTACTCTTACCAAGACCCTTAAGGAAGCAGGAAGTGTGGATGAAGCTGTAGATATAAACATGGGAGCTATTGCAGACCCTGACTTTGCTAAGTCTGTTAATACTACACCTGAGACTGCTGTATCTGATACCTTACCTTTTGATACAAGCATAGCTGACATAGCAAGTACTGACAGCTTGTCTGTTTCTAGTATGAAAGTACTTAAGAACACCTTTGAAGAGATAGATGATACTACTTCCTCTATAATCGAAGGAAGAGATTTACTTCTTGAAGGTATTCTTAACACTAAAGAACGTGCAGGTAAGGAAGCAGAGACTTATAAGCTGTTTCAAGAAGCAGGGCATGAGAACATACAGGTGGTTGGCAAGACTCAGAACTCTACAACCTTCTCTTACCAAGCTAGAGATGTAGACGGCAAGATGTTTGATGAAACTTTTGAACTAGACTTAGAGTTATCAGATGTTCAGACTTGGCAACAGAGTGTTATATCTATAGTTTCTGAATTCATAGCGAGTCCTACTGTATTTGCTAAGAATTTAACTAAGTTAGATGTAAGTGCAGCTCAGAGAGTTGATTACGTTAACGCTAAGATAAACAATCAGCTTAATAAGGCAATGCTTGCAGCCATAAAGCCTATAGGATCTCCTTTTAAGCCAGGAACTAAAGCTAAGCTGGCCAAAGTAGATGATGTTCTTAGGCAAGGGGATGAGTTTGCTAACGTGGACGGTACTAGAGGTAAGGTGTTCACACCAGATGAACTTATCAATCAACATAACCTAGCAGAAGATGAGATAGTAGCGTATTACAATGTAAATCGACTGTATAACAACCTGTACAGAATAGCTAATCATAATAAGCGAGAAGAGATGATAGCTAAAGGTTACAAGCAGGTTGAAATAGAAGGACTAGAGAGAACTTTTGGTAAGCCTCAAGCATCTGCTGAGTCTGCTATCAAGTCTATTAAAGAAGCTGACGGCAATTTCGTATATGACCCAGAAGCTGGTGTAATGATTAATGCTAAGAACTCAGACGCTATCCGTAGTTACTACGAAGACCAAGGTAAGGTACTTACTAGACTAGACACTCCTCTAGAGACAGGGCTGTCTGAAGGTAAAGCGATATTCGTAATAACTAATAGAGATAATGTATCTAACTTAGGTCAGAAGATACTTCATAAGAAAGTAGGCTATGTCCCAAGGACTTATGACAACGCAGCACACTTTGTTAAGGAGATGGTCGATAGCTCAGTAGACGGTAAGGTATTATCTAACCCCAAGACTCTAAGATTCTTCAATAATGAAGGAGACGCTAACACTTACAGACAGACTCTAGTAGATGAATCTGTAAGCAGAGGAGAGGACTTATCTATAGCTGAAGCAAGGTTCAAATCTGTACCTGACAGAGAGTCAGAGACCTTTGGAACAGCTATAGGTGACGTATCTCAAGGGTCAGGAGGCCTGTATACAGCAGCTAGAGCTGAAGATGCTATACTGTACGGGTTAGATGGAACACAGGGCGCTAGAGTCAATGCTTTCGAAGCTCTTACTCGTAACATAGCTACTGTATCTAAGGCAACTTCAATCAATCAGTGGAGATTAGGTCTTGAACAGCGTTGGATTAACTCTGTTAACGAGTACCTTACCTCAATAGGAAGCCCCTCTAAGGTTGACTCCTTCGGAGGACTGCCTGACACAGTTAAAGGCTCTAAAGCAGGTGCCTTCTTCTCTAAGATGGAAGAGACTGTCAGGGATTGGCAGGGATTTCCTTCTAGAGAGGAGCAATTATGGTCTGGTTTCGTACAGCGTATGGTAGATTGGAGCGCTTCTAAGGGACTTAGAGCTACAGGCGAGGTGATAGGCAGTGTTAAGTCTAAAGACCCTATAGCAGCCGCCAGAGGCGCAGCATTCCATAGTTTACTAGGGTGGTTTAACCCTGCACAGCTATGGGTACAGGCTCAAGGTGCTTCTGTAGCACTATCTCTAGCAGCTGGTAAGTACGCAACTAAGGTTGTGCGTAATACCTCAGCTCTTACAGCTATAGGAGAAGGTACTGTAGAGCAATCAGCTAGGTTTAAGTTTGCAGCTGGTGTATCTGCTGTAGATGCTGATGAATTACAGGCAATACACGGTCTATGGATGAAGACAGGCTTAGGGGACTCTGTACTACAGACAGCAGATCATGCAGCGGCTAGTAAAGGTTACGGTATAACACAAGCAGCTCTGTCTACAGCAGCAGATAAAGGTTTGTTCTTCTACAGAGGAGGTGAGTTGTTCTCTAGACGTACAGCTTTCACTACTGCTATTGAAAGATACAAGGATACTAATAATTTAACCAGTATTAAAGGCATAGGAGATGATGCTCTAAAATCTATCTTCGATGACACTAACAACATGCTTCTGAACATGACTAAAGCTAACAGAGCTAAGTGGCAGAAGGGAATACTGTCTCTACCTACACAGTTCTTGCAGGTTACTTACAAGTCCTTAGAGACAGTGACAGGTGCTAACAAGAACTTTACAGGGCCAGAGGTAGGTAGGATACTGGCAGGACAGCTGGCATTGTACGGAGCAGCTGGTGTACCTCTCGTAGCATTGCCTACTATGTACGCTATAGAGACTCTTGGTATAACTCAAGATGATATAGATAATAACCCTAAAGCTGCAAGAGCTTGGAATGACGGTTTCTGGGGTGTTACTTCCCATTGGCTATTAGGTGCTGACGTAGAGGTTGCCAGTCGAGGTTCTTTGGTTAGAGGTGCTACTGAGTTTGTAGATAGATGGTTCTTAACAGAGGCGTCCGTACAAGAACGTATGCTTGGAGCCTTCGGTGCTACAGGGACTAGAGCTTGGGATACTTTCGCTAAGCAGATTAAGCCTATCTCCTTAGGAGTACATGAGTTAGCCCCTATAGATGTAGTTAAGATACCTACTATGTCAATCTTATCCACCTTCTCTAGCTTCCGCAATGGAGAGAAAGCTTTCATTATGGAATCTATGGGAGAGATTTGGGATAAGAACTCTAGGACTGTAGTAGAAAAAGACTTCGACTTTATGACCATAATAGGACAGGCTATAGGGTTCTCAGCGTCAGAAGGTGTCAGAGCTTGGGATATAGAGGAGAGACGTAGACATCATCTTGACGTTAAGAAGAAGATTACTGATCTAACTCTACAGAAACTCAACAGCTACGCACTTAGAGCTAATACGATAGGAATCTCTGAAGAGTTTAATAAACAGTTTAATGAAGAGATGAGCTTGCTAGGTAAAGTAATGCAAGACCCTATGGATAATCTAGATATAGCTAAGTCTGTACGTAAGGCTGTAGTTGGAGATACTAAGCTAGAGATGGCTATCTCTAAGTACGAGAGAGCTACTACTAATGCTCTAGTAGATGAAGTATCTCTTATGAAAGCAGGACTGCTTGGCAATAAGATACTGACACTGAACCCTCCTTTGAAGGAAGAAGAATAATATGGCAACTTTTAAGACAAATGTCCAGCAGATTCAGGGAGCCTCAGGAGCCGCTGGACAGCAGATAATATCTAGCCCTACCATAGACTATACTGCACCCTTTAGACAGGCTACACAGGCTCTAGGGAGCCTTAAGGTACTAACTGAGGATAGTGTAAGAGAGAAAGGCAGAGAGATTGCACATGGAGCTGTATCTGATGTAGGTACAGCTGTAGACACCACACAGACAGCTGATGCTGTGTTCGCACAAGGCCCAGTACAGGAAGATAAGCAAGCAGCTGCACAAGAACTTGAAGCGCAAGCAGTAGAAGCTGTAGGTTTAGGTAAGTTCGAGAACATACAAGCAGCTGTACGTAATGGTACTTTGTCTCAAACTGCTGCTAACCTACATGTAGCTGATCTAGTTACACAGCGAGTGCAAGCACAACCTGTATTCGCTAATAGGATTAGAGAAGCTGCTGCAAGGACTGTAGGGTTTGATCCTTCATCTCTAAGGACCAGAGCCTTACTAGGAACACTAGGTACTGACCCTGTTAAGACAGGTAAGACTGCTCTTGATAAGCAGAATGAGCAGATAGATGCCTTGTCTCAGTTGTCTGGCAGGTCTAGAGAGTCTGTAGCTTCGCTGATGTCAGCTGCTGAGATAACTGATCTTCAAGTTAAGGCTGCTGAGAATAATATTAAGTTAGGTGTAGCAGGGCAGAAGCCTCTAATAGACAGCTTGGTTAAGAAAGATGTAGACTCTGGTATGAATGAACTATACCTTAACTTACTTCAACCTATAGAAGATGGTAGGCTTAGAAGTGGGTTAGCTATGGCAGCACAGACTGCTTCTCACAAGCAGCAGGCTATTGCACAGTTTCTATCTAACCCTAATGTAGATGCTAACAGCGCTGATGCTAGGCAAGCTGTAGCAGGGATAGAGAGAAGGTACGATGCTATGGCTAAGGACTTAGAAGCTATAGGTGCTGAGAATGTAGACAAAGCTAGACTAGGTTCTATACAGAATAAGTACGCTCTTAGAGAATGGGAGACATTTGGAGAAGAGAAGGCTTTGATCAACACCTTTGGTGAAGAGAACTATAGAATATTCTCTGAGTTGGCAGGACAAGCAGATAGCCCTGAAGAACTAGAGCAACTACTAAAGAGATACCCTGATGCAAGGGCTATAAGAGATGCCAGAGACTCAGGAGATTTCTCTTTTGAGACGGTAATGAGACAGACTGCTAGTAAGATGATATCAGGAGACTCTTTGTCTGATGTTGAGAAAGATGCAGCTGACATAATTATAACTGAGACTACCAAAGGCGGTAATGGTGGAGAGTCTACGGATAACGCCTTCAAGTACTTGACAGATAACAAACTTCCTACTAAAGCCACAAGCGTAGCTGTAGAAAGTTCTCCTAGGACAGTAAGTTCAGACACTAGAGCAGGTGTTAAGCGGTATGTAGAGCAAGACCTGCCTGTTTTCATCAACAGAGCAGCTAAGTCTATAGCAGAAGCTGACGGTAACATAGTACTTAACTCCCAAGGTACAGGTTTCGTAGCAGCTACGGAAGGTTTCAGTATTCCTAGAGGTTTACAAGAACCTCTAGCCAATCTTAACATGATACTTAATAGTTATGACAAAGGTTGGGGCACTGTTCATGGCAACAGTAAGGAAGCTTTCGTACAGGAGACTCTAGCTAAGTTGTCTAAGAGTAAGGAGTTCTTCTCTGAACGCAATAGTGTGAACACTCTTAACACTGTCTTACAGCTTGCTGAAGAAGGGGAAGTTAGGGAAAGTAGGGTAGCATATGATAAGGTACAGAAAGCCTTCCCTGATAAGCTGAAGGGTTCCTATGAGCAGTTCGTAAGTCGGGTAAGGAAAGCTGAAGAGTTTGGCGGTAAGCTGAGTAACTTTAGAAGTATACCAGATTTCTCTAAGACTGTAGAAGAAGTTAATAGCAGGACAGAGGCAGGACAGGGTGTGTTGTTACCGGAAAGAGAGAGAGCTGTAGATAGTAAGCTGAAAGAACTAGGCTTTACTGGGGAAAGAGCAGCTGCAATGAAGAGTAAGCTGTTAGATAGGATTGATGAGAAGGAAGAGTTTGACTTCACTGGTAAGAACTTAGGTAAAGATATTCTCAACCAACTATAATCTTTCTTTCAGCTTCTGAGCGAAGCGAAGTATTCTCTTATACGAACTTTAGATAGTACTTCTGGCTTGAAAAGATAGGATATATATATAATAATATATCATAGTAAATAAATATAAACAATATATACTATATTTGATACCATTTTTGGCCGAAAGTTCAAATTTATTTCACTTATTTGCATACACTTTTTCTAAATAAGGTAGGATTTCCCCCATAATCCTACCACAATCCACATTTACGGTACTCTGGAACAGCTATGACCTCAATAGTAGACTGGTTAAAGAACACAGAAGAAGCCAAACCGCCTAAGGGAGGTTGGGTTCCTAAAACATCTCCTGAAAAGGATAAGGGTAAGGTACAGCGCAGGACTTTAGGCTACGGGCATAAGCTTTCAGTAGATGAAGAGCTAGGTAACTACGTAGTTTTACCTGACGGCAGTGTTCACGACTTCGACACCGAGGGCCCTATGGACGATGCAGCTATAGACGAGCTGTTCTCAGCCGACATAGAGAAGAAACGTAAGATAGTCTCTAAACAGTGGGATGCTCGTAATCTGGGTAAGAAGTTTGAAGACCTAGATGCCAAGTACAAGGCTATACTTATTGACATAGGCTTTCAGACAGGTAGTCTAAACAACAGTTCAGGTAAACCAAGCTGGACTAAGCTTGCTAAGGCCATAATCAAGGATGATGTTGTTGCAGCAGCTAACGAATCCGAGACAGTCTTCACTAATAAAGCTGGCAATAAGGTAAAAGATAAGAGAAGGAATAGGTTTAAGAGAGATGTATTGGAGGACATTACTCCTATAGTCCTACAACAGCCTCAGCTTACGTCTAAGACGACTTCTCCTAAAAGTAATACCAATGTACCGGTACCTGCTAACGTCTCTCAGACAACCTCTCAGAGCGATACAGAGGTACTTACTGATGCTACTGATTTATCCTCTGAAGAGCAAGCTGTAGTAGATGACCTGTTTAATAGTATGACAGGTAGTAGAGATGTCGCATTACAAGCTGCTATATCTAAAGAAGAGTTAGAGAATCAACAGGAAGGTGTAGGGGTACTGGCTTTAGAGGAAGAAGAAGAGAAAGAGTTCTCAGCTGAAGAACAAGTAGCTATGGGAGAGATACTGTCCTCATTTGAAGGTAAGGCGGGTAAGAAGGAAAGATTAGCAGCTGAACAAGAGGAGGTGATAGAAGATGAGCAACTCGACAACCTCTTTTAAGACTGACGAGCCTCCTAGACGAAGGACAGATGACGAGATGCGGCTTAAAGTATTAGAAGTACAGTCTCAGTACGAGATTAAGTACCTATCTGAATCCTTCCAAGACCTACGAGCTTATGTTAAGGACTCTTTAAGAAGGGAAGCTGATAGATTCAATGCTTTAGATAAGAAAGTTACTGTGATTATCTTTGCAATCATAGCACAGATGGCGGGGCTTGACTTAAGCTTACTGATAAAGGCATTCGTATGATTACAACAGGGCTAATAACTTTCTTTACATCCACTGTACTAGGAGCTGTATTCAAACTGATAGCAACTAAGATAGATAATACAAGGATGTTAGAAGAAGCTAAGTTATTGGCTCTGAATGCTAAAGCTAAGGTAGTAGATGATGCTAGGAGGTACAGTAATAAGGGATTTCAGATAACTAGGAGGGTAATTGCTATATCAGTTACGCTAACTGTGTTGGTACTGCCTATCTTAGTACCTCTTATATACCCTCTGGTGTGGCCTGCTGAGTTCTTACTAGCAGACCTGAACCCTAGTATATGGTATGGGTATGACGTGCTTAAGGAGGGCCTATGGCCGTTCAGTAGTGATAGCACAGAGACAGTATGGAAGGAGCTGAAGGGCGTAGTGATTACTCCTCATCATACTGAGATAACTTCAGCTATAATTGGATTATACTTCGGTACTAGTATTAGTAAGAGATAAGTTACAGACGTAGAAAAGGGAGACCTCAGTGATGAGCGCCTCCCTTCTTTGTTTCTGTACTACCATGCTGCACTAAGCACTTCTTGTGTTCTTACTAAGTCCATACCGTGCATGTTACAGTACAGCTCTTCTTCATATGTAGTCCTGAACTGTTCCTCAGGTTCTTGCTTACTGCATAGTCTACATACTCCTAGCATAGTATCCTTATCCCAATTCTTCATATTGGACATATCTTTAGTCTTACCGCACTCTTCGCAAGTCACTCTTCTGTCTACGCTTGGCATACCAATCTCCAGAGGTGAAAAAGGGAATATAGATTTCTCCATACTCCCTATTGTTTAAGCTGCTGTAGGTTCTTCTTCCATAACAACTGAGCTAGGCTTGTCTAAGAACTTTTCCATCTCAGTGACCACTTGTTCTACATCTTCTACTGGAACCTTCTCTTTCTTAGCAACTTCAACTACCTTACCTTCAGCAGTATCAGCGTGCGCTTCTTCAATCAAAGTGTTGATACTGTCTGCTGTCTCTAGTGTTTTTAGTACAGCTGCATGATCTTTAGTTAACTTAGCATCTGACTTGATATACTTGATTACGTACCGTAGTGCAGGAGTCTTGTCTTCATCAGCTAACTGCTTAGGCAGTGCTGCCATCTTCTCTGCATCACCAGCAAGCATAGCTGAGATGAAGTCTTTACCGTGTTGTTCAATTGTAGGTGTCATATTATTCTCTTAAGTTAGTTGTATGTATAGGTTATGTACTGCTGCTTCATTCATCCTAAAATTATCTTCATCCCATAATCCGTAAGGGGCTAAGGCTTCATAGCAGGTATTCTTTATGTCTTGCCACTCTTGGTCAGACATATGCGGATCAGTGTTGCATCTGCGGTAAGCATCAATCGCTTCCTTTATCAGAGGCCATGACTCTTCCGAGAACGAACGCCTTCCGCTGTATGGAATGCCAATCCGGTTCGTGTTGCTCATAATCCCACACCTCATGTTGTTTAAATAACTCTTCAGCTTTAGTAAGTTCCCAACCTTCTTGAGATTCCTTAAACCATAGCACAGTAGCTGAGTCTAAGTCTAGGCTTACCTGATCTACTTCACTTTCCATTCACACTCGCCTTGTCTGTAGTGAGTTCTTGCCATAGCACACGCATAGGCATCCGAGTAATCATCAAACTGGGGAGTCTTCACTGTCTGCCACTCCTTTTGCTCTGAATTCAGCTTTCTCTTCTGTAGTCTTATCTTCTCTGACATAAGCAAACTCTCCAGTCTTAGTATAAGCTCTCCATAACTCTCTCTGACTACGTACAGCTACCCCTCTGGCATCGTACTTGAACATAAGTTCCTTCTGGTAAGCACCTGTGTCCAGTGTTACGTACATCTTATATATGCCTCTGTCTTCGCATAGGACTTCAGAGATATGTACTATGTTATCTAAGTTGAAACCTTGATGGCAGTAGATTACAGGTCTGTCGTAGATGTAATCAGGCGAAATAGCAGGGCCTATCTGGAAGCTGGTGTAATGGTGTTCATCTAAAGAGTTCATCAGTATCGAAACCTTCCTTCATGCAATAGTATCTAAAGTTATTCTTCTCAGCCCACTCAGCATGTGTCTGCTTAGTACCATTCTTCCTTCTCTTAGCGTGGGGCATGGGGGTAGAGGCTTTATAGAAGATGAATACTAACTCTTCGCTGTCTTTGAGAACTTCTCTGATATATATATACTTGCTTGCTTCTTGACGTTCTCTAAACCTACCCTTAACTTCAATAATAACTGTTTCAGCTTCTTTAGTAAGTTTGAAATCTGGTTCATACTTGTGCGGTACATGGTAGTGGATATCATCTGGATGGAACTCCCAATCTTTTAGTTTATCTTTATGTAAGTCATATTCGAATACACTATCGTACCCTTTAGGCGGTTTAGGTTTAGCCTTACGATACACTCTCTTCTTTTTCGCCATACTCTAGCTCCAGTAACAGCTGACAGTAGTGAATGATCTTCTTAACGTCTTCGGCACCGTTCTTATCTCTATGTCTAGTGATGTACTTAACTATGTTACCTTCAATGTAACCTAAGTTATTAAAGGTTATGTACTCAATAGGCTGAATTGCTAGAGTCTTGTAATGATTCCCGCCTTCCTGATTCTTCAGTGCACTCATCTTCGTAACCTTCCTTCATATCTAGTTTACTTTTAGACCTATCGTACTTAGTCTTATCTTCTTCAACCCGCATCTTGTACTTAGGCTGCATTACCCTCATCTTCGCTGAGTCTTTCATTATAAACATCCAATTGATCTTGTAGTCTAGACAACAGGTCGTCATACCCACGACCTTCGAACTTAGGTCTAGGTTCTCTTAGTATCCATAGAAGCTGAGCATTCTCTGTCATAAACTTCCAAGCGTAAGAACCAAACCTCTCTTGATAACGTAACCAACACTCCTCGAACATCTCTTGTTCATTGTCGTATGTGTCTATACGTTTAACACAAGCAGCAGCCTTACCTACTCCAAATAAACCTAAGATATTATCAGTACCTTTGTCTCCAGTAAGCAGCTGCTTGTAGAAGGACTGTAATCCTTGTGTTTCTGTAACAAAGAAGCTTCTCTCAGCTTGCTTACCGCACTCCCAGATGTAGTGCCACCCCGGGATCATGTCTAAGTCTTTATCTCTGGAACATATCGTAGTTCCTGATGTGCACCCACTACCTTCTGCCAGAGATATCATACGTTCTAATCTACTAGCACACTGATCAATACCTAGCTGGTCATCAGCTTCAATACCGTAGCATACCTTAGCATCCCAGTTATCTATCAGGTGTTGCTTGATAGCAGCGTGGTGTGGAGGTTTTTCCGCAGGTCTCCCACCTTTGTAGGGGAGAATAGTTGCCACTTGGTTACGGAAGTTGGAGGAGGAATCTGTAAGGTAAAGCTGGTAGGAGGTTGCTTCAACTTTTGAAAGGATAGAATTGATATTAGCATCTACTAGACTCAATGTGATTGGCAGCGGAAGTAAGCCTCCCGTCTCTAGCTCTTCCATGTTTCCGAAGGAGTAACAGAACAGGTCAGCATCAATTAAAGCTTTCATTCCTCACCACCTATGTTAAAATTACTCCATACTTTGTAAGCAGGTATAGAAAAGATAAGAGATAAATAAGATTTTTGACTCCATCGCAATTGGAAGTACTGGGTCTTTCCGAAAGAAGGTAGGTTTACAATGAATATCTTAAAAGAGCCTGCACGACCTGCCTGAAACATAGAAGTTGTTGTGTTCTTACCTTCCTTCCAGTGTTTAAATATAGTAAACATGTGTCACCTCAGTAGGTATATCCGAAAGCTGCTACATCGTCTTTAAAAGCTTTAGCAATAATGTCTTTAGTTTCTTCATCGAAGTATTCTTTGTAGTGACCTCTGTCTGTCCTGTTAGTATGAGGCAGCTCAGCTTTTACTTTAAGGACTTCGCAAAGCTTATCAAAGTCTTCATCTATATTTTCGAATCTGTATATATCATCTACTAGTATCCGGCCCTTACGATCAGTAACCCAGTCTACCTGAGGCATAAACAGAACTTTAACATCGTTATACTCAGGGGATTTGTTGCCGTAAGCTTCTTTAACCCAAGCACTAAAGCTTATATGCTTATCACCCATACCAGTCTTGTTTGTCTCTACTCGGAAATGGTAATGAGAAACTACTCTATCCCAAGGGTTCCTAACAAATGTGAATGTGTACTTATCAACCCAAGCAGGGTAACCTATACTTCTTATGTGTGTCATGGCAGTCTTATGGCTAGGAGAGACTCCTAAAGCGTTTTCAATGCTAGTACCAGCTGTTTTATTTATGTGTATGAAAGTAAACTCCTCGTTCATTTCATACTCTCCTCAATCTTAGCTACTAACTTATCTATCTCACTAGTAATAACTCTGAGCTTCTTAATGTAAGCCTCCTTATCTTTACTGCCTCGACTCTTTATGGGGTGTATAGTGACTATACGGCTACAATCCGATAGCTTTAGAGAAGCGTCGAACCATTCTTCTCCATCGCTGAAGAATGCGTTTACGAAAGCTGTACTTTCTCCCGCACTTTGTAACCAAGACCTTGAGTTGTATACTTTCTTCTTCTTTGTCATACACGGTGGCTCCAAATATCTCATTATAGTTATCTCTATAGTCTACAGTAAAAGAGGTAGGTACACGAGCCAGCCATCTGCACGCGGACACGCATACCTACATTCCTCGCAGCTACTCTTAAGGCTTACCCGTGGTAACTACTACCAACTTTGTCGCATTGACCAGTAGGTTGGCGCACTGCCTCGCGAGGCGCATCTTTTAGAAGGGGGCTTCTTGTCCATCACCTACATCAGAAGAAGCTGGTCCAAAGTAAGCACCCTCTAGCTTAGCTAACATATCATCTGAATCATCAGCTTTCTTCATGTCTTCTTGACGAGACTCAGACAGCTTGTCCCAGATTTCCTTATCAGGCTTATCGAACTCAAACATATACACATCACAGTCTGGTTCAGCGATAGCTAAGCCCGCCATAGGCTTAGTAATGTTACTGATGTTAGCGTACTGTGTACCATCCGGCTTAGGGTCAGTATGCTTGATCTCGATCATACATGCCTTGCCTAGCAGCTGGTTCATGTGAGTAACCTTGCTGTCGATAGCATTGACATACTTCATCAGCGTACCGTCTGGGTTAGAAGTCTGGTTAAGACCGAACTTACTAGTCCATACCATCTTCTGTTTATCTACACCATCGATGTTAATTGTTAGTGCTGGTACTGCAAAGCCTAGAACAACCTTAGGCTTGCTGCCAAACTTGTCTGTCTGAGTACCAATCTCTAGGATTCGTACAAGTCTAGCTGCGTATAGCCCTTCGTCTGTCAGTTCGTACTCAGTCTTAGGTGCTTCTTGAGGATTGAATCCCATATGAAAAGTCCTCCTTATTAGTTTCTTTATCAGTTCGTAGTATGTCGTCTGCAATCCATGCACATTGGCTGTTAGATGACTCCGACTTCTCTAACTCTTTTAAGAACTTAGCTAGGTTTAGTAGTTTTTGTAACTGCTTAACCGTTAGTCGCATAGTTTGAGTTTCTGCACCCATGTCTTTGATTATACTAATGCCAGAGAATGAAGACTTGACTACTAGGTTCTCAATCTCTACGTAACCTTTAGATAGTTGTTCTTTAAGTTGTTCAGTGCTTTCGTTTGTCATGTCTGTATCTCTCGTTGGTGTGTCTTTGCTAGTAAGTAGTAATCTTTGTCGTACATAATATTAGATACCATTTATATTGTTTAGTTCAAATTAATTTATCAGTGTGTTTCCAGCCAGTTGTTACCTACATCAGCACAACCTAAGTTGTCACACTTAGAGCCCGCATACCTACTAGCCTTGTAAATACTTTCTTGTAGTATCTTAGCTACATCATCAGCACAAGATTCATCACTGAGGAACTGGAACTCATCGTGTTGTATAGTCACTACTTGAGCATTCAGCCCTTGTCTTTTAAGATCAGATACAGCAAAGCATAGTGCTACCTTCATGATGAACTGCTCGTAGTCTTGTAGTAAGTACACAAGTAGCATGTGTTCGTACTCAGCGTATATCTTCTGTCTTGCAAAACCTAGTATGTAACCATTCTTCTTCCAGAACTTCTTAAGTTCCTTAACTATCTTGCTTACAAAGGGGACAGCTTTATCAAACTTATCTCGTATAGCTTCTGTCTCTGGTACAGATTTACCTAGTTGAGATGCTGTCTTAGGTATACCTGCACCGAACAAGTAACCATAGAATATATTCTTAGACTCATTCCTTGTTACCTCAGCCCTTTCTCCGTTAGCTGTATGAACATCAGGACCTTCTCCTCGATCAGCTGCGTACAGAACATCAAGGAAGTCTCTCTCTCCTAATATGTAAGCGTAGTGAGCAAGACCTCGTATCTGTATCTGAGATGCGTCACAACCTACTACCTTCTTACCAGCTGGTGCGTAGAATACCTTACGCATAGTCTTCCATAATGCACCCTTCTTATTGGAGGGTACGTTAGCTATTTTACTATGCGACATACGTCTAGTAACTGTACCTAATGTGTTAACAACTGAAGGCACTGTCCCATCTTCTCTTACATTACGTAAGAAACCCTGAAGCTGCGATCTCTTATGCCTTATCTTAAACCTATATCCTATCAGCTTAGCTACTGGGCCTAGAGATTCCATAGCTTCAAGAGATTCATCAGTAATCTTAGGAGAAGTCTTTATCTTATCTCCGAAAGCATTACGTATCTCCCTACCATTAACCTTCTTATAGTTCCAAGTATCAGGAACCCAACCATTACGTAGTAGCCATTCCTTTACCTGCTTATCAGATCCCAGATTAATTGGCTCGTAAGTAATACGAGTGTAGCGTCCAGCAACAAGAGATTCAGTCTCGGTGTCTCCACTGTCTCCGTAATGTAAGCTGATCCAATCCGATACCTGTTTCGTATACTCTCCGTTAATCTTGTAAAGCTTTTCAACCGTAGCACCTTTCTGTTTAGGAGATGGAGGTATGGCAGGGACAGCGTACTTATCTACGAAGTCCATACGTTCAGTAAGCTGATCTATCTGTCTGTTACATTCATCTATGTCTAGAGGGAAGCCGTTCTCCTCCATCTCTATACAAATGTCTTGCACTTTCAGCTCTAACTTAAGTGCATCACTTTGTGTTAAGTGGGAGCGAAATAGTTTTGGTGTGGTTGTAGAACATTTCGACACCTTCTACCTCCCTCTCAAGTTCTTTAAGCATGAGCCTATTGATTTCAACATCTTCTCTACACCTATGCCCCATGTCTTCTGTATACTTAGACCAGTCTTCATGCTCAGGCTTCCCTCTCCCTACCCTGTACCCCCAAGCTTCTATACTATGCACTGCCTTACCGTAGTAGCCAGCAGGTGCAGGTCTCTTAGGGTTAAGCATACGTGAGTACGTAAGGGTATCCAGTATGATCTGATGAGACTTAGGCTCCCATCCATATAGCTTCTTGAAGAGAGGAAGGTCATGCTTCTTCTCATTGTGGCAAACAAGTACATCAGCTGTATGTAGTTTAAACAACCCAGATTCTACCTTGTCAGGAGGGAAGAGTTCAGTATCTTCTTCCCCGTACCAACCCATAGCTATGCACCACAGTTGTGTTGCTTCTTCTACAAAACCGTCAGACTCTGAATCAAATACAAGGATATCCATAACTACCTTCTTCTTCCAAATTCCCAGTGGCCGTATTGCCACCCCATCATTATGTTATCTGTTTGTCTATCACTCTTACTATATTGGATACTGCTTTCCAGAGAAAGTTCATTTAATGCACAGTCTTTTCCGTACATGTAGTGTTCTCTATTTCTTCTATAAGCAAAGTCTTTCTGTTCAGTAGTGTTGTTACTTAGTTGTTTAATGTCAGCGAACATACTAGAACCTCTCACTTAACTGTGTAGTAGCAGGGTCGTAGTGTAGGAAGAAGTTACCTACGTTACCGTACTCCCTATCTTTAAGTAGGACTATCTTACGTGTGTTACGTTCGTGCTCTGGTATGTCAGCATCCTTACTGCCTTCAATACCCCAGATATAGTTAGACCATTTCATCATAGCCCTACTGCCTGTCATCTGAGACTCAAGTACCTTACCCCCTCTCTCGTGGTTAGGCCCATTCTTAGGAGGGTTAAGGTGTGCGTAGTACACTACACTGAAGTCTAGCTCCTGAGTCATAGCTGAGATGTCAGCAAAGATATTGTTCAGGGCGTCATTAGCTTCTGAGGAACCAAGGTGGGCTACCAGAGCTGTGATAGGGTCAAGGTATACAATCTTACTACCTCTCAGAACATCCCTTCTCATGTAAGTCTTGATCTCTTCCCAGTCTCGTGAGCCTCTGTGTGTGCACAGTGTTACCAGACCCTTAAGTGGGGTAAGGGCTTTCTGTATCTCCTCTGAGGTAGCTCCACAGTCTGGTTTATGGTAGGGTTTCTTACCCACCTTAGATGCCAGAAGTCTTCCTGACTTAACAGCTGAGTACTCTAGGTCAAACACAGTCTGTTTAATATTATGCTCAGCTGCCATGTGTACGATAGTCTGGTTCTTTACATCAGACTTCCCCATGCCTACACCAGCGGCAAACCCTATGATCTCTTGAGACCTATGCCCGTACGTTAGCTTAGTCATAGAAGGGAAGGGGTAGGACACACCCTCAGGTGGAGGAGCCATGATCTCAGCCGCTAAGTCCCATATGTCTGCCATACCTGACATGACGTACTCAACTGAGGAGAACATAGCCAGCTTAGATAGCTCGTCTGACTTACCCTCCATTAGCATCTGGTTAGGATCAGTACCCTCTGGTAAGGTAACATACTTAACGTCAGGAAGTAGAGATGCGATGTCTTCTACACACTTTCTACCAGCTTCATCGGAGTCCATAACAAGGATGATCTCACTGAACTTACTAAGCAAGGAAGCCTGCTCTGTAAGTACGTCTACTGCGCATCCTGTGCCATGAGGTAGTCCGACAACGTTAGGTTCAGCTGATGCGAACTTAGACTTTGCCCAGCTATCTTTGATGGATTGATAGAGTGAGACTGCATCAATAGGAGACTCTGTAATGAAAAGTTTCTTACCTCCTCCCTTGTTGACCAGCTGTTGTCCAAACAACACAGAGTCTTTAGGTCTTCCTCTATTCCAGAATCTTTTTTCTTCAGCTAGACGTACCTTATATCCACATAACTTTAAGTTGCTATCGTGGTAAGGAAGTAGGTAACTTCCAATGCTGTCCCTATCAGTAGGGCTGCTACCACTACGGCAACCGTAACGTTCGAGACTTGTCTTCTTGAGCTTTCGCTTAGGCCAAGCCTTGATAGGGCAGGAGTTGAATTCTTTAATCTGTTCTCTAACTTCAGCATCAGTAAGTACCTTCCTCTCTTTAGGTTTAATATCTTTTTCTTTCCAGTTGGTAGAGTGCCCGCACCTATTACAGTACGCTCCCCCATCCTTGAACAACATTAGATGGTTGCCTGTTGTATCAGAACCCTTATCTCTACAATTAGGGCAAGGTGCATCGCCACAAATATTGTTAGCCATATTAAATCTCTATCACCTTAGTAGGTTCGAAGTTATCATTAGTATCGTAGTCGTGATAACCGTAAGGGTTAGACACTACTCTTGTATCCCCTATCTTGTAATCATTGCTGTCATGTACGTGACCGTGGCACCACAGCTTGATGTTAGGGTTAGCTTTAATGAAATTATCGTAGTTATTATGGTACGCTACGTTAAGCTCGTCTTTAATGAACTCTTCACTACAGCTAAGTAAAGATGGAGTATGGTGAGATACTACTACAACCTTCTCGAAAGGGCGAGGGACTCGAAGGGAATGGCCAAGCTCTATTTCGAACTCTTCATTAATTTTACTAGCATCAGAGCATTTAAAAGAAGTGAACTTACCCTTATAGTTCATCTTTTTAATAGCTCGGAAGTCGTTCATACTGGACTGGACATGGTAGTGCATGTTAACTGGAACATCAGTCCAAGCTGTGCCTCCGTAGAATAGTACGTCATCTATGCGTACGCTATCGTTATCAAGGAAGTGTATGTTAGAAGCACCGTCATATGCGTACTCTAAGTAGTTATCTAACACATCTATCTCATGGTTGTAGTACTCATGGTTGCCAGCTACATATACAATAGCTTTAAACCTACCTGAGAGGTCTTCTAAGAAACTTTCCTTAGCACCCCCTACGTCTATATCACCTGCTAATACAAGCACCGTGTCGTAGTCCTCAGGCAGGCTCTCTACTTGGTAACCATCTTTGTTAAATTCATTATGTAAGTCAGAGAATAATCTTATCTTCATGTTAAGTACCTTAGGTGTAGTCTAAACAACACTATGTTTGTCTGGGTTATACTGTATTAGATACCATATGTCAGGAAAGGTTCAAATTGCAGACGTAAAAAAGCCCAGCTGAATTAACAGCTAGGCTATGGAGGCTTCTATGTCAGCACGTATCTTGGCAAGCCTAGAACGTACTGTACCTATTGGGATGTTAAGTTGTTCAGCTATCGCTGAGTAACTCATACGGGTATTTCCGTACCTCATCTCAAACATATCTTTAAGTTTGGTAGGTAGGTTATTGATTGCGGTGTTAGCTTTATCTTCCAGTTGTTTATCTAGAAGGTTAGTCTCTGGATCAGCATAAGTTACTAAGTCTTCTACTGTGTTGGTAGTCTCAACCTTATTTCTTCTACGCTTCTCAAGGATACGGTTACATATGTTTACCGCTATCCTATGGAGCCAAGTATAGAAGCTACTGGTACTATTGAAATTATCAAGACGGTTATAAGCTCTGATAAAAGTATCTTGTGCCGCTTCTTCTGCATCTTCATTACTCTTTAAGTATTTAAAAGCTACATGGTTAATCTGTTTGGTATGTTTCATCACCAGCTTATCGTACAGCTTATCGTTGCCTTCTAATATCTGTCTTACTATATCTTCATCAGTCATAGGCGTTCTCATATTAAGGGCTTCGCCCTCTTATTACTTACTTAAGGCTTAATGAGTCGGTCGTAATCGTTCGCTTCGCTCTCTCTTACTCCCTCCTAACCCCCTACCCCCTTACCTTATTAGATACCATTTACTGAGAAAAGTTCATTCTCTGTTACAAAAAATTACAAATCTCTTACATTCAGTTACATAATGTTACAATTGGTAGGTACTTCGCTTCGCTCAGGAGCTGAAAAGAGAAAGAGAAGGTAGTCTAAACAACAATCTCTTCAGCTGATACTATACGGTCAGGGAAGTTTCTATAGTAAGGAGCTGACCAAAGGTAACCATTAGTATCTCCTTCCACTAAGTACGAATGTATAGTATCAACAGCTCCATGCTGTATTACTTCATGTACCTTGACTATTACGTAACGACAGAAGGTAACTCTTTGTGCTAACCCCAGCTTGTACGTCTTACCTACCTCAAGAGCTTCCTGTAAGAACTCCTCAGTGTAGTCTAACCTTTTGTGTGTCATAAAAAAAAATCCTCAGTCACATACAAAAATACCCCAGCTATAACTAAACAGCTGAGGAAACCTTTACTTACTAGAGGAGGACTCTCATCATGGTAAAGCAAGGTAATATAAATACTAAACTTAATACTTATATTGTCTTGCTCTACCACCAGATGCCTGAGCATATGTTAACAGCTAAGCCGTATAGTTTCTAGCAGCTCAGCTAACTCTGGTTTTATAATACTACAGTACACCGTACACATATAGCCTAAAGTTATAACTACTGCGTTGGTCAGTTGGTCACTCATTGGGTAACTAACTGGGTGTAATGTAAAGAATCCTAAGGACATAACAATTTCCTATTGAATCTTAGAGAATTTAAAAGTAAGGTAAGTCGCTGTCATTACAACAGCTAACCCTGCTACAGCATAGTGATTGAGTGGGTCAATAACTGACAAGTCTTCCCAACCGTATGCAATACCCGCTGCTAACAGTACATCCTTAACAGCCGCACTGTAAAAAAGAATACTACGTTTGACTGTATTCTCTCCTGTTACTACCAGCTTACCAGCTTGCTCTTTACTTCGTGAACTCTTTCTCTTGATACCTGATTTAGATATCTCTGGTGTGCCTACTAATTCTAGTGTATTTGACATAACATATTCCTCTTTATGTTGGATGAATTATTGTTATGCTCAGGCAACCTCTAAGATTTTATCCTCCGATATAGATTATTATATCGTGTTCCACCTTGTTGTTTAGACTACACCAGCCGCACCCAGTGTAGTTTATGAACAGTTACAGCTTACTAGTGTACCGTAGGTGACTGCCCCTCTCGATCTACCAGCTTAAGAAACTTTGCATTTGTCTTCGGAGTGTTGTACTCCACGTCGTATGTCTTAGCCATATCTTTATAAGCATCAAACACTTTGTTGGTTAGTCCATCCTTACGGATAGAGTCTTCATGTTTTTCCCATACCTTACTGAAGTCCAACAGCATACAAATCTCTGTTGCAGACAAGGCTACTTGCGATTCGAATACATCTTGACGAGATACGAAGTCTGTCATAATAATTTACCTATTCGATTTAGTAATGTTGTTTAAACTACATTGCGTTTCACTGTCCTACTAACGATCACACTTAAGGTAACAGTACGTACCTTGATATTAAGTATGACCTTACACCCGCCGGACACTGATCTCCTCAAGGTAGTACGGTTTGCTTAAGTCCTTCTCCCAATCATCTAGGATAAGTACTAATTTATACAATGCTAACAGCTCTTCATCACTCAGATCATCTAGCCATAGGTCACTTGAATAGGGAGACCTATTAAGAACCTCTGTAACACCCTCTACAACTGCCTCAGAGCCTGTCTGAGAGCGATTCAGGTAACATATGACTATTGGTATGAGTAAAGATAACACGGCTGAGAACACTACGAGAGAGGCTAGGATAGCGTCTGTCATATATACTCCTGTTGGTTAAGTTTACTTACTCTGTTGTCTAAACTACAATCCATACGCAAGAATGTAATCCAGCAGTCGATCAACCCCGACTCAAGGTACACACCTATGGTGTATTACATAGCACACCTTGTTGATGCGCTACATGATACATCATACTACCTTTGCAACAAGTGTACTTGTGCGTCCACCTCCATCTTAGCATTCTCACATAGTTCCACAGACTTAACAGCTGCAAGCCCTATGATTGAGCATAAGATAAGGGCTATCATAGTCTGTCCTATCCCCACTACAACACTCCACACACCTAAGAAGAATGAAGCTACCTTCTTAGTTAGCTTTACTTCCCGTTCAACAGTCTTATCTTCTGTTCTAGTAGGCGTTCCCATCTTTGTATCTCCTCGCTGAATTTATCAGCATCAGTTGTTGTTAAAGCATCAGCCAGTAGGTTGTAGAAAGGTTGAGGCATTCGTGCTTTCCTCAGTTGTTTCACTACCAACATAGCTTCATCCTTAGTCATGTGTTGCTCAACAATAGCGGTTAAGTCTACCTTATGGTGTAAGATTATAAGCCGTGAGCTTAGCATCAAGCACCTCTTTAACTTCATCAATAGCATGAAGCCTTGCTACTTTGTACGATACGTTAAGAGAAGACGCTATCTCTTGCTTTGTTTTCATGGTTGCTTCTAGTTTAAATAGAGATGCAACAGGTGTAGTGAAAGAACCTTCCTTGCTTACGTCTGTTAAAGTTATTATACCTAAGCTGTTTACACTATATGTTCTCTTCATGATGTTACCTCCTCGTTAGATTAACATCTGCGGTAGCCCTGTTACCAAGACTACCTGAGTTGTTAACCAAGGGCAGTTTCACTGATTACTAAGTAGTCTAGACTACAAACACACGCCTTCAAGTGTTCTACTTGATACTTATTTTCACAGCAACTATAGGTTATAGAGTTTCACACCCACCTAATCAAAGTCTATGCTCTGCTACTAACTAAGTACAGCTATGCGCTCAGCTCTGTCTCTATAAACAATACCACTAAACTAGTGTACCTTTGTGGACACTAAGAGGTCTAGCAAAGAACGTCCACCCTGACCCTTACGATGAGCCTGTTGGTTGTTGTCCTTACTGTGCTGCTCGTTGCCTGATCTTTCACCATCAGGCTTACTTGCAGACTTACCTTGCTGACCTCCTCCCTTGTTAGAGGAAGCTCCCTGCTTGTTGTCTTGCTTACGGTCTGTGTACTTAACCCCGTCCTTCTCTTCTAAGATAGAAGGTTCAGTTGGGAACTCAAAGTGTGCTGTGCTATTGGTTAAGAGTTGATGTGATAACACAGTCATGTCCATCTTAACGTTCGTCTCTGCCACAATACGAGAGTGGGTTAAACTTTTAGCTTTGTCGATAGCATCGGCTTCAAGATGTTTAAGTACCCGTACCTCTTCACTAAGATTCCGGTACGGTTTCCAAATGTGTGACCACCAATACGCTTTGCTCAGCAGGAGGTCACTGTTAACTATAGTCTTACGATACATAAGCTACTCCTTAAAATATTTGTGCTAGGTTTGGTGGAACCTTTACTGTAACTGTTCAGTTATATTTACTCAGCTGCTACTAGGGGTAGATCGTACACCTACCATCCTTCTGCCTCAGAAGCAGACGCTCTACTGTGAGCTACCTTGTGTTGAGCTGTTGTGTTACTCAGCTGTTTAAACTAGTGCGGTAGTCTAAACAACATTGACTTTCTAATGTTATATCTATGTCCTATCAGTTGCGAAGTGCAGCATGTTGTTACTATTCAGGCTAGATTTTATTTAACGTGGAGCTAAGTACCTGTTCCCATTACCACGTCACCAGTGTTGGACGCTGGTGAAATTGCTACTTACAGCTTCTGTACTACACATAGCACCTCGCATCAGTGAGATATAGCGGATGTTTCTTCTATGTCTATCACAGTGGTACTGTATATCACTCTGTGCTGCCGTCTAAGCCACGTTCGCTTCGAAGTAACCCCATTGTATAGGTATACCCAAACGTTGCTTAGACAGGCTCTCAGACACCTTCTCGTTGATGTATAGTTATGGTGGTTTATCTGTTCGTTTAGTTGTAATGTTCATGTTGACTCCATGTTGTTTAGACTACATGTTAATGTTGTGGACACAACTGTTGCAAGGGGTTGGCGTTGTGTGTGTCCAGATATCACTTACCTATCAGTGTATCAAGCGCATCATAGTCCTGACATGAGCCTTATACTCTTGTTCAGTCCTAAGCTGCGACTTAACTACTGCCTTTTGTGCATTACGTACCTTACGTGCTGCTTTGACAGAAGCCTTGTGCTCCTTTAGTTTGTTTTGTTTACGAATATTAAACGGGTTAACTTCCTTGGTCAACACTTTATTAACTTTGTTCCACCCTTTCACTACCTTATGCGCCGCCCTGTTAAGAGGCTTCTCTAACAATTTTTCCAGCTGCTCTGCTTGTGTAGGTTCGTCACGTAACCGTAACTCTTCCTTCCACCAAGCAACGTACTGATTGTTAACACGTCTTGAGGTGTGTGAGTATGTCTTGTTAACGGTATTACTTTTGTTACCCCACTTCCGTATTACGCTGATGTTGTTGTTTAGACTACATACATTACGTGCTGCAATCAATTGATCTGATCTCTTACCTAACTGATGTAAATAAGATGCGTACTTTTCTTTCCGCTTGTTGTCTAAACTACATCTTATGTTACCTCCAAGACGACGTAGTGATTTAACTTCAAGCGTTGCTTTAGTCTGTTGATCACGGCGCATAGCCATGTATGTCTTTAACTTACTGCTATCGTTGGCGTTGTAACCGTTCAAGCGTAAGAAACTTTTAACTGGATCACTACGGTGTAGTGTTAGATATGTTTTCAATTGATTGCGTAATGTCGGTAGTGCAGGGGTTGGCTTTTTACCAGACATCGGAGTTGCGTACTGTTCTATATCTTCGTGTTCATCGTTGCGATTTACTTCTACTTCCCACATAAGGAAGTTTATCTCGTCCCGTTGTGTATCATTATCCGCTTGAAGCTGCATGTTCTCATACTTCAAAGCTCTAATCTGTTGTTCAAAACTCTTGATCAGTACGTTACGGCGGTACTGTTCACCACTTACTAACACACCTTGTGTGTTGGTAAGGTATACTTGTATCCTGTTCGCTAATTCAGGAGGCCAGTCGTCCGGCTTGACGTTGTTAGCGTACCAATCTATGAACACTTTAGGTGTCTTGGTAACAGTATCAGTAGGTTTAAACAAACCTTCTTGTCCTACTGTACTGCTTGTTGTCTGAACGACATCACCAACTACTTTATTATTCCAGTCCATATACAGAGGACGTGGCTCATAGTTAGGAGTGAACTTACTGACACCAGTAGAGCCGTTAAAGAAAGCCTTAGTTTCTTCTGGATAATCCTTAAGCATTTGATTATGCTCAAGTATTAAGGCACGTTTAGCCTTGTCAACCTTACGTTGCTTAAGTTTAGGTAAGTCATGCTCATGGGATGATAGCACACCAAGGCGTTGTTGTTGCCTTGCTACCAGCTCGCCTTGAGGTACGTATATCTTACCAACAGTGGCTTGATACGCCATCTTGAACAAGAAAGACTTTTCTTTTACCAGCTTATCCGTTGTTGCTATGTCTTGTTCAATGTTGTTTAGACTACATGAGATTTCTTTGTCTTCAATTACCCCATGCTTAGCAGCTATACTGCCTTGATCATTAGCTGATATAGTGTCGTTACTAGCAGCCGTGGCCTTATGTTGATAGGGTGCCTGAACAGGGTTTTGTTTCTTCTGAACCTTAGGCTTAAACTTTAACACCTTAGCCTTTTCTTTTACAGGCTTGGGGCTTTCTTTAATAGCCACACTAGGTGGTTTACATTGTTCCTCTATGGATGAGAAAGCTTTACTCATAGCGTTAACTTGAGATGGTGGCAGTTGTTCCTTACGTGCAATGGGATTGCCAGCTCTATCTATAGGTATGTTGGTAGTTACCTGCCGATAACGTTTAGTTTTAGTTTCGTCGTGCCCTCTGGTAGAACGTATCTTATTACCAGAGTTCTTACGTTTGTTAGCCATTGCCTTAGTCCTCTATCAACAATGATGAATGTGATTATGTGTTGTATATCAACAACTTAACTTACTTACCATCACAGAGAAACCTACACCCACTACTGCAAGGGTAAAACATATGTACTTAACTTGAGAGTTTAAGTAAGACTGCTCCAGTTCAAAGCGGCGCCTAATAGCGTCCTCTTGTAGAACTCTTATCTTTAAATCCCATTCGTTGGTTTGATCACTAGGCATAGAAGCCTCCTTATCCGTTATAGTTTACGCTGTTAGTATCAAGTCCCAGCTACGCACACTTACTATGTTGTGTAGAGTTCAAGCCTATCACCGGACTCACCATCCGGCCCCTTTAGAGGTGACAGCCCCTCAACGCATAACGCTTGAGCTGTAATGTAGTCTAAACAACA
>JQIA01000193.1_pt1 | contig 27880 bp, 27 predicted proteins | sample 811431 | NCBI WGS metagenome assembly JQIA01 (sample SAMN02998118, study PRJNA258478) | marine sediment metagenome | biome: marine; feature: seafloor; material: sediment; isolation source: oil-polluted sediment collected from 3 locations (0.5 km, 0.7 km and 0.9 km)... | place: USA: Gulf of Mexico ...
ACTTTGAAATTTACGTTTGCTTTAACGGCACATTCCGAAGCACGATCCTTACTGTCTACGTCATTACATATGCGTGTTTGTGGATATGGTTCTACACTTCCTCTATAATCTTCAACATCTGTTATTTCTGATCCAACTGTTAATTCAAATGGCCACCTAAGACCGAAACCCAGTCCAAAAGAATAGCTGAACCTTGCGTAGTATTGATCAGTAAACCAACCTTCTTCAGCAAAAACATATTTCTTTGAATCCCCATCAAATTTCCCCCAGGTTTGTCCTAAAAGAATGTTATATGTTTCTTCTTTTTGAGTTTCAAAGGTAATAGGATCGGGTGTTTCTGTTGTATTACTTATCTTAAAATCGTTAAAAGTCATTTCTCTCTTTACACTAGGGCTGTTGAGCACCTTTTTATCGGTATTCAGTACCTTTTTTTGCGCTGATAATAAGGAAACATTTTTCTCTAATGTCGACTTATAGACTCCTTGCGTTGGCACAATGAAATTCGGTTGTAATAAATTTAGCTGCGGCATCTTTTTTATATTTTTGTAAACCACCAATGGTAGCGTTGATGTATGAATAATTTTCTTTCGTTTAGACCTTTTATTAATTAAATAATCAAAAAGAATATCATCATTCATATTAAGGACTTTTAAAGTTTCAGGGTCATTAGGCTTCATTTTTTTTGCTTTTTTTCTAATCAAATTCATTTCAGTGTGGAATTTATCTAAATCTTTTTTAGCAATTTGCTTTTTTTTGGGCTTTTTTTGAAAACACATTGACGGTACGCCATATTCATCCATACGGCTGTCACATGGATCTTTTGGCTCAATAATTAATGTACGGGTAACAACAAGACGATCACCCGTGGCTTTGACTTCTTCTGTATATTGGGCAGGTGCTCTTAAAAATTGTTTTTCAAATGCCGCATTAAAATAAGGTTTCGTCTGAGGAGCTAATTTAAAATTTGTTTTTAAAATAAAATCGCCGACTTCCATTGAAACGCCTGGAGCAACCAATACTTTTTTGTTTTGAAGTTGTGCCGGTAATGGATTAGTCATTTGAAAGTTTTTCCCCAAATCTGCTGCAAAAACAGAGGGAATGCTGAAAAAGAAAAGTATCAAAATAGAATAGAATTTTAACATGTAAAGCTCCTAAAATTATTTTATGACTATTTATTAGAAATATTGCTGCAGAACCCCCAAACCTCTCAGTTAGCTTAAAGTTTAAGGGAATCATTAATTAATTTAGTTATTTTACCTAACACATTTTCTTTAATGCCTATCGTATAATCTCTGTAATTTCAATTGTTTTTTAAATTAACAAAAGAGGGTTGTTATAAACAAGGCATCAACAACCCACCAAAAAATCGCGGATTACAGAGAAGAGATGAAGTGATTCAGATTATTTGAAATTCCGTTATATTAAACCGTTTTGTTTATTTTACGACAACCTCTTATCAACATTACAATCCCCCCGAAATCCAATCCTTAACCACCTGAAACGGATATCGTTCCAAAATCCCGAATTCCGGCATTGATTTCACTTTTAACTTAAAAAACAAGGGGGTCTGAATACCGCAGAGGAGTTTGGTCGTATTACTCAGGGTGAGTGCTGTTCCGGTTTTTTCTCTGATTTGATTCATTATAGCTGACGCATTATATTTTTCAGGAATGGAAATGCTTTCTGATTCTGTAAATCGGGCACCGGTTCCTGTGGCGCAGAAAGAGCAGTGTCCGCACTTTTCTTTTTCAATGGTTTCGCCGAAATAACCGGCCAGTTTATGGCTGATACAGGTATCGCTTTCAAAAAAAGCGAGCATGTCGTGAATCCGTTCAATTTCACGGGTCTCTTTCTGTGTGAAGAGTGTATGAATGGCATCTGCTGTCTGGTCAGGATCAAACTGATTGTTCAGAATATCGTAGACTTCTACAGACTGTTTCGCCTGAAGCTCAATCCAGCCTTTTTCGTCAAAATAATCGAGGGCGGCAATCACCCGTTTTCTATCTATGCCATTTTGGGACGTTGCTCTTTCCATATTAAGATAAGTCCAGGTCTTTTTTGTTTCACAGCAGTTTAGAAGGTCTGAAACAAAGGCACGCCGCTCGCCTTCAAAAGTCCCGGCAATCTGTTCGGGTGCCTGATTATACTTAAACGAATATTCCTGAAAATAGGCATATCTCGGTTTTAGAATGCCGTGCATATCGAGATAAACCAGAAGGGTTTTCAAAGGCAGCGGGCGAATGTCGAGTTCTCTTGACAGGCTGACAAGCTTCAATTCAAGCAGCGGTGTTTCATTCGCTTTAATCAGTTTTAAAAGCCCCAGGACTGATGTTTGTTCCGGTGTATCGCCATAGACGAAATTTTCATGGATGGTAATCGTCTCTTTATTCGCAAGGACTTCGCAGAATGAATTCTCACCATCACGGCCTGAACGACCTATTTCCTGACTGTAATTTTCCAGCGATTTCGGCAGATCATAATGGATGACCCGCCGGATATCTTTTTTGTCTATTCCCATGCCAAAAGCAATCGTTGCAACGATACAGTTCAGTTCACCATGGATAAAACGATCCTGAATACGTTCGCGGTCATCACTCTTTAACCCTGCATGATAGTGGGCTGCACCGACGCCCTTTGAGCTAAGAAATGCTGCCACCGTCTCGGCGGTCTTTTGCAGGGTCACGTAAACGATTGTGGGGCTTTCGGGATTTTTGCTTATTGTGTTGTATAATGAGTCATTCCTGGTCGATCCGGTAACAGGTGATACCTGAAGATATAGATTTTCTCTGTAAAACCCGGTGATCGTGACGTTGCTATCAGGTATGCCAAACCGTTTACACATATCTTCAACAACCTGCGTTGTTGCTGTTGCCGTAAGGAGAAGGACCTGAGGAATTTTGAAATCATTTCTGTAATCGGGTAGCTTCAGATACTCAGGTCTGAAATTATGCCCCCACTCAGAGATACAATGCGCTTCATCAACTGCCAGAAGAGAGACATTCATCTTTTCAAGGTGATTTCGGAATCGTTCATTCTTAAAGCGCTCCACAGAAATCATCAGAATTTTTAGCCTGCCTGACTTTGCATTTTCAAGAATTGAACTGTATTCATCACGGCTCAGAGTCGAATCGAGTCGTGCGGCAGGGATATTTTTGCTTACCAGAAAATCGAGCTGATCTTTCATCAGTGACAGAAGCGGTGATACCACAAGCGTCAAGCCCGGAAGCATAAGGGCTGGCAGCTGGTAGCATAAGGACTTACCGGCACCTGTTGGAAAAATGGCGACGGACGATTCAGCGTTTAACAATCTTCTGACAACGGGTTCCTGACCGTTTCTGAACGAATTAAAACCAAAATACTGATTCAGGGAATCTGATAGTTGAGATAGCATAAGGGATCACTTTTTATCAATGTTGTTTATTGCATAATAGAGTGGACAGGTTTCAATATCCGAAACCGCACCTTTCCGGTATTGGTCAAGAATCGCCGAAGAAACGGCGGCAAGAGAGCGCCGCACTTCCCGGCGTTTTCCCTTTACTCTTTGTATCTTCATATGATCATAGGCCGTTGTTTGATGCCGCATCCAGGCAATAACAGCAGCCCTGACACGTTCTTCTATTGGAATTCGTTCTGTCCTTGCAACGGTTCCGCTACCGACAGGGGTTGCATGTTCAGTTATTGCTGCTGCAAACTGTTTGGCAAGCGCAGCATATCTGGGGTGGAATTTAAGAAAAGCAAGGGTTTCTTCATAGAACGAATTTACATAAACATCCTGTTTTTTTGCACGCCGCTTCAGATCATAATCGCGCTTTTTAGCATATTCAGGTGTAGCTCTTTTTTCTTCAAGGTCTTTCCTGGTTTGCGTAATTGTGACTTCAGGAGCCCAGACGCCACCGGAAAAAAAACGACGTCCTTTCTTATACCGTACCTGCCACGACGGACCTGCTTTTTTCACCGCCCGGGTATGTGCCGCGTCTCCGGGAGGTAGCAGCGCCCAGTCTACTGGTGGTTTAAGCGTCTTACCATCCTCTGTTCGGACGGTCCGGTCCTCTTTCCCTCTAAAAACAACTCTGCTCTTATCCGACATATCTTAAGCTTTATAATATTTGGTTAAAAATCGATTTAACTGGTTTGCAAACCCTTCCGCATTTTTTTTGCTGAAAGGTGCAGGTCCTTTGGTAGCTGTTCCTGCATCACGAAGGTCCTGCATAAAATTTCTCACTGAGAGGTAATATTTCACATTCTCGTCACTGAAAAGTTCACCCCGATGATCAATGGCATGGGCTTTTTTTGTGATAATCCGATCCGCAAGGGGAATGTCGGCGGTAATGGCAAGATCCCCCTCTTCTATCAGCTCAACAATCTTATCATCAGCCTCATCCGGACCTTCACTTACGATTGTGTATGTTATATGTTTTGATTGTCCTATACTGATCCGTTTATTTGAAATAACAACCGTCGGAAGCGACAACCGTTCAATGGCCCGAAGTAAAATCGGTTTTAGAATATTGGGAAAAGCATCACCGTCTACATATAATATCATGCAACAACCTCTTTCACACGCCCGACATTACCATCCGTAAGCCTTACTTTAATCCCGTGCGGATGTGTTGCGGAATTTGTCAGAATATCTTTAACAACGCCATCCGTAAGATTTCCACTGCGCTGATCTTTCTTTAAGACAATCCGTACTTCAATGCCTTTTTTTATATCGGATCTTCGTGTTCCGTCCATGGTGTTTCCTTATAAAAATGTTGAGCTGGTTTGGCCGGTTATGGTATCGGTTAGCGTTAAAGCTTCACTTCGTGTTGCTCCGGGCTGCCCGCAATGCAACGTCACAGGCAAAACAGGTCACCAGCTAAACCAATATACAAACATCACCATACAGATGATGGCAAAAAAGTTATCCTATAAAAATACCGGAACAGAGTCAAAACATATATAAAGAAAGGAAAAACAGAATACTGTCGATAACGATAAATGCTGAGGTTATTTTGACAATAACACCTGCTTTTGTAACCTTGTCACTCGTTTTTGAGGACATGGATGTTGGGAGGGTGAACAGAAAAATAACAAATGCGGGGATGAGGCTGAAAATACTTGCGATGAAAACAAATGTTGAAAGAACGTCCTTAACAGACACCAGTCCTTTGGCTCCCATCACTCTAATGAGAAAAATTGAGATAAAAGCCAGAACCACCGGATAGATAATCAGCGCAAGCAGCATCGATTTTGAGAATACTGCCTCCTGCTTTTTTTTTGTTTCCATAGCAGACCTTACTCATTATAGATTAATTAACACGCCTGAAAAACAGTTTTTTCAGGCCATATGATTCATATTACACCATATAATTACGAATGTTAATCAAATTTTAATGGCATCGCAAAAAGTCCCATCTACTTCGCTTTAATGATTGGCCTGACTTTTGATGTACTACTTCAAGCCTGCCCGATCACTAAATTAGCCATATCGATACTTTTATGAGAGCATCAAATTTTCTGTCTGCATGGTTTCTATCAATCGAAATAGGAGCAGCAATAATCGGTTGTCGTTTTCACTTTCAACCCGAAAACGGCTTTAGCCGGCACTTCAAAAGACTCACCGCCTTTGACGGTAATCCATTCATCTGATCCGGGCAGCAAAACCTCAAGTTCACCGGCCATGATTTCCATCAGTTCTTTTACGGCGGTGTCGAATTCATATTCACCCGGTGACATGATCCCAAGTGTTTTTTTCGTACCATCAGGGAAAAGAACCACACGGCTTGTCACTTTACCATCGAAGTAGATATTCGCTTTTTTTATAATTGTTACATCTTTAAATTCTGTCATGAAATGCTCCTGTGTCTTTATTTTTTTGCATGGCGTTTATACGCAACAGATACTGCCGTCTTTATAAATCAACCTGCAATCTATAATAACGTAGGAAAAAGTAAAGAATAAATTAGTTTCAATCCATAAATGGCCTTTTTCCGTAATCTCTACGTCAAACTGCGGTGGTGCTTTGTGCGACGTACGTTAAGTAAGCCTCCGCGCAACACCTTGTTTTTCCTGACCTTACAGAAAAATTCTCATTTCTGAATTGGAAACCGACAATTATGGACCCAATTTCGTCAATTCGACCCCGTCAACAACCATTATCCAAATGCCTTCGTATTCATATGGCGGCCTGGAGACAACAAACCGTGTTTTAAACAAAGAAATACCGACAATAAAATCATCACCGTCAAATTCCATAAGTGGTCCGTTTACAGAGGTTGTCACACCCTTCTTCAACCTGTTATAGCGGACACTGCCATCAGCAAGTATTAGCAGATACATAGCCTTACTGCTGCTTCGCCATTCACCGACATAATCAATTTTATCCTGAGGAACCGGCACAGCACAACCCGCTGCCAATACCATTAATATTATTATACAAACGAGCGTTCTTACCGGCTGTGAGTTCATTACCGCCTCCTAAATTCAGCATTCAGATTATCGACTTCTTAATACCGTCCCAAAGTAAGCCGGCCTTTGCTCAGAAGCTGCGAGCCTTCGCCCTCCGGCGCATCATAGACTGCTTTTACGTCCAGGTAGTACAGGTTCCCCCTACCTCCTGAACAGGGCGGCATGTAAGCACCAGCCTTATCCCAACCGGGTGACTGATGTGCTGTAATAAGAAAAAAACCTTCAGGCAACTCAAATGTATGCCCGGCGACCGAAGGCACTTTGACCTTAGAAGAGCCTGGCTTGATTCTGTATCCGATTTTGCCATGTCCGCCGTTATCCATCGGCTGGTGACTCCTGTCGCTGTATTCAAAAATTAATGCATTTGTTTTTTGTGGAATATTTTTTATCAGAAGTTCAGGTGTTTTTCCTTTTCCCCCAAATTTGTTGCATTGTTGGCCCGCAGGAATTTTTACACCATCCCACTTTGTATCTGCAAACACTACTATGAGCGTGCCCATGTCGGTAACCGGTTTATATTTGCCGGCAATGCACCCTGAAAACAGTAGTACAGAAATAGCCAAAGAAACGAACATTAAAACAACATATTTTTTTTTCATTACAAAATCCTCCGGATAGTATCAGGTGTTTATCAAAAAAAATGCAGATATGTTCCGTCAAAACACATATTCACAATTTTTTCAAAAGAAAAAAACAATCTTTATAATCGGTTCTTACTTCCGGGAGGCAATATCCAAACGGCCCGGTTTAAATCTTTTAACCATTTTGCGAAAGTCCGATAAAAGACCGGCATCATCCTTTTTATCACTGTAGCGAAGTAGTGTATAAAGCCGGGTAATGCCAAGGATATCGCTTTTAATATCCGGCCTTTGTTCAGCCGCATATTTTGCATAATCGACAGGCCCGACACCGGTTTCTTTTTTGATTCCAACCTTTTCCATCTTTTTAATAAAGAGGACGTAATAACGGAATACAGGATCTTTAGAAAGGCGTGATTGACGTGTTAACATATAATTACCGGCAAGAATGATCAAAGACATAAGCCCCACCCCTCCCACCAGCATAAACAACCAGTTTTTCCCCGACTTAATGTCAAAACCAAATTTTCTGAATAACCGTTTCTGGTGCCGGGAAGTATAGCCGATTATCTTTGTATCCCATTCATAGTTAGCAGCATCCCAGCCCAGATATACTTTATTTAAAAACCTGCTGATCATGCCGGACCGGGCCGTCGTAATAAAGGACGGCACTTCATCTGCTGACAAAGCTTCCGAGATGCCTTTTTCAACACGTTCCGGAGCAACGGCAGCCGTTGGGTCATATCGTACCCACCCCCTGTTTTCCAGCCAGACCTCTGCCCATGCATGTGCATCAGACTGTTTTACAATCATATAGTCTCCGTAGGGGTTCATTTGCCCACCCATATACCCCCCAACAATACGTGCCGGTACTCCGGCTGCCCGCATCAAAAAGACAAAGGAAGATGCATAGTGCCCGCAATACCCTTTTTTTGTGTTAAACAGAAAATCATCGATAATATCAATCTGCGAAACAGGCGGATTCAGTGTATAATAAAACATCTCTTCTTCAAACATCTGGAGCACTTTGTCAGCATATTCTTCCGGGCTGCCGGATCTGCTGAAGAGTTTTTTTGCAAGCGCCCTTGATTGTGGATCGCCAATTTTCGGGAGCGAGAGTGAGATATCTTCCCAGGCGCTTAAAGCCCCCGTATTATAGTCTAAAAAAGAATCAAAGAGATATCGTTTGGCTTTGTAACTCTGACGGGATAACGTCACCGTATTATCAGCATAAAGGGTGGTTCCGAAAGGCGCAACGGTGGGAATATCAAGTACAAACATCCATTTGGAGGACCCGGGTGCCATTGTTAAAACATAGGAAAACTTTCTGCTGCCCTTTAAGTTTGGCCGACCTGGTACCGGGTTTTTCAGGGCCTGCCATTTTCGGCCATTAAACTGCTGAAAAACAATGCCCCGCCAGTAGAGTTCATTAAACCCGGGGCGTTCTTCAGGGAATTCAACTCTGAATGCAACAGCATTATCTTTAACAATACCGGTAACCGTCCCCGGAGAGAGTGTTGTTGAGAAACCACTGACAGCAGAAGGACTCTTCTGAAGCCCCCAGAGACTACCCTGAATACGTGGAAATATAAAAAAAAGAATCAGCATCAACGGGACAGCCTGAACCGTAATTACTGCTGAACGTTTCATAGCATCTGTAAGGCTTTCATCCGGATGATTCATACAAATAAGTAACCCGGTAATAACAACAATTGCAGCCACCATATAAACGGTCATCAGTATGGTAGTTGAAAAAAAAAGGCCGGATAAAACCATAAAATAAGCCAGAAACACCGTAATCATTCTGTCTCTTCGGCTATTGATTTCAAAGGGTTTAAGACTTGCCATCAGACACAACAGGCCAATGCCGGCTTCATTATCAAATGTTCTTCCCGCAGAGATTATAATAAGAAAAAAAGAGAGCAGAGTCAGACATATCACCACCCATTTTGGTGGTAGTTTCCAAACGTTTTTAAAAGCAACATACAGGTACCCCATACTTGAAAAAAACCATAAATTTATCCACCAGGGCAGGAAGGCCAGATGTGCGGCAATGCCGACAAAAAGCACAGCAATCAAATATGGTACTGCCGTATCAGGATATCTACGCATCAGCTACCTCTTTGCGGGAAAACAGTGCAAGAGCCATCAGACATTTTTGCCGGTGGAGAGTATCTTTGGCTTCACCCGGTTCAATATATTTTCCGGGAAGTTTTAAGCCGTAAGAATGATTCATGTTGTGGGCTTTTAAAACCATATCACAGAGACAGGAGAGTTTTACTTCAGTATTTTTCCCGTGAATTTCATTCCAGTCGATTACAATTGATGCTCCGGTGTAACCAACAAATTCTTTCGTCATCAGATCACGGCCCTTTGACAAAGCCTTCCATGAAATCCGGTTCAAAGGGTCGCCGGGAATATAGTTTCTCAGTTCTTTAAAATCCTCCACGCCTGCTGTTTCGATGGTGCCTTCATTCTCTTTACCTGAAAACTCAATTGCCGCAGAATACAGGCAGGAGACTGCTTCAGGATAAACGATGCAATCTACAGAAATTACCGGTTTTGACCACGCTATGAAAAGCCCTAACGGGTATTCTGTGGAAACCTTCAGTGGCGGTGGCGAATGAATCCCCCGGGTAGTCATCTTCAACGGCACCTCAATCGTATGATCACGCATGCCCTTAAGCGTTATTTGTGTTTCTTCTTCGCCTGAAAAACCAAGCGTAATGGCAGGGTGTTTTATAGAGGAAGGCCTGATAGTAATTTTAAACGCTGCAGTCTCTTTTGCGAAAACGGGCTTAACGCTTGCCGAGATAATAACCATACCGGATAAATTCTTATGCGTATGGAGAATAGAGACAAGTACCATACTGCCAAGAAGAAAAGTAAAAATAAAACCGGGATTATTATTGTAGTTCAATGAACCGATAAGCATAACAAACAGAACAATAAGGAAAAGCCACCCCTGACGGGTTGGCAGAATATAGAGCCTTCTGCCACTCAGGCTGTACGGCAAATCATCTTTTCTTTTTATACTCATGGGACCGGGACTTCCTTAAAAATCGTCACAAGTCGTTCAAACCCGAATTCCCGATAGCTGTCTGCAGCGTGAAGACGATGACCGGCAACATACGGTAGAACAGCCTGAACGTCCTCGGGAAGCACATGAGTCTGTCCGTTTAAATATGCCCATGTTCGTGCAGCCTGGAGTACAGAAAGACCGGCTCTTGGTGAAAGCCCTGCATAAAAATGGGGGGATGATCGCGTAAAGTCTATAATATCCTGCAGGTATTCAAGAAGTGCGTCTGAAACCGTAACATCAGCAATATTTTTTTGGATCAGACCAATATCGTCCGGCATTATTACCGGGTGAATATGCTCAAGAGAATCTTTTCCCCGCCCTGTTTTTAAAAGCGTGTTTTCAGCATCACGGGAAGGATAACCGATGCTTATCCGCATAAGGAAACGGTCAAGTTGTGATTCCGGCAAAGCATAAGTACCAGCCTGCTCAAGCGGATTCAGGGTTGCAATAACAAAAAAAGGTTCCGGCAATGCACGGGTCTCGCCCTCTGTTGTAATCTGTCTCTCTTCCATTGCTTCAAGCAGGGCACTCTGAGTTTTCGGTGTCGCCCGGTTAATCTCATCTGCCAACAGGACCTGAGTAAAAACCGGGCCCGGATGAAAAACAAACCCGCCTGTCTTCTGTTCGAAGACTGCGGCTCCAAGAACATCTCCGGGTAAGAGATCACTTGTATACTGAATTCTTGCAAAGTCTAACCCCAGACACTTTGCAATGGCTTTTGCCAGTGTCGTCTTTCCAATACCGGGTCGGTCTTCAATAAGAAGATGCCCCCCTGCAAAAAGGCAGGTCAACGCAAGGCGTATCTGCTTCTTTTTTCCATAAATCACACTGCTAACGTTTGCAACTATTTCATCAAATTTTTTCTGCATGGTATCCCACTGGCCTTATATTTTTTTGAAAGGATATAAATACAGATATTATGATTTATCGAGACACGATTGTAAATATAAAAGAAGTCAGAATTCTGGCAAGGCAGCACTTATGTTTAACGTTTTATATATTGAAAGAGCGCAGCGATTCATCTGCTGACTTCCCCGACTTCCTTTTTTTATTCCCCATACTCCGGTATTTTATTTAGCAGAATTTTACTCCTAACAAAAATGCCATTACCCCGGGCAATTTCCCTTCCGGCGCTGTTATAAACAATTGATTCAGCGATCCACTGGCTCCGGTTTGCGTTAACGACTTTTCCAACTGCCCTCATAATACCGTCTACTACCGGTTTAGTGATATAGGTAGTAAATGAGGTGGTCAGGACAAAGACATCCTCTTCAAGAGAATTTGCAGCAAAAAAAGCGGCATCATCAAGCAATTTAAAATAAACAGAGCCATGAACAGCTCCGGCTGTATGATGATAATCCGGCTTTAGATCAATCTCGATTTCAGCCTCTCCATTACCGATAGTAATGCGCGGAGGAAAAATTTTATTTACCGGCGCTGCCAGGTACATGTTCTCAAGTGAACGATAATGCGTTTGATTCATTCCTTACTCCCTTGCAAACAACTATCTTGTATGCGAGCTTTATATATATAAACGACATCTACAATCGTTTTAGAATACCTCTCAGCATCATGGCCTCTTCCCTGGATAAATCCTTTAGAAAAGCCTTATTCGCAGGTGCAACCTTTTCAAAAAGCTGTTCTGCCAACGCCTGCCCCTGTTGGGTTAACACAATAATAACTGATCGCCGATCCTCATTATGCGGTTTTCGGCTCAGAAGTTCCATGTTCTCCAAACGATCCAGAATACCTGTCAACGTTGCACTGTCAAGCGAAACGACTTCGCCAAGTTCTACTGATGTCGGATTGTCCAGCTCCCGCAAAAATGCCAGAACCTTTGCCTGTACCGGCGTAACACCAAATTCTGCCACGTCCTGTTTCCAGAGCCGTGTCCCCGCCCGACTGGCTTTGCTAAGCAAATGAAAGATGCAATCTTTTACTGTAGTTATCTCATTCATGGTTTGTTTATTAACACACATTTCGCTCGCACACAAGTTTTCCAATGAAAATTGGAATAAACACTAAAAACATAACACCCATCTTTTATATTGATCAGCCATAAACTTTTATTGTTTTAATATTAGCAAGCTGTTACTGTTTTTTTAAAAACATGATTCTGCCCTGTACATGTTATGACAATCTTAATAAATAAGGATGACTATCATGTTAATTGTAAGGCATTTTGTTATTATTTCCGCATTCCTTCTTTTCACCCTCTCTTCAGGCTATGCTGAAGAATTTTTGTCAGAAAATGATACTACAACCAGGGTACACTGGATTCAAAAAGCCCTGGATGACGGAGCCCAAAATTCCAAATTGTGGCAATATGGGTGGACTGGCATTTATGCAGCAGCAACAACTGCCGAAGCAATCAATGCGGATGATAAAGATGGGGATTCAGATAAAGAAAAAGAAGAACGGTTTGATTCGACAGTCAATGCAACAACCTCTTTTTTAGGTTTTGGCAGTATGCTGTTTGATCCTCTCACGACACATTCAGCTGCTAAAAAACTGCTACAAATGCCGGAAACAACCCATGAGCAGCAGACCGTAAAACTGAAAGCTGCCGAAAAATATCTTGCGGCTGCCGCAAAAAGACAAAAAAGCGGCCGCTCCTGGCAGACACATGCAATTGCAGGCCTTGTTAATATCTTAGCGGGTATAGCTGTTGCAAATGATGACAGCAGAGAAGATGACGGACTTGTTATGTTTGCAACCGGTATGGTGGTCAGTGAAATCCAGATTTTCACAATGCCGACGCAGGCAATCGAGGACTTAAATAATTACAAAAATAACAGCTTAACCAGACGACGCACGCAGCACACAAATCGCTTTTTCGCAACGGTTATCCCAAACGGAGTCTGTTTCAAGTACCTGTTTTAGACTATGTTTTAGACAAAATAAGCGACCAGACTTTCAGGTCTTCATTTAAAAGCGTTTGAAATTTCTTTTCATTTTCCCCGGATCTGAAAAGAATTACATTGCCACAGGATTTTCGGTTTGTATCAAAAATCTTAAATACAGCTTTTACATTATGGCTCCTTAAAAATTTAGTCTGTACGTCAGCAGGATATGCGTGCCACTCTTTTCGGACATCCACCCAGTAAGACGCGTCGATATTCATTGACTTGTAATAATAAGTGATGAGTTCAGACTCTTTTTTGGTTACCCCTTTATCATGATAATAAATACCGGCTATTCCAATTAAAATAGCGGTTAGTAAAACAAAGCTGCCAATTACTTTTTTTTTCTTCATTTTTTTGATTTCCCCGCGTTTGAAAATTTAGCGTTCTGAAATTCTTAGTATCCGGTTTCTTCCTGATTCGTCAAGATTGAAATGGATTCTTTTTTATTCAGGGACTGTAATGTGAGGGAATGGACCAGGTGATTTAATCTGCTTATAATTATAGACCTCCGGAGCTATAAATAACGCCGGAGGTTTTTTATCATGTCTATTTAGAATTTATAGCTTAAACTCATACCCAGCTGGTGGACCCGGGCATTCTCGACTGTACTGTCAGCAAGCATGAACTCTGCCGGTCTTGTCTCGATTGATCTGTCACCGATCAGCGTAACATAAGCATAATGCGTATCAACAGTCCATTGCCCGATCGAATATCCAAATCCTGTTGAAAACATATGTCTGTCAGAAGATGGCATTGCATAATCAAGGGTCTCTGCAGGTATTGGTGATTCATCATACAGATAGCCACACCGGACAGCGAAGGATTCGGTCAGCTGGTAATCGGCTCCAAATCTGATGCTGTAGGCATCATCCCAGTTTTTTGGAACCACTGTTCTACCAAGGGAATTATCAATATTGAATACAAGTTCGTCGTAGCTTGACCATCCTGTCAAAACCAGATCCGTTTCGATGGTCAGTTTAGGAGTAACCTTACAGGCAATCCCCGTCCAGATAACCATCGGAAGCGTAGCACTGCCTTCAATTCCGGCATTATGCAGCTGGGTGGAAAATACAGCCGGCAGATCAGTATATGTTGCATCACCTTTCAGGGTATAATCGACTTCCGATCGGTAATTCACACCAAAAGAGAGCTTTTCATTGATATTGTAAAGCAACGAAAGATTATATCTGAATTCAGAATCTTCATCGGCAAACAGACGCTGATCAAAGTCGATTGTTGCAAGGTGGTTAGATAGTAGTGGGTCTTTTGGTCCTTCTGCATTATCGTAAACAACGCCGGCATTTATTTTTTGTTTGAATTCAACTTCAAACTGCTGGAGAGAAATACCTGCAGCTATTGAAAGTGCATCATTCACTTTATAGACGATATTACCATTATATTCACGGGCAAGATTACCGGAATAATAGGTATTGTATCTTCCGTCCCAGTCTTTATCAAATTCAGCAGTCAGGCCAAATGGAGAGAAAATACCAAATCCCAGCCAGATTTTATCACTCATTTTATTTGAAAAATAGAGATAGGGAACAGGAATTGCAAAATTGTCTGAACGGTTCGATTCTCCGCCATCAAAATTAACCTCAGCACCATTGCCAATATAAGTGGTAAAACCGGTCATTACGTGCGTACCATCAAGCTGGACAAGTCCTGCTGGGTTATACCAGACAGAGGAGACATCATCTGCAGTTGCTGCAAATGCACCGCAAACGGCCGAACCGCTAGGACTGTTTTCATAAAGAGCAAAGCCCGATGCTAAACAGGAACTATTCCATAAAATCAATGCTGTCAGAACAACAAAAAAACCATAAAAAAAACGTTTCATTTCTCCCCCATGTCACATAATTAATAAAAATATTCATTTGTAAAAATCCTGTACTACCAGATAAAAACGGGGTTGTAAACTTAACATAGTTTACCCACCTATACGAACATCGTTCACGTAAACAATTCAACCACTTACAAAACACCGACGCTATAGTTTTCCATTGATTTTTAACAAATTAAAGTATAAAAATGGTCTCATATAAATAAAGGGCAGAGCATAATAATTGTATGTCTAAAAGGGTTATAATTCAGTTTTTGGGGGTAATAATGTTTAAAAAAAGTATCATCATGGTAACAGGGCTCATTATCGCAACGTTTATATCAGGTTGTGGTAATAATTCATCTGACGACAACATTACATTTACACTTTTGCAAACAACAGATGTTCATCACCGGGCAGCCGGTTCGGGTGCTTCTACAACCTATTCACCCGTTGACGGGATTGACAATTCTGATACCACGGACCTTACAAAGGGTGGATACGCCAGATTAGCAGCAAAAATTTCTGAAATCAGAAATGCAAAAAAGAACAAAAATGTCCTCCTTGTTGATTCAGGAGACTTCCTTATGGGAACTATCTATGATTTCACGTTAGATGCAGAAACCGAAACTGAAACCGGAACAACGAAAGTCCCACCCCTTGCCTTTGCTTTTATGGAAGCGATACAATACGATGCTGTTACCCTCGGAAACCACGAATTTGATTTTGGTCCTGGGCCGCTATACAAATTTATCAATAATGCGCTTGGGGACGACTTTGATCCCGACGCACCGTTAAATGAAAGAATTTCAACATTTAATGTTCCAATTGTCGCTAGTAATATGGATGCCACAGCGGATGTCGGAATCACAGCTCTCATATCAAGCGGCGTTATTAAAGATATTGAAATCAAAACACTGGATAACGGCCTTATCGTTGGTATAATCGGTATCATGGGAGCCGATGCAGAATCCGTTGCCCCTCTTGCCGCACCGGTAACCTTTATCAACGATTTTGAAACGCAAACGGAAGCATTACAGGCAATCGTAACCGATTTAAAGGCTGATGTAGACATCCTCATCGCGCTATCACATTCAGGCGTTTCAAATACAGATCCTGACTCACCTGCTGGCGATGATATAACAATGGCTCAAAAAATTACCGGGATCGATATTATTGCATCCGGTCATGACCATGCAACAACTGAATCCGTTATCGAGATTGAAAACGGCGACCACACAACCTATATCATCTGCGCCGGCCATTACGGCAAAAACCTGGCTCAACTTGATGTCACTTATGAAAAAACCAGTGGTATCACAAATGTAAGCCTTAAAAACCACGCAATTGATGACAGCGTACCGGGTGATTCGACAACCGACTTTATTGTAAAGGGCTACGAAGAGGGTATTGATGCTTTTCTATCAGCATCAGGCCTTACAATTGATACAATTCTGGGAACATCTGAGTCTGATAATGTCGGCAAATCCCACCTTGCAGAAGAAGCAGGAATCGGTAATCTTATTGCAGATTCATTACGTTATCTGACAATGCCGGCTGTTCTGGATGGACTTGAAACACCAACCCTCGGTATCGTTGCTAACGGCGTTGTAAGAAACGGATTTACCTTGGGGCAAGAGATCAGTTTTGCAGATCTCTACAGCGTGCTTCCTTTAGGGATGTCTTTAGACGAAGACCAACGGGGTGTACCGGGTTATCCACTTGTTCGGATCTATCTTACCGGGGCTGAAATAAAGGCCATGTGTCAGCTGAACGCTTATGTAATCGCTGCAGGCGATGCCGACTTTGTGGCATCACTACCAACGCTATATGGTACTTACTCTCAAGCAAAAGAGGATGCCGAGGAGCTGGCAGCAGGGCTCAACGCAGGCTCGCCAACTGACTTGCAGACATACAATTATGTGTTAAGTCAGACAGGTACATCTCCTTTCAATGAAGCAATTCAGGCATTCGAGGCTCAGGGTTCCGGTGACTCAGCAGCATGCCAGGCAGCCGCCGGCGTCTTTACAATTGTTGCAGCTAAAGCAGAACTTGCTGCCAATGCCTGCAGCCCTGCCGGATTACAGGCGATATTGCCTATGTTAGGCAGTGATTTCTTTCTCCACACATCAGGGGTTCAATACACCCATGCAGGACGAGAAGGACTTTATCAGGTTCCGGAAAACTCAGTAAAGATGTATCCAAACACTGATATCAAATGTAAAACTGAACCTCAGCCTATAGAAAATCTGACGCTGTATCCCTGTGTTGTAGATATTTATGTGGTTTTAATGATGCAGCAGATTGGATCCAGTCTACCGGTAAGTATTACGCCAAAAGACCATACCGGAACACCTGTTGTGACCACGGCTGAAATCCTTGAGGTTATCATTAAAGACGACGGCGCTGAAATTAAAGAATGGCAGGCACTGTTGACTTATCTTACAGCCTCGGCAGAGACTATGGGTCTTGGCAAATTAATTTCTGATGCAGATTATGGTGCAGATGTAATTAACTCAGGTGACGCAAGCAGGGTTAACCAGCCTTAAAATACAAAGTAAACCGGGGGCGATTATATCGCCCCCGGATTTTTTATACGATAACACTTATCTTCTGACAGGATTCACAAACGCCTGCCTCTTTCCGGTACGATCAAGCAAAATCGCTTCTGCCGTGCACTGATAAACACAGACACCACAGCCAATACATTTTTCATCTGTAATCACAGCCAGCTCATCAACCATCTGGATTGCTTCCATCGGGCATGCTTCGATACAGGTTTCACAACCGGTACACTCATCCACATCGACTTTTGCAATATATGACGTCAGGTGATTTGCAGGTGCCGCGCCGCGATAGTAGAGTTCAAAGGTTCCGCAGCAGCATTTACAGCAGTTGCAGATAGCAAACTCATCTTTTTCAATATCCTGTCGCTCATGAAATGTTTTATGGACAAGCCCGTCATCAGCAGCTTTTTCCAGAATTTTTTTTGCCTCATCCTTTGAAATCTCTTCACCAAATTTGTAATCTATAACAAACCGTGCGGTCTGACCAAAGAGAAGACAGTTTTTTCTATCATCCGTCACTTTGCAGGATTTGCCTAAAAGATCTTTTTCATGCCTGCAATAACAATGAGAAACAGCAATCGTATCAAATTTATCAACAATGCTTTTCACATCTTCATATGGCATCACCGTATCAATCTTTTCCTCCGGCGTCGCCTCCACCGGAATGATCCGTGTCATTGGCGGGATTGTTTTTAAAATGGGAATAATATCATCGTAACCGGACTGAACCAGATCCGATAATTCTCCAAAGAGTTTATCAAAAAGCCCGGCAAGTTTTTTCTGTTTATCGCCCGTCTCACCCCGCATTAATGTATATTCGAACATGCCGGGAAGCGGCGGCATCAGTCTGTAGACAACAACACCTGTGCTACGACTCGGAATACCAGTCATCACCCCTTCGTTCATTAATTCATCAAGAATACGTTTTATTGTTTCATCATCGAGGGAATATTGCGCCCTGATCTCATCCATTGTCATCGATTTTGAAAATCGGCTTACAAATTCAGCATGTTCATCCGTCATTACGGTCTGAATCATTTCAATTAATGTATCCGAAACCGGTATTGGAATCTGCCCTGCATTTACGATCGACGTTGCTGCTTCTGTCCATAATTTTTCTGCCATATGTATCTCTCCTTGATTACAACCTGATGTAAAAATCAGATTATTACCTAACACAGTTTTCCCGATTGTAAAATTATTTTTACATTGGATCTATTGAATTATACGACGATCATAGTAGGTCGGGTTGAGCGAAATCATTGCCGCAAAAGTTAATTTTAAAAACGCCTCACCAGCAATACAACCCTCTTAAAAGAAGCCACAAACTAAGAGCCAGCCCCACTTTTTTCAAATCTCCTCACCGCCCCTTCCCATGCTAAAGCTAAAAACCATTTCGCATCCTCTAAAATCATATAAAGAACCGGCACCAGAATAAGGGTTATCAGTGTCGCAAAAAGAATCCCAAACCCAAGGGAAATCGCCATTGGGATCAGAAACCGTGCCTGTCTTGATGTCTCAAAAATCATCGGAGAAAGACCGCCGAAGGTTGTAAGCGTGGTTAAAAGAATGGGCCTGAAACGATGAATCCCTGCTTCAAGAACAGCTTTGGATGGGGCAAGGCCGCCATTCCGTTTTCGGTTCGCAAAATCAATCAGAACAAGAGAGTCGTTAATGACAACCCCGGTAAGGGCAACCAGTCCGAAGAGACTCATAACAGACAGCGGATAGCCTAAAATCAGATGGCCATAAACAGCGCCGACAATACCAAATGGGATACAGGCCATAATCAGCAATGGCTGGAAATAACTTCTCAGCGGAATTGCAAGGAGACAGAATATAACAAGAAGCGACATCAGAAGCCCCTTGAAAAGACTTGAAATACTCTCTCTCATATCTGCCTGCCGGCCTTCAAGGCTAAAAGAGAGACCAGGATATTGTTCAAGTAACACGGGAAGAAAAGATTCTTTTAGTTCAGCAATTACCATATTGGCCTGAGCCCGCGGCACAATATTGGCTGTTACCGATGAAATCCGTTTACCGTTGCGCCGGTAGATGGCTGTATAAGCCCTGCCCCCGGTTCTGGCAACAACTTCATAAAGGGGAATTTCTACCCCTGCCGGAGATTTTATAATAAGCACGTCAAGTGTATTTTCAGAATCTCTTTCTGACTCAGGCAAACGAACCATCACTTTAACTTCATTCCGTTTCCTCAAGATTTTGTGGACCTCAGAACCATAGAGTGCACTTCGGACCTGCCTGGCAACATCGCTGGCGGTCAGCCCCATTCGTTCACCTTCAGGCAGCATCTTAAAGTCATACTGGAGCTTCCCCCGGGCTGATCCATCATCAATATCACTGGCATTCGGATAGGTTGCTATCTCTTCCGCCAGGTCTTCACTTGCCCTCGTAAGGATATCAGCATCACGATGACTCAGTTCAATCGTCATCCCTTTACCCGACCCCGGACCACCTCTGTCTGACTGAAATGTCATCGATTCAACCCCGGAGAGGAGCCCCACTTCTTTTCGCCATTTCTCCGTCACCTCCTGGGTTCCCAATGGCCTTACTTTAGGCGGTGTCAGGAGCAGACGGGCCGAAACTACGTTCTCTTTAATTCTGGTAAAAATTCCCCGGGATAATGTATCGCCACCGTTATCAGCAATTACTTTTTTTGCAGCATCAACAATTGTTTTCTCAACGACAAGAACACTTTCATCCGGTGAGCCATATGGAAGCGTGACCGTTACATAAGCATAGTCAGATTCCACCCTTGGAAATAAAGTAAATCCCATTTTACCACTTTTCACATAACCACCCGTACCTATCAGAATTGCCAGCCCGATAGAAAAAGCAATATACCTGTATTTGAGTGCAGCGGAAAGAAAAGTGCCGTACCGGTTTTCCACAAATGCGGTGAACGCCAGTGAAAAACGATTTTGATATCTCGCCAGCCCGCGCCGTTTTTTATCTGCCGGTGGCTTTTTCTGATGGCCCAGATGGGCAGGGAGAACAAAAAGACTTTCCACAAGTGAGATCGCAAGCACAGCAATGACAACAGCCGGAATCATTTTAAAAATCTTGCCGATATGTCCCGGTACATAAAATAATGGTATAAAAGCAACAATATTCGTTAAAATACTGAACGTGACAGGCATGGCGATCTCTTTTGCACCATGGACAGCCGCCTGCAGATACGGCATCCCGTTCTGCCTGTGGAAAAAGATATTCTCCCCGACAACGATGGCATCATCGACAACAATCCCAAGGGTTACAATAAAAGCAAACATCGAAACGATATTGATTGAAAACCCAAAGAGGGGCAGTATTAAAAAGGAGCCTAAAATTGAAGCCGGTATCCCCATGCTGACCCAGAATGCAAGCCGAAATTCCAGGAAAAGTGCTAACAGGATAAAGACGAGCGAAAGGCCAATATAAGCATTTCTCGTAAGAAGCTCGCCACGCTGTCGGAAGAGTTCAGACATATCACGAACCATGGAGAGATGCAGACCTTCAGGAAGAGCCGTGTTGAATTCAGCCATCTTCGCCTTAACAACGGTTGCAATTTCAAGCGGTTTCTGGTCTTCCACCCTGTATATTTCTATCCGTATAGCCCTTTCACCGTTAAAAGTTGCCGACCTTGATGAATCACTAAAACCGGATCGAACTGTCGCAATATCCCTTAGGAGAACCCTTGAACCATCAGCATTTGTAAATATGGGCAGTGCACCGTAATCCACAGCCAGTTCCCGGCGTTCCTTCATTCGAACAAGAATTTCACCGCCGCTTGTCTCAAGACTTCCCCCCGGGTAATCGATGGATGAACTTCTGATTTGAGCTGCAATTGCCTGAATCGAAGTTTTATACCGCCTGAGTGTTTCCATGGAAACGTTAATCTGAATCTCATAATCACGAATACCACTTAAGGAGACCTGAGTAATTGCAGGATCGGCCAGAAGTTCATCCCGAAGTTCTTCTGCCTTTTCCCTTATAATGATCTCTTTTTGATTTCCGTGAAGCGCAAATGAAATAACCTCTCTTCGCCGTGAGGCGACATAAACCCGTGGACTTTCTGCCTCATCCGGAAACGATGAGATCGCGCTGACTTCACTATCAATCTCCCGGGCGAGACTATCGGGATCTGTCCCTTCCATGACTTCAAGTGTAACGGAAGCTGAGCCCTCAGAAGCTCTGGACGAGATTTCAACAATCCCTTCAATATCCTGAATCGCCTCTTCAAGGGGTAGCACAATCCCGCTTTCAACCTCTTCCGGACTTGCACCGGGATAGCTGACGGTAATATTAACAATACCGAGATCAAACTCCGGAAAGACTTCCTGCTTCACCTGTGTAAAGAGAAATATTCCACCAAAAATAAGGACCGCCATAAAAATATTTGAAGCGACTGAATTGCCTGCCATCCAGGCAATAGCGCCTTTACGCTGATTAATGTTCTTAGAATTTTCCATTATTTTTTATCTTTTCCAGCTCCGGGTTTATCTTTTTTATCACGTTTTCTTGGAGGCTCAGCGCCCTTTTCTGTCAGCTTCATACCCTCTACAGGGCTTGAAAGACCGGAAAGAATGAGTGCATCACCTGCTTCAATGCCTTTATTCAGATAGATTTCATCTTCGCCCTTCCAGAATGCTTCCGTCTTCTGAATATGAAGGCGGCCCTCTTTCAGTAACCAGACGGTATCGTTATCCCGCAATGCCTTTCTTGAAATAACGATTGTATTATGAACCGTTCGGCCTTCAATCTCTAATGAGACATAACTCCCAAGAATCAACGGCGTTCGCTTAACAGAAGTCACCAGAACAAGTGGGTCAAAAACACTGACAAGGAGAGTGCCCATACGACTCTGTCCAGTCAGAGCGCCGGTAAGGCGTGCCACCTGCCCTGTAAACGGTAAATCAAACCGGCCATTTTGATATCGACGCTTAATCTTTACACTGCTACCACGTTCAGAACGGGCCATAGGGATTCTCAGCCATTTAAGCTGATCAACAGGCACTGTGGCACTGACCCAGTAATTATCAGTACCGATAAGTGTTGCAATGACAGACTGAGATGAGACCTGAGACCCGATATTGACCGATCTTGCAGAAACCATGCAGTTGAAAGGGGCTTTTATAATTGTTCTATTTAGATTAAGCCGGGCCGACTCAAGATCTGCCTGTGCAGCATCAAGCTGGGCCTGGGCCTGATCAAGCTGAGGTTTTCTGAGTGCCAGTCCACTCTCTTCGATTTTATTTCCTGAGGTCACTTCCATCAGCGTTAACTCTTCCCGGGCAACATCCTGATACCCCATTTCAATATCATAGGTTGCTTTTGCTGAACTGGCAGCAGCTTCTTTGCGTTTAATATCGAGGCGGTAATCGGCGGGATCGATTTTAAGAATCACTTCACCCTTTTTAAAAAGGCCTCCAGGAATAAATTCCGAAGAAACCATGACAATTTCACCACCCACCATCGCCTTAAGGTCAACCTTCTGCTCAGCAATAACGGTCCCTAATGCCGGCACAATAATTTCACGGTCTTCAGCCTTAACCCTGACCACATCGACCAAAGGCGGTATCCTTTCCGGCTTCATTTTTTTTGTCTTTGGTTTTTCTCTGGTAAAAAAAATAAATACTGCAATGCCAATCAGAATGATCCATATGCTTATAAATATTCGAAGTGCCATTTCCGGCGCATCGGGTGTTGTCTTCGTTGAGAGTCTGTTCATAGTCACTTTTCCGTTTCAACAGTTTATAATTGATGGCTTCGAAAAAAATCCAATATCTGCGTTGCGCGAATCCCTCGTCATTGCGACGTACGCAAAGCACGCCTCATTCCTCGGAATTCGCGACGCCTGGATCTTAAACTTTTTTCGAAGCCATCATAAATTATTATTCTAAAAAAATATTATTAAGAACGTTTATCCGTTGTGCTACCCAAAACCGGTATCGGCAATCGTTTCTCTTTTTTCTTTTTCTGTTTTTCCCATTTCCAGTTTCCGCCAAGGGCTCTGTATAACGCAATCCTGTATTTGAGTACTGCAGCTTTCTGTCTTATCTGTTGGCCATTCAATGCCTGAACCCTTAAAAACCGTTCCTGCATTGTGAGAAAACTCACCTGCCCGGCAAGGTATCTGCGGGTCGATTCCTTCAAAGAGAGTTCTGCCGCCTTTCGTTCATTTGCTATAGCGTTTAAATAGGCAGACTGTTTATCTTCATTCACCAATGCATTTTCAACATCCCGGATGGCGGAAAAAACTGTTTTTTCATAGGTTGCAATGCGTTCTTCAGCAACAGCTCTTGCACGTTTTACCACTGATTTTCTCCGACCTGCATCAAAAACAGGGCCCGTCAGGCTGGCAGCAAGATTGGCAATCCAGTTTCGGAAAATATCATCCACATCGGCAGCTGAGTATGTCCCCGAAGCAGTAAGCGATAAAGAGGGTAAGCGGGCTGCTTTTGCCGCTGAGACTTCCCAGTCGGCAGCTTTTAAGTGAAGACCTGCAGCCCGGATATCGGGTCTCATACTAATCAGCTCTGCCGGAAGTCCGGGTGCAGGGACAGGTGGCAGCTCAGGAAGTTTACCACTCTTAACCTGGTTATTGGATACCCCGGTTTTTCCTGTCAGGAGTATCATATTGTTCATCAGGATTCGTTCTTTTGCTTCAAGAAGTGGCAGTGACGATCGTGCCGAAGCAAGCGCCTGTTTCTGCTGAAGGACATCGAGAGCTGTTGCATGGGATTTCTCAAACCGGAGCTGCATCGCACCAAGAAGAGATTCATTAGCCTTTATCGTTTCATTGACAAAAGCGATCTCTTTTCGCGTTGCAATAATATCAATCCAGCTTTCGGCAATTTCAGCAGCAACAGTCATAGCTGCAGACTTATATAATTCCCGGCTCTCGTTCATATAGAGACGATCAGCCTCTTTTTGTGATCGAACTTTTCCCCATAGATCAAGTTCATAACTCGCTGCAAGGCCCAGTGAAAAAGTATTGGAAGTTGACCCACCGGTTGAAGCACTGCTGTCTGTTTTTTTGTGATCATACCCGGCACTGGCTGAGACCTGCGGCAGCATTTCTGATGCAGATATTTTTGAAAATGCCTGTGCCTGTTTAAGACGGGCATAGGCTCCCCTCAGATCAAAATTTGCCCCTAAAGCTGTTTCAATAAGCCGATCCAGTTCAGGATTCTCAAAGTCCTTCCACCAGAATACCGCCTCATGTTTTTCATCATTTGTGTAGAGTGAAAAACTGCCCGGTGTCCCGTCAGGTATCAACGAATTCTCATCCGGTTTAAACAGGACACAACCGTTAATAAAAATCATTATCAGTGTAATCGTAATAAATTTTGTCTTCATATCTCTCTTTTTAATTATTCCTGCCTCTTCACTCAAATATTTATACAAACTGATCGCCCAAAGGGCACCTTTGCAAATAGCTTCACCCCTTGACAAGCATTGCACGAAGGGTTTTTCGCCCACGAACAAGCAATGATTCAACACCCGATACGGATACTGACATAACAGCAGCAATTTCATGATATGTCATATCCTCTGTATGTCTTAACAAAACTGCGGTTTTCTGTCTTTCCGGCAGCGTTAACACGGCTGTAAGCAGCATCTCTTTATTTTCCTTAGTCTCAATCAAATCGAGCGGTGTTTCTGAATTTGATCCATCCGTATCTTCATCCTGAAGTTCCGGCCTTCTTTTTCGCAGGTAATCGATACAAAGATTTCTGGCAATTTTAAAAATAAATGCCCTAATATTGCTTTCAGGGTGAAGACTTTCTGATGCACGATAAAATCTTAAAAAAGTCTCCTGAACAATATCTTCTGCTGCACCGTTATCCCCGACAATCCGCACTGCAAAACTGAAGATGCCTGTCTGATAACGGGAGAGTAATTCCCTGAATGCTGATTCGTTACCAGTTGCAACCTCTTTGACTAACAGTATATCATCAAGCGTTTTATATTTTTTTCTTAAAAAAAAAACCGGCATCAGGGCTGTTTTTCCCGGTTAATCATCTTTGTATGGTGCCTGTTTTTATGATCAGCCAGCTTTTGAAAAAACAAAGCCGCCTGGTCATCACTTAAACTGCCTTTGATTTTTTTTAGATGGTTAACCTTAAGTGCTTCCCGTTCTGTTTCATATTTCTGAATCTTTACAAGAAGCCCGTTAACGATCTGATCATCGATGTTACCCTTTTGCCCCAGCGATTTAAAGAGTGCCATCTTTTCCTTATGAACCCGACTGCTGACCATGTCCATTTTATTAATGTAGGACGTAACCAGACTGTCAATCATAACTTTATCAGCTGCATTAAGATTGAGCTGGTCAAAAAACTGTATATGCCTCAGACCGGGATGTCGTTTTTTCTCTACAATGCCCTTGTGCTGAAGCAGTGTAAAACAGGCAATAATGATAAAGCCGATATTAAAACAGACTGAAAAAATGATTAACATTTTTTTTACCATAAATCGCTCCTGTTGTCTGCAATTAACCGGGTAAGATAGAGGTCTTCAGACGCATTTTCATTTTGTCCGTTCTCCGTCACCAGAACCTGTGAGTCAGACGATAACGTCGTAATTAACGGGTTAATAAGATGCCCCAATATCAGACCTGCAATAATACCCGCAACGATTGATGAATACGCAGGAAACCATTTTCGAAAAAGAGAGCCGGCATTCTGTACAACAGCATCCGTTTTTTTTCTTTCCTGCCTGTACATCTTTATAATATCCCGTTCCAATCGCCTGGAAACCTGAACCGGAGACAAACTTTTCACGTTATCGCATATTGTCCTCAGGGCATAAGCTGTTTGTCTGCATTCAGTACATTGCTCCAAATGCTGTTCGACTGCTGCCCGTTCCGCTTCAGGAAGTGCGTTATCAGCCCATGCATTTAAAAGTACGTCATCCGGATGTTTCATTCTCTCTCCCAATCAAGGTATAAGATTGATATTTTATTGTTAATATACACTATAACGGATAACAATTATAAACCCTGCGTTTTTTTATTTTTTAAGTTAAAAAGAAGAATGAAGTATTTCTGTCAGCAGATTTAAAAATTGAAGATCAGGATCAGTATCTTTTGTTTAAAAGGTTCAGACTGACATTGGCAATTCAGATTCTTGACAAGAGTGGTAAAGCCGTCTTTCAGGCAAAAACTGAAGGGTTTACCGGTCTGAAATTCCTTAGGACTCCTATCAGCGAAAAAAGAATTCAAACCGCAATGGCAGATGCTTTGGCAAAACTGGAAACAGCAGAAGTAAAAAATAAAATTTCTATAATTACAAGTTTATAGGCATTGTTTATGCCGGTCAGTGACAGACTGCTGACCGGCTGTTCTTATCCTTTCATCATCAGTCTTCTGAATCACTATCGTCACTGCCATTTTGTTTAAGCCGTGACAAAATTTCACCCATAACGACAAAATGCCGGCCCTCCTCATACTCTACCTGCTTAAAAAAACCACAGTCAAGGCATACAACAAGTTTTTCTTTTCCTTCAATCCTGCAATTTGTATTCGGAACAGCCCAGCATGCGCGACCCGCATTTACCCCTTTGTTTATACCATCTAAACGATTTTCCAGGCAGGCAGGGCAGGCACCATCCTTATGGGAGTTAACACCGCCTTCTTCACGGCCACATCCCATAACTTCCCAGCAGTTTTTCCGAATCATTTAATACCTCTGACCATTTTTTGTTATTGATTAAATAATGATGCAGCAGGTTCAGGCGTTTATAGAATCAGGAGGGATTGAAGTATCCCTTATCGGCAGAAGCGATTAGCGAAGCCAGCTTTTATATTCAGAATGAGTCTCTTTCATTTCATCATACAATGATACCATTCTATCACAAAACAGCATTTTACCAAACCACGAAATAAGACCTCCGACAACTGTTGGTAACAAGCAATTCAGAAACGCACCTGTTATAGCAATAAAAAAACCAACACCTGCAATAATTGAAAGTAATAAGGCTGATTTTGTGTATTTGGAGGGGATAGGGATAGTTTGCCGGTTCAACCAGACCCGTTCACCGAGCGTTACTTTTGAGGCCCAGTTATCTGTTGATTCAGGGACAGGAAACAACCGGGGATTAAGCCAGAGCCAGAAACATGACAGAGTGATTATCAAAAGACTCCAATAACCGATCAGTCTGATCGTCCAGACAGCATAGAGCAGGACCGGTAGCCCGGTTACACACCGTGTCCAGACACTCCATGGATTCGCGTGGCGTTCCCATGCGTAATCATCCATCGACATTAGTTTAACAAAGATATTTTTTTTATCAGGAGTCATCTTGCCTGTTCAGTTTAAACAGTTTTTTAAAAAATCGCAGCTCTAACCGTCCTTGTGAAACCTTAATACACAGGCGATTGTTTCAGCAGTGGCAAACTCTTTATAAAAAACGATTTTGCCATATTTATCCACAATAACCAACCCCGGCATTTTTGCAAGTTTATATTTTTT